>Ga0137403_10007938_pt1 | contig 11913 bp, 9 predicted proteins | sample CZOMad2_1_16fung_FD_122057 | JGI IMG/M metagenome (GOLD analysis project Ga0137403, IMG submission 122057) | Vadose zone soil fungal communities from Angelo Coast Range Reserve, California, USA - CZOMad2_1_16fungal (Hybrid Assembly) | ecosystem: Environmental > Terrestrial > Soil > Vadose zone...
TCAGGAACATCGGGATCGCCACCACCACCGGCGGCAGCATGCGCGTGGACAAGATGAAGAACAGCCAGTCGTCCTCGCCCGGCATCTTGAAGCGCGAGAAGCCGTAGGCGCTTACCGTGCCCAGCGCAACCGCGAGCAAAGTGCTCGTCACTGCGATCACGATGCTGTTGACGAAACGAGCGACGTAACCGGAACTTTCGATGTTGCCGTGCTGGTCCTTGATGAACCGGTCGCCACCGTCCATGACGAGCTTCTCCCACCACGGCGCTTTGGCGTACACGGCTTCGTCGCGCTCGCCGCGCTGCTGGACGCGAGCAGTGAAGAGTTTGACGAACGGCGTGATCTCCGGGGTGAAGAAGACCGTCGGCGGCACTGTCGTTGCCACCGATCGCGGTTTGAACGCGGTCGAGGCGATCCAATACAGAGGGATCATGCTGGCGACAAGCATGGCAAGCGCGAGCGCGATCGCAGCGCGGTTCCACCAGCGCGAGGCATTTGATTGAACGACGGCCATCAGGCTCTCCGCCCGGCCGTCCCGCAGGCGGACGGCGCCAACACGGGGGAAGCGAGCGACGCGACGTGCGGGCGCTCCATCGCTATCGCTCCTTGAGCCGGTTGAGGTACTTCACGTACACATTCGTGATCGCGAGCACCGCGAGCAGCATCAGGTAAGCGAGCGCGCATGAGCGGCCCGTCTGCCACTCCTGGAACGCCATCTTGTAGAGCCGGATCGCGGCGAGCTCGGTCTCGTCCATGCTCGCCATCACGTACGCGATGTCGAAGGTCTTGAACGCCTCCATCGTGCGAAAGATCACCGCGATCAGCAGCAGCGGCGACACCAGCGGCAGCGTGATGTGCGAGAACACGAACCAGCGCGACGCGCGGTCGATCGCCGCCGCCTCGTACAGCGAAGGCGGGATGGCCGACAAGCCAGCCAGCGAGAGCAGCATCACGAACGGCGACCACATCCAGATGTCGGTGATCGCGATTGCCATCAACGCGACGTCGGGGTCGGAGAGCCAGACCTTGCCCTCCGTGCCGAACACGTAGTTGATGATGCCCCACGACGGGCTGTAGAGCAGCTGCCAGAACAAGCCGACGACGGCCATGCACATCATCATCGGCAGCATCATCAGCGTGGTCAGCACACCCTTGGCAGGGATCGCGCGGTTAAGCAGGAGCGCCGCGCCAAAGCCGACGACAACCTGGCCTGCCACCGACATGACCACGTACTTGGCGGTGATCGTGAAGTTGTTCCAGATCGCTTCGTCGGCGAGCAGTTCCCTGTAGTTCTCCAGGCCGACGAGATTGACCGGGTCGTTCATCGACGCCCGGTAGTCGGTAAACGAATATCCGAGCGAGTACAGCAGCGGAAAGATGTTGAAGACGATCAGGAAGACGATCGTGGGGATGATGAACCAATTGCGGATCGCCAGGTCGCTCATGCCGCGACGAGGCGATGCGGGGCCAGCAGCAACGGGATGTGCCATACGAGATCAGGACGTGGTTGGCGCGAGGCGCCAGCGCGGCGCGATGTCAAACAGAACGCGAGCGAAGGGGCCGCGCCCGTCAAGGCGCGGCCGGTTCGCAAATGCCGTGGCGGCTACTTGTAGCGCTTGTACTTCTTGAAGATCGCCGTCCAGTCCTTCGCGAGACCGTTCTGCGCATCTTCGGCCGTTCCCTTGCCGCCGACGACGAACGGGTGCCAGCGCTTGTTGGCCGCGGTCAGCAGTTCGGCGTATTCAGGAACCGCCCAGAAGTCCTTCACCATGAACATCGACTGGTAAAAAGCCTCGTTGTACGGCGTCGCCTTGCGGAACGCATCCGACTTCAGGATCGCTGCGTTGCAGGTGTAGCCACCGAGATCGGCCCAGCGCTTTTGCACGTCCTCGCGGATGAACCACTCGAGGAACTTCATCGAAGCTTCCTTGTTCTTCGAGTAGGTGATGACGGAAATGCCCTGGCCGCCGAGCGCCGCGAACTGCTTGCCGGTCGGACCCTTGGGCATCGCGAAGTAGCCGGTGACCTTGGCGTTCTTGTTGGTCTTCTCGTTGGCGAGCGCCGGGAAGAAGGCGAAGAAGTTCATGCTCATCGCCGCCAGGTTTTCCGTGATCGCCTGGTTGCCCTCCTGGAAGAAGGTCTTGCCCCAGTCGGGCGGCGTGTAGCCGTAGAGCCGCTTGTAGAACTTCAACGCCTCGATGTTCTGCGGCGAGTTGACGATGCCGTCGACCTTGTAGGTTGCATAGTCGCCAAGGTCACCGCCGAAGCTGAAGATCGCGTTCTCGACGCCCATCGCGAGCGCGTCGTAGCTGTTGTCGGTATAGACCGAGATTCCGTAGCGCTTCTCCTTTGGACGATAGAAGAATTCGGCGATGTCTCCGAGCTCCTTCCAGGTCTTGGGCACGTCGAGCTCGTAGCCGTATTTGGCCTTGAAGGCGGCTTTTTCCTTCGGGTCTTCGAACCAGTCCTTGCGATAGGACATGCCCGTGGCGTCGCCTTCAAGCGGGACGGCCCAGTACTTGCCGCTCTTGCCCGGATACTCCGCGTAGCCGGCGACGGTGGCTGGCGCCATCGTTTCTGCGACCTTGTGCTTCTTGAAGAAGTCGGTCAGCTCCACATAGTGGCCACCGGTCGAGCCTGCGCCCAGCCATTGGGAGTCGCCGACGACCAGGTCATAGGCGGAGCCCTTGGCCGTGAATTCCTTGAAGGCCTTGGTTTCGAAGTCGGGCCAGGGCGTGGTTTCCACCACCACCTTGACGCCGGTTGCCTTCTCGTAGTCCTTTACCAGTTCTTGCAGGTAGTTGGCCGGGTCCCACTCCGCCCACAGGATCGTGAGCTTCTGCTGGGCCTGGCCCAGTTGGGCGAACGTCAGCAGCGCAGCCGCCGCGACGACCTTTGAAAGAGTCTTCAGCATGTTGTCTCCCCGTCTGCGCTGGACAGCGCGGATGCTTGTGTCGGCATCGTCGTTTTTCAGACCGATATCTGGTCTGACCAGTGCAGAGTAGAAGATTCAAAATCGCGTGTCAACTGGTCAGACCAGATGTTGACTTCGCTTTTTTTCAGACGCATCATCGGCGCCGAATCTGCGCGCGCCGCGGGTGTAGCGAGGCGGGTTTTCCACAGGAGACAGCACATGAGGACGATCAAGGGGCCCGCCATTTTTCTGGCGCAGTTCGCAGGCGACACGGCGCCGTTCAACACGCTCGATTCGATTGCGAAGTGGGCCTCCGGCCTGGGCTTCAAAGGCATCCAGATGCCGAGCTGGGACGGCCGGTTGTTCGACCTGAAGAAGGCCGCCGAAAGCAAGACCTATTGCGAGGAAGTGAAGGGCACGCTGGCGCGGCACGGGCTTTCGATCACCGAGCTCTCGACCCACCTGCAGGGCCAGCTCGTGGCCGTGCATCCGGCCTACGACGCCGGCTTCGACGGCTTCGCGGCGCCCGAGGTGCGCGGCAATCCGGCCGCACGCCAGAAGTGGGCCGTGCAGCAGTTGCTGTACGCGGCCAAGGCGTCTGCGAACCTGGGCCTGACGGCACATGCGACGTTCTCGGGTGCGCTGGCGTGGCCCTATCTCTACTCGTGGCCGCCGCGCCCGGCCGGTCTGATCGAAGAGGCCTTCGATGAGCTGGCGAAGCGTTGGCGCCCGATCCTCGACGCATTCGATGGTGCCGGCGTGGACGTCTGCTACGAGATCCACCCGGGCGAAGACCTGCACGACGGCGAGACCTACGAGATGTTTCTCGATCGCGTCGGCAACCACAAGCGCGCCTGCCTGCTCTACGACCCGAGCCACTTCGTGCTGCAGCAACTGAACTACCTGGACTACATCGACTACTACCACGACCGCATCAAGATCTTCCACGTGAAGGATGCCGAGTTCAACCCGACCGGCAAACAAGGCGTGTACGGCGGCTTCCAGCCCTGGCTCAAGCGCGCGGGCCGGTTCCGTTCGCTCGGAGACGGGCAGGTCGACTTCTCCGCGATCTTCTCGAAGATGGCGGCCTACGACTACCCCGGCTGGGCCGTGCTGGAATGGGAGTGCTGCATCAAGCACCCGGAAGACGGCGCGCGCGAAGGTGCGACGTTCATCGCCGACCACATCATCCGCGTGGCCGAGCGCGCGTTCGACGACTTTGCCGGCGGCGGCGTGAACACGGCCGCGAACAAGAAGATGCTGGGCATCGGCTGAAGAGGGTGCCATGGCGATCGAAGGAGCAAAGACGGATGCCGTGCCGCGCCGCATCCGCCTGGGCATGGTGGGCGGGGGCCAGGGCGCGTTCATCGGCGGCGTGCACCGCATAGCGGCGCGGCTGGACGATCGCTACGAGCTGATCGCGGGTGCCTTGTCGTCCGACCCCGCGCGTGCGGCAGCAAGCGCAGCCGAGCTGCACATAGCCGCCGAGCGCAGCTACGCCGACTACCGCGACATGGCGAAAAAGGAAGCGGCCCGCGGTGACGGCATCGACGCCGTCGCCATCGTCACGCCGAACCATCTGCACGGTCGCATCGCCACGGCATTCCTGGACGCCGGCATCGACGTGATCTGCGACAAGCCCCTGACCACCACGCTGGCCGAGGCGCTCGAGCTGGTGCAGCGGGTGCGCCGGAGCGGCCGCCTGTTCGCGCTCACGCACAACTACAGCGGCTACCCGATGGTGCGGCAGGCACGCGAGATGGTGGCGGCCGGCGAGCTCGGCGAGATTCGCGTCGTGCACGCCGAGTACGCGCAGGACTGGCTCAGCACCGACCTGGAGTCGAGTGGCCAGAAGCAGGCCGCATGGCGCGTTGACCCGGCGCAGGCCGGTGCCGGAGGCTCGCTCGGCGACATCGGCACGCATGCCGAGCACTTGGCGCGCTTCATCTCTGGCCTCGAACTGGCGGCCGTCAGTGCCGACCTGACGAGCTTCGTCGCTGGCCGGCGCCTGGACGACAACGCGCACGTGATGCTGCGCTACACGAATGGCGCGCGCGGCATGCTGTGGTCCAGCCAGGTCGCGCCGGGCAACGAGAATGCGTTGCGCGTGCGCGTCTACGGCAGCAAGGCGGGCCTGGAATTCCGCCAGGAGACACCGAACCAGCTCTGGTTCACGCCCCTGGGCCAACAACCCCGGCTGATAACGCGCGGCGGTACCGGCAGCGGTGCCGCCGCAAGTCATGCGACACGTATCCCGGCCGGCCACCCCGAGGGCTACCTCGAGGGCTTTGCGCAGATCTACCGCGACGTGGCCGAGCAGATCCAGGCACGTTGGCAAGGGCGCGCGCCGGACCCGCTGGCCTGCATCGTGCCCACCGTGGAAGACGGCGCGCGCGGCATGAAGTTCATCGAAGCGGTGGTCGAATCGAGCCGCGCCGAGGGCCGCTGGACTGACGCGCGCCTGAACCTCTAGGCAGCACCGGATGCCTCTCGCGGTCGATATCGGCACGTCCGAAGTCAAGGTCGTGCCGCTCGATGATGTGCAGCTGACAGACGAATGAGCCGAAGCCGCGCGATGAAAGCCGCGTTCGTCATCGGCACCTTCGACACCAAGGCCGAGGAGCTGCTGTTCATTCGCGATCAAATCCGCGCGCAGGGTGTGCCGGTGATGGCCGTCGATGTCTCCACGACAAAGCATGACGTACCGGGTGCGGACGTGAGCGCCGCGCAGGTCGCGGGGCATCACCCTGCCGGAGCCAGCGCCGTGTTCACTGGCGAACGTGGTAGCGCGGTGGCTGCGATGGCCGCTGCGCTGGTTGCTCTTCTGCGCCAGCGCAGCGACCTCGGCGGGATCATCGGCGCCGGCGGCTCGGGCGCGGCCGCCCTTGTCGGCCCGGCGATGCGTGCGTTGCCAGTCGGCTTGCCCAAGCTGCTGGTGTGCACGCTCGCCTCGGGCGACGTGCGGCCCTACGTCGGCAGTTCCGATATCGCGATGCTCTACCCGGTGGTCGATGTCTCGGGCTTGAACCGCATCTCGCGCCAGGTGCTGGCCAACGCGGCCCATGCGATGGCCGGTATGGTGCGGGCGTGGCAAGCGCCAGCAGCCGACGCGCTGCCGGCGCTCGGCCTGTCGATGTTCGGGGTCACGACGCCATGCGTGCAGGGTGTGACGCATGCGCTGCAAGGCGAGTACGAATGCCTCGTCTTCCACGCCACTGGCTCGGGCGGCCGGAGCCTCGAAAAGCTCGCCGACGACGGCCACCTCACGGCGATGGTCGACCTCACCACGACCGAGATCGCCGACCTGCTATGCGGCGGCGTTCTCAGCGCCGGCGAAGATCGGCTCGGCGCGCCGATCCGGCGCCCGTTGCCCTACATCGGCTCCTGCGGCGCGCTCGACATGGTGAACTTCTGGGCACGCGAGACGGTGCCGAAGCAATTCGACGACCGCCTTCTCCACATCCACAACGACAACGTGACGCTGATGCGCACGACACCGACGGAAAACCGCCGCATCGGCGAATGGATCGCGCAGCGCCTGAACCGCATGCGCGGGCCGGTGTGCTTCCTGATCCCCGAAGGCGGCGTTTCGGCGCTCGACGCGCCAGGCCATGCGTTCTGGTGGCCCGAAGCCGACGCAGCGCTGTTCGATGCCATCATCCAACACACCGAACCAAGCGAGGCGCGGCGCGTCGTGCGCGTGCCCGCGCACATCAACGACGCGGCCTTCATCGCCGAGGTCGTCCGCACCGTGCGCCGGGTACTGTCAAGTTGAGCAATGTTTGCGCAACGATCGGTTTGCGGGACCCAGGACAGAAGCTCGCGTGACGCTGCCCTGCGACGCGCCTTCATGAGGTCTGTCGGTCGATCAATGCGCCGCTTCGAGCCAGCCCACCGTCTCGTCGCATGCCTGGTCCAGCGTGAGTCCGTAACCGTCGTCGTAGGCCTTGGCATACGCCTGCGCGCCGAGCGTCGTCTTGGTGCGCTCACGCAATTCCGCACTGATCTCGTCGTCCTGGCCGTGACGCACGCCACCTCTCTTGTCGATGATTGCGTCCGCCGCCCCCTGCAAGCGCGCGGCGACATTCCACTCCGTGCAGGCAGCCGCGAGCCGTGACACGACCTGGATGTACCAGCTTGCGTAGTGTCGCATTCGCAGTTCGGACAAGACTCTCATGGCCTGCGTCAAGGTTTCGCGCGCACGCTCAAGGTCACCGAGGGCGATGGCCGCACGCGCGACGTCGCGCAGCCGCGCTGGCAGGTTGACATCGCGTCGTTCGCCGTGGGCTCTCAACGCGGCTTCCTGTGCCTCCAGCGCATCGGCGAATCGACCTTGCGCACGCAGGACTTCACCCTTGACGCTGAAGGCTGCCGAGCCTGCAGCGAAGTCCTGGCCGCCCATCCTCTGCGCGACCGCAATGCACTCTTCGGCACACGCCAGCGCCTGCACGGATTCACCGCCCCATCCAAGCGCAAGAGCACTGACGAACAGGCAGCGCAACAGCCAACCGTCGTCGTCATGCTCGCGCGCGATCGCGAGCGCTTCCTCGGTCAGCGCACGCATTTCGCAGATCTGCCACTGATGGTAGTGAAGCTGCGCCAGCGAGAACAGCACGCCGGCGCGGTGCAAGGAGCGTGGCTCGACGCCCGGCCGGTCGAGCGCCTCCTCGTACACCTGTCGACCCAACGAAAACAGGCCGCGATTGAGCCAGTAATTGCGTAACGCCGTGGCCAGTTCCATTCCGCGGTTTGCACCGTCGCCGGCAGCGCTGCACCACGCATGCGCGGCGAGGAGGTTGGACTGCTCGGCATCGAGTCGCGCGGACCATTGCACCACGTCGTCCCCCAGCAACGCCGGCGCGGCGGTCTTGGCGTAAGCGAGAAAGTGCGCGAGGTGTCGTTCGCGCATCGCGTCGCCCTCCCCGCTATCCTGCAGCCGCTCCTGCGCGAATTGGCGCACCGTCTCGAGCATGCGGTAGCGTGGCGCGTCAGCTGCCGGCATGTCGTCGACGACGATGAGGGCGTGATCGACCAGCCTTTCGAGTGACTCCAGCACCGCAATTTCGTCGCGGTCATCGCCCGCTACGGCCGCAGCCGCTTCGAGCGTGCATCCGTCGGCGAAGACCGAAAGCCGGCGCAGCATCTGCTGCTCGTTCGGCGTGAGATTCTGATAGCTCCACTGCAGCGCTGCATGCAGCGTCTGCTGGCGCGACAGCATGCGCGTCGTTCCAGTCAACAGGCGGAACCGATCGTTCAGGCGAGCGCGGATCTGCTCTGCCGATAGCAGCTTCACGCGCGCAGCGGCAAGCTCGATCGCCAGTGGAATGCCATCGAGGCGGCGGCAGATCTCGCCAACGGCAGTCGCATTGCTCGCATCGAGCTCGAATTGCGGCGCAGCCAGCCGCGCCCGATCGATGAACAGGCGAACCGCGTCGGAAGCGAGCAGCGCCTCCAGATCGTGCGCATTCGCGGGCGGCACGGACAGTGGCCGCACCGGTGACAGGTTCTCGCCTGCAATGCCCAGACCCTCGCGGCTGGTGGCCACGACCTTCAAACCGGGCGTGCGCAAAAGCAGTCGTTCGGCCAGCGGCGCGCATACGTCGAGCAGGTGCTCGCAGTTGTCGAGCACCAGCAACAGCACCTTGCCGGCGAGGTGCCGCTCGAGTGTGTCCTCGATGGGCGTGTTCGATTCCTCGTGCACGCCGAAGATCGTTGCCACACTCAGCGCAACGCGCTCCGCCTCCGCGATGGCGGCCAGATCGACGAACCACACGCCATCCGGGAACGACGCGATCACTGCTTCGGCCAGCCGCAGCGCAAGCCGGGTCTTGCCGCAGCCACCGATGCCGGTCAGCGTGAGCAGACGGGCCGTTTCGAGGCGCTGCGCGCATTCAGCGAGCTCACGGTCGCGCCCAATGAACGTGGTCAGAAGTCCGGGCAGATTCTGCTTGAGGCGTGGCGTTACGCGTGAAGCGTCGACCACCGCGGTATCGACACCGAGAGTGAACTGATACCCGCGCCCTGGAATGGTCGTGATCGTGCGGGGCCCAAGCAGCTTGCGCAGCGTGCTGATCTGCACTTGTAAGTTGTTTTCTTCCACCACCACGCCCGGCCATACGACCTCGATCAACTCGTTCTTGGTGACCAGCCGGTCGCGCCGCTCGTACAGGGCGAGCAGAACGTCGAACGCACGCGCGCCGAGCTTGGCTGCCTTGCCGTCGATCAGCAGTTGGCGCTCGGCGCCGCGGATCTCGATATGGGCATGGCGCCCCGGCTCGGATTGGATGGAGCTCATCGACATAGCGCGCTGGTCCGCGCGCGCAACCAGGAGCCCAGTCACGCAGGTCGCAGTGCGGCGAAAAGGTTCGCTAGTTTGCCTGCACCTTCCCCATCTTGGCGGCTGTCTGCTGCAGATTGAGCTTGATCCCGGAGTCCGAGAGCATTTCTGCATACTTGCGACTGAAGAAGTCACCCTAGTCGCCCAATCGACTCGAGTTGCTGTCCAGTTTCTTGGTGACCGTGAAATCCGCAAAGTGTCTTGCGGCTGAGTCATGCGTGCTCGCTGCAGCATGCAGCCCGTGCGTGGCGACGAAGCTCGACACCACATGTGTGCCTGACGGCGCCATGGCCGCTCCGGGCAGGACCGAGCTTGGATTGGTCGACACAGCCCGAAGCACCTCCACCCGGTCCGCATCTGACTGATGGGTGGATTCATGCACGAGTACCTGCGCATTACGAAAGGCGGCTGCCTCCACCCAGTCCTCATGTGACTGCTCGGTGGATTCACCATCGATACCGCCGAATTTCCCGCCCTCGCCCGCTGTGTCCGACGCCGGCGTGGCTTCTGCATCAGGCGACGCGATCGGACGATTGCAGTGGATAGGTGTGATGGATGCCATTTGATCGCTCCGAAAATCGGTTGATTGACTGCCGTGGATTGCATCGTTGTATTGATGACGGACGACGCGATCACATTTCGGCGGATCCGCCCTTCAAGTCTTTATTCAGCTTGCCGACTCCGCCGTCCGACCCCGAAAGCCAATTACCAAATTTCTGACCGCCGCCGGGGTCGGCAGCCTGTTTCAATTTCTCCTGGATTTCTTTGGATTGCTTTTGCCGCTCGCTTACTCCTCGCATCACGTCCGCGACCGTTGACTTGGTCGAAACAGGAGTGGCGGCGCTCGCTGCGCCGTGAAGCCCGTACATCGCGACGAAACTCGAAACCGCATCGCTGCTGTCGGATTGCTTTGGGGCGACGGGGTGAAGTTCGCCCCCCGGGACGACGCTGCTCAGCGAACCCGTGGCCGCCGCGGCGTCCGCATCCGCAGGCGGGATAAGGGAGCGAGCGGACAGTATTGGTGTGATCGTTGCCATTGCTGATCTCCTGATTCGAGGCGGCGGTCTGGTGGTTGCGTCGATGATGGATGCATCGTGCCTGCCCATGCCTGCTTCGGTACTTGAGCCGCCTTAAACGATCTGAAATTCGCGGTCGAATATTCACCCGGAGAAATCACCGTCGTGACGGTGCGCAAGCAGCGTGGCGTGCCGTTCAACGCGCACATCGCGCGACTGCTGAAGGAAGCACGCGAAGCGAGCCACGGCGCGTGACCGGCTGGTTTCACGCCTGGAGACCACCCAGTTAGGTTGACTCGGCAACGCGCAAAGTGCCGTGCGCCACGGCTTTAAGCAGAGCTTGATGGTCAGCCTCGGTCTGGTCTGCGTAGGCGCATGCGAAACGCCACATGGCCCTATCGAGCTTGTCTGACGAACCAATATAGCCAGCGATCATCGATGCACCGCTGGTGCGGGCATGTCCCTTCGCCAGCAGGCGGCCGACAATGCCGGCGTAGTCGCTGAGCGACGCAGCGTCGATCGCATCGATGGCGATGCTGCCCTTCATGTCGCGAAACTGGCGCACGTAGTACTGGAGGCCGTTGATGGTTGTCCAGCCAAGCAACGGGTCGCTGACCGTCTGCAGCGCCTGTTGATATTCCACGACGCGTTGTCCCTGGTGGGCATGCCAGGCTGAATCACCGTGAACGTATGGCGCAAGCACCGAGCGCCTGGCTTGTTTCAGCTGCAAAAACACGACGTCGTCGGCACTACTACCCTCGAGCAGGGCAACGTAGGCACGCAAGCCGACGCTGCCCACACCGACCACTTTGTGGGCAAAGTCGATCAGTGTGTAACCGCCCAGCACTCGGCGCCACTGCGGCGATAGCGTATTCAGATACTCGTCGAGCGCGGCGGCCATCCCATCGGCCTCGGCTTTGGGCACGCGCGTGATCAACGGCGGTTCGTTGACGATGAAGCGCTTGCCGTTCTGCTTCTTCGTGAAGCGTGGCAGCGCGCGGTCGCTCGTGCGCGACCGCGCCCGCCGGATAGCGAGCGCGATCTCATCGCGCAACGGACTATTTGCGGCGGTCTTATGCAACCGGTGGACGTCGAGACGCTCGTACGCACGCGACAGCAACGGCTCGTTGGCGAGAAAGGACAATTCCTTGCGGTAGGCCGCAACGCTCGAAGCGACTGCATCGCGGCACTGTCCTTCGCTGGCGCCGTTTTGTCTTCCTGCGACCCAGACGCTCGCGACCAGTCGTCGCAGGTCCCACTCCCAGGCACCCGGATGCGCCTCGTCAAAGTCGTTCAAGTCGATAACCAGGTGTCGCTCGGGAGAGGCGTAGATCCCGAAGTTGCCGAGGTGCGCGTCGCCGCAAATCACAGGGGCAATGCCGCTGGCAGGAAGGTGCGCGACGTCCTCCGCCATGACGACCGCGGCTCCACGCAAGAAACCATACGGCGAGGCCGCCATACGTCCGACTCGAATCGGGATCAGCCATTCGAGTCGACCCACGTGTGAACGGACGATCTGCGCGACCGGATCGGGCCGGTTCGCTGGCGCTTTCCACTGACCTAATGAGCTACGAGGAACTTTTCGTCTCAGGCTCTGGCCGAGTTTGAATCGTTCCGACCGCGACATGGGACGGTAACGTAACGAG
>Ga0137403_10007939_pt1 | contig 11912 bp, 20 predicted proteins | sample CZOMad2_1_16fung_FD_122057 | JGI IMG/M metagenome (GOLD analysis project Ga0137403, IMG submission 122057) | Vadose zone soil fungal communities from Angelo Coast Range Reserve, California, USA - CZOMad2_1_16fungal (Hybrid Assembly) | ecosystem: Environmental > Terrestrial > Soil > Vadose zone...
TTGCACCCGGCTGTTTTGAGGTCCTCCCCTTTAAGCCCACCCCAGTTGCGGTTTTGGCGGTTTGCTAATTTTCCTGCCCAGTTCGTACACACCACGCTTCATTTGTTTTGAATCACTTCGAGTGCGCCCAGTTGCACAGAAGCATCCCATTTGCAGAGTCTTGTGCACCAAGTGTGCACCAAATAGCTTTCCGAAAGAGATCCCCGAGCAGTCCCACCAGTGACTACTACCGTGATAGCCCGCAATCCGTCCCTGATCGATACTAAGCGCCGAGATCACTTCCCACAAGCCGACTTCACAGGACTAATCCCGCCGTGGAGGTTGGATGGCTGCCGTTTAGCCCGACAGTCCAGGAGTTGGTAGCGGATCAGAACATCGGTGGTTGGCCCCTCGAGAAAATCTTGCTGCTGGATTGTGCGTAAAACAAACCGTTCTAGGTCTTTGACAGGTGGAATGTAGATTTCCCAAGAATTTCAGTTGTACTCTCACGCAAGCACCGAGTGTGACCCAAGTCGCACAACTCCATCTTTTTGATGGGCTTTTGAATTTACTTCCAGATCCAAACTCCGAACACCAGGCTGGAAGCATGCACAGGCTCGCCGGCGCGGCGGGCGAATGTCGCTGTTTGGCCAAAAGAACTCGAATAGGTAAAACCGATGTACGGGGCAAATTTACGAGAGATCTGATAACCAAGCCTTACGCCGCTATCGAGATCGGACAGTCCCGTTCCAATCCCCCGTCCACGATCTGCCTGACTGTAGAAATTCAATTCGACTTGAGGTTGCAGGATCAGGCGTTGAGTGAGGTACAAATCGTACGAGCCTGAGATTCTTCCCGCGACGCGTCCGCTCGTTCAACAGCAGGTGGCAGAGATACTTTCCAAGCGCGATGATTTTGTCCTTGAACCGTGGTTTCGTACCCGGCAAGTGGCATACGAGCTTCGAAGGCTGCAAACCGTTCCCGAGCGCAAAGCTTGGAACCTGGTGTACGAGTGGGGCGGCTGCATTGTCTGCAAAACAACCGAGCTGCCTCATGCCGGCAATGGCATGTGTCCCCGCTGTCGGGCGCGAATACACCAACTCAAGCGGTCTACCGAAAAGGAAATTATGGGGAGAACGGACGGGCGCGGATGAAAGTCGCCATCTACGCCAGGGTCAGCACGGCGAACAACGGGCAAGACCCGGCAATGCAGACGCGGGAACTGCGGGAGTACGCCGACCGCCGCGGCTGGACCGTTTCCAGCGAGTACGTCGACATCGGCATCTCCGGAACGAAGGAGAAGCGCCCGGAACTTGACCGCTTGATGACTGACGCGCACCGCAGGCGCTTTGATGCCGTCGTGGTTTGGAAGTTCGACCGCTTCGCGCGATCAGTGAGCCATCTACTCCGCGCCCTCGAAACCTTCAAGGCCCAGGGCATCGAGTTCGTTTCCTTCTCTGAGCAGCTCGATACGAGTACGCCCGCAGGCAAGCTGGTGTTCACGGTTCTTGGCGCCGTTGCAGAGTTGGAACGGTCGCTGACCGTCGAGCGCGTGAAGGCGGGCCTACGGAACGCCCGCGCGAAAGGCAAACGGCTTGGACGCCCCCGCGTCACCGTTGACAGCCTCCGGATTGCCGCACTTCGCAAGACCGGTTCCTCATGGTCGGAAATAGCTCGCCAGACAGGTTGGACCAAAGGGACGATGCAGAGAGCTTTCTACGCAGAGAGACTCGCCGCCGCGCAAGCCAAATGAAACAGCCCATGCGTGAGTACATGCAGGACTATCGAGACCGGCGAGAGCCAAAGCGGGTTTGGCGGCGTATAGTTATCAAGTTTCTCGGGCCAAGTAAATCTTGGGGAGTAAGAAAATCACGGCGGAAGGGGTTTGACGGGTAGCGTGATTCGGAGGGGGTGAGTCTCCCAGTCCCAAGGGAAACCCACCCCTTTTTATCAGGGTTGACTCATTTTGGATACTAGTCGGCGCGACCCCATCAGCAATCAGGTGAATACTGCATTTGTCGGCTGTCGCGGAGGGAAGCCGCTGACGGGGTCGGCGGCAGCAGCTTCCTCTTCGCGTCTCGGAGGAGATACGGGCCAGACTTGCCCCACCGGCTCCGTTTGGGTTGCGGCACATCCAGCCGTATCAGTGTTCATGCACGTCCGGCGCGACACTACGATGCGATCAATAGAAGTTTCAACTGTCAGTTTTGACAGGTCAGGCGAGAACCAAAGGGCGAGATTGGGAGAGGGTGAGTTCCTTCGGATGGGTGTATAGGCGCCAGAATGCAGATTCCATTCGTCTCACGCTATGCTATCTCCAAAGCCACGATTTTCCCTCCTCTAGCGAGTTCGATTTCTCACGTGGACTCAAGTTGCCGGGACTCCTCCGATGGCCGCCGTCCCGATAGCCTGAATTGCTTCAAGAATCGAGGTACGTACCACCTTGCGATGAACCGGCTTTGTGTCCATAGACACCTCCTTGGAACGTCCGAGCGCATACCAGTGCAGAACTACACTTGCTGCGACCGTAATAGCGAAGGCTATGGGACAAGCGGCCATGCAGAGGAACAGCGTCCCGGGCTCTGCACCTGGCAGCTTCAATCCACGTGAGGCGAAATTATAGCAATTGAGCGGCTTACAGTGTTCTCCCCTGTCCTTCAAATTTCGCTAAAACCTGTACAACCTGTACTCCTGGGTGGTTGACTTCCTTGCGCGAATCGAGTGTTATAGTCCACCTTGGTCCGGGGGAGGAGATTTGAACTCCCATCAGTGGGGTACGAGCCCCGCTTACCTGTTCCAGAGGCCCCCGGACCTTTCCTTTTTATTCTCCTTCCGGGTGTAATTTCTACTGGTCGTGTGAACAATTAGGGGACAGGTATGTGTTCAGGGTCTTCTAAGAAAGTTTTTGGCCTCGGCTAATTCGAACGCTTTGGACGCCCCTCTTAAAGCTGATACTTCTTCTCGATATAGTGCCCAGCGAGATTCCGGGCGCGTGGAATCCAGCTTAGAGCGAGATTGATCTGCAATCGGCATGCGTCGATTGAAGTTTTTAGGGCAAGTACAGTGTCGCGGTCGTTGATCTTCTTACCGACTTTCTTTCCGAGCACCCACGCAAGGTTGTTCATGCTGTCGGTCCTGATTTCAACATCGGCGATTTTATTTACCGAACACCACAAAAGCGCTTCATTGACGGCAAGAAGCTCCGCGATGTTATTCGACCCGCCGTCCTGGTGCTTATCGATGAGAATTTTTCCTTGCTCATCAGATACGACGGAAACCATTTTGCGTTTGGACAAATCAAGCTGATCGTTACCAGAACAGCCACCATCGGTATAGAGAATCATTCTTCCCTTCTGTTTGATTCTTCCAGAATTTTAGCGGACGCCTTTGAACAACCGCTTCGGCGAAATTTTCAACGCTTTATAGACATTCCTGACCGTAGCCTTGCCCCGTCTGAAACGGACCCAAGCAAAAGCTACGGAATCACAGTGATGCTTGTTACCGGATGTATTTCCATCCACTTCTTGTGAAAAGTGTCCTGGACGTACCGTCCGACGATGCGGACGTGTGACCCCACTGGCGGCAGGGTTACGTTATCCGTATAACTTTGACAGGCCACTTTCGCGTCTGGCGCTGTCGGACTTATTGGATACTTGCAGACTATCTCGAACACTAAATTCCCGCCTTCATCCGACATGTTCCCAGCGTTGAGCAAATTCTCTAATCCAGCGTCTAGCTTTAGCCAGCCGTGCGTATCTCCGTCCTTTTCGTGTCGGGTTCCATCAGCTTGGTGCCTGCTTTGATTCGCGGTCGCATCCACGATTGTCCCAGTTACGGCAATGCATTCTTGTTTCACGATGAGACGGCTCGGATGATAGACGTGAGCCGATATGGACGCGTCACACTGAGGACCAGTGACGGGCGGTGGCGGAGGCGGTGCAGGTTGGGCTGGTGAAAGGGTCACGAAGTTGGCATAAACCCATCCTACTTGGTCGTCCTCAGTTGTCACGTGATAAAAGTTATTTGTAGTAGTTGCGTCCACCAGCGTCAGTCTCACGCCTTGTGACAAATGCGCAAGGGCCGGACTGGACGTTGAAGGGTCGCGCCGAAGGATGACGTTGTGATTTGTGGTAGCTTCTTGCGCCGATACGCACGACGACAAGACGAGCACGAGAAGAGCGGCCAGAACGACCCTCATAGTACCTTTTTTATACAATAATGCGGAGATGATGTCCACCGAGTAGCTCGCGGGAACGTCGTCTAGTGGATTCCACAGCTTGACAACCTTCCGTTAGCGAGGATGATGGTGTAACAGAAGGGCATGTCCCCGCCTCAGATATCGAGAAATAGCAGCTCGACTCGGGAAAGGCTGGGACCGTGTCATCCATCCGCGTTCTCATCGTGGAGGATTTCGTACCCTTTCGGCAATTCATTTCCTCAAGACTGGCAACAAAGCCCGATTTACAGGTTATCTGCGAAGTGTCCGACGGATTAGAAGCGGTTCAGAAAGCAGTGGAACTGAAGCCCGATTTGATTCTACTGGACATCGCACTCCCATTGCTGGATGGAATCGAGGCCGCTCGCCAAATTCGCAAACTCGTCCCGGAATCCAAAATAATCTTCTTGAGTCAAGAGTCTTCCGCTGACCTGGTGCACGAAGCTTTCAGCTTGGGAGCGCGGGGTTACGTTGTGAAGGCAAAGGCCGGAAGCGAGCTGCTCGATGCCGTGGACGCAGTCATCTCTGGAAAGAAGTTTATCGGTAGCAAATAGGCAAACTACAATTTCAAGTTGTCCTGTCGCCTGACATCGTCAACACCACCGGGTTAGGCTCGTCCTATCCCAGCACCCGTTGCAAGCAACGCCAATTCAGATTCCGGGACTGTAAACTGTGAAAGGCCGCAATCCAGGCACACCAAGACCTTCGGGAATACCCAGACGCCGGGTTTGTCTAGATTTTTAGAGCCGGAGAACGAGAAATGGATGACCATCTCAGCTGTAAATTCCGCCTCAGTATCGGACCCGCATAATAGGCAAGGCATAAGCGCCACCCAGGGGGAAACCGGCGACTCATGGGGGCCGGAAACGGTTTCCTGTAAAAAAAAACTTCACATGCAATTACCAGACTGACGGGAAGGGGATGTAGGTAGCTGGGCCCGGAGAATACACTTTTCAGACCTTAACCGCAACGGTGGTTAATGGGCATTTCTTTTCAATAGACCGACCACGTGCCCGGCGTGGCGAGTTCGATTAAATGGCGATCTGGGTCTCGAAAGTACAAGCTCCAGCCTCCCAATTCCCACTTCCGCTTTTCTTCCACTTCAATGCGTCTCGTTTGGAGCCACGATTCCCAGTTCGTTAACTCTCCTGATGGGATAGCAAACGCGATATGTAGTTCGCCGTCCCCGTCGTGCGGCGATGTGATCGCACGCGAAGCGCCCTTCTTGAACAGCAGCAGCACCTGGCGTATACCCGCGTGCATCGCGCAACCACGCTCGCCGAACTCGCTGATGACGCTGAACCCAAAAGTCTCCTCGTAAAAGCGAATTGAGCGAGGCACATCGCTCACATACAAAGAGGATTCAAGAATGCCATCGATTTTTGGATGCATCGAGCCTCCTGCCTGGGCATCTGACCGTCGAATTGAAATGATGACGGTCAAGTTGCGGGGAATCAGATGCGGTCACGAGCACTGCATGTCATTTGTGAATGATCTGGAAGACCCGACGAGTGCGCTGTTTTTCTGGTGACTATCGCTTTTGTGGCTTGCGGCGTTTTTGGATGACGAGCACAGCAACAACGACAATACAAACGCATCCCGCGAAGAAGTATTCGGGCATCTCAGCAAGCGATATTGAGGTTGCTTCCATGTTTCACAGCGTAGCACCGTTTTTCTGGTGACATGAAATACATCTGCTGCATATGTGATGAGGAAATTCGGTTGTCGCCAGAGGGTGAGCTAGAATTTCTTCATCCTCCACGATGGCAGTATTATCTGTACATCGCGAGAGTGCATGGACGCAATTCAAAGGAAGCCCTGTTAGAAAAGAAATGAACCGACTGCATACAATGAATCCAGAAAACACAGGCGGCTTGGCGCGGATGAGACAGGTTCAGCGCGTGCTGAGTGAAGGCGGCTACGTCCAGTTTGATTGGAAGACATGTCGGACCATCGTCATATCAGCGGACGGTGAGTTGTTCACCACGATGGACGGTCGAACCTACCAAGGGTTTCTTAAGACTCTCGCTCCAAAACTTAACCGCAGTGAAACTGGCAGCACGGACACGAAAGACTTGGTGATCGAATGGCGAAAGGCAGCTGACGGCCAGCGAACCAATCGACTGACTTAGATAATTTGCAGCCCCGCCTCCCCTTGTTCCTTAGACCCCGCTTTACCGACCCATATCACTCTGCACTTCACCGACGTGAACGGGTCACTGTCTGAAAGAACTTCAACAATTTGTCCGCGTCTCAGTCTGCCACTAGCACGCAGTCTGAATCCCCTTGGGGAGACATCAATTATGAGGCAGGGAATGCGGCGAAGGTTTTCGTAATCGGGTGCGACAACGAGACTGCCCGGTACTTTCGTTGGTACTCGCTTCGACTGGCGATCTTCATGGAGGTCATCTGGGGCTTTGTTGAAAGAATCCGATGCGTCGCACATAAAGAGAATCAAAGCTGGGAGGGGTAACGCGGAACTACAAACATGCGTTAACGCTGACGTTACACTCCGACAGGCTGGGCGTCAAATAGAAAGGGAAATATGCGATGTAGGTTGTCGAACAATCACGCGGTAGCCAATCAAATAACACGTAATCGCAAAGCACGACTGGAGTATGTTGGGCCGGAATGCCGTTGTGTATTGACAACTCCAAGAAACGGTGCAATATGAGCGGAAGGGACCCAAACCCCGCTGACTGCAGTTCCACAGAAGACCGCAATGGACGTCCCGCAGGAGACCAACCATGACTGCTAAGGTTCAGACATTTTCATCCCACGGCGATACGACACTTCTCGAATACGATCCGGCCACCGCCGACATGGACGAAGTAAACAGGGTAATTGCCGAATATGAAGCCAAGACTGGTGCGCAGCCATTTGATATGGCGACAGGTGAACGCATTAAGAAAATTACGAGCGAACAGCGCGAAGTTTTGATGGTTCATCCCATCGCGGGCGGCTAATCGGGCGAGGGGCTGTGATAGGCATGTTGTTTGATGTGGTGGTGGCGGCAACCCTTCTCTCGTGTGTGTTTCTTGCTCTGATCATCTGGGGAATTGCATTTGTTGGCTCGCAGCGTTGGCTGTTGGTTGGAGAAATCGTCTTACAGCAAGGGAGACCGAACAATCGCCCAGCTTGGGATTTCCACTATCACTTTGAAAACCACTCTTCTGGCGCAGGTGACAATGTAAGAGCTCAGGCGCAAAGGTATCTTCTGCGCGTCGTGGCCCTCACTAATGCCACCGTGGTGAATGACGGGTATCTCCTGAATGTGGGTACAAACACATTTCATATTGGCGATAGATATGTCAGGCGGCTTCGAGGAATGAAAGACGCCAAATCCCATGACGAGGAGACGTGCTTTTTCGTACCGAACCAAGGGATGCCGAGCGCTGAGCAAATTGCTACCGCGCTGCTGCAACTCAAGAACAACCCAGCGCTCTTTGACAGATGGGCCGTTCAGAACGGCGTGGCGCTTAAGGCCGACGGCCAAGTGTTCACCAATGCGCAGTGATCTGCTCCAATGAGAATGAAACCCAAATTCACGGCGGCCAAGCGCGCAGAAGAGTACCTGAAGCGCGTCGCTGCCCTCACTGGCGCCCAGCAAGACGACGATGGCGCTTACCTTCTCACAACCGGGCGCATACGCTTCCTAGTGGGCGATAAATTCGTACGTGTTATCTCGCATCATGGCGAATCGACTTGTTTTTCTGTTCCGGCGGATTGGGACATGCCGCGCGCGGAACTGGTCGCGTCTGCATTACTACAACTGAAGAACAATCCAGGATTATTTAAGCAATGGAGGGAAATGCAGGGATATACGTTTAAGGCGGACGGACAGATGTTCAGCGGTACACACTGGCTATAACAGGCAGGAAGAAGCGAAGTGGGAGAAGCAGGCGGAGGAGGCTCGACAACCAGTTGGAGACTGTGCGCGCAGCGATGAAGTTCTTCCGTAGCGTGGCCGCTGGCAACGGACCAGCGCTTTGGGTACCAGTGGTAAAACGACTGGCGGCAGGAAACGAGTAATCTCTGCCGCTGCGAGGGCGAAGATTGGAGCGAAGTCCGAGCAAGCTAACTGAAGATAGGTGACACGCCACACGGTTCTAGTGAAGTTAGCATTTAGCATTTCTTCGGATGCTCGGCGCACACAGAGCCAGCTATCGGGATCGGTAAGCCTGTACCCGAGCCACCGAAGCGAAGAGCCACTCACAGCTTGTCCGATAACACTGCCGGGCGTATTTCCGCATGCCTTTGTAGCCTGCCAAATCACCTACCCGCGGGCCGGGTGCCAAGAGCCATTTATGGCTCGTCCGAAAGGACCTACGGGCGTGTTCCCGCATGCGTCGGAGAGAAACGCGCAAGCGTGTAGGACCTCCGACCGCTGCAACTATCTGTTGCGAGGGATGCTCAACGACCTCGTATCTGCCCGGCCAGAAGGAGACGATCTGTTTGATCCTGGACTTTGCGGTATTCAGGTCCGCCGAAGTCTCCAGCCAAATCGCAACTCTATCATTTTCTCTTCTGAGGATATCGTACCTGGTCGGTTCCATGGTTCGCCTTCCGAATCGAATCACGGGGACGGATTAGTGACAATAGATAGCATCTTGTACTAGTTGCGAGGGTTTACCTGAGTTGTCTAACGAAGCGGACCGAAATAACGGCGACAACCACGACCGAATTCACGCGAAAGAGAAGTAAAGGAAGATTCTGCTCGGAACAAACGCCTAGAGTCCTCCAGACCATCATCGGCGCAATCGTGGTCGGCTGGTGTCATGGTGGCCTGGTTCAGCAAGATATTTGCGGACGGAACATCAGAGTGGGATGCTCGCTTCGAGCGCAAGAAAATTGGTTCGGCTTGGGCTTACCGCGTTCGTAAAAGCGGAACGGATTGAGATTTACCGCGCTGAATTCTGCCAAGAGGCAAGAGGCCCTTGTAAACTAGTGCTCCCGTTCCTCTGCACTCAAACCGCAGGGAGCCATCTGTGAAGAAATCAGTTTTGCTTCGCGCACTACAGCAGGAAATCCGCCGACACGACTTCAGTTTTTCGCGGACCCAGTCGTCCTCTCACCCACATTTCTACGAAGGTCAGACCCTCAGGGCCTAGCAGAGGAACCCCTCATCTGCAAGGCATGACTAAGCCGGAGCTCGAAGCGCTGAAGTTGCGGATTGAAAAGAAGGCCGTTATTTCTTAGCGATAGCCCCCACGCCAAGAGAGACCTTGTACGCTGTCCGAATTGTATCGCCACCTTGGCAGGTTGTGGTAGCTCGTCAGGCAGCGGTCTTGTGGATGGGTCTCGACGCCTTTCCTCGTTGCAGGACAACGTGAGCGTGATTCAAAGGGGACAGGTGCCGTGCTCAAGTTTGTGAGGAGGCAGGGCACCCGCCCATCGGCGAGAGGTCGGTCTCGCCGTTTTGTGAATCATTGTAAGGCGGGAGACGTGGAGGCGAAATCCAGCGTAACCCGTAGGTTGGATTGCCCCATCTTTAACGCCAATGTTCTACCAACAAATCCCTTTTGCCCGCGTGTTCCCTGTTCCTGTTACTATTTTCCGCATGCTTTGCCCTGCGGCCAAGATTCTCTTTGAAAATTACGCTAAAACTGCGATGGAGAACTTCGAGGCCACGGACAAATTATCTGGTCTTGTGGGGCAGCATGGCCAATTTGAGGAAGCCAAGAAATATGCCGAAGGGACGCGCGAGAAATGTAGTGCCGCCCGCATGGCACTGGAGAAGCACCGGATGGAACATAGCTGTCGTGAGGGTATAGCTAACGGATCGTAGTAGGCCGCAGGCGGGTCTATGAAAGCCATTCGCTCTGTAAAGGTTTCCACCGAGAAGTACCTTCGAAATTCGATCCGCTCTTATTTCGAGGGTGAGCAAGGATGCGACCTTCGCTGGATTAGCGGAATACTGCGCTCGTCTCCGGTTCAGGCGCGGTCAATCTTGGAGACATGCTTCAGTCAATATGCCCCGACAGAGAGATACCGAGATTTGATAGGTAGGCTTTGAACTCCGACCAATCGAACCCCGAGTCGGTCTCCGCCCCGAACCTCGGCTACAAAATCAAGATGCATGAGGTACAGACCTACGGGCAACGCGGTGTTCCAGCATTAGTTGAAGATTTCCACCCTAACGCGCTTATGCAGCTTCATACCAGCCGCACCGAGAATCGTTCGGAGTGCTTCGACTATGCGTCCGTGGTAGCCAATAACCTGGCCGATGTCTTTCGGATGAACTCGCAGTTCGAGCATAGTCACCGATTGGCCCTAGACCTCGTGAACCTGTACCTCTTCGGGATGGTCCACGATGCGCGGCGGGTTATCGGGCTTGGGCGGCGTCATTGCTGTAGAGCAACGAACAACTGAGAGAAGGACCTTAATGTCGATGCCAAAGCAGCGTACTCCTTAGGTTACTGGGTAGCCTAGGGAACGCACACCCCGGAAGGACGCCTGAGCCAGGCTGCTTTTCCTTCCGGGGAATTTTTCCGAGTCACAGATACGTACCGATGCGCTGAACATGGCCGACTAATTTTACCGTCTCCGTATAACGCCCCACCTGTAAGAATTGACAGTTCCAAAAGATCGCCTCTTCTAGCAGTTTTCCATCGGCCCATTTCCCTTAATCCCGATTACCCGAATATCACTGATTACCTTATCCCGGCGAGGTGCAACCATGGACGCTCTTGATGTATTCCGGCTTAGACCAGATGGTTCCTTCATCTGGATTGGCAGCGCCGATTCACTGCCTACAGCTCTCAAAGTGATCAAGGCACTCAAGGGTGACCCGTCAGACGCATTCCTAATCCACGACTGGAAACGAAACGACACAATGACCGTCCGAGGAGGTAAACTGCCGCCCTCTTAACGCATTAGGACTTGCGCGGCGGGTTATCCGGTTTAGGCGGAGTCGTGATCGGCTTCGGAAACGGCTTTGCTGGTGGCAGACCTCGCGGCGGAAGCGGTCTCACTCGCTCATTGCTGTAGAGCAACGAACAACTGAGACAAGGACATTAATGTCGATGCAAGGCCAGACCCTCTAGGTTACAAGGGCTAGAGCGTAACCTAGAGGCCGAGCCTCGGAAGGATGCAAGCAATGGGAACTGCTCCTTCCGAGGAACTTTTCCCGCGTCCCCGGCCTGTAAAATCTGCCAGTGGAACCTGCATTGATCGCACCTTATTGTCAGGCCCGTCGTACAACCCCCCTAAACCGACGGGTTGGATGTGCCGCATTTTTGAGAAGGGTGTGGCAAAGCCCTGGCCCGTTCCTCCTTTCCGACGCGAAGAGGAAGCTGCTGCCTGTTTCCCCCAGAATGGGAGCAGCTTCTCGCGTCAGTCCAGCCACTTGCCCCAAGACTTACGCGGCCCAAGAAACTTGATGACGATGCGGCGCCAGACGCGCTTCGTAATGCGTCCTACGCTCGCTGAAAAAGAAATTGAATGGAAGGGCTGGTATTCGCTGCGGCGGTTCCTCGGCACCGCGGTACGTATGAACGCTGACGGCGACACGATGGCGAAGGCGCTCGGAAACTCCAAGGCTGTGGCGGAGAAGCACTACTTGAAACCCACCGCAGTCTTGCCGGATGTGCGACGAGCGGTGAATGATGGATGTTCGGGGTTAGTGCAATGACGTGTGCAACGGTTGTGCAACGAAGCAAAAACGAAAACCACTCGCAACCTACTGAAAAGAATGGCGGGGACGACGAGACTCGAA
>Ga0137403_10007940_pt1 | contig 11910 bp, 11 predicted proteins | sample CZOMad2_1_16fung_FD_122057 | JGI IMG/M metagenome (GOLD analysis project Ga0137403, IMG submission 122057) | Vadose zone soil fungal communities from Angelo Coast Range Reserve, California, USA - CZOMad2_1_16fungal (Hybrid Assembly) | ecosystem: Environmental > Terrestrial > Soil > Vadose zone...
TATTACAAAAAGCGACCGGCGCTCGCATGATCTTTTGGCAGACGGCGCCACCCTGGGGAGCGACTACGTTTTTTGCGACTTATTATTATCACGGAAACGCCGGAGCCTTCTTGAATCTGGTCTGGCCATTGACTGCCGGTCTCGCCATCCGCGCCTTTACCGCACGACGTCACCCGGCCACTCGCGCGATGTGGCTAAGTGTTTTTATTCTGACCATTGCCGGGGTTCTGGCTAATACATCGCGTGTGGCTCAGTTGATCGCGATCTTGTTGCTGATTGCGATCTGTCTGCGATTTGGACCGGCGCTTTTGCGAAAGGTCTGGCGCACGGAAAAAGGCATCGCTCTTGCCGGCACGGTCGCGGTTTTGTTGGCTTTGATTGCGCTGGCACAGGCCACTCATCTCGAGCAACCGCTCAACCGCTGGCAATCATTGGGTGAGCGGATTCCAACCGATGCTCGTTGGCAGGCTTGGCGCGTCGCGGCTGGAGCCCTCTCCGACATTGGCCTTTTCGGGTTCGGCCCAGCAACCTTTCGCGTCGTATTTCCGTTTTACAACGGCGTACCGATCCAGCGTGTTCCCGGCACATGGAGATTTTTGCACGAAGATTACCAGCAGACCGCCTTGGAATGGGGGTGGCTCGGCAGCACGTTGTGGGCGCTGCTGTTTTTCGGAGGAATAGCGGTCGGGATTCGCAGTTATAAGCAATACGCGGCATCAGACTGGACACCACGAAGGCGCCTGCTTCAGCCCTTGGTATTAATTGCCCTTATTGGAGTGGCCCTGCACGCGATCGTCGATTTTCCTCTTCAGATCGCTTCCATCCAACTATATGTGGCGACGTATCTTGGCCTTTGCTGGGGAAGCAGTTCTTGGAATCAGAGGCCGGACCTTTAGCAACTAGGCTAGAAGCTTTCATGAAACTCCCCTGCCCCAGAGACAATCTTCCCGTGACAGCCAGAAGGTCGCGAATCGCAAAATTGAATTGATCTTCTTCCGGAGGTTCTGCACTCTCCAAGGAGATCGTGCGTCTATTAGTCGAAATACTGGTCATCGGTGGGTTGATCTATCTCGGATGGGAACAGCCCTTTAAAGAACGAGTAGATCAGGTGCGCGCGAGGGTGACGGGAAAACAAGCTCAGGCTGCTCCACAGGAGATTGTACCGATGACGCCCGCGCCCACACGAGCTCCACGAATCGTGCCGGGCATCGTCCGGGAGCCAACTCCACAACATGGCGCCTGGAGGTTGGATCCGACTCATCGATCGCCCCTGGATCCTCCGCTGCACGATTCACCCTCGCCACATTAGCCACATTATTAAGAGCTGGGCTTCGAAGTTCTCGACACCAAGTGTCGCACCTTCGAATCGATACAGCGCACTGGACACTCTCGTCACATTCCCGTCGGAGAGCTGATGAACGCAGATGGAACCTTCCATCGTTTGGACAAATGCGCGGCGAGCGCTTTAACACCGAAGGTTTCCGTGGCGTAATGGCCGCCGAGCAAGAGATTCATCTCAAGCTCTTCAGCAGCTACGGCCGCCCAATGCGGCGCTTCGCCTGTGATCAATGTGTCGATTTTTTCCTGAGCGACCTTATCGATTTCTGAACCGGCGGCGCCCGTAATGATCCCGATGGTCTTCGTCGTCTTTGGCCCAAAATTGAATGATTTTATCGGGCCGCCGACTGCTTTCCACAACGTCTGCGCGAGCTTTTCTCGCGGCAATGAAGCGCGCGCCTTCAGTCCGATCAGTTGTCCTTTTTCTTCAAAAAAAGGTCGCGTTAATTTAAGGCCGAGCAATCCGGCAAGTTGCGCGTTGTTGCCCACCTTTGGATGGATGTCCAGCGGAAGATGCGCGCTGTAAAGCGCGATGTCATTTTCGAAGGCAAGTCTTAGCTGCCGCCGCAAGCCGCCACTTACCGGTTGCAGACCTCGCCAGAACAATCCGTGATGCACAATTAAAAAATCGATCTGCTTTTCTGCGGCCTGGCTCAAAACGCGCGTCGAAACATCCACCGCTGCACCAATCTTTGTGACGCGGCCGGAATTCTCGATCTGCAGACCATTTACAGCATTCGGCCAATCTTCGATTTCACGAATGCGGAGATAATCGTCAATGTAACGGACGATCTCAGGAAGAAAAAGCATGGCGAATTTTGCGCTGTATTAACCAGAACGCGTGCATTCTTTATTGATCAGACCTTGCTTTGCGGAGCAAAAACTAAAACTGAGCCGCGAACACCCCGTATTTGCTGCGGGGGCAGCTCTTCGAGAGCTGATTGATCGCGCAGACGGTCGCGCACGGCCTCGGTAATGAGCATCGGTTTTCCAACAGTTTTGGTGAGGCTTTCGATGCGCGAGGCGATGTTCACGCCATTGCCAATTGCCGTAAACTCGAGCCGTTGGGGCGAACCGATGCTTCCGACGATGGCTGGCCCGGAATGAATTCCGATCCCGATTCGCAACGGCTCGCGACTTCGAGCGACGAGATCGCGATTGAGCGCGTCCACGGCGAGCAAGATTTCCCGGCCAGCGGTCACTGCGTCCTCGGCATGATTCGATTTCGACTCGCCCGCACCAAAGATTGCCATGAATCCGTCTCCCAAATATTTGTTAACCATTCCGCCATGCGCTTCTTCGACAACGCGTACGGTAACGCGAAAGAAATCATTCAAGAGCTCGATCATCTCTGCAGGTGAAGATGCGCCGGCCCGGGCCGTGGCCGAACGAATGTCAACGAACATGACGGTTATTTCTTGTTCCACGCCATTCAGGCCAGGATCACGAGCGAGGATCTGCTCGGCCGCACGCTTTCCCACATGCAGACCGAAGGTCTGTCGCAATTTTTCCTTGTCCTTTAATTCCCGAAGCATGCGGTTGAATTCGCCGATTAAAAGTCCGAACTCGTCAGCGCGGGAAACCGGTAAATGAAAATCGAATTCGCCGCGTGCAGCGGTTTGAGCGGCGGTACGAAGCTGATCGATTGGCCTGGCCACGAGCCCACTGATCAGGATCGAACTGCAAAGGCCGAATGCAATTCCTACTGCGCCAACAAAAACCGCGGACCATTGCACGTTGTGCCCGGACGTTGCGGGCGCGAAGGAAAGCAGCACCAGGGAGGCGATAGGGCAAATTGCCGCCGAGATCGCCCACATTACGCCTCGGCCGCGTAGCGAAAGCGTGCGCACGCCCGGCATGAGGTCTGCACGGGTATCGCGAAAGAAAATCGGGAACAATTCCGCGTGACTGGCAAGCTCAACCAGGAAAAACGTCTGCGTGATTGCAATAAATGCTGAGATGCCGAACGAAATCGGCAGGTGCCAGAATAAACGCGTGTCGAGAAAACCGTGCACTTGCCAGAGCGAGCCAAGAAATACCGGAACACAGAGGAGCCAGGCAGTGGCGGAAATAATTGCGGCCAGCCACGGCAAATGGATAACACGGTGCCGCGCTCGCATCAGGATTTCGGGATCCATTGCAGCACCACGGCGGAGCCCATCCAATGCGGGCCGCAGAGAAAAAACACACTTTAGCCAAAACCAAATCCCGATCGGATAAATAACGCAGTTATAGATGATGATAGTTTGAAAAAAGCGATGCTTGAGAATAGGCGTCGCCAATAGTGGGCCGATAATGGCCGCGTTATACCAAATATTGAACGCGCTTCCGAGGAGCTGTGGAATCACAGGGGCGAGCGCGACAATAAACAGCCCGGAAAGCTTTCGCCGTTCTCGCACTGTGATCACTCCCGCCGGAGAGTCCATGGTCGAAAATAATCAAGCAGAATCAAGTGCCAGGAGGCGCCTCGCGTTTGTAGTTACGAAGCAGATCCGGGAAATTCGTAAGCGGTCCAATTTGGAATCCAGCACTTAACGGCCGAAAAAAATTGTCTTGATGGGTTGGCAAGACATAGCGCGGGCGCAATCGCCGCACTGCCGCCGAAAATCGTGCCCGCGAATCAGGCAGGGCCGCACCCAAAATTGCAAGATCCACAGGCGCGATGTCCGTCGGCGGTAACACGGCAGGCGTTCCGCCGGAATCGATAAAAATGCGCTCGCCGGCAATTTCGATTAGATAAGCGAGCGGTTCGCCACAAACCCAGTCCGCGGCCCGCCGTGGCGGGCCGGACCCTCGCACTTCACCGACAAACGGTACAATCCAGAAAAGCCGATCGTGCGTAGCGGTGAACGCGCGAATCCTCCAGGGACCAACGCGAAGCATATCTCCGTGGGTTACCGCATGACAACGGGATGCCGGCACACCTGCACGTCCAGCCAGCTCGACCGCCGTTCGTGATCCAATCAGGCGCGCGTCGGTTCTCCGCATAAGAACCGGAGCGTCGAACAAATGATCCACGTGACCATGCGTTACAAGAATGGCATCAACTTTAGACGCGAGCTGTTTCATCGCGTCATCAATACGATGCTCGTCCGATTGCACGGAAGAACCAAGAACCACACGCCAAAGATTAACACGCGAAAAATAAGGATCCACGAGGAGCGCATGGTTGCCCGATTCAAACTGGAATCCATTCGTTCCGAGATAAGTCACGCGCACTTCATCGCCCCCCGGCGCGGCAGGCGAAACGTCAGCGACGACCAGATGGGAATATCGCTCCAGTCCGGCGTAAAGCACTTGGGTGGACATAACGAGGAAAGCCAGGCTGCATTTCATAAAACGCGGGTCGAAACAAAAAAAGGCACGCCACATTAGCAAGTTTGCTTGACGAATTCCGCACCGCTTGTGACCTTCAACTGACGAACGCTTTCACAGTCAATCACCAATTGAAATGAGCGTGGAGTACACGGACGCACCAGCCACCCAGCCCGCATCTGCCGAGGCCGGCAAAATGCCGTGTCCTTATTGCGGACATTTGCTGCCGAAAGACGCGCAAAGCTGCGACCGATGTGATTGGAAGCGCGGCGCGACCGAAACGGCCGAAGGCAAAGCGAGCGATGCCGTCGCAGTGTTACTAAGTGTAATTCCCGGATTGGGGCATATTTATAAAGGGCACCGACTGGCGGGGTTCTTGTGGATGGCCGGCGCCGTTCCCGCAGGGATTTTTGTGTTACTGGCTGCAATCGCCTCCGCGGGGTTTGGGATCGGTCTCTTTTTCTTTTACTTGATTGCGGTGATGCTTCACGCATACGCAGTTGACGATCGCGTCGTGCCGCCAAGGGAAGATGAGGGGGAAGAGTATTGAGAACTTGGATTGTTACATTGTCAGACCGTGAATTGTGAATCGATTCTCGAATCTCGATTCTCGAATTACGAACGTCGTGCCGCAGCGTAAATTTCTTCCAGAATTTCGCGCATCCCATAGCGAAATCTCCATTGAGGATAATGTCGCTGAAATTTCCGTACGTCGCTGATCCACCAGATGTGATCGCCGATCCGATTGGCTTCCTCATAGCTCCAATTTAATTTCTTTCCGCTGATTTCTTCACACATCTCGATCGCTTCCAGCATCGAACAGTTGCTGTGGCGGCTGCCGCCGATGTTATAGACCTCACCCACGCGCGGCGCGCGAATGAATTCCGCAAAGGCTTCGACTAAATCGAAGCTGTGGATGTTGTCGCGAACCTGCTTGCCTTTGTAGCCGAAAACGCGATAAGGCCGGCTGCCGACCACGCAGATCATAAGATAAGAAAGAAAACCATGCAGCTCCGCACCCGCGTGCGCCGGACCAGTGAGGCAGCCGCCACGAAAAGAGACAGTTGGCATTCCGAAATAACGTCCATATTCCTGCACCACAAGATCGGCCGCCGCTTTCGATGCGCCGAAGAGCGAGTGTTTGGTGTAATCGATGCTCATCGTCTCGGAAATTCCCGGCTCGTATTCATGTCCCGGCTCAATTTCCCAGCGTTTTGCCAATTCACGCAGAGGCAGCCGATTTGGCGTGTCGCCATAGACTTTGTTTGTTGATGTAAAAATAAATGGCGCTTCGGGAGAAAATTTTCTCGCCGCTTCCAGCAGATTCAACGTGCCATTCGCGTTCACCGTAAAATCCGTTTGCGGGTCGCGCGCTGCCCAATCATGCGATGGTTGCGAAGCCGTGTGCACAATCGCATCGATGGTGCCGCGCTGCTGTTTGAACAGCTTCATGACCGCGGAAGCGTCTCTAATGTCCAGATCGTGATGTTCGTAACTACGAACGTTTGCGATCAGGTTGCCCCGGGTCTTTTTCGTTGAAGCTTCCGCGCCAAAGAATTCCGCGCGCATATCATTGTCGATCCCAACCAGCCGGACCCCATCCTTCGCGAATCGCTTTACAGTTTCAGAACCGATCAATCCCGCCGAGCCTGTAACGATGATCGTGCGCATTCTCACAAACCGAAAAAAATCCGGGGCGCTGACCCATTCGACAGGCTCAGGGCAGGCTCTACCGACGCCCTCCAAAATTCGTGTCCATTCGTGCCTGCCGGCCCGTAACTTTGTGAAGGCTGGTCCATTCGTGGTTAAGAAAGGATCAACCCAGCCCGAGAATCCATGTCAATCCTCCAGCGGAAGGATTCACTCGCGAAGCCGGAAAGTTTGGATCGCCGTCGATTACGCGCTCGATCAAATCCTTGTGTTTCGTTGCTGTCACCAAAAAACAAATGTGCCGGGCATGATTGATGAGCGGAAAAGTGAACGTCAATCGCCAGGAATTAAACTTTGGCACAAAATTCGCAATCACTCGTCGCGTCGTTTCTTCAACACCCGCGGTCCCCGGAAACAGTGACGCGGTATGGCCATCATCTCCCAAGCCTAATAGAATCAAATCGTGCCGATAAATGGGCTCGCCGCGCTGGGCAGCCAAAACATCAAGCTGCTCTTCGTATTCCTGCGCCGCGATTTGAGGATCGATCTCCCCTTGCATGCGCATGATTGACGTTTCAGGAACAGCCGCGGGCACGAAGAGAGTTTCTCGGGCCATTCTGAAGTTGCTCTGTGGATCATCCGGCGGGACGCAACGCTCGTCGCCGAAAGTGATTCGAAAGAGTTTCCATGGCAGGTCGCGCGCGACCGTCGCCAGCTGTGCGTAAACTGGCCGTGGAGTATTCCCGCCTGATAGCGCAATCCTGAATTCGTTCCGTTCCCCAAGCGCCTTGTGTGCGTGCGCGACGAAAAAGTCGGCCGCGTCGGCGGCAAAATTAGCGCTGCGGATTATCTCTCGATCAGCTTTCATTCACCGATCACTGATCACTGTCCGTATCCTGCTCAAATCGCGCAATGCGACTGACCGCGCTTTTCAAGGTAGTGCTGATGATATTCTTCGGCCCGCCAGAACCTTGGCGCCGGCTCGATTTGCGTCACGATTGACCGATTGAAACGTCTGCTCTTTTCCAGCTCGCCTTTCGAGGATTCGGCGGTCGCTTTTTGCTCCGGCGAATGGTAAAAGATCACGGAACGATATTGCTTTCCAACATCGGGACCCTGCCGATTCAGCGTCGTCGGATTGTGGTTCGACCAGAAAACATCAAGCAGTTGGTTGTAACTGGCTTGCGATGGATCGAATTCCACTTCCACCACTTCGGCATGGCCGGTTTCGTCCGTGCAAACATCTTCATAGGATGGATTATCCTTCATTCCGCCCGCGTACCCAACCGCTGTCGACAGGACGCCGTTCAATTTTCTGAATGTCTCTTCCACACCCCAGAAACAGCCTGCGCCAAAGGTGGCTTTCTCCGTCTTCATACCAGCCACGATGGAACGATTGTGCGCGGGGCGCAACCATCCTTCGCGGTCCCGTTTTGTTGCTTGACAGTTGCTGCGCCTCGGATTCGCATTGCCCTAAAGTCTCATAGCCGGCCGCTCCAAAAACTGGCAAAGGCTGCACAGTCCCTTTCATCGAATGAATTCCTCTGCCACCACCCTCGAGCAAACTCGCTCGCTGCTGCCGGTACGGCTTCTCAATGGCTGCGGAGCACTGCTCGAGAAAACCCGAATTCCGCGCACGCCAGTCCTTGCCTTTGACTTGATCGAGACTGCGGTCCGCCGCTGCGGTCTGAGCGATTTTGGCCGAGGCGATTTTCTCGAAGCCCTCTCTCGATTACTCGAATCCTGCCAGCGCGAATCCCGACTAAACGTGATCGGAAGGATTGCTCTCCGCGCCGATCTCTTGCGCACACTGTGTTCACGTTTGTTTTTGGAACGGGATCGACAACTTTATCCCGGCGTTGCGCGGCAGGAAATCCGCGAACCGCTCTTTATTGTGGGTCTGCCTCGGAGCGGCACCACTCTCTTGCACACCTTGCTCGCTGCCGATCCTGAGCATCGAGTTCCGCTTACCTGGGAAGTAATGACGCCATCCCCGCCCACCAGTGAGAATGAGCGACAACGAATACGGCGCGCAACCCAAAGTTGTAACTGCTTCAATTGGCTGGCACCCACGTTTCGCCACGTCCATCCCCTGGGCGCCGAGCTCCCGCAGGAATGTGTCAGCCTCATGACCCCCACCTTTCTGAGCGACCAGTTTGATGCCATGTATTATGTGCCGTCGTATCGAGGTTGGTTTTTCCGTCAGGATTTGTTGCCCGCATACAAATATCACCGCCGTTTCCTTCAACATCTGCAGTTGCGGCGGAGCGCTCCCCGTTGGGTGCTGAAGGCGCCTACACATATGTTTGCCTTGCCAACGCTTCTTTCTGTCTATCCCGATGCGCTCTTTGTTCAGGCACACCGGGCGCCCCTCGAGGCCATGGCGTCGGTATCCAGCTTGATCACAATCCTCCGTCGCGTATTTAGCGATGCGGTCGATCCATTCGTCGTCTGCCGGGAGGCCATTCAATACTGGTCGGAAACGCTGGATAAATTTTTGCAGGAACGCGATCGATTGGAGCCCCGTCGCATTTGCGACCTGGCCTACACTGAGATCCGTGGCAATCCCATCGCTGCCGTCCGGCGCATCTATGATCATTTCGGCTGGTCACTGACACGAGAGGCAGAGCAACGAATGCGCGTGGTACTCGCGAACCAGCCACAAGAACAGCACGGTTTTCATCGCTATAACCTCTCGCAGTTTGGGCTCCAGGCAGCCGAAGGTGAAAAAGCCTTTGCACCCTATTGCGAACGATTCGGCTTATCCACCAAGGTCGCTGGCAGAGCAACCGAACCCGGAGGAGAGCTGATCTTAAAGTAAACGCATTTCGTAAATGGCAGGGTCGGACTCTCGCGGCGCCGGCCGGGAATCTGATTTGGCTCAGCCAGATAATTACATCCGATAACCGCGTCCGGGCCTGATTGCGTTCCTCGCAGAGGAATCGCGACGAGAAACGGATTGCAGGGCGTCCGCCGCGGCGGACGCCGATCTAGGATTGGCGTTTCACAGAAACGCCCTACAATTATCCCTCATCCGCGCTTCCGAATGACGACTGCCAACAAGATCACCGTTGTCCGGATTTTGATGATCCCAGCTTTCGTCACAATGGCCATCTATTATGGCGAAAGCATTCAGCGCGGCGCGCCCCTCGAATGGCAGCGCTTCACTGCCATCGCCATTTTCCTGATCGCTGCCGTAAGCGATGGTTTGGACGGATATGTCGCCCGTCGCTACAATCAGAGGAGCTCGCTTGGAGTCATTCTCGACCCGATTGCGGACAAAGGCCTGCTCCTGAGCGGCATCATTACATTGAGCATCAGTAATTGGAGCGACATGGATCCCGAGTCCGGGCAATTCCCGGCATGGTTCCCCGTTTTGGTTATCTCGCGCGATGCCGTCATCCTCGTGGGCGCCGCCGTTCTGTATTTGCTCAATGGCAAAGTGCAGGTGAAACCACGATGGTCGGGTAAAGTCGCGACTGTCTCGCAAATGATCGCGATTGGATGGGTGATGCTGCAATTCCGCTTTATTCCGTTGTTTTACATTGTGATCGGCGCTGGATTTTTCACGCTCCTGTCTGGCGTGGTTTACGTAATGGATGGCGTGCGCCAATTGCAGGCTGAAGGCCACGCGCACGCGACAAAGCACTGAGCCCGGTGTCCTGGCGATGAACGGCGCCGTGAATAATCTGCCGAACGTCGCGATCGTCGGGAGGCCTAACGTAGGAAAATCGGCCCTGTTTAATCGACTGATTGGCCGCCGCACCGCCATCGTGCATGATCAACCCGGGATCACGCGTGACCGGATCTCGGCTGTCTGCACGCGCGGAACTCAGCCATTTGTTGTGTGGGATACCGGCGGTATTGCTGGCGCAGGCGAATCCGAATTGGCCGTGCAAGTTCGCCATGCTGTCCAGGAAGCCATTCACAATAGCGACGTTCTGTTTTTTCTGGTCGATGCGAAAGACGGTTTGGCGCCGCTCGATCAGGAACTCGCGCGCATGCTGCGCAAGTCACACAAGCCAGTCGTCCTCGTCATTAACAAGATCGACACTGAGAAACACGAGAATCTCGCGATTGATTTCGCATCACTCGGATTTCCACAAAACGTCTCAATCAGCGCCGCCCATGGCCGCGGCATTTCCGAATTGCTCCAAACAATAGATCAGCTCCTTCCCTCGCCCCTCGCCGCGCTAGAAATCAAACCACAAACATCAAACATCAAACCTCTTTCCATTGCCATCATCGGTCGCCCAAATGTCGGCAAATCTTCGCTCATCAATTCAATTTTGCGCAGCGAGCTCGCCATCGTAAGCGAGCTACCGGGAACAACGCGCGACAGCGTCGATATTTCGTACGAGCAGGACGGTCAGAAGTTTCTCTTTATTGATACGGCCGGAATCCGCCGACGCGGCAGACATTCCAGCTCCGTCGAGGTCTTCAGCGTGATGCGCGCGGAGCGAAGCATTCGCCGCGCTGATCTCTGTATTCTGATGGTCGATCTTACCATGGGTGTCACGGCTCAGGACAAACGAATCGCGGGTCTGATTCAAAAAGCGCACAAAGCAGGGCTCGTTGTGTTGAACAAATGGGATCTGGTCAAGCCAAAGCGCAAGGAAAAGCAGACGATCGCGCAACTTGTCGGTGATACGCGCGCCCGAATTTTCTTTCTCGATTACGCGCCCGTCTTGATTGCGTCCGCGCTGACCGGGGAAAACATCGAAAAGCTCTTTGCGTTCATCGAAAAAGTCCGGCGTGCGGCGCAACAGCGCATCGGCACCGGTGTTCTGAACCGGTTATTACGAGGGGCCGTCGCTGCCAATCCGCCGCCGATGATTTCCGGCCGGCGACTCAAATTATTTTACGCCGCGCAATCTCGCCAGGGAACGAGCGGAACGCGAGATCGACCGCTGCAATCGCCCGAGTTTGTCCTTTTCGTCAATGAGCCTCGTTTGTTGCCCGAAACCTATCGTCGCTATCTCGAAGCTTGCATTCGCAAGGCGCAACCCTATCCCGGATTGCCGATAATCCTCACGTTGCGTCCACGCAGTAAAAATATCGCGCGAGCGTCTCGCTCGCGAACGAAATAAAGACGGAGCCAGGGCTTGCGTTACGTTTGATCGAACATTCTCCTCATCGGACGTGTCTCACCACACCGTATGAAATCTACCCAAGAAATTACGGCTGAGGTACGGGAGCTGGGGCAATGGATTCCGCCACTGCGCCAACAGGTTGGACACGTTGTCGTGGGCCAGAAGTATTTGGTTGACCGCCTTTTGCTCGGCCTGCTCGCCAATGGTCATATCCTGCTCGAGGGCGTGCCCGGGCTGGCCAAAACGCTCACCGTAAAAACGATGGCCGCATGCATTCAAACCGGCTTCCAAAGACTGCAATTCACGCCCGATCTTTTGCCCGCAGATTTGATCGGGACGCTTATCTATAACCCGCGAACCGGTGAATTTACGACCAAGCTCGGACCAATTTTTTCAAATCTGATCCTGGCCGACGAGATCAATCGTGCGCCGGCAAAAGTTCAGAGCGCCTTGCTCGAAGCGATGCAGGAGCGGCAGGTCACCATCGGCGAGCAAACTTATCCCCTCTCCGATC
>Ga0137403_10007941_pt1 | contig 11909 bp, 10 predicted proteins | sample CZOMad2_1_16fung_FD_122057 | JGI IMG/M metagenome (GOLD analysis project Ga0137403, IMG submission 122057) | Vadose zone soil fungal communities from Angelo Coast Range Reserve, California, USA - CZOMad2_1_16fungal (Hybrid Assembly) | ecosystem: Environmental > Terrestrial > Soil > Vadose zone...
GGAATAGGGACTCCTTGGCCCCACCCAAGGTGGGAATCAAATGCCGATTTTGCCACTGCACAACCTAAATGAATGTTTGACAGCCCGGTCGTTCTAGCCTAAGCTGCCCTCGACGACCCCGGAGTCGCGTATCTCTCCTAAGTCTCCTGCCTTCCGATCCCTGCCAGGCAGAGCGCGCTCACTGGTTCCAATTCTGTAAGGCGCCAGAAGATAAAGCGTCTCACCAAGAACACAACGCACGTCGAAGCGTGTTCCGCTAGTGACTCGTGAAACTGTTCGGAGAAATCCGCAGTACGAAGGAGCACTGCGCGTGAACGTTCATCTGATCAACCCGAGCCACGTGTCGTTCGGGACTGCAGTCATCACTCCTCGTTGGCAATACGTACTCGCCGGCGCCACCCCTAAAAGCTTCGGCGACCCCATTCTCGTGGATGAAACCCTCAGCCAAATGGACCCCGAGCGCATTCAACCCGGCGACGCGGTTGGTATCTCCATTCATACCGCAAATGCGCTGCGCGGCTACGAAATTGGGAATGAGGCGCGCAAGCGCGGAGCCTATGTAATTTTTGGCGGAATTCACGCCACTCTCTATCCCGAAGAAGCCCGCGAATTGGGCGGAGCCCATTCGGTCGTGCTGGGGGATGGCGACGTGGCCTGGCCCGTGGCGTTGGCCGACTGCGAAAAGGGAACCCCGCTGCCGGTCTATCACGGAGGCAAGATCGAGGCCAGTAGTTTCGTCGCCGCCCGTTGGGAACTCATTCCGCGCAGCCGTTACATGTGGGCGTCGGTGCAAACCGTGCGCGGCTGTCCCAAGCATTGCTCGTTCTGTTCGGTCTGGCGCACCGATGGCCAGCGTCCACGGCAGCGCGCTTCGGATGCAGTCATCGAAGAAGTGGTCCAACTGCGTCGTCTCGGATTTCGCTTTGTCGCGCTCGCCGATGACAATTTCTACCCTGTCACCATCACCGATCTGAATCTGGCCCGGCTCCAGAAAAACACCGCCCGCGTGGCTGAACTCGAAGCCCTCCGGGCGGAGCGCTTTGAACTCATGTCGCGTCTGGCCCAGCTGCCCGATGACATGGTCTTCTTTACTCAGATCACGATGGAAGCCGCCGAAGACATCGATTTTCTGGATGCTATGAAGGCGGCCCATATCAAGGGCGCACTGGTCGGAGTGGAAGCGGTGACCCCTGCCGGTTTGAAGGATGTGTACAAGGATTTCAATCTATCGGGCGAGCATCTGATCGAGCGGCTCAAGGTTTTCCGCAGCCACGGCGTGCATGTGCTCGGGTCTTTCATTTTTGGATTGCCCAGCGACCGTCCGGAAACCTTCGACGCCACAGCGGCCGCCGCTATCAGCGCCGATCTCACTTTTGCTCAGTTCGTCACTTTGAGTCCCTACCCTGGAACCGTAGACTTCGATCGCTGGGAAAAAGGGTTGGGCGCCACGCCTCCAACCATCGCCGGTGTGCCGCTAACCCGGCGCTGGCTTATCCCGCAGGCGCTTCGCCCCAAGCTGTATTGGGACCATCCGGTCATGACCGCGGAGGAAATCCGCTCTCGAACCCAGGCAGTGTGGGACAACTTCTACGGATTGAGTTCTATCTGGAAGCGGTCGCGCTTCATCAAGTCCAGCCGCGGGCGGCTGGCGTTCGTCCTGATTTCAAAGATTTACCGCCAGATGTACGCCGACACCGGCATTGCAACCGACAGCGCCCGGGTCTCGTGGTCGGGCCGCTGGGCGCGCTGGCTGGCCAAGCCCTGCCGCCGCCTCTTCGCCGGAGCTCCCATGCCCGACCTTGACGTGCCCCGCTTCGTTGGTCCGGCACTGGTCCCGGTTGGAGCAGGTTCATCTGCACCGCTGCCTGGGGTTTGATTCCGTGCCGGATCAAAATAAACCTGAGCCGCGTCATGTTTGCGGAACAAGGCTACCACCATCGCCCCGCGTTTGACTTCGCCGCTTCCGAATGCGCCTGGTCAAACTGGCTTCGCCACTCAAAACCGACGACGCGGTCCGCGCCGCGCCGGGTGAGACAGCGGTGCCGGGCGAAAGTATGACCAGTCTGGGAACAGGCCATGGGCGAAGAACTCGACGCGCGAAACGCGTGCCGTTTTCCGGGAACGAGCCGGATCGAGGCGTGCGGCTTTATGTTCAAGATGTGGAAAGTGGGACACCGAAGGCGATCACACCCGAGGGGATGCACGCGACCGCATTCCTGGTTTCTCACGATGGGCAGTCGGTTGCGGGCATCGGTCCGGACCAACTGGGTTACATCTATCCCACTGCGGAAGGCGACGGTCGCCCGATTCGCGGAATGGAAATGGGAGAGCAGCCCATCGCGTGGTTTGCAAGATGGGCTTTCACTCTTCATTTACCGCCCCGGAGAGCTTCCTTCCAAAATCTCGCGGCTGGACTTGGCCTCTGGACGAAAAACTCCCATGGAACAATTGATGCCGGGTGATCCTGCCGGGGTGGAAACGATCGGTGCCCATCCTGCTCACCCCGGATGGAAAAACATGCGTTCACGGATATCAGGACGCTCTCCGGCCGCTATTTAGCGGAAGGTTTGAAGTAGCCGATCGTCCACGGCTACCGAAGACGCACATCGTCGTTGTGGAATCGGCACGTCGGTGTTACGGAAAACGTACATCGAGGCTGTAAATCTCCTGTGTGCTCTTGTCTCGCATCAGGAGCAGCGAGTCATCGGACGCCAGTCCGATCCAGAATTCCCAGGGATCGAAACCACGCGGAACTTCCTTCAGACTGAACAAGCGCTCCACTTTTCCGCTGGCGACATTTACCCGCACCAGGTCATCGGTCTTGTCGGAATAATCCTCCGCATAGAGATACTTTCCATCGCGTGACCAGGTCTCGAAACCGAAGCGCGCGACCGCGAGCTCCTTCCAACTTTTCTTTTCCGTGTCGTACAACATCAACTTCGTGGAGTCCGCGGAAAGCGCTGCAATGTAATGCCCATCCTGCGAGCAGCGGGGACTGAAAAGATTTTCCGAGCCCGGCACATCTGAGATTTGCGAGGTCTTCAAATCAACCTGGTGGATGTTCGGACCCGAAACAGTTCCGTATTCCAGCCAGGGCATGCCGGCGAACACGATGGAATCACCCTTCGGCGTCCACGTAGGATCGCCCTGGTTGCGGTCTCCTGCGGTCACCTCCTGCGGTGTGCCGCCTCCGGCGGGTATGACGAAGATCTTCCATGGTCTTCCCGGACGCGAAGCCATGAATGCGATCTGGGTCCCATCCGGCGACCAAAGCGGCATGTGCACCTGCATCGGCGCATAGGTCAGTTGGGTCCGGGAACTTCCGTCCAGCTTGCTTCGCCACAGCGTGAGCTCCGGATGGACCACGTACGTGATCCAGTCGCCATTGCGCTGGATGTCGGCTTCGCCCGCCGACACGCCGGGCAGGTAAACCGAGAACTGCTGCGACTTGCTATCCAGTCCGATCAGATCGAAGCGGCGCTGCTGACCGATCACGAATAGCTTTTTTCCGTCTGCGCTCGGAGTTGGATTGCTGAATAGCAATGGCCCTATGGTCAGCTGTGTCGGCTCAGCGCCAGCCTTGCGAAACAAAGAAGTGCCTTCGTGCCGGGCCCAGATGTTCTGGGTGTGGTCGCGAGTCGATTCAAAAAGGAAGTATTTTCCATCTGGCGTCCAGGTTCCGCCAAATTCCTGCGGTGGTTTGTTCCACTCCGACAACAGCGGGTGCAGGTCCTTGCCATCGGCCGAAACTTCCCACAGCGAAGAAGTGCGCTGGTTGGTATCCCGGACGGTGAAGCGCAAGCGGCGACCGTCGGGAGAAAATCGAGGCGCAAAAGGAACTCCCGATACGCCGACTAGCTCCCGCGAATCGGTTCCATCTGCGTTGCATACATACAGGCCCGACTTCCTGACATACACGATGTGTTGGCCATCCGGCGCCCACGTCGCCCCGTGCGCGAGGATGTCCCCCACCGGCCGAAGCGTGCCCGCCGGAAGAGGCAATATCCAGACTGGCCACTCGGTCTCCGAACCCTCGGCCACGCCTTTCACCAGCAATTCAGAGCGGCCCGGATAGAAGTCATAGATATCAGCGCTTACCAGCGAGATCGGAACGGGCGCTGTTTCTCCACCCGATGCCGAAACCTGCCTCAATACTGAATGCCCGCTGAGATATTCAGAGAAGTAAAGGCGGGTGCCATCGGTGACCAGAGAGCGCTTGGAGATGCCGTCGCTTGTAATCTGCAGCGACGAAAGCACGACCGGCGGAGACTCCGGCGATCTCATGAACAGGATGACTACAACCAGCGCGGCGGCGGCACAGACTGCCATCGCCAGCTTGGCCGCGATGCTAACCTTAGGCTGCGGCCTGAGCGGCATCGCTGCGGTGGTGAAGAAAGAGCGGATTCGCTCCTTCGAGTCCGGCGCTGGCTTTACGGCCGATCCTGTGGCGGGCGCTTGCTCCGATTCCGTGGCCCGGCGCAGGTTCTGGAGATCTGTCCGCATCTCCGCTGCGCTGGCATAACGCCGCGCCGGGTCCTTTTCCAGGGCCTTGCGCACGATGCGCTCCAGGTCAAGCGGGGTTGCCGGGTCAAATCGCAAAGGCCACTCCGGGACGCTGTGAATAAGCGAGTCGAAGGCCGCGGCCGTTGTCTGCCCCTGGAAAGGTAGAACTCCCGTCGCCATCTCGTAGAGCACCACCCCGAAGGAGAACAAGTCTGTACGCGAATCCAGCGCCAGACCCAGCGCCTGCTCCGGCGACATGTACGGGATGGTCCCCAGCGCGGACCCCCGGCGATTGAGTTCTTCCGGAGATCGCGTGATCCCGCCGAAAGTGTCGCCACTGATAGTGGCTTCGTCACCCACCGCAAGCTTTGCCAGGCCGAAATCCAGAATCTTGGCGTGTCCGCGCATGGTGACAAAAATATTTGCCGGCTTGATATCGCGGTGAATGATACCAGCCGCGTGGGCGGCGTCGAGCGCGTCAGCGATCTCGATACCGAGGTCCAGCAACTGTGCCAACGGCAGACGGCCCTCGGCAATGCACTGCCGAAGCGTCGTACCATCGAGAAACTCCATCGCGATGAAGCGCCGGCGCTGCGCTTCACCAACTTCGTAGATCACACAAATGTTGGGATGGTTCAAGGCGGAAGCGGCACGCGCTTCCCAGCGAAATCTTTCCAACACCACCGGGTCCTGGGCGATCAGCTCCGGCAGAAACTTCAGTGCCACAAGCCGGCGCAACTCAGTGTCCTCGGCCTTATAAACCACACCCATCCCGCCGCCACCGAGTTCTTCGATGATCCGGTAATGCGAGATGGTGTGGCCGATCACCCGGGCCTGAATCTTATGTAGAACCGGAGGGGCAAGTCAATGAAAGCCGGGAAGTTGGATAGGCTGCGCGCCCGGGGCAGCTGTCCCCACGGGGAGTGGTTACTCGACAGCAGGCCTTGGAAAGAGTGGGTGGGATAGAAATGAGCCCGCGACCAGCCCCGCCCTCCGGAAAGAACGGGGCTTCTGGTTGCAAATAGTCGCAGGTCCGGCCAGCTAGAAATAAAACTTAGCTCCCAGCTGAATCAACCGCGGATCATGGGCTTGTACCACCTGTCCGAAGTTGCTGGCGTTGATGTCACCAACCGGGTTGAAGAACTGGGCATGATTGAAGACGTTGTAGGCTTCAAACCGTAGCTCCAGTCGGGTTGATTCTGTGATTCTCGTGTCTTTGGCGAACACGATGTCCATGTTGTTGAGCCCGGGCCCGTGGAATGGATTGCGACCGGCATCTCCGATCGTTCCCAGGGTCGCCACCGCGAAATCACTCGGATTGAAGTAGTAGTTGTTCAACGGCGTTCCCGTCCCAGCCGGGTTGTTGTTGGTGAAAGTAGAGTTGCGGGCATTGAAGGTCTGGACTGGGGCCACCTTGTTCGGCAAATCCCAGCAGCCGTAGAACGACAATGCATCGCACGTGAGCGAAGTGAAACCGGAGTCCTTGATCACCATCGGCAGTCCGGTTTGGAGAGTGTCAATTCCGGTAATTCTCCGCCCACTTTCGAACACAGCAAAAAACATTTCATGACTTTGTCTCCTGGAAGGTAAAGCGGGTGGAAGATGCCGTCCGCACGCGAGACACAGTGCATGAGCGGTGCAGAGGCTGGGCCAACATCCAAAAACGGTCCCTGTAAAACAAACTCATCACGGCAAACACAACGGGGAAATTAAGCAGCTTTGAGGCTGCGAGAATTGAAATGCAATTCCCGCGCCAACCGCGACATCGCGGCGGGCCAAAGTTTTTCAGTGATTTAGCAGTTAAGGTTCAGCAATAGGGCAGGGCGCGTTACGAAAATACAGAACTTTGCATTGTAAACGTATGTTTTTCTGAACCAGATTTCTTTACATGCAGTGTCTACTATGTGTTCCCGCCACCTGCGATTCGCAGTGTGTAATTTAAAATCCCCAAACAATTGTCATTCCGAAGCGCGGCATTGTCGCCGATAGACCCGGTTTCGGAATGATAAGGGGATGGGGTTGTTTTGCAAACCGCACCGCTACCCGGCGTGTGCGCCGACGTGTGCGCCGATGTGTGCGCCGATTGACAGTGACATACCCGCAGGAGTAGGGTTGGGCGGCTTTTCAGCGACTCCCTCAAAGCACTTAAGGAGAGCAATATGCGAGTGCGACTAGCGTTTTTTAGCGTAATGGTGTGCCTCTGTCTTTCCGCGAACGCCTCGGCCCAGGATGCGGTCAAGACTGATCCCAAGCATTACTCAGTGATAAGCGAAAATGATCAGGTACGGATTCTGAAAGTGCACTACGGCCCGCACGAGAAGTCGATCATGCACAGCCATCCGGCTACGGTTGCGGTGTTCCTTACCGACGCCAAAGGACAGTTTAGTTTTCCGGATGGGAAAAAGACGCCTTTTACCGTCATGGCCGGCGGTACGCAATATGATGCCGCCACTACCCATCTGCCGGAGAACACCGGCGATGCTGGGATGGATGTGATCGTGGTCGAACTGAAAGGCCATGCCGCCAAGCCCTAGGAGTGGAAAGAAACGTTCTTCGGCCGAGTGGGCCGTTCAGCCGAAGCTATCTCATTGCGGCTTGCGGAGGCGTCACTAGTCCCCGCGGGATTTCTGACGGCAGTCCGGCCCACTCCAAATTTGTGACCTGCAAATTCGTCCACCCAATGGTTGCGCACCTAATGCCCGGATAGGATTGCCGCAGGGAAGGAGTAGAATAGGAACGTGCGATACTACACCACCAAATCGATGAATGGCGGCACAACCTTCAAGTGCTCTTTGTGCGAGCACACCGTAACCACACTGAATTTCAACAGCGTCATCGGCAACCGCCGCACCCAGGCGGCGACGGCGATGAATCAGCATGCAGCCGAATTGCATTTGCCGTCCCACACGCCCCCTCCCATCAAGATGGGCGGCCGCGGCGCACTGTAAACCTGTCCCCGGGGCTGTGGTCCCGCCAGGGCAGGCGAAGCCACTCCGACGGGAATCTTCCGCTATGCGGTTGTCCGTTTAGATGTTGAACTCGCTGTTACCCCTTGTCTTCGTAGAGGCGCCGGATAATTCTGGCCATCTCATCCGTGGAACGCGCCGCACGCGAGTAGCCGCTGAAAAACCATTTCCAGCATGCCAGCCGCACAGATCTCTCAGGTTGCGGTGCACGTTCCTCTTTCCCCGGCTCGCACGGGGTTCCCGGCTTTTCGGGTAACATGGTCTTTCCCGAGCGGCCAGCTCCCCATGATCGAGAACTTCGACTTCTCCGATCTCCGCGAAGTGTTTGCCAAAGCCAACGAGGAGAAGTCTGGTGACCAACTGGCCGGCATTGCCGCGCGATCGGAACGAGAGCGAGTCGCGGCCAAACGCAAACTTGCAGACTTGACCCTTGGGGAAATTGTTCGCCGTCCTCTGATCGACCCCTCCGAAGACGAGGTTACCCGCCTGATCCTGGACAGCTTCGACCAGGAAGCCTTCCGCCCCGTCAGGAGTATGACCGTCGGTGAATTTCGCGAGTTCCTCCTCGACGACGGGACCACAGAAACTCAGCTGCAGCGGCTTCAGACGGCCATCATCCCCGAAATCGCCGCCGCGGTAGCCAAACTGATGAGCAACAAGGACCTGGTGCTCGCCTCCGCCAGAATCCGCAACGTCACACGCTGTCGCAACACGATGGGAGAGCCTGGCGTGTTGGGCATCCGCGCGCAACCCAACCACCCGGCTGACGATGTCGGCGGAATTCTTCTGGCCGCATTCGAAGGTCTGCTTTACGGTTGTGGAGACGCAGTCATCGGTGTGAATCCCGCCACCGACTCGGTGGAAACGGTCAGCTCAATCCTTGTGGCGTTGAATCGTCTGGTGGACGCGTACGAAATCCCCACCCAATTCTGTTGCTTGGCACATATCAGCACCCAACTGGCCGCCATGAAGCGCCATGCGCCGATCGACCTTCTCTTCCAGTCCGTCGCAGGTACGGAGTCGGCCAACCGCAGCTTTGGAATCACGTTGAACATGTTGCGAGAGGGTCACGAACAGGTCCAGGAACATCATCGCCAACGCGATGTCCGCTGGGTTGGGGACAACGCGATGTACTTCGAAACTGGCCAGGGCAGTGCTCTCTCCGCCGAAGCGCACCATGGAGTTGATCAACTGACACTCGAAGCTCGAGCTTACGGCGTCGCCCGCGCCTTCCAGCCTTTTCTCGTCAACAGCGTCGTTGGTTTCATCGGGCCTGAATATTTGTACGACGAGAGACAGATCATCCGTGCCGGGCTCGAAGACCATTTCATGGGTAAATTGCTTGGCCTGCCCATGGGTTGTGATGTCTGCTACACCAATCACGCCGCTGCCGACCAGAACTCCGCCGATAACCTGCTCCTGCTTTTGACGGCTGCGGGGTGCAATTACTTCATGGGTGTTCCCTGTTCCGACGACGTGATGCTGAATTACCAATCCACCAGTTATCACGACGCGCTGGCCGCGCGGCGCCTCTTTCATTTGAATCCTGCGCCGGAGTTCCTGGCGTGGCTGCAGAGCCGGGGAATCTATCGAGGCGCGGAACCGCTGTCGCTTGATTCGTCCGCACGGAAGCGACTGATGCGAGGTCTGGAATTGTCCCTGGAGAGGACGGTCTGAATGGCTTCGGAAGAAGTCAAACACAAAGACCAACTCGCGCAGCCCTACGACTTGCCGGAGATCGTGAAGAGAGTTCGCGCCCAGACTCCGGCGCGTCTACTGGCCGGACGGAGCGGGGCCGCCTATCGAACCAATACTCACCTGGAACTACGCGAGGCGCATGCCGCGGCCCGCGATGCCGTGCGCACGGAGTTGCATCTCTTTACCGATGCAGACAGCGACTTCGTGCAGAAGTGGAACCTGTTTGAAATCTGCTCCCAGGCGACGAGCAAAGATGAGTATCTCTTGCGCCCTGACCTGGGCCGTCGCTTGAATGACTGGTCTCGCGAGGAGGTGAGACGGCGTTGCGTCACGGGACGTGATTTGCAGATTATGATCGGCGATGGGCTCTCGGTAACCGCTGTGGCCAAGCAAGTCCCGCGTCTATTGCCTCTCCTGTGCAAGGGCGCCACAGCTCTCGGCTGGAGTATCGGCCAAATATTTGTGATTCGACACTGCCGGGTAGGAATTCTTAACGAAATCGGCGAGTTACTTGAACCAGGAGTCGCCGTCCTCTTAATCGGCGAAAGGCCGGGCCTGGCCACGGCAGAAAGCCTCTCCGCGTATATGGCGTATCGCCCAAAACTTTCCGACACCGACGCCCAGCGGAATCTTATCTCCAACATTCACGGCCGTGGCGTAAGTACAGAGCAAGCCGCCCAGCGCATTCTGGATCTGGCGGCCGCGATGACGAAAACTCACAAGAGTGGGTGTGAACTTCGGGAGGACCGGCCGCCACTCATCTCGGAGTAATAAGTGGTACAGGGGTCATGTAGGCGCGAGCGTCCCGCTCGAGCTCCGGAGTAACGAACCTTGCAGTGAATCGCTAGGTTGGGACCAAGCCAGTCGAGACCGGTAAGAAATGTGCCGCGGACTATACCGCGGAGACAGAACCAGCGGAACCCAGCCAGTTTTCCATTTGATTGTGATCTACCAGACCGGCCTGCTGCGTCACCAGTCGACCGCCGTAGAAGACAATAAAGTTGGGTATGCCGCGGACATTGTATTTGGCTGCAAGCTCCGGGTATCGTTCTGTGTCCACCTTGACAACGATGGCGCGGCCCGCCATGTCCTTGGCCGTGCGAGCAACCTCCGGCGCGGACATCCGGCAGGGGCCGCACCATTCTGCCCAAAAATCGACGAGCACCGGTACCCGTGCACTCTGTGTGATTTCGTCGAACTGCTCGGGATCAACTGCCAGAGGTTCGTTAACCGGCGATAGCGGGGACTTGCATGCGCCGCAGCGGCCGGTGTCAGCCAGACGTGTGGCCGGGACCCGGTTCTTCTGTCCGCAAACGCTACAGCTTCTAACCCAAGACATCCCTCAGCTCTCCTTCCCCGCTCACTGAACTCGGCGTAGCCGGTGTCGGGCGAGGGACTGCCCGTTGAACGATTTTACAAAATCATTCAACGAATTTGCGTCCTGGTGAGTCTTCACAAAATCGACCGCACCACTCCACCGTCCGCCCGTAGGGCCGCCCCATTAGTCGCCGCCGACAGCGGGCTGCACACGAAAGCCACCAGGGCCGCGACCTCTTCCGGTGTCGTAAAACGCTTCAGCAGCGACGTGGGGCGCATGTTCTGGAAGAATTCCTTCTCCACCGCGGCAGCGGTTGTCTTCTGTTCCTCGGCCAGGTTGCGGACAAAATTGCTGGCCCCTTCGGAAGCCGTGGGCCCGGGCAGTACGGTGTTGACCGTGACCTTGGTCCCCGCTGTAGTCTCGGCCAGACCCCGCGCAATGGCGAGTTGCGCCGTTTTGGTCATGCCGTAGTGGATCATTTCCGCAGGGATCTGGACCGCGCTCTCGCTGGAAATAAAAACGATGCGTCCCCAGTTGCGGCTGAGCATCCCTGGCAAATAATGCCGGCTCAACCGGACGCCGCTCAGCACGTTCACTTCGAAGAAGCGCAGCCAGTCGTCATCACCGATTTCCTGAAACGGTTTGACCTCAAAGATTCCCAGGTTATTTACCAGGATGTCGACTGCGGAGAAGAGCTCGATGGCTCTTCGCACGCCGTCGGCATTGCCGAGATCGGCGGCCAGGGCTTGCAGCTGACCGCGCGCTCCGGAATCCTGCAATTTCTTCAGCGCACCGCTCACTCTTTTTTCAGTCCGCCCGTTGACGATGACTGAGGCTCCTTCCTTCGCCAATGCTTCGGCGATGGCAAAGCCAATGCCCGCGGTACTGCCTGAAACCAGCGCACGCTTACCTTCGAGTTGGAGGTCCATGACAGCTTCGATGCGCCGGCTCTGTCCGTCGATGCACGGCGGAGAGTTCGCCGGAATATTGAAAACGCGGGAAAATCTTACAGCAGGGTCCGGACGTACAGTACGACAGCGATCCAGATCTTTCCGGGGAAGGTGATCGTTTCTTGAGGTTGGAGTCTTTCCCTAAGAGTGGACTGGAGTATGGCCAATTCGTCCGGCCTATCCTATTCGCCGTGCAGGAGCAGCCACCTCAAGCCCTGGCGACTGGAACGCGGGAGTTGCCTCGGTCTAACCTAACTTGTTGCATACCAGACTAGACAGCAAAACTTCGGTAACTAACTCATATCATTCCATTTGTGACAAGCTTGCCCCACTACTTATGCCTCGATAATCAGGAGTCAGCAGTTGCAATCCAACCAGCTCATTACTGGAACCATCCTGGTCGCCGACGACCAATCCTCAAACCGGGAATTGTTAGAAGAGCTTCTCACCACACAAGGATTCAAAGTCATCGGT
>Ga0137403_10007942_pt1 | contig 11909 bp, 14 predicted proteins | sample CZOMad2_1_16fung_FD_122057 | JGI IMG/M metagenome (GOLD analysis project Ga0137403, IMG submission 122057) | Vadose zone soil fungal communities from Angelo Coast Range Reserve, California, USA - CZOMad2_1_16fungal (Hybrid Assembly) | ecosystem: Environmental > Terrestrial > Soil > Vadose zone...
TCAATGTCAGCGAACCCAAAATAATTTCCAGCGAGAGCACCGCCATCATAACTTTCGGTACTGCCGGCGCACGCAAATAAAATTCCGCGGTGCCAACGAGGGTGACGCACAACGCGCCGAACGCGTGGCTCAACGCAGTTCGCTGCGGCACGGCGGTCATTTGCACAAAGCCGAGGGGAACACCGATGATCGTGCCGAGCACCAGTGCAACCGCGATCCATGTGTAATCTACGATGCCGTGATGCAAAAGAGTGCCCAGCACCGCCAGAAGCATGCCGATTTCGCCGGCTCGCACTCCGCGCCGTGCGCTGGCCGGAGAACTCAGCCATTTCAACGACAAAATGAACAGCATCGCAGCGATCAAATAGATCGTTTCCAGAAGCAGTTGGCTGTTCAGGAGCGCTCTCATGCTTTTTTCGACCCGCTGGCCTTGAACATTTTGAGCATGCGATCGGTGATGAGAAATCCGCCAACGATATTGCTTGTAGCCGCAACGATGGCAATGGTGCCGAGAACCTTGGCCAACGTCGCATGATGTTCGTGAAGTTCGCCGGCCAGGATGATTGCTCCGACGACTGCGATGGCGTCGAGAGCGTTGGTCAACGACATCAGCGGTGTGTGAAGAAGCGGAGAGACGCGGCGAATCACTTCAAACCCGATGAATGCCGCAAGCATAAAAACATACAAGCTCGCTAACAAATCCAACTTCATTTGGTTCAGGCTCCCTTCGACTCTGCCGCAAGCTCCGGCAATCCCAAATATTCGCGGACCCGCGCGTTCACGATTTCGCCGTTTCGCGTCAGCAGCGTCTCCCGGTGAATCTCATCCCCCTCATTGAATTGCAAGTTTCCGTCCTTCACCAAATTCAGCAAAAATGCTGTGAGGTTGCGCGCGTACATCTGGCTCGCGTGATAGGGAACAGTGGAGGCCAAATTGAACTGCCCGATAATCGTTACGCCATGGTCCACGATGGTTTCGCCGCCGCGCGTCAGTTCGCAATTTCCGCCGCGCTCCGCAGCAAGATCCACGATCACCGATCCAGGTACCATCCGTGCCACCATCTCCTTCGTAACCAGTACTGGTGATTTTTTCCCGGGGACGACTGCCGCCGTAATCACAATGTCATTTGCCGCGACCGCATCGCCAAGCAGCTCGCGCTGCTTGCGGTAGAACTCCTCGCCCTGCGCTGTCGCATAGCCGCGCGCATCCTGCGCATCCTTTGCTTCGATCGGCAGTTCCACAAATCGCGCGCCCAGGCTCAGCACCTGTTCTTTTGCCGCGGGACGTACATCGTACGCGGACACGACCGCTCCAAGCCGCCGCGCCGTCGCTATCGCCTGTAATCCCGCTACGCCGACGCCAATAATCAGCACTCTGCCTGGAGTAATCGTTCCTGCCGCGGTGGTCAACATGGGGAAAATGCGCGGCAGCGTGTCCGCCGCCAGTACCGCTGCCTTGTATCCGGCAAGGGTCGCCATGGACGAGAGCGCGTCCATGCTTTGCGCGCGTGTGGTGCGCGGCATCAGCTCGACGGAAAAAGTGGTTACTCCACAGGCCGCAATTTCGTGCAATGTTTCACGCGCGCCGAACGGCCGCAGAAATCCCACCAGCGTTTGGTTAGGACGAAAGTGTGGGAGATCAGCTTGGCCCGTTCTGTCATTCGAACCGTAACAAAGCACTTGCACGACAATATCCGCTGCACGAAAAACTTCAGCGCGTTCCCGGAGAATTCTCCCTCCCTTTGCAGAGTACTCGTCATCGAGATAGCCGGCCTGGGCCCCCGCTCCCGACTCGATGACAACTTCCAGTCCTGCCTTGGTTAGATTGGGGATGATCGCAGGTACCAGCGCAACGCGCCGCTCCCCTGGATAACTCTCGCAGGGAATCCCGATGATCATGCAACCTCCTCACGTCTTGTGAACCCGTGCCTGCATCTGGCTTCCAGCAACCACTCGGCCGCTATCTCTTTCCCTGAGATAAAATACAGCTCTTCAAACATCAAGCCCTTCGCATGCGGTTTGCCCAGTTTCCAGTTGAGACTCGATCCGGCGGAATTGTACACCCGATTGTCCGGTCAAGTGATAGGTCCACGGCGAGCTGAGAGGGAGTCGGATAGGCTAGCGTTGGGTCATCGTGGTTTAGCTAGACTCTGACTGGCGATAGCGTTGTACAATCGCGCTGCAATGCGCGGGGTGGCAGATCTATGACGAATCCTGGGCAGCATTTCGTGGCGGTAATTGGCGGTGCGATTTCAGGCTCGGTGGCGGCGGAGATTCTGGCGGATAGCGGAATTCGAGTCGCGGTGATCGAGCAGAATGCCGCCGATCAGAAAGCCCGATAACACGAAGAACAGGTCAACCCCACTCCAGGATAGGCGTCCGAGGCTCACCAATCCGTTGAAAGCTGGGTGACGGAAGGCAGCCTGGAAAAGCGAGTGCCAGAGCAGCACCAGCAGGATCGCAAGCCCTCTCAATCCGTCCAACGCCGGGATGCGAACCGTCTCCAAAGTTATTCGACCCGAAGTCTAGCAGAAAAGGCGAAACCCATGAGCTTCGCTACTGCGGAAAGTCCTCGAGTCGTGAACTCGAACCCGAAGCCGTGAAAGAAGAGAACGAGTAACACGGCCACGCCACGGAGCGTATCCAGTTCCGGCATGCGCGCCCGCAACGGGGTCTCCGGAACAAGTTGGTTTTTGTTCTCTGCTCTGGCGCTTGTATCTGGCATGTCGTTCCCTTCCCGGAGCGGAAGGAGCATTCTACGGGAGTGCCATTCGTAGTAGATGGCCATCCAAGAGAGTCGATCTCGATTCCGTCAATGGCTTCCATCCGTCCCAGGCCTGGTGCGCACGGGTGACCAATCTCGTTTCCTGCTTCGGTGGCCTTTCTTCGAGAATGAAGACTTCGAAAGCGGTTTGGGGGTGAGGGGCAAGCTTCCATTCTAGAAGTGATGCCTCCAACCTCTCGGATAGGGACTCTGTGGGCTGCATGCAGAAGATCCAATCGTGTAATGCATCCGCGAGAAACGATCGAGTTTCGAAAGCTTCTGCTGGAGCCGTGATCACGCGCGCTCCGAATCTGCGGGCCACCGCGCACGTTTCATCCGCCGAGCCGTGATCGATTACCAAGACCTCATCACAGGGACGTAGTGATTCGACCGCCCGCGCGATGCGAAGGGCGTCGTTTTTCGTATGGAGAATAGCGGTGATACCCGGCATGAGATTTTGAATTCCTTATCCTAAACGAAAAAGTCCGAAGGGGATGTGGATGGCCCAATCTAGGGATTTGCGCTTAGCGCCATTGTCCCTTTACCATGCTGACCCTGCACTTCAGACACCTTGCGAGTAGTCCCGTTTCGTCCTACAGTCCAGCCTAGTAATCCGTTTCTGGGATGAAACGAAAATTCCGGTGCGGAGAGCCTCGCCGCTTCTGAGATTGGGCCCAACGAACAGTCTTTGACTTTAAATTCAACGGCGCGACTTCGTGCGGTTCCCGCCGAATTCCACGCTGTCGCCGGAGTGCGCCTGGCTCCGTCCGGGGAGGTACCTATGTCGATTCGCGCAATTTCCAAGTGGAAGATGCTTTGTGTATTCCCGATGCTGGCAGTCTTGGCCGCGTCGTCCGACGTTGGCCCTGAGGCCACCCCAGGATTCGACACAGTCACCAATGGCGCGGTTGACCAGGCCACCCATGATTCCGACCGGGACCAGTTCGAAGAGCCCGTAGCGCCCGCGGATGGCTTGGGCCCTCTCTACAATGCGACCGCCTGCGTCGATTGTCATCAGAACCCGGTGACTGGGGGCAGCAGCCAGATCAGCGAAATGCGGGCCGGACATTTGGAACATGGTGTCTTCGTGAACCCGGAAGGTGGTAGCTCGCTGGTCCATGATCGCGCCACGGATCGCCACATTCAACAGCGCATTCCAGCTTCGGAAGATATCCACGCCTTCCGCATGTCGACAAGCATTTTAGGCTTGGGCTATGTCGAGGCGATCGACGACCAGACCTTGATTGATCTCGCCAAGCAGGAAGCCAGGTTGACCCATGGCCGTGTGCGCGGACAGGCGATCCTGGTGGGCCTATCGGAGGCTCCGGGAGTTACGCGAGTCGGCCGCTTCGGGTGGAAGGACCAACACGCCAGTCTCCTGAGTTTCTCCGCGGATGCCGACCTGAACGAGAAGGGTGTGACCAACCGATTCTTGCCCGCGGAGACCCTGTACTTTGGGCGTTCGGTGGATGCGTTCAATCAGGACACGACTGAGCCCAATGACACGGAGGGCGATATCGACTTCTATACCAGCTTCATGCGCGCCACCAAAGCGCCTCCTCGCGGGGACATTACGCCTGAAGCGCAAGCTGGAGAGGCGATATTCCACAGGATCGGCTGCGATGTTTGCCATACTCCCACGCTACAGACGGCGCCGACCGGGACCGCTTTGAACGGCGGCACGTTTGTCGTGCCCGCCGCGCTTGGGGGGAAGACGATCCATCCTTTCAGTGACTTCCTGCTGCATGACGTCGGAACGGGGGATGGGATCGTCCAGAACGGTGGTCCGGAGACCCGAAACAAGTTGCGCACCGTACCATTGTGGGGACTGCGGACCCGAGGCCGCTTGTTGCACGATGGGAGCGCCTCAGATCTTACAACCGCGATTCGACGTCACGACGGGGAGGCGAGATACGCCCACGAAAGGTTTAGGGATCTAGAGGGCAGGGATGTCCGCAACTTGATTGCGTTCTTGAATTCTCTGTGACGAAACTGGCTATAAAGAAAGAGGGGCACGGCATAGGCCGCGCCCTTTTCTCATTGATCCAACTTGCTACAATCCGACTCGCTACCTCTGCGGGTTGGGGCTGGTTGAGTTTCCTTGCGGGGTCGGATCCAGCTTCGGGCGCGCCGAGTTGGGGCCCTGTGTAGTTGGTGTCACGGTCAACGGCGCCTGCAAGGAGAACGTCAGCACGGTCTCCGACGGCAGTTTGATCTGCTGTCCTTTGGTGGCCGCTTGCACGCCGCCGCCGAGACCTCCACCGGCGGCCGCGCCGATCCCAGCGCCCTTGCCGCCGCCCGCGATGCCGCCGATGATAGCGCCGATTACCGCTCCGGCCCCAACCTTCTCGGCGGTGTTCTTGGTTCTTGAAGAGCCTTCACGCCGGTACTCCGAGGTCGAGATCGTGTAGTGTTTGCTTCCTACTTGAATCCGGTCCAGTTGGAGAGCCAACACGGAACGTCCCTGGAACTTACCCGCGCTCTGAACTTGCACCACGTGTCCTTCCACGTCGTATCCCGCCGGGACGACAACTTCTCCGTCCACAGCCAACGGTGAATCCAAGGTTGCGCGGAAGGTCTGCCCTTGTTGCGCCGTCTCGCTATCGATAGTGTCTACGAGCCGGATAGCCAGGGACGTTCCGGACTCCACCGTTACCTTCGCCGGGGGCGGCGGAGGAGGTGGCGCCACGGGTGCGGCCTGAGCCGGAGTTACGGGAGCTGGTTGGTTGGCTTGGGCGACGGTTGTCACGGTGGAGGGAGCCTGATAGTCATCATCCGAGCGTGGAGCGTTATGCCGAGTCGCAGGCCGATTGGTGTGGGGCTTGGGGGCCGGTGCAGATGCTCGAACTGGTTCCGGGGCCGGCGCGCTCTGGACGGCGGCGGACGCAGCGTTATTTACCACAATGTTATTCACCACCGTCTTAACGCCGGGGACGCTGGCTGCAGCTGCAGATGCTTGCGTCCGCTCGACGTCTGTAGCCACGGTGCCGGACAAAGTGACCACGCCCTGCGCAGCGTCCACCGAAATTTGTTTGCTCTGAATCGATGGGTCGGCGTAGAGCTTCCCTTGGATGGCGCTTGTCATCTGTGAATCGCCGCTGCCAGGATCGCTGCTGGTTGTTGCGGCGCTTGTCGACTGGGCCTTCGTGCAACCCAGCATGAGGGCCAAGGCGGCGCTCAAGATTGCGACCGCAATGTAACGCGGAAGTCGGTAGGTCATCATTCTTGCTCCTATGGAAAGCTTGTACTCAGTTTTAGATGCGGGAGGGCGCCGGCGCAATAGGGGAAAATGTGGAGGCAGGGACGGCCGAGCCAGGCCCGGGCCGTCGTGTTCTTTTCGAATGTAATGTGCGACTTGGGTTTACAGCAGTTAACTAGCTGTTATGCAAGAACTTATAGTCGGTAATAGAAGCAGCTTGGGCAGGCTCGCCGGTCTTTGTCCGTACGTCCTTGCCGCGGATGACGCGACCCTGGCATAGCACGCTCGCGTCCTTCTGGCCGGAAATTTCTTCCGGCATCTCGAAGATGAGCTCCAACAATGCGTTCGCCGGAAAGACGTGCTCCCCGTTGAACAGCACGCCGGATTGGCTGACGTTCTCGATGGTTCCGGTGAACCACGTGTGCGTGCTCTTGGCGCGATAACGCACAGTCAGGTCGACCTTCAGGCGGCGCGCGCGCGGCGTCCAGGTGGGACGCTTCTCCGAGTGTGTGTGGCTGCGGCGGGCCGAACCGGGTTCGGCGACAACCTCAACGCGCTCCGTACGGCGCATGGTCTTCCAGTCGTAGCTATACTGGGCAGCGCAAACGAGGCACACCTGATAATAGTGGCCATCCTGCGCCCGGCGAGGCCACGAGAATTCGTGCGAGCAACGACCCAACGACAAAACTTCCATCAGCGGCATAGAAAGATCCTGGGGAATTTCGCCTACCGTTCTATGTTGAACCCTGGAAGCCGAACTGGGTAGGTTACTATCGTCTCATTGCCGGGAAGGCCTTACGGGACTATGCCTGCGGGCGGGCACATCCGGTGAAAACGGGGTAAAAATCGGTCGGGGCGCGTGATGCCGGGGAAGATAAAACAAAATGTGGCGGGCTTCGTTCTGGCGGGCGGTAAGAGCGTCAGGATGGGGCAAGATAAGGCCTTTGTGACCTGGGAGGGGTCAACGCTGCTGAACCGGGCTCTCGAGGCAACCCAGGCCGTTGCCTCAGTCGCGTGCATCGTGGGGGCGAGAGAGAAGTTTGCACCCTACGGGAGTGTCGTCGAGGACGTTTTTCGAGACCGTGGTCCGCTGGGAGGAATTCACGCTGCTCTCAGTTCCACCGACCAGGAACTCAATTTGATTCTGGCAGTGGATTTGCCCTTGGTGACTCCAGCATTGCTTTCCTTTCTCATCGAGTGTGCGCAAGACGAACGGAATGTGGCCACAGTCCCCCGGCTGGACGCCGGATGGGAGCCGCTCTGCGCCGTCTACCGCAGAGAGTTTGCCGAGGTCGCCGAAGGCGCGCTGAAGAGAGGGCAGAACGCCATCCATCGTTTACTCGAAGACGAGATTGAGAGGAGTGGCGTTCGTTCCGGTATTCGAGCTATCGAAGAGAGGGAACTCGTCTCAGCTGGTTTTCCGGCGCTGATGTTTCGCAACATCAATACGGTCATGGATTTGGAGTCCTGCGAGGGCTAAGCACGGTTCCGCAGATTCAGCCTCAATTGGGAAGCGGTTACACTTAAGCTAAATCGCATGTCTGACGGCTTCTCCAACCCGTATATCGAATTCCGAGAAGTCTCGAAGTCGTTTGGCACGAATCTGGTGCTCGACCGCGTCAGCTTTGACGTTCAGGCGGGAGAAACAGTCTGCATACTTGGGCGGAGCGGCGTGGGGAAGAGCGTGGCGCTTCGCCACATCATGGGCTTCATGAAGCCGGACTCGGGACGGGTCATCGTCGCCGGCCAGGACATCACTGATTTCACAGAAGAGCAGATCGGGCGCGTACGGCAGAAACTGACGATGGTCTTCCAGAACGGCGCTCTGTTCGATTCGATGAGCGTGGGTGAGAACGTGGCATTTCCCTTGCGCGAGCGGCGCAGCATGACGGAGGACCAGATTTATCAGATCGTGGACGGCCTGCTGAATATGGTCGGCGTGCAGCCCATGCGCGATATGCTGCCGTCGGATCTTTCGACTGGCATGAAGCGCTCCGTGGCGATTGCCCGAGCCCTGGCGGCGGAGCCGGATTGCGTGCTCTATGACGAACCCACCACCATGGTCGATCCTCTTATGGCGCAACTGCTCGGCGACCTGATCAAGCGGCTGAATATTCAGCTCAAGTTGACGAGCGTGGTGGTGACCCACGATATGCGGCTGGCGAAGAAACTGGCTAACCGGGTGCTCTTTCTACATGAAGGCCGGGCGGTCTTCTTTGGCGGCGTGGCGGAGATGGAACAGTCGCGAGAGCCGATTATCCGGGAATTTCTGGAGCTGGATGAGCTAAAAATTAGTGCGGATTGAGGTCTGTAACCCTTGCTCCCCAGGCGAGGGCGCCTGGGGCTCCACGTCAGAAGCCTTCTCGCACTAGTTGCTCTACTGTTAACGCGCTCTCTGGAGTTTTGCTACGCATCATTTTTTCCACGTACTTTGCGACTACGTCTACTTCGAGGTTGACCGAATCGCCAGGCCGCAATGACTTCAGGTTCGTGCTTTCGACTGTGTGTGGAATGATGGCAACAGTGCAGTCGCGACCTTTCATTTCCGCGACCGTAAGGCTGATGCCTTCGATGGAGATGGAACCTTTTTGAACGACGTATTTTTCCAGTTCGGCTGGCAATTGGATGGTCAACCACCAGTTATCAGTGCCGGCAATTTGGTCGAATCGCTGGAGTCGGCCGACGCCATCGACATGGCCCTGGACGATGTGTCCGTCGAAACGCCCGCTGGCGCGCATGGGTAACTCAAGATTGACGAGTGCACCGCTTTTCAATCGCGAGAAAGAAGTGCGCTGCCATGTTTCTGGCGCGAGGTCAGCGTGAAATGAATCCGGTTGTATATCGAGCGCGGTGAGGCATACACCGCTGACGGAGACGCTGTCCCCGGTTTTCAGTTCCGCAGGAACCGCATTGGCGGAGATTTGAATACGCCGGTTCTCGCCGCGCACGTCAATACGGGAGATACGTCCTACTTCTTCGATGATGCCGGTGAACATGCTGCCTCTCGTCTCCATGATATGTCATTGAGAAGTCATTAAAGGACTAGGGATCTCCGGATGCCCTCGTTGTCGCTGACACATCGGGAATGTTCCGACAGTTTGGGTACTGGCCGGTTGTCCGGTAATGCACAGGGATGCCAGCGGATTAGTCCTAGTGTGTAGCCAGCCGTCGCGATAGAAGCCAAACGACTAGAATGGCTATGTCTGCTGAAAGACATACTATCGACGTGAAGACAGGCCACCTCGGCCAACCCTGCGCGGGGGATTTCGAAAAATAAAGCTTGAACGCCATGATTGAACTTGAGACGGTGCTTATAAGCGGCAAAGGAACTCCAGCACGGCGCAGTTTCCATCGTATGAATTCGTGGCTGACTCCGTAAACAAAGAGCAGACCAAAAGCTACAAAAACCCAGACACTGACTGCGTGCCCACGAATGAGCATGGTTTGATCAAAAGACATCATTGCACAACGCTCCCGAGTGCTCAGTCAGAACATGCGTCCTTCAAGTATCCTTCGACTGCGCAGTCATCGGCGAACTGGTGGAATCGGGAGTTCGTAACTTCGATGGACCGATTCAAACCTGCGGCGAATGGAACGCCGCTGTCTCCGAGAATCTTGGGCGCCAGGAAAAGAAAAACTTTGTCTGCGAGTCCGCTGTCAAGAACTGACGCATTCAGATGAGACCCGCCTTCCACCAACAGGCTCGTGATTTCCAGCTCGCCCAGACGCCGCAGAATCGCGGAAAGATCCAGCGCATTTTCGCCGGAGTGCGGAACGCGCTCGACGCGCGCGCCGAGTTTCTCCAACTCTTTCGTTCGTGAGCCGCCAGCGTCTTGCGTGAACACCAGAACATCTTCGCGCGCGCTTTGCGCCAAGCGCGAGTTCAAGGGTAAGCGCAAACGTGAATCCAGCACGACCCGCAGCAACGGCCGGCGCCGTGGAAGGCCAGTGCGATCGGTCAGCAAGGGATCATCGGCGAGCACCGTGCCAATGCCGGTGAGAATGGCGTCGGATTGATGCCGAAGTTGCTGCACGTGTGCGCGCGCCGCCGCGCCGGTAATCCAGTTGGTTCGCGTCGCGCCTTTATGGGATTCGCCGGGGTCCGAGCTTGGACCGATCTTTCCGTCGAGCGTCATGGCGCATTTCAGCGTTGCAAGGGGAATCTTGTGACGAATGTACTTGGCAAACGCTTCGTTGAGCTGCCCTGCTTCGACCTCAAATTGGCCGACCTCGACTTGGATTCCAGCGGCGCGCAGCTTGGCAAAGCCCTGTCCCGCGACCACTGGATTGGGATCTTGCATGCAGCACACGACGCGGCGAATTCCGGCGGCAATCACGGCGTCTGCACAAGGGCCGGTGCGGCCCTGATGCGAGCACGGCTCAAGGTTGACGTACAGAGAAGCGCCGCGTGACCGCGTGCCAGCACGTTCTAGAGCGAGAATCTCAGCGTGCTTCTTGCCTTCGTAGGTGTGAAAGCCCTCGGCAACAATTGTTCCCTCGTCCGTGGCGACGACGCAGCCAACAAATGGATTGGGCGAAGCCAAGGCGATCCCGGAGCGCGCCAGATCGAGGGCGCGGCGGAGGAAGAGGTCGTCATCGTCGTGAGAGCTGTGGAGCGACATTCAGATTCGTTTCTAAAACCAAAAGCAGGTCCCTCCACTCGCTATTGCTTCGATTCGCGAAGCAATAGCTCCGGTCGGGCTGACAATCAATTTTTCTCCGTGTCTCTGTGTCTCCGTGGTGAAGGAAATAGAGGCAAGCTACTCGAACAGCGAATCCACAAACGCTCGCGCGTCGAAAGGCAAGAGATCTCCAACTTTTTCTCCAACCCCCACATACCGCACCGGAAGACCCATTTCCCGCGCGATGGCCACGACCACTCCGCCTTTCGCGGTGCCATCGAGTTTCGTAAGCACGATCCCCGTAACGCCGGAGGATTCTGTGAACTGGCGAGCCTGCTGCAAGCCATTTTGGCCGGTCGTCGCATCCATGACCAGCAGCACTTCGTGCGGAGCACTTGGGATAATTCGCTGGGCCGTCCGGCGCATTTTATCGAGTTCGGCCATCAGATGCGTCTTGGTATGCAGTCGGCCAGCGGTATCGACGATTACGTAGTCCATTTTCCGGGCCTGCGCGGTTTGCAGCGCGTCAAACAAGACCGCCGAGGGATCGCCTCCCTGCTTAGTTTTGATCACCTCGGTACCGCTGCGCGTGCCCCAGACCTCGAGTTGCTCAATGGCGGCGGCACGAAACGTATCCGCCGCGCAGAGCAGGACGGACTTGCCCTCGCCGCGCAGCAAATGCGCCAGCTTGCCTATGGTGGTTGTCTTTCCGGTGCCGTTGACTCCCACGATGAGAATCACTTCCGGCACGTCTTCGACGCGGGCAGCTGGAGGGTCTCCGTTGCGGGTGAGTATGGCAAACATTTCGTCTTGCAGGAGACGCTTCAGCTCTTGGACATCGCCGATCTGCTTGCGATCGGCTTTCTCACGGAGAATCTTCAGCACTTCCCGTGTCGTGGTCGAACCAAGATCGGCTGCCAAAAGCGACGCTTCCAGGCTATCCAATGTGTCGCGATCGATTTCCTTGGTGAACCCGACGGCGGCCTCAAGATGCTCGGAGAGGTTCTCCCGCGTACGGGTTACCGCTTCTTTCATCCGGTCGAAAAATCCCGGCTTTTTCTCTTGTTCGTCGGGCTTGTCGCTGCCCCCAAAAAGGCTTCGAAACATGAAATTTAGGAGTCCCATTTTGATTATAGCGGGAGGAATCGCACGGCCGTGCCGGGAGACCCGGGGGCGGAGACGACTAGATGCGCGTGGTTTCGAGAGCTGCCGTGACGTCGCCCTTGGGGTCGGGAACCATCGGGGGTGCCATGGCAGCCATCTTGCGCGGCACGCGGATCTCGCCGCGTTCGAACACGGCTGTGAAAGCAGCCACAGCCTTCTCG
>Ga0137403_10007943_pt1 | contig 11908 bp, 11 predicted proteins | sample CZOMad2_1_16fung_FD_122057 | JGI IMG/M metagenome (GOLD analysis project Ga0137403, IMG submission 122057) | Vadose zone soil fungal communities from Angelo Coast Range Reserve, California, USA - CZOMad2_1_16fungal (Hybrid Assembly) | ecosystem: Environmental > Terrestrial > Soil > Vadose zone...
GTCGGCGGGCTCGGCCGCGGCCGCGTTCCTGATCAAGGCCGCCCTGGAACGCGTCACCCGCCCGCCCCTAAGGGGCCTTGAATCGGCACACCGCCGGTAGCATAGTTGGTCCCTCTTGGGCAAACTAGCGCCGCGGCCAACGCTCGCCCGTCGACGACCCGCCGTGTCCCACCCAGGTCCGACTCGCGGTCGTGTGGTTACATTGCCGAAAGCCGCGACCGGCATCACCGGACTCGACGAGATCACGGGAGGAGGGCTGCCGAGAGGCCGGGCGACCCTGGTCTGCGGCGCGGCCGGATCCGGGAAGACCATCCTGGCCACCGAGTTCCTCGTCCGCGGCGCCTCCGAGCTCGACGAGCACGGCGTATTCATGACCTTCGAGGAAAGCATCGAAGACCTGACCGCCGATGTTGCCTCGCTCGGCTTCGATCTGACCGCGCTCATTGCCCAGAAGAAGATCGTCATCGACTATGTCCGCGTCAATCGGCATGAGATCGAAGAGACGGGCGAATACGACCTCGAGGGGCTCTTCATCCGGCTGGATCACGCGATCAAGTCGGTCAAGGCCAAGCGGGTCGTGCTGGATACCATCGAGGCGCTGTTCGCGGGATTCTCCAACCTCGGCATCCTGCGGGTCGAGCTGACGCGCCTCTTCAGGTGGCTGAAGGACAGGGGCGTGACGGCGGTCATTACCGGGGAGCGCGGCGAGGGAACCTTGACCCGGCACGGGCTCGAGGAGTATGTGTCCGACGCGGTCATCCTGCTCGACCACCGAGTCGACGATCAGGTCTCCACGCGGCGTCTCCGGATCGTCAAGTACCGGGGCTCCAGTCATGGGAGCGACGAGTACCCGTTCTTGATCGGGCGGAACGGCCTCAGCGTGCTCCCCATCACGTCGTTGGGCCTCCAGCATGAGGCCTCCCTCGACCGGGTCTCCACCGGTCTTGAGGCGCTCGACGCGATGCTCGGGGGCAAAGGCTTCTATCGCGGAAGCAGCATTCTCATCTCGGGCCCCGCCGGCACCGGCAAGTCGAGCCTCGCGGCGCACTTCGTCGACGCGGCCTGTCGCCGTGGCGAGCGCGGCGTGTATTTCCTCTTCGAGGAATCACCCGGTCAGTGCATCCGGAACATGCGGTCGATCGGCATCGATCTCGCGCCATGGATAAAGAACGGCCTCCTGCATGTCCGCGCGGCGCGCCCCGCGCTCCTCGGCCTCGAGCAACATCTCGTGGCGATGCACCGCGAGATCGAAGAGGTCGGACCCGCCGTGGTCGTCGTGGATCCCATCAATGACCTCACGTCAGCCGGCGCCGCGAATGCCGTGAAGGCGACACTTCTGCGACTCGTCGACCATCTCAAGACGAGGCATATCACGGCTCTCTTCTCGAGCCTCACGTCCGGCGATGCGCACGAGCAGACGACCGATACGAATATTTCGTCTCTCATGGACACCTGGATCCTGCTGCGGGGCTTCGAGAAGAACGGTCAACGGCATCGCGGCCTCTACGTGCTCAAATCGCGTGGAATGCCGCACTCCGATGACATTTGCCCGTACCGCATCACCGGGCACGGAGTGCAGCTTCATCCCCGGTCTCCCCGCACCCTGAGGGGCGGGGCCCGATGAAACCCGTCGCGCGGAAGGGAGCCGAGCAGTGGAACCTGCGCCTCTACGTGGCCGGCCAGACCCCCAAGTGCATCAGCGCCTTCGCGAATCTCAAGAAGCTGTGCGAGGAACGGCTCGGAGGCAACTACAGCATCGAGATCATCGACCTCCTCAAGAAGCCTCAACTGGCGAGTGGAGATCAGATTCTGGCCATTCCGACCCTGGTCAGGCGACTGCCTCCGCCACTCAAGAAGATCATCGGAGATCTCTCGGACACGGAGCGCGTGCTCGTCGGACTGGACCTCGTCCCCAAGGGACCGGGAGGCGCTAAATCATGAGTGCGATTGACGGGCGGAGCCAGACGCATGATGCCATGGAAGAGCTGCGTGCGCGGCTACGCGCCGCTCAAGAGGCGCTGGACAACGTCCGCGGCGAAGTGGACGCGATTGTCGTCGAGGGATCCGCGGGACCACAGGTTTACACCGTCGTCAACGCCGACCAGCCGTATCGCACGATCGTCGAGGAGATGCAGCAGGGCGCGGTCGTGCTCACGCCACAGGGCGACATCTTCTACTGCAATCGCGCGTTCGAGGACATGGTCCGGATGCGGATGGAAGGGGTCATCGGACTTCCGATGGCCGCGTTCGTCGCAGGCGCGGACGGGCCGACACTTGAAAGGCTCCTCGCGGCGGGCGCGGGCCGGCACGAGACCGTGCTGCGGGCGGCCGATGGGACGGACATCCCGGCCTATATCACCGCGAGCCCATTTGGGGGGACACCGGCGCACACGTGCTTGGTGGTAACGGACTTGACGGAACAGAAGCGCCAGGCCAGTCGCGAGGCCACCCTCGCGAGAGAGGAGGCGGCGCGGGCCGAAGCGGAAGCGGCCAATCGCGCGAAGGATCAGTTCCTCAGCATGCTCTCGCACGAGCTCCGGAACCCGCTCGGCGTGATTCTCAACGGGGTGGACGTGCTGGATCGGACGAGCTCCCGGGAGCCGGGACCGGTCAAGGTCCGCGAGATCATTCGGCGTCAAGCACAACACCTCGGCAAGCTGCTCGACGACTTGCTCGATGTGGCGCGGGTCGGTCAGGGAAAGATCGACCTCCGGCGGCGCCCCATCGATCTAGCCGAGGTGGTGTCCATCGCATGCGAGGATCATCGCTCGAAGATCGAGCGGGCGGGCATATCCCTCACCGTATCGCTCCCCTCCGAGATCGTCGGCGTGGAGGGCGATCGCACGCGCCTCGTGCAAACCATCGGCAACCTCCTCGACAACGCGAGAAAATGGACTGCCGCCGGAGGTCAGGTTGCCGTCAGTCTGGAGCGGGTCGGACAGGTCGCGGAGATGCGCGTGCGTGACACCGGGGTCGGCATCGAACCTCGGATGCTGGAGCACATCTTCGATCTCTTCTGGCAGGCCCAGTCATCACCGGGCCGCTCCACCGGTGGTCTCGGTATTGGCCTGACGCTGGTGCGCCGTCTCATGGACCTGCACGGCGGCACCATCGAAGCAGTCAGCGATGGGCTCGGGTCCGGCAGTGAGTTCATCGTTCGCCTCCCGCTGACGCAGGCATCGGTCCAGGGTGAAGCCACCGCCCAGACGCCGATGAGCCCGGCATCACACCGAGTTCTGCTCATCGAAGACAACGCCGACGCAAGGGAAATGGCACGTCTCGGCCTCGAGCTCCTCGGGCAAGCCGTCTCCACCGCCTCGACCGGCGAGGCGGGGATCGGGATGGCGTTGGTGGATCATCCGGCTGTCGTGATCGTGGACATCGGGCTGCCCGGGTTGGATGGCTATGAGGTCGGCCGGCGCCTGCGTCAGGCCCTGGGTGACCGGATCCGATTGGTGGCGTTGACCGGCTACGGTCAACCCGAAGATCGTCGCCGGGTGCTCGAGGCTGGGTTTGACGTGCACCTCGTCAAACCGGTCGTCCCGGCAGACATCCTGAGGGTGATCTCTTCAATGGAACCGAAGAATCGGGAAGAGGAGTCCGGCGCTTCCTGAGTCGCTCACCCGCGCAACGGGCTGGGGGCTTTGCCGGTCGGCGGCGCTACGCGCCGAGCGCATGGCGGCCTACAGGAAAAACGTCAGGTTCTTCGCGAGAAGGACGCTCTGGTCCAGGATGACCTTGCGACGGGCGATGCGCCAGCGGCCGCCCACCCGACGCAGGAGATCCTCGCGCTTGCCGACCAGCAGATCGGTCTCGGTCTCGACGCGGTTCCGGTAGACCAGGAAGCGGCTCTTGACCGCGATCTCGCTCGGCGGTGGACCCTCGCCGAGGGCGCCGACGATCTGCACGTTCGACACCATGTGGCAGATGCGAGAGGCGGGCTCTTCCGCCCAGTGCACGCCGGTCCGGATCTGCCGGACCCGCCGCGTGAGGGTGTCCTTGCCCTCGTCGAACCAGTTCACGTCGAGTCCCGCGCGCGTGAACTCGAGATCGGTGTCCTGCGACGGAACGTTGCGCCGCATGGGGACCCAGTAGTGCACGTCCTCGGTGAGGAGATCGAGCCACTCTTCGAATCGGCGCTCGTCCAGCAGCTCGGCCTCCCAGTAGAGGAGGTCCTGGATCTCCTCCTTCAAGAGCAGCCGGGTGATGTCGGACGAGCTGCCGGTCACCGCGGCACCGGTTCCGGCCAGCTCTTGGCCTCCATGAGCTGGCGCCAGCGCGTGTAGAAGCCGCGCTGATTGTTCTCGCTCGCGATCCCCGTCACCACGCTGATCCGACCCGGCAGCCTGAGCCCATGGTCCTCGAAGCTCTCGGTGGCCCGGCCGAGCCCCATCTCGTAGTTGTACGGGTGCTGTCGGGCGATGGTTCCCCGACTCGCGTTGTGCGCGTAGTTCCAGTTCTCCATGTCGTCCTGCTCGGTGAGCCCCGACGGCCCCGAGTAGCGGATGTAGTAGTGGCGGAGGAAGTCCTTGACCTCGGCCGGCGCGTCGGCGTCGACGAGGTACCAGCGCCACACCTCGGTCTGATGGGGCCCGCGCGGGTGCCACGCCGCGATGGTACGCGGCTGGCGAGCGAGCGGTGAGGCGTTGGGGAACACGGTGCCGGGTCCGCCGAACAGGCGCCATCCCGCGCCCCGGCGGCGCTTGCGCTCCTCCTCGCACTGTCGGAAGTAGTCGGCGACCACGGGCGCGTCCTGATAGGCCGGGGCGATCGGCGCGTCGGGCGGCCGGAGAAAAGCGATCATCGAGTGCCCGAGGTCGGGAAAGCTGACATCGAGCCATTGCGCCTCGTTGCGCTCCCGATTGTCGCGGCGACCCTGTCCGCTCGGACCGATGCCGACCATGTCGACCGACCGATGGCTCACGCCGTGGTAGCGGTCACCGGAGAAATTCTCGGCGGGAAACTTCCAGTTGCAGGGGACGAGCCACTTGTGGACGCCACCGATCACCTCGGCGCCGCCTTCACGGCCGTCCCAGGCGTCGAGCAGCAGATCGAGATAGATCCTGTACCCGCCGAGGTAGTCGTCGAAGGACGGGGCGTCGGGGTCCCACGTCGCCCAGATCGTCCCTTTGTAGTTCGCAATCCGGGGCACCTCGACGAGGCCCCAGCGGGATCGGTCGAGCCGGGGGCCGTAGGCGTCCCGGGCGTGGGGCACGCCGACGAGCGCGCCGTCGGTGGCGTAGCTCCAGCCGTGATAGGGGCACTGGAACTCGACGGTGTTGCCCTGGTCGTAACGGCAGACCTTCATGCCGCGATGCCGGCAGGAGTTGAGAAAGACGTGGATCTGGCCCGCCGCGTCCCGACACAGGATGACCGACTCCTCGCCCATGGAGCTGGCGAAGAAATCGCCCGGCTTGGGGATCTGGCTGTCGTGTCCGATCAGGAGCCAGGCGCGCGTGAAGATGCGCTCCTGTTCCTGCCGGTAGATCTCATCGCTGACGAAGATCTCCCGGCTGATGATGCCCTGCTCCACGTCGACCAAGCCACTCAAGCTCCCGAGCCTTCCGTCGAGCATCGCGTGTCCTCCGTTGCGTCAGGGTGTCGCGGCCAGCGCTTTCCGACCGACCGGCGTGTCCCGGAGGTGGAAGAAGTCCAGCACGTTGCCGCTCGCGATCCGGAACGCCTCCTCCGCCGGCACCCCCGCGAACAACCGCTCGGCGAACGGCCGCGTATTGGGCCAGTCGCACTCGATGTGCGGGAAGTCGGTGGCGAACATGATGTGGCGGGCGCCCAGGTGGTGGCGCAGCTCGATGGCCACCCGCTCCACGTGCTGCACGCTGAAGAAGATGTGCCGGCGCACGTAGTCGCTGGGCCGCTGCTTGGGCGGCCGGAAGCCGAGCAGCCGCTCCGACCAGTGTCGGTGCCGCTCGTACCAGTAGTCGGCCTCCTCCATCCAGAACGGCACCCAGCCCAGCCGGGTCTCCGCGAAGAAGATCTGGAGATCGGGCAGGCGATCGAACACCCCGGACAGCGTGAGCTGCGCCATGCTGAGCGCCGGCGCGATGCCGAGGAACGGCAGCGCCACCCAGTCCACGATCCTGCGCGGGCCGACCTTCTTCAGCACCTCCGGGTCGGCGCCCGGGTACTCGAACGTCGGCTGAGCGGCGCGCGGGCCGAGCCGGTCGAAGCCCACGTGGACGGTCAGCGGCATCCGCATGGCGATCGCCTCCGCCCAGAACCGGTCGTCCTCGGGCGTCGGGTACGACCGGCCGCTCGGGAACACGCCGAGGTTCACGCCCCGGAGCCCGAGCTTCGCGCAGTGATGGAGCTCGGCGACGGCGTCGTCGAGACTGGTCCACGGGATGACGCCCAGGCCGATGAGCCGATCCCGCGAGACCGGGCAGTATTCCTCGCCGAGCCAGTCGTTGTAGGCACGCACGGTCGCGCGATAGAGGTCGTCGTCGGCCATCCCGCGCCAGAGCCGCGGCCCCACCTGCATGTTCGGGAAGAGCACCTCGGCCAGCAGGCCGTCCATGTCCTGTTCCTGCAGGCGCTGCTCGGGCGGGCCGACTCCGGCGGTGTCGTCCACCGTGGCGCCGAACGGCTCCCACGTCTCGTTGGTCCGGCCCGCGCGGAGGTCGAGGAAGGGCGCCGGATAGGGCGCCTGCCCCTCGACGAGGAGCGCGTCGCCGCCGTCCGGCAGCTTGACGGTCCGCGGCGCCCGCTCCCGGTACCTGGCCGGCATCCGCGGCGTCCAGCGCTCGGGCCGGACCTCGAGATGCCCGTCGCTGGAGATCAGCGGTGGAAGCGCGAGCGCGGTCATCAGCGGAACCCCGCGATCACGTCTTTGGGACGCAGGGATTCCTTGAGGACCTCGTAGACGGCGGCCTTGATCTGCTCCCGCCTCGGCAGCGCGGCCTGCTCCAGCGGGGGGCTGTAGGGCACGGGAACGGGGGCGGCGCAGACGCGGCGGATGGGGGCCTTCAAGGTGCGGAACGTCTCCGGGTCCTCGACGATCAGCGCGGCGATCTCCGACGCGGCCGAGCACGTGGCGGGCGCCTCGTCCACGATGACCACCCGGCCGGTCTTCCTCGCCGAGGCGTGCAGCGTGTCCACGTCCAGAGGGACCAAGGTCCGCGGATCGACCACCTCGACGGCGATACCCTCGCGCGCGAGCTCCTCGGCCACCGCGAGGGCCTCGTGCACGTAGTAGGCGAGCGCCACGATGGTCACGTCGGTGCCGGCGCGCTTCACCTCCGCGACACCGATCGGCACGAGATGGTCCCCGTCGGGCACCGGGCCGGTCCGCGATGCCAGGCGGCTGCACTCGAAGGAGACCACCGGGTTGTTGTCGCGGATGGCGCTCTTGAGCAGACCCTTGGCGTCGGCCGGGGTCGCCGGGAGGATGATCTTGAGCCCGGCGAGATGCATCCACATCGAGTACGGGCTCTGCGAGTGCTGCGCGGCGAGCCCGATGCCGCCGCCGGTCGAGCAGCGGTAGGTCACCGGGAAGTCGGCCTGCCCGCCGAACATGTAGCGGATCTTGCTCGCCTGGTTGACGATCTGGTCCATCGCCACGAAGGAGAAGGTCACCATCCGCCAGTTCACGATGGGGCGGAAGCCGCAGCCCGCCGCCCCCAGCCCCATGCCGGTCAGCACCGCCTCGGAGATGGGCGAGAAGCGCACACGCGCCGGGCCAAACTCCTCGAGCGGGTCACCGGTGAAATCGGTGGCCATGGTGATGACCCGCGGATCGCGGCGCATCTCCTCGGCCACCGCTTCCTCGAGCGCCTTCTGGAAGCTGATCTCGCGCATGCTCGGCTCTCCTCGTCGCCTCAGTCGGCGAACATGTCGACCAGCAGATCCTTCGGATCGGGAAACGGGCTCTGCTCGGCGAAGGCCACCGCGGCGGCGAGGTCGGCGGTGACTCGCTCTCGGATCGCGCCGATCTCCTCGGCCGAGAGCAGGCCCCGGTCGAGCACGTGCTGCTCGAGGCGCGCGATGGGGTCGCGGGCCTTCCAGGCATCGATCTCGTCGGCCGGGCGGGTCTCCGGCGGCGGCGCGGCCCGCATGGCGTGGAAGTGCCAGCGGTACGTCTTGCACTCCAGCAGGCTCGGCCCGTCGCCGCGGCGAGCGCGCGCGACGGCCTCACGCGTCGTCGCGTCGACCTCGAGCACGTCGTTACCGTCGACGATCACCCCGGGCATCGCGTAGGCCGCGGCGTGGGCGGCGATGTCGACCCGCGGATGCTGGACGCCGACCGCGTTGTTGGCCGCGTACTGGTTGTTCTCGCAGACGAAGACGATGGGCAGCTTCCACACCGAGGCGATGTTCAGAGCCTCGTGGAACTCGCCCTCGGCCGCGGCGCCGTCCCCGAAGAAGCACACGGTCACGTCCCCCTGCCCCTCGAGCTGGGCGGCCAGCGCCGCCCCGCAGGCGATGGGCAGCCCACCGCCGACGATGCCGTTGGCCCCGAGCATCCCCACCGCGAAATCCGCGATGTGCATGGAGCCGCCCTTGCCCTTGCAGTAGCCGTCCACGCGGCCGAACAGCTCGGCCATCATGCGGCGGATGTCGGCGCCCTTCGCGATGCAATGCCCGTGGCCGCGGTGGTTGCTGGTCACGCGGTCTCTCACCGTCAGGCTCGCGCACACCCCCACCGCGACCGCCTCCTGGCCCACGTAGGGGTGCACCGCGCCGTAGATCTTGCCGGCCACCCGGAGCGCGATGGCCCGCTCGTCGAACTCCCGGATCAGGATCATGGTGCGGAGCATCCGAGCCAGCTCCGGCGTGTCGAGCGTCATGGCGTGTCCCCTCTCCCCTGCTGACCGGCTAGCCGCGCAGCCGGGTCGCGATCCGCTCGACCGCCTCGGCGCTGTCGGCCTTGGAGCCGAAGGCGGTCACGCGGAAGTAGCCTTCCCCGCTCGGCCCGAAGCCGGATCCGGGCACCCCCACCACGTGAGCCTCGCCCAGGAGCCGGTCGAAGAAGTCCCACGACGATACGCCCGCGGGCGTGCGGATCCAGATGTACGGGGCGTCGCGCCCACCGTAGACGGTGAGACCGGCGCGTTCCAGGCCCTCCCGGAGGATGCGAGCGTTCTCCATGTAGTGGTCGATCAGCGCCCGGACCTGCTTCTGGCCCTCCGGGGTGTAGACCGCGGCGGCCGCGCGCTGGATCACGTACGGCGGACCGTTCGACTTGGTGGACTGCCTCCGGAGCCAGAGCTGGTTCAGGCTCACGGCGGCTCCCGCGCCGCTCCGGCCCTGCGCTTCGCGCGGCACGACCGTGTAGGCCATCCGCAGGCCGGTGAACCCCGCGTTCTTCGAGAAGCTGCGGGACTCGATGGCCACCTCCCGCGCCCCCTCGATCTCGTAGATCGAGTGCGGGAGCTCCGGGTCCCGGATATAGCTCTCGTACGCGGCATCGTAGACGATCACCGCCGCGTGGGCGCGCGCGTAGTCCACCCAGCGCCGGAGCCCCGCGCGCGTCATCACCGCACCGGTGGGATTGTTCGGATAGCACAGATAGATCAGGTCGACGTGCCGGTCGGGCAGTGCCGGCTGGAAGTCGTTCTCGGCGGTGCATGGCAGGTAGACGAAGCCCGGGTAGCGGCCACTCTCGTCGGCGGGGCCGGATCGCCCCGCCATCACGTTCGCATCGGCATACACCGGATAGGCGGGGTCCATCAGGGCCACCACCGCGTCCTGCGCGAACAGCTCCTGGATGTTGGCCGCATCGCTCTTGCCGCCGTCGCTCACGAAGATCTCGTCCGGGCCGAGCGGGACGCCGCGGGCGCCGAAGTCGTGGGCGGCGATCTCCGCCCGGAGGAATTCGTAGCCCACGTAGGGCCCGTAGCCCTTCAGCGTCTCGGCCCGAGCCTGCTCGCGGGCGGCCTCCTCGAGCGCCCGGACCACCACGGCCGGGAGCGGCAGGGTGACGTCGCCGATGCCGAGATCGATCAGGCGGACGCCGGGGTGCGCGTCGCGATGCGCCTGGGTGCGCCGCTTGACCTCGGCGAAGAGGTAGCTCGCCCGCAGGTTGAGGAACGCCTCGTTGATCCTGGGCACGTTTCGCCTCCTTCCCCCGGTGCGCGGGCATTCTATTCGATCGCGGCACGTGGCGCCACCGGCTTCACGCATTGCTTTCGAGCATCAAGGTGCTGAGCACATCACCGCGGCTGACCATACCGATTACGAGGGCCTTCCGACCCCGGCTTTCAACGACCGGAAGACTGCGGAGTCTCGACGAGAGCATGTGATCCACCGCGGTAGCTACCGAGTCATCTGGCGCAAGCGTCACGACACGACGCCTCATGATGTCGGCGACGTGTTCCGCCCATAGGACACTCAGTTCCGGGAGAAGACGTGGTGGGCCGTGACGGACAACCCGCAAGAGATCGAGCTTGGTGACGATGCCGAGCAGGATGTGCGCCTCGTCCACGACCGGAAAGGCATTGAACCCGTACGAGATGAAGAGGTGTTGGAGGGTGCGCACAGACGTCTTGGGCCCGACCGTCCGTGGGCGGGGCGTCATGATATCCCGTATCCTCACCGGCGCGATGTGCCGAGTCATGAGCCCGTCCTATTCCTCCCGGCCTGACAGCTCGGCGCGGATCCGTGCTCGTTCCTCGTCCAGCTGATCGGGAGTCGCTCCAAGCTGTCGCAGAATGCTGTCGGTCATCGCCAGCACGACTTCACCTTCTCCCGAGACGACCGCGTCGGCCCCTGCCTTGAGCAGGGATGCTGACTGGCCCAAGTAGTCCGCTCGCGCCACGACGTGGATCTTGGGATTGATCCGCCGCGCTGCCCGAATGGCCTCGGCGGCCCCGGCCGATCCAGACGCACTCAGGATGATGGTTCGCGCACGGGCGACGCCGGCTTGCTCCAGGACGCTCGTTTGATTCGCGTCGCCGTATACGGCGCGCTGCCCTTGGTCACGCAGGCTGCGAAAGGTTTCGATATTCATCTCGATGATCGTTGGCTCGATTCCTCGCTCCCGCAACACCCGGGCGATCGTCTGGCCGATCGGGCCATAGCCGACCACGACGGCCTGGTAGGCCGGTGTCGGGTGGGTCTCGGTGACGGCGGTCGAGGGCTCCCCATGCGCGCGGCGGTTGAGCAGGCGCCATAGCCTCGGATGGCGCACGAGGAATGCCTCTACAGAGCCGAGACTCCGATACAGCATCGGGTTGAGCATGATGGACACGATGGCGGCGGCGACAATAGGATTGATCGCCGGGGTTTGCTGCGGCAGTTTTTCGCGATGCAAATCGTCAGGTCGGTTACCGCGATGCAGCGCCTGGCCAAACGCTGGCAACGGCAAGGAGCGCGAGTCGGGTTTGTTCCGACGATGGGCAGTTTGCACGCGGGCCACTTGGCCCTGGTAAAGCGCGCGCGCCGTCTGGCGGGCAGGCAAGGCAAGGTGGTGGTCAGCGTCTATGTCAACCCGACACAGTTCGGGCCAAAGGAAGACTTCTCGCGTTATCCACGCGACCTGGCGCGGGACGCCAGCCTGTGCCGGGCGGGAAAAGTGGGCGTGCTGTTCACGCCCAGCGACCGAGAGATGTACCCGGAAAGGTTCAGCACTTTCGTGGCGGAGGAAAATCTCGCGCGCGGCATGGAAGGCGCCGCCCGGCCGGCGCATTTTCGCGGCGTGACGACGGTGGTGGCGAAATTGTTCAACCTCGTGCGCCCGGAGTTCGCCGTGTTCGGCGCTAAAGATTTTCAGCAAGCGGCGGTGGTCCGGCGAATGGCGCGGGACTTGAATTTTCCGCTGCGGATTGTGGTCGCGCTGACGTTGCGCGAACCGGATGGTCTGGCGATGAGTTCGCGCAACCAATATCTGACGGGCGGATTGCGAACCCAGGCGCGGGTGTTGTGGCGTTCGCTCCAGCGCGCGCGGGCGATC
>Ga0137403_10007944_pt1 | contig 11907 bp, 7 predicted proteins | sample CZOMad2_1_16fung_FD_122057 | JGI IMG/M metagenome (GOLD analysis project Ga0137403, IMG submission 122057) | Vadose zone soil fungal communities from Angelo Coast Range Reserve, California, USA - CZOMad2_1_16fungal (Hybrid Assembly) | ecosystem: Environmental > Terrestrial > Soil > Vadose zone...
GGCGAGGCCGGCTGCGTGCCTGCGCACCTGGCCCAGCTCCGCACGAGCCTTGGTCCGGGTGTCGAGGCAGGCGATCTCCGGCGGAGGCACCGCCTGGCCATGCTCGAGCTCTTGCGCGGCGCGAGCGCCGTGGTCGCGCCCTCGGAGGCCGTCCGGCAGACGCTGCTCGCACACCTCGCGCTCCCGCAGAGCTATACGCACGTGATCGAGCACGGCTACGATGCCGAAAAGCCGCGCGAGCGGACCCCGCCGGGCCCCCTGCTGCGCGTCGCGGTGTTGGGTGAAATCGCCTACCCGCTGAAGGGGTCGCGTCACTACCTGGACCTCATGCGCGCGACGCGCGACCTCCCTCTCGAATGGCACGTCCACGGGAAGGTGGACCGCTTCGGGTACGACGAGGAGCTCCGCGCGATCGGTCTCGGAGCACGGCTCCGCCTGCATGGCGCCTACGAGCGCCAGTCGATCGTCGAGGTCCTCGCGAAGGAGGGGATCGATCTCGCGGTGATGTTGCCGGCTTGCCAGGAGACCTTCTCGTTCACGCTCTCCGAGGCACTGATCGCAGGGATCCCCGCCATGGTCCTGGCCAACCGGGGTGCCATTTCGCAGCGTGTTCAGCGCGAAGGCGTGGGGCTCGTGGTCGGCTCCGTCGAGGAAGCGGCGCGCGCGCTCAGCGAATTCTGCGAGGATCGCTCGCGGCTTCTGCCCCTGGCCAAAAAGGCGCGCTCCCACCGGCACGCGACGACCGCCGAGAATGCGGCACAGTACCGGGTCTTGTATGAATCGCTGGGGTTCGCCCTGCGGCTGGATGGCGAGCTTTCTGCTGAATCGCTGCGGGAGCTGAGCGAACGCGCCGGACTCCTCAGGCCGGAGACGCGGCAACCTCCGCCGACTCGCGAGCTGCCCCGCGCGTTGAAATTGATCCAGCGGCTGCTTCCCGACCGCCTGCGACCGATCGGTGGCCGCGTCCTGAAGCGGATCGCTGCCCGCCCCGTTCTGGTCCTCAACCCGGCGCGAGCTGCGTCGCTGGTGGGGCTGAAGCTCGTGCAAAAGAACGCTTCGACCGCCAAGTACGAGTCGGAATCCACGGACCCGCAGCTCCTCTTCGACGTGCGCCGGCTCGCGCCGTCACGCGTCCGTGAATTCCGTTTTCGCCTGCGCCGACCGGTAGCGGGTATCGCTCACGCACAGCTCTTCTGGGCGTCGGACAGCGAGCCTGGATTCACCGAGGAGCGGTCCGCCGTCCTGTTGCTCGACGCCGGGGCCGGCGAGTGGCGCGATTATGTCTTGCGCCTCGACACGTCGGACGTGGCCGCTCGGTGGAGGTGCGGGAACGTGCGGCAGCTCCGGTTCGACCCCATTGACCAGCCGGGAATCATCGAGCTGGGGCGGATGGAGCTGCGGTGACCGTTCACTCGACCTGAGCGGGAAGGGCTGCCTGACTCTTGTTGAAGGTCAGCAGGTAGAGCTTCGGAAGCGGATACTGGAGGTCGTGCGGATTCCGCGGATAGTCGAAGCTTACGCCGAACGCGCGGACAGGATTTGAGAAGACGCGCACGAGACGGTACCGGCCGCCGGCCTCGAGGAACCGGATCTCCGAGCGCACCGCGTCTTCGTTGCCTGGATCGAATGCCGTGAGCACGAGGAAGTCCAGTTCGGGCTCGAGGCCCGCGCGAAGCCGGGCGGTGTCGGTCACGGTCCGCACCCTCGCGATGGGGATCGTCTCGATCGCCGGCTTCACCAGGAAGTAATCAAGACCGCCGCCATAGTACCCGAGCGTCACCGCCCTGGACCCACTCTCGGCCTTCAAGAAGGCGTGGAGCTGATCCCGCGCGTCTCCGTGGGCCATTGCTGCCGTGTAGCCGAGGTCGTAAGCCAATGAAGCCAGCAGGATTCCGGTCACGACGGGGGCCACTGCGGGGACGAGTACCCGGCGCCGGCTGCTGGACTCGAGCTCGTTCCATGCCAGCCCCACGAGAAATGCGAGGACTGGGAAGATCTGGAGTGCGGCGCGGATGAAGACCGGCGCGGAGAAGTACCCCTTCGCCATCGGGTAGAGAAACACGAACACGAACAGCGCGAGCGGGATCGAGATCCTACGCGTCGAGCGGCCCACGAAAGCGACCGCGAGCGACGCGTAGAAGAGCACCCATAGGGCAGGCAGCGTGCCGTACGGGATCAGATACTTGAAGAACACGAACAGCCGCGAGAAATCGAACAGCGAGTACCAACGAAACTCCTGGGTGGCGACGTAGGAGCCCTGCTCGGCCAGCGCAGCACGCGCGTCCTGGAAGTTGAGGAACAGGAGCGGATCCGCAAGGAAGAGGCCAAGCAGCGCGAAGCCTACGATCCAGGCACTCGCAAGGAGCAGATCGCGGTACGGAATGCGCCGGGCAATGAGGAACATCACCGGCACGAGCGCCACTACTCCGGCCGGGTACTTGCTGGCTGCGGCGAAACCGCACGCCAATCCGATGGCGGCGAGCCGTCGCTTTCCCCCATCGCCAATAGCCAGATCGAGCGAAAGGAAGATCGCGAGCGTCAGAAAGAAGTTCGCGACGATGTGGGTCCGCATGTAATGCGCGTAGACCACCTCGAAGGGGGCTATCGCGAGGGCAAGCGCGCCGAGGGTTGGCGCCGTAAGACCGCGGCAGACTCTGTGCAGCCCCAGAAAAACCAGCGCCACCGAGCCCAGGTCGAGGGCGGCCGTCACGACCCGTCCGGCAAGCAGGACGCGCCGGTAATCGGTTCCGTACTCCGCGATCGAAGGCAGCGAAGTGGAAATTGCTCCGAACGCCTGGAGCACGAGGGCCCCGAACATCCAGAGGTAGTAAGCCAGCGTTCCCTCCCGGTGCGCGCCCACCGCATTCAGCCTGAGGTGCGCGGGGTCCAGCTCCCGAAGCACGCTCATCGCCCAGGTCTCGTCCGGATGATAGGGAGCGTGCGGCACCTCGGCCGTGGGAAGGCCCCAATCAATGCCTCGCAGCCGAAGCAACGCGCCCAGCACCAGGATCGCGGCGAGAAGCCACACCGATCGGCGGTTCAATCCCGAGCGCGCCACCCAACCTGCTCCTGGCCTTCAGCCAGCGCCCGCTTCGGGCGGGGGAGGCGCTCATCGCGCCCTGGCTTCAACTCGCGAGCTCCGGTCTTCTCGGCGACGATGATGCAGTAGGTGAAGAGGTCGCGGATGCTGAACGAATATCGGATTACCCGGAACCCCGCCGCCTCGAAGAGGGCGACTACGTGCGCTTTGGATTGCACACGAGTGATCTCGTCCGGATGAAGCTTGAGGTTCCTCTTGCGGAACACGCTCTCCAGCACCCACTTGACGCCCTTCAAAAAGATGACGCTCGAGCCAAACTCAGGGGGCCAGAAGATGATCAGCCGCCCCTCTGGGGCGAGGACGCGGTCGAACTCCTTCAGGATCCGTCGAATCTCCGGCGCCGTGAAGTGCTCCATCACGCCGAGGTTGTAAAGGCCTTCGACGGAGCGGTCGGGAAGAGGAATCTCGAAGATGCTGCCGTGAAGAACCTGGGCCGACGAGTTCGTGCGCTTGTAGAAGTTGAGCGCCTGGACGGAGATGTCCAGGCCCGTGATCGAGATCCGCTTCGAAATGTCCGTGTCGACCTGACCGCCTCCGCAGCCCGCGTGCAGAACCTTCGCCCCGGGCCGGAAGTACCTGGCGATGAAGCGATTCAGGTTCCGTTTGATGATGTACTTCCGGTAGAACGCAGCGACCAGATCATACGCAATTCTTCCGTCGCTCTTCTGGTCCGCCCAGTAGTCGTCCCAGCCCTGCTCGTCCTTCACGGTTGGGTTGATCATCGAGGCGTTCACTGGCGCCGCGACCCGGTAACGCTCTTCATTCACGAGGTGGGTGAGAAAAGTGGAGACGAGCAACTTCACGCTGCGCCAGATCTCGCTCAGGCCCATCTTCGAATGGCCATAGGTCCGCGGCGGGAGAGTGATCGGGATCTCCTTGATCACCAGCTTGTTGAAGTGAAGGATGTGCAGGCTCTCGAAGAAGAACGAGTAGCCCTTCGAGGTCACGAGTGAAAACGCCGACCGCGGGATCCGGTCCAGGCGATACAGCCGGAAGCCTCCGGTTGCGTCATACTTCATTCCAAGCAGCGTGCGGGTGAGCGCATGGCCTGTCCAGGTGAGAAGCTTGCGAAGGACGTTCCAGCCGCTCAGGCTGCCTTGGCTCATGTACCTCGATCCCAAGACGACGTCGGCCGCGTCCTTCTCTTGTAGGACGTCCAGAATCTTGTCTGGGGGATGGGTGAAATCGCAATCCATCGTGACCAGCACCGTGTACCCGTGATCGTACGCCCAGGTGATGCCGTCGAAGTGCGCGCTCCCAACGCCGAGCTTGCCCTTGCGGTGGATGGTGAAGACCCTCGCGTCCTGTACGGCTAGGCGGTCGATCGCCTCACCCGTTCCGTCCGGCGAGTGATCGTCGAGGAACAGGATGTCGAGCTCGACTGGCAGCTTCCGGATCTCCCGGTAGAGCCTCTCGACGTTCTCCCGCTCGTTGTATGTGGGGACGAAGACGAGAGGATTCTTCAGCTCACCAGGCATGCCCGCTCCTCGGCCTCGATCAGGCGCCGGATCATTTGCTCAAAGTCTACCGTCGGACGCCAGCCGGTCTCACGCAGCAGCTTGGCGGGGTTCCCGATCCGTCCGGAACTCTTCCTGAGAGGAATGGAACGATCTTCGATGACGTACCGGGCCCAGTCCAGTCCGACGAGCTCGAAGGCAATTCGGACGAAATCTCGGACCGTGTGTCCTTCGCCGGTAGCCACGACGAAGTCATCCGCCGTTCCGTGCGCCAGGATGCGATGCATGGCCTCGACGTAGTCCGGCGCGTAGCCCCAGTCCTCGATGGCGGACAGACTTCCCAGCGCCAGGCTCTTTCTGAGGCCCGCCCGGATCTCGACGGCGCCTCGAACAATCTTCTTCGAAAGGAATCCGTTCGGACGCAGATGCGACTCGTGATTGTAGAGGATTCCGGTCGACGCGAAGACCCCGTGTGACTGGCGATACATCCTGCATGCGAGAACGCCGCCCGCTTTGGTCAAGCCATAGATCGAATCGGGCTTGAGCGGAGTGGACTCGTCCTGCACCTCAGCCGCTGCTTCACCGAAGACGTGAGAAGACGCGGCGTAGAAGAGTCGAGTCGAGAGGGACGCCTGGCGGATTCCCTCGAGACAGTAGACGAGCGAAAGAAGGTTCACCTCGCAGGCTGGTCGAGCCATGCACGAAGCGGTGTCGGGCGCTGCCTCGGCCGAGTGGTGAATGGCCGCCAGGTGGTAGACTTCGTTCGGCCTCGTATCCCGCAGGAATGCGATCACCTCCGGCTCCGATGTGATGTCGACGGGCTTCGATGATGCATCCACGCCGATCACCCGATAGCCCCGTGATTCGAGCAGTCCCTGAAGCAAGCGGCCGTCCTGTCCTTCACTTCCCAGTATGACCGCGGTCATCATGGGAAGCTCACACCACCGTGACCGAGGGCATGGGAAAGACGAATCTTCCCCCCGCTCGTAGAAATTCGGCCTCGCGCGAAAGGATCGCGTCGCGGAAGTGCCAAGGCAGGACCAGGAAGAAATCCGGCTTCATCCGTCTCGCCTCTGCTTCAGGAACGATCGGGATGAGCGATCCGGGAGTGAAGGCTCCGAACTTGTCCTCATTCACCTCCGCAATGCAGGTGAGGTCCCGATCCGTCAGGTTGCAGTACTACAGAATCACGTTGCCTTTGGTTGACGCGCCATAGCCGAAGACCCGCTTGCCTGAGCTGTTGATCTCATGAAGCAGACCGATCAGCTGACGCCGGTGCTCCGACACCCGCTCCTCGAAGGCTCGGTAAGGAGCGAGCGTAGGGAGCCCGAGATCGTCTTCCCGGGACAAGGTAGAGGTGACGATGGCCTCGTTCGAGGCCGATGGCGAGCGGCCCTTCGCCACCGTGACCGAGAAGCTCCCCCCATTGACGTCGTTGAACTCCACGTCGAGGATCCGGAAGCCCGCTTCTTGCGCCATCCACTGAATCTGTCTCAGGCCATAGTATTCCAGGTGCTCGTGGCAGACGGTGTCGTACGAGTTGCGTTCCAGCATCGTCGGCATGTAGCTCTGCTCGAACACCCAGATGCCGTCGTCCGCGAGGATCCCGTGGACCTCACGCATGAATGACGTCGGATCCTCCAGATCGTAGAACATCGAAAAGGAAGTCACGATGCGCGCCTTCCTGGCTCCGTATCGATCACGCAAGGTAGCCGCCGAAAAGAAATCGGGGATCAGCTCGACGTGCGATGGATAGAACGACCTGAATTTCTCGCCCGTGGGATCGATGCCGACGAGCACCAACTCCTTCGGATAGGCCCGCAGGGTCGTGCCGTCATTGCTGCCGATATCGATGACGAGATCCCCGGCTGAAGCCGGCACGCGGTCGAGAATCCGCCTCACCTTGCCCCGCAGGTGCTGGACCATCGAGCGGTTGAGGCCGGAGCGGTACCCATAATTCTCGCCGTACATCCGGGCCAGGTCGCCCGTGTGTCGGAGCTGCAAGAGGCCGCAATGCCCGTCACCCTGACACTTGACCAGCTCGAGCGGCATCCGCTCCACGTCCTGGCTCGCAGACTTGGGAAAAAGGCCGGTCAGCGCCTGGTGACCCAGATCGAGAACCGGAACCAGCTCGGTGTTTCCGCAGATCCGACACCGGGCGATCTCGCGAAACATGCTCGTCAGTCTCCGGAATGCTCGAGATCATGCTCGACCATCATTCGGACCAACTCCTCGAATCTCACCCTGGGCCGCCAGCCGAGTTTTTCCCTGGCCTTGGTGTAGTCGCCCCGGAGCTCGTCGACCTCGGTTGGACGGAAGTATTTCGGATCGACCTCGACCAGCAGCCGGTTCGTCTTGCGGTCGTAGCCTTTCTCGGCGACTCCGGTTCCACGCCAGACGAGCTCCACTCCAATTCGCGAAAATGCCATCTTGCAGAACTCGCGCACCGTATGCGTCTCGTTCGTAGCGATCACGTAGTCGTCCGGAGCGTCCTGCTGGAGCATGAGCCACATGGCCTCGACATAGTCCTTGGCGAAGCCCCAGTCGCGCTTGGCGTGCAGGTTGCCGATGAACAACCGATCCTGCGTCCCCTTCGCGATTCTCGCCACCGCGCGGGTCACCTTGCGCGTGACGAAGATCTCGCCTCGCCGCGGGGACTCGTGGTTGAACAGGATCCCGTTGCATGCGTAGAGACCGTACGCCTCACGATAATTGACGGTCGTCCAGTACGCATAGAGCTTGGCGCAGGCATACGGCGAGCGCGGATAGAAGGCCGTCTTCTCGCTCTGCGGTTCCTCGACCGCCTTTCCGAAGAGCTCGGACGAGGAAGCTTGATAGAACCGCGTCCGCAGCCCGGTGTCCTTGATGGCGTCCAGCAGGCGGAGCGTTCCGACGCCGGTGACCTCGGCGGTGTACTCGGGAATCTGGAAGGAGATGTGCACGTGCGACTGCGCGCCGAGATTGTAGATTTCGTCGGGCACGACGGACTCGAGCACGCGGTTCAGGTTGCTGGAGTCGATCAGGTCGCCGTAGTGCGTCCTCAGGCGGGCGCTCTCGATATGCGAGTCCTCGAGCAGATGGTCGATCCTGCGGGTGTTGAAACTGGAGGCCCTGCGGAGCAGGCCGTGAACCTCGTAGCCCTTTTCGAGCAGGAGCTCGGTCAGATAGGACCCGTCCTGCCCGGTGATTCCCGTGATCAGGGCCTTCTTCATCCGGTGCTCATCTCCATTGTGGGCCATCCCTCCGTTCCGAGCGCGCAACTCTCTGCGGCGCCGATGGTGTGCGCGTTCCTACACGGAAGTGTAAAGAGGTGTCCACAACTTCCACCGGGCGGGCTCGTTCGCCCGCTCGTTTCCCGGCGCGCATCGCCCAGTGGATTGGCGCGCGTGCCGTTTCGGGATATGAAACCGGACTCACGGCCGGGCGAGGTGCGGTGCCTTGGTGGGCAGGATCAGCTCTGCGTTCAAGCACTCGGCCCCGTTCCGCCTGGCCCAGCTCTGCGCGAAACGCGAGAACCGTGCCATCGGGGCCGTCCTTGCCGCCTGCTTTGGCTTCCTCATCTGGAAGGCCGTAAACCTGCGATACGAAGATCTGGCGTTCGGCTATCCGTTCGTCAGCTTCGACAGCTTCCAGTGGATGGTGGATTCGCTCTTGTATCGCGGCCGGGAAGTGGATGCCGTCTACAGGAATCCGGGGCTGCCGCTCTTTCTTGCACTGTTGGGAATCGTTGGGCGGATGGCATGGCTCCCGCTCGTCACTGTCGCACTCACTGCCGTCTTCGTCATGTACCTCGTGCTTCTGCTTCGGCGCCACTTCGCCCCGGTTCCAACGGCGATCGCGCTGCTGCTAATCTTTTTCAACTTCAACGTCCAGACTGCGTTCGACTACGTCCTGGCGGACCAGTGGGCGATGACGTTCCAGGCCGCCGCCCTCTACCATCTCCTGGAGGCAGAGGAGGATCCGGCGCATCTCCGTCCATTCGCATTTTGGAGCGCCATCAGCTTCTTGTTCCAGTATGCGGTCGCGGCGCTCGCGCCAGCATGCCTGCTCTATGCACTCCTGGTTCTGCGCGCGCGCGCCGTGGACGTCCGCCGTTTCGATCGCAACCTGCTGGCTGGAGCAGGGTTCGCCGTTCTGCTTGTCGCTCCGCTGCTCATCTACAAGACGGTGCGCTTTGGGAATCCGATGCACTCTGGAGTCGTGCAGTTCCAGCTGATCAAGCCGCACTTTTTCGGGATGGTCTTCTACGCCATCAACGCAGCAGGTTTCTACGGGGCGCTGACCGCCGCGGTCAGCGCGTACGGGTTCTTGCGAGCGCTCCGTGATCGCGGGGCGCCCTTGCTGATCAATTCGTGCATCCTTTCCTATTTCGTCTTCTGGGTGCTGCTGTACGTGTGGCTGGACCCCCGGTTCCTGATGTACTTCGCGCCGTTCGCGGCATTCTGCCTGGCGCGAGGGCTCAGCGACCTGGACGTCGAGACCTGGCTGAGAACGGGTGCGACGGTTCCACAGCGCGCGTTCGGATGGGGAGTGCTCGCGTTTGCACTCCTCTGCGGATTGTACGAGCGGTCCGATCCCTATGCGCGCAACGAGATCCCCATCACCCCGCAGACACAATTGGTGTTGGGCATGCGGCCGATCACGAAGTGGGACGGCAACGTCACCATCAGCCTCGAAGGCGTGCGCCTCGTCGACGCGACCGAAGGAGTGCCCGGTCTGCATTTCCTGAAGAGCTATTATCGCGCCCGCCGCGCTTCGATCGATCCGCGTCTGCTGAGCGACGGGGCGGAGCTCCGGCGGGCCCGCCAGGCCCTCCCTGCGGGGTCTCGCCTCGCCGCTTGCGGCCAGCTGCCGCATGACTACTACGCCAGCATGCGGCGCGAGATCGCATTCGAGCGCAAGCTGGAACCTTGTCGTGCCGATGTGCCATTCCGGCTCGTTGCCGCGAAAGATGGGGTGGACCCGTCCGACCAAGTCCTCTTCTCGGGGGAGCTCTATCGCCTCGTTCGCTCGAGTCCGGCGCAAAACGATGGCGCCAGCGTGCGAGAAGTACAGAAGCGGTAATCATGCGCTGGGCGCCGGCGCCACCTCGGTTCCGAGCACCCGGCGCGCTTCCGTCCTTGACCACGAGATCGAGCGGGTGCTAACCGACGCGCCATGAACCCCGTCCACATCCGCGGACAGCGTCTTTGAGAGACAATAGCGCGTTCTCTTCTGGACCGGCCCTCGCCGGCTGGGTACTTACGGTACTCCTCGCGGTCGGCGGATTCGTCTTCGTGCATGGAAACCGGGCGAACATTCCGCTGGGCGACGAAATTTTGTGGCTGCCCTATATCACGGGAGAACAGCGAGTGACCCTGCAATGGCTGTGGTCGCAACACAACGACCATCGGCTGTTGATCCCACGGCTACTTTACATCGGCCTCTGGCATTTGCGGCCCCACAGCTTCAAACTGGCCATGTACTTCGGGTTCGTGTGCCTCGTGCTCGCTACGGTGGTCATGCTGGTCGTCAGCATGAGACTCCGTAGCAAACCTTCGTATTTTGATTGCCTCTTTCCGTTGTTGTTCCTGAACCCAGGCAATGCCGAGAACTTCCTTTCGGGATACAACTCCGTCTGCAACATACTCACTGTCACCGCGGTCGTGGCTCTCATCGGGCTGGTCATGGTCGATGGCGAGCTGCAGTCGAGGCTTGCGCGCTTTTTTGCGATCGGTACTGTGGTCTGCCTGCCGGTCATCACAGGAACTGGAACTCTCCTGGCGCTGCCGGCGAGCATCGCTCTGGCGTATGCCGGTGTTTTGGCCTTTCGCAAAGGGGCGGTGAACTCGCGTCCCGCCGCGGCGAGCCTGTGGGCCGCTGGCCTCGTCGTGCTGGCGATTGTCGCGCTCCACGCCGTCACCGGGAATCGGCAGCAGGTTCCGCACTCCAGTGTGAAGCACATGGTCCTGAATGCACTCAAGGTATTGACCATGTCGTTCGGACCATTCCTCCAGGAACAAAAGCAATACTGGCCATACTGCTTCGTCCTCGTCGCAACGGTCGGTATTGTCACCCTATGTTTCTCGATCGAGAAGTTCCGCAAGGAACCGCAGGAAAGAGTGCGGCTCACGATGCTCTGGGCGATCGTCTTCGGACTGGTAGTGGCAGCCGCCGTGATCGGTTACAGCCGTACCTATCTCGGCATCGATGCGGGGCTCCAGACGCGCTACAGCCTCCTTTGGGCCCCGCTGCTTTGCTGCCTATATCTCGCAATGTCGATCGCTGGCTCCGCCGCATGGGCAGAATTCTCTCAGTTCGTCCTCTTCCTCGCCGTGGCGGCTTCTTTCGGCATGAGCAGCGAAGTCGGATGGACTTGGCGCGACCAGCGGAACGCCTACTTCGACACCATTGCGGCCGGAGTGCGGATGGGCTGGACGCAGTCGGACCTCGTCGACGCTACGCGCGAACGAAAATTCGTCTATCCGGATCCAGCATTCTTCGACGAGTTCTTTCAACGGCTTCGCGCCGCTGGACTGGCCCCATTCGACCAGTCGCTGAGCACGGGGGCCGGCAGACCGCGCACGGCGTTCGGTTCAGGGGAAGCATCGCTTCGCGGTAATGTGGATGCCTGTGCCTACGACGGGACCGGATATCGGATCACGGGCTGGGCTGTCTGCGACGCCGCGACCCCAGGTTTTGTCACGCTGGTACTCGATGGCCAAGCCGTAGTTGGCACTTCGGAACGTCAGTCGAGAGCAGATGTCGAGCAGGCGGTTGGCGTCTCCGAGGCAGGCTTCCTGCTCGTTGCGCCGCCGCGGGTCGAAGGAAAGCGCCTGGTGTTGCATGCACGCTGCGGCAATGCGCTGCAAGATCAGGCGCTGCCGGGTACGTTCACTTGCAGTTCGCGACCGAGGTGATAGCCGGCTCATCCGGCTATGCACCTGCCGACTTCAAGGACCAGCCGATCAGCTTGTAAAGAATCCGCGCCCCGACGTTCTCGTCCCACTCGCTTCCGTCCTGCCCGGGCGCCACTTCCGTCAGGTCGAAGCCGACGAGCCTGCGCCCGCTCTTGACCACCGCCCCAATCAGTGAAGTCGCCATCTGGAACGAGAGCCCGCCCGGTACCTTCGTTCCGGTGTGCGGACACAGCGCCGGATCGAGGCCGTCGATGTCGAAGCTCACGTACACCAGCTTCGGCAGCTTCGCGACAATGCGCGCGCACTGCGCCGCCCAGGACTCGCCCGCGAACCGTTGCTCCGCCAGCTCCGGGTCGTAGAACGTGACGATGCGCCCGCCGGAGGACTCGATGCGCTGGTGCTCCTCCTCGGACAGGTCGCGAATGCCCACCTGGACCAGCCGCTCGATCCT
>Ga0137403_10007946_pt1 | contig 11905 bp, 12 predicted proteins | sample CZOMad2_1_16fung_FD_122057 | JGI IMG/M metagenome (GOLD analysis project Ga0137403, IMG submission 122057) | Vadose zone soil fungal communities from Angelo Coast Range Reserve, California, USA - CZOMad2_1_16fungal (Hybrid Assembly) | ecosystem: Environmental > Terrestrial > Soil > Vadose zone...
AGCAACTTCACTTGCGTGTCAGGGGGAAGTTCGCTGACTTCATCGAGAAATAGAGTCCCACCGTCCGCAAGTTCAAACCTGCCGGTTCTACGTTCCAGCGCGCCCGTGAATGCACCTTTCATGTGACCAAACAGTTCACTCTCGACCAATCCAGTCGGGATTGCGCCACAATTCAATTTCACCAGGGGGCGATGCTTGCGCGATCCGTGGCTGTGGATTGCACGTGCGATCAACTCCTTACCGCAGCCGGTTTCTCCCGTGATCAGTACCGTGGAGTCTGTTGGCGCTACGGTCTCCACTCTATCCAAGACCTCCATGATGGCGCGGCTGTTCCCCACGATCTCTTCGAAGTTATGTTCCTTGCTAATTTCTTCCTGCAGATAGACGTTCTCGGCTTCGAGTTTCTTTTGCAGAGTTTGGACCTGCCGAAGGGCACCTTGCAGTTCTGCCTCTGCCCGCTGACGTTTCAATTCAGCTGCCGCTCTGGCGGCAAAGATTTTGACCAGGTCGATCGCGCGTGGGTCACGATCCATCGGTTTGTCGTCAAGAATTGCGATGTGGCCAATCACTCGTCCCTCGCGGTCGAGCATCGGAACGCCCAAGTAGCTCTCTGCTCCCCAATCAGCCAGGCCGGTATCCAGCGGAAACAAACTCTGAAGCCCTTCCTTATAGTGGCAAGTTTCGCCGTTCAGCACTTTCATGCAAGGTGTGTCGGCAATGTCGAACTCGAACTTCTCTCCGAACTGATCGCCGTTCCAGAAGGCCAGCGCTTTTGCGCGTTTCTGATCGTCACAGTCGGTTATGAATGCGTAGCGAACGAGAAGTGCGGTGGCCAGATGGCGCACCAGCGAAGGAAAGAAATCATTTCCGGTTGCAGAAGCCGTACCGACGACGATGGAGCGGAAAGTCTCTTCCGCAAGGTGCCTCTCGGTGACGTCGCGGACGAGACCAATAACACCGATCACGTTTCCTTGAGCGTCGCGATGGGGAGCAAAGGTGCAAGACTCCCACAGATCGCTGCCGTCGGCAGAATGCTTGGGTACTAAGGCATCAGCAACCTGAACAACTTCTCCTCCTAATGCACGCTTCAGAGCTGCCTCAATACCGCTTGGGCCCAACCGGGGGAACACTTCGGTTGCGACTCGACCGAGCACTTCTTGCGAACGCTTGCCGGTCAGTCGCTCCATGTAGGGATTAAAGAGTTGGTAGCGCAGATCGGAGTCATAAACGATAATGCCTTCCGCCGCTCCCTCAATGATCTCCCGATTGAAGTAAATGGCCTCACACAACGCAATCTCGTTCTTCTTGTGCTCGGTGACGTCGCGTGACAGCGCCAGCAAACGTTCTGGCTTGCCGTTTGCGTCGTAGATGGGACTGACTACAACATCCCACCATCTGGGTTGTCGCGAGGTCCGGGTTTCGAAATAACCGACAAATCGGCCGATGCCTCCGTCCTGTGCCGCTCGCAATGCCGCCTGGGCCGCTTCACGATCTGCCCCCTCCCAGAACTCCACCCAGCAACTGTCCAAAAAGGGGCCGATGTCACAGATCTCCAGCACCTGCATTCCGCCCTCGTTCATGAATAGCAGGCGGCCTTCGAGGTCGAGAATCTTGATGCAATCCCGGCTGCAGGCGATGAGCCGGCTCTTAAGCTCCTCGCTGGCACGAAGAGACTCTGCGGCGAGCTCCTGCTCCCTAACAACACGGGCCAGTTCGCCCTTGGTGTTGCTCAACTCCGATTCGAGCTCTTGCAAGCGTTCCCGATCGTGTTCAGAGACAGTCACACAGCTCCTTCTGCTCTATCAGTCGAAGGTAAGACGGGGTCTGGTCCATAAGGATGCACGAAATTTGAGGGTGCTCGGTCAGGTGGTTCTCTGACGGATGCGGGACATTACGGCACTGACGATAGGGTCGACCGCCTCAGCTGGCAGCGTAAAACAACCGCTTTCGGTAACAATATCGATTGTTTTTCGAGTACTGTCGATGATCACCTGGCAGGTCTTGCACTCGCGCAGGTGCTCCTCAAGATGGGCTCGTAGGTCCGAACTGGCGGTGTCGTCGATGTAGTCCCCGAATTCGGCCAGGAAGTCAGCGCAGCTAAGCATCAGTTTTGTCCTGGCGAATAAAGTGTGGGGCGAGACTCTCTCGAAGCATCAGTCTTCCCCTTAAAACCCGAGCTTTTAGAGCCGGAACGCTCAATTCCAGCACCGATGCTGCTTCTTCCGTTGAAAGCTGGTTGATATCGCGCAAAAGCACCGCAATCCGGTATTTCTCTGGCAGCCGGAGGACTGCCTCGCGGACAAGTTCATTCATTTGCGAGGCGGCCACTAACCGCTCCGGATCGTCAGCCCATTTCTGGACCTGTTTCGGGCGAAATCCCTCATCGCCTTGCGTCTCTTCGAGAGATTCCGAAGGCTTACGCTGCCTCAGAAAATCGGTCCCGGTATTGATCGCAATGCTGGTAAGCCAAGTCGAGAACTTGGATCGTCCCTGGAAACGGCCGATATTCTCAAACGCTTTCAAGAATACTTCCTGTGTCGCATCGTGGGCATCGTCGATGTTCCCTAAAAGCCCTGCCAAAGTTCCGAATACCCGCCGAGAATGCCGGCGCACCAATTCCTCAAACACATCAATGTTTCCGTCCCGCACACGGGCCACAAGGGCAGAATCGGGATCCTCGGGAAACGCGACATCGGAGATGGGACGGGACCGGTCGGAGAAAAGATACAAATCTTTTGGACCAAAAACCTTCCGGGGCGGGAAATCTGCCGTTGCCCCGACGCCTGCCTGCAGAGTGTTCAGGAAGTTGGCCAATCCCGACACCACAACCGCCTCGACGATCTGGCGCTCGGTAAAACCTTGCGCGCGAAGTCGCTCCGTCTCAAACCGTTGGCTTGACCGGCCTGGGAGACTCGCGAGTTTGCGGGTTTCGTCCAGCAATGTCCGATCCGTCCCCGATATGCAGCTGTCTCGGTGATCTTTGACGATCTGATCGGACTCCTCTAATGGAACTCCCAGTATGTTCAATACCTGGCTATGTAGTGTCGTGCAGTATGTATTCAGGTTGGCGGCCGAAATAGCCAACAGAACGCACTCCTTCTGAACACGATTCAACCCTTCCTCGGGAAACAGAACGGATTGGAGCAATCGCACTTCGGCGTCCAGCAAGTCTGGAACCGCGCTCTGTAGCCGATAGAGGTTCGGCACATAGCCGAACTGCTCGCGAAGGACGGCGTAGGCGGGAGAATCAGCGGTTGAATCCGTGGGTAAGCCGAGATGCGCCCCCGGCGTTTTGGGCCAATCGATTGGTTCGGGGACATTCAAAAGTTCGCTGGAAGCTGGTGATCTCAATTCTGCATCAAGCTGTGGGCGTAGCCCATCCGCCAGAGTGCAGAGCATAAGACCCACACCGGTCGTGACGATCGCCTCGAGAATCGCCCTTTCGTCGAACCCGGAATTCTTGAGGATCAGAACGTCGCTCTGAGAGACCCAAGGGCCATGTTTTGCAAGTTTGAGGGAGAAGTCGACCAGTCCAGAGTTGCGGTCGGGCAAGGCGGCAAGGGAATGTCCGAACAGCGCCCGGCAATAGTCGCAGCCCCGGACGGTCGCCACCGCGTTAAGAATCGCGTCTTTCTGACTCCTACTCAGCCTACCTTGGCGAACAAGAACTGTATTGATGAGCTGCTGCTCAGCCTCAATGGCCTGCGGTATGGCGCTCTGCGCCTGAAACAGGTTAGGCAGAAATCCGTACGTTGCAATCAGTTGGGGGTAGGACCTCGGTGGGTCGTTGAAGATGGTGGCGGACTGACTCATGAATAATCGGGGCTGCCAGTATAGCGCGAGATTCTCGCGCTTAACGGCTAAACCCTGCAACACCAACGATCTGCTGGTGTAAACTTGTCCGCACACTTGGGGGATGGGGGATATGAGCTATCTGCGGAACCAGCCGTACGATGAAAAGGACTTTCCGGCGTTCGCCGCTATCCGCGAGCAGATCGGGTTTCTGCCCAATTTCTTCGTCGCGCAGACCGCGCGGCCGGACATGGTTGAGACTGAAATCAACATGACCGGCAATCTCATCGTGAAGCAAGGCGCACTCCCACGAAGGCAAAAAGAATACATCTTCCTGGTGTGTTCGGCGGCCAACCTCAGCACCTATTGCGTGACCGCACATTGCGAGATGGTGCGCATGCTGAAGCTTGAGGGGCCGGAACCAGAGCAGATCGCGATTGATTACGTTCACTCCAAGATTTCGATCGCCGACAAGGCTCTTCTGAATTTCTGCTCCAAGCTCAATAGCCAGACTACCAAAATGGGATCGAGCGATATCGAGACCCTCCGTACCTATGGATTCAGCGACGAGCAGATCCTGGAGGCCACCCTGCTGGTAGGCTGGGCAAAATTCGCCAACACCGTCGCATTTGGTCTCGGAACCGTGCCGGACTTTGAAAACCGAAGAATCGCTGAGGAGCTAGGGAAGGCTCGGGCCGAGAACCGTGAAGAGCTACCTGCGGTCGGCTAGCGATCCAAATTCGGTACCATGGGCTCAGTGTCGGATATTTGCGTCAGGCTCGCTCAGTTGTCGGATCGCGACCAACTGCTGCGCATGCACGAGGCCCTGTGGCCGAAGACTCCCGCCGAGGAACATGCCCGAGAACTTACACAAATTCTCGAAGGCAAGCCTGTTGTGACGATGCCGCTCATCATCTTGGTCGCCGAGGCGGGTGATCGAACATTAGCTGGTTTCCTGGAAGTAGACTTGCGTTCACACGCGGACGGCTGCAACCCGTTGCGCCCAGTGGGATATATCGAGGGTTGGTACGTTGCTGAGAACCATCGACACAAGGGGATCGGTAGGAAACTTCTTGCCGCGGCAGAAGACTGGGCACGCAGACAGGGGTGCGTTGAGGTGGCATCGGATACCTGGGTCGACAATGAGGTGTCCCAACGCGTGCATGAGGCGCTCGGGTACGAGGTGGTAGACCGCTGTGTGCACTACCGTAAGGCCTTGTGATATGCGCCCGAGACCCAGCATCTCTGTCATCAAAAATGCAGAACGACACCACCGGACAGCACCACGTTGTGCTGAAACCCTCCGCCGGTGCTGATGTTGTAATTGGGCTTTGCCGTATAGAGATCTCGCACCTCAGCCCTCAAACCGATCGGAAACAGCACCTTGATGGGTGTGCGGATATCGACACCTCCGCCGAACTGTAGTGCGCCTCCGCTCGTTCCTCGTGCGGTGTTGTGTGTTCCGTCCATGCGGTTCGCACTCTCGTCGAAAAGAGCGTAACCGCCGCCTGCGGAAAGCCACGGCGACACACGTTGAGACGGGGCCAATTTCACCCTGAGTCCTGGCGTCACGAAGAAGGAATCGTAGTTGCGTGGAACAGTGCCGTTTGAAGATGTGATGTTTTGAAGCGGAATTGCCAGTGCAGGTACCTCAAAATACAGGGCCATCGACCGAGCGGTAGTCAACTGTCGCGCATAGGTCAATTGGAACGTAATGCCCGATCCAATTTCCAGTCTGTTTGCACCCGAGCCCGCAACATCAAGTGCCGGTGTGAAGGTGCCACCCAGGAGTAATCCAATCTCGTTCTTCCGATTGTCCTGTGCGTACGCCGGGAAAAGGGCCAATACAATGCACGTGATCGTCAACACTGTCTTGCGTAGCAAACGAATTTCCTCCGTCCTCTTGATATCCATCTGATTCGAGGTCGGAGAGAAAGTTACGTGTGGGCAAGGGCGTGACGTGTTCGGGGATGGACTGTCGTTCCGGATCCCAGTCGAAGTGCAGAGATTCTTCGGAGCAGGAACGAACTTTAGTGCTTCTTAGTTTGGCGAGTTGCGAGGTGGTCATTCAGCTTCTTGTAGAACTTCTCGCTCGCACTCGCAGGAATCTCGAATGCTCTGCCGTCACCGACGAGCTGCACCACATTTCGCGTGCCATCCAAGATGGCACTGCAATGAGCGCAATCCTTGAAATGCGAGGCCATGATGGCACCGAGTTCGGGGTCAACTTCATTATCAAGATAATTTGAGATCTGCCGCCACACTTCTTCACAGTCGATTTCAATGGGTTTTTTCGCCACACCTTACTCCTCTTCCAAGTCTAGCTTCGGCTCTATGATCCTCGGCTCACTCTACCAAGGTCGCACTTTCGCGTATTGCCGACCCTTCTTCCAGGCCCCGTCAAATCCCGGTGCCAGCGCATCCCGCATCATCAGCCGGGCACGCAGTAGCCGGGTCTTTACTGCCGACTCGCTAATTCCAATCAGCTTTGCAGTTTCGGCCATGTTCAAGTGTTCGATGTCACGCAGGATCAGCACCTGCCGGTACTTCGCAGATAAAGAGGCTAGTCCTTTCTTAAGGCCCTCGCGCAAGCGCACATTCTCAAGTGCTTCGGACGGTATTTCGCGCCAATCCGCAAAATCTCGGGGAACATAATCACCGTCGTCTTCTCCCTTCTTGGGCTGGTCGAGTGATTCGTAGAGATGCCGCCGGTCTTTTCGAAGCTTCATTCGCGCTTCGTTCATCGTGATCCGGATCATCCAGGTACTGAATTTCGCTTCTGCGCGAAAGCTGCCGATGGCTTTAAAGGCCTTCAGGATGGCTTCTTGCACGACCTCCTCGGCATCCGCATCGTTGCTAACGATGGACAGCGCCGTCAGGTAGATTCCCCGCTCATAGGGCCGTACCAACTCGTAAAAGGCATCAGGCTCGCCGCCGCGTACACGTGCAACGAGTTCTGCTTCTGATTCGGGTTGAAGTCTCGCAGTTGCCATCAGGAATCAGACTGTCCTTTCCGTGTGATACGGCAGGTCCAAAAAGGTGACACCTCCGGCTGGTCCTGCTCGCAATTCGGATCCTTAGGATAGTCAGGACATTAAGCAGCCGTTCTGACCTTCGACCGTCTCCTGCCTGCGGAGCGCCGAGCCGTAACCACAGGCCCCCTTTCCATCTCTGCCAGGACCTCTTTAGGCGGCATCTGCGGCGGAACATCCAAATTATCGAGAAAGATCCCGATCTTCCACTGTCCGGCCGCATCCTTCTGCCAGATCTCGAGATATCTTGCGCGGGCGGTGATTGACCTGCCGCCCTTCCTGGGAGTCAGCGTGAGCTTGTGCCAACCCCAGTCAAACGCCAGTGGACCCTGAATTCGAATCGAGAAATCGTGACTGCGAGTTCGACGTGATACCGCGTGAAGAGTTTCTTCAAACGGTGCTTGAGCACAGTCTTTGCTTCAGTGCCATAGAAGGAAGCCAGCCCGGCGGACATGTCACTGTAGGCGTCTGCATAGACCGCCACAACGCGGTATACGTTCCCTTGGTTGTACGCATCACGAAGCTCAGTCTTCGCAAGTCGAATCGAGTAGGCATCATCCATGATTTCTTCAGCCTTAACTCATTGGCAACGGAAAAGACGTCGGTGCTGTTTTGGTGCAAGAAAAGCTCGGAGGCGATGTGACCTCACAGTCACCTGCCTTCTTCCTGAGCGGCCGTCGCGGTCACAGCTGCACCAGCCAGTGCGATTTCTTCATCCTCCTGCGGACTGTTTCCACTCGCGCCGATGGCCCCAATGACCTTGCCATCAACGGAAATAGGAATCCCGCCCTGAAGGGGCGTTGCCCCAGGCAGCGCCAGAGCCGCCACACGCCCGTTCTTCACCTGATCCTCGAACACTTTGCTGGGGCGGCGGAAAATGGCTGCTGTCCGAGCCTTGCCAATGGCGACTTCAACGCTGGCAACTTGGGTATCATCAAGACGCTCCAGAAGAATCAATTGCCCGCCGTCGTCAACTACGGCAATCACAACCGTGGCTCCTCGCTTCCTGGCTTCGGCTTCCGCCGCCGCAACCAACTTCTTCGCCATGCCGAGCGTTAACACCTTCTTGGTCGGCAGCTCCGCCTGTAATGTCGCCGTCGCGGACAACATGAGCGCCAAAACAAAGCTCCAATACGCTTTCATGATTGATCTCCTCTCGTAGGCCGTCTTCTGGCCGCAGCCTGTTTGGTCACGCTACGGACGAATCCCGGGAATATTCAGCCGGATACGGTACAGGCCAGTCTTGGCGCACAAGTACAGCGTCTTGCCGTCATCATCGCCCCAGGCGAAATTATGGGGATGCTCAGGTCCGACGATCGTGCCCAAGTGCTTGCCTTCGGGAGAAACAATCCACAGTCCCCCTGGGCCCGACGCGTAGCTGTTTCCCTTCTGGTCGACCTTGAGCCCGTCGAGCGCGTCTTCTCCTTCGGCGGACGTCATGTCGAAGAAGATCTTCCCGTTCGACAATGTGCCGTCGGGTTTGGCTTCGTAGCGCATGATGACTTTCTTCGACGTGTCCCAGTCATCCACGTAGAAATATTTCTCGTCCGGAGAGAACGCCAGGCCGTTGGGGCCTGTCAGATCGGTAGTCAAAAGCTGAACGTCTTTGCCATCGGGCGAGACGCGGAACACTCCGCTGTAGGGCAGTTCCTTACGAGGGTCATCGAAAAACTTCGGCAGACCGAACGGAGGGTCGGTGAAATAGAGCGCGCCGTCAGATTTGTAAACCACGTCATTCGGGCTATTGAGGCGTCTGCCTTGATAGTGGTCTGCCAGCACGGTGAGCTGCCCGTTCTTTTCCATACGAACCACGCGGCGATTGCCGTGCTGGTTGATGGTGAGGCGTCGCTCTTTATCGAGCGTCAGCCCGTTTGAGCCGGGCTGTCCGTACTCACCGATATCCATCCCACGGTAGCCGCTCTTGGTCATGAAGATCGAGAGCTGCCCATCTTGCGTCCAACGGTAGATCGTGTTGTTGTTGGGATCGCTGAAGAGAAGATAGCCGTCGGTATCGTCTGTGCGGGGTACCCAGATTGGGCCTTCGGTAAACAAGAACCCGCCGGCAAGCTTCTCGATCTTGGCTCCGGCAGGAACGATCTCATCGAGCGACGGGTCCTTCCTGATGATCTGCGCTGGAGTCTCGCTGATCGCAACCTTCGGCGACTTGTAGAAATCCAAGGTTGCCGACTTGATCCAGATGAAGTTTTGGGGGCTGAAAGAAATTGGTCCGTTAATGCCAAAGACAGCAAGCTGAATCCGCTGACCGGGCTGTGCGTTCCTGGTGATGATCACGCGGTTAGGAGCGTTAAATCCCTTGATGACTGGCCCGCCAAGCTGGCCGAGGACACGGGGCATCTTGCCGTTCACCCAGACTTCGGCGTAGTCGTCGATCACAATCTCAAAAGCGACGGTCGAGCCGGCGGTGCTGAAGTTGCCGACCTTTTCGGGTACGGTGACGTTAATGCGGTACCAGTTGAAGCACACTTTGGCTGTCGAACGACGCTGGTCAAGAGAGGTTGCGTCGATGGCTTCCCACTGGGAATCATCGAAGTCCGCCGTCCCCGCGTGGGGAGAGTAATCGTAGGTCTTGATGGTTTGGCTCCCACTGGGCCTCAGGTCGGTGCCTACCGAACGAGACGCGGCGTCCACGATTTGCACATCGTGGTAGCGCCACTGGCCCTTCACAACTTGCACTCCCTCGAGTGAGGCCAGGTCGACCACAGCGTCCGGTCGGCCGAATGGAGGATCCTGGACGACTTGTGCCGTCAGCGTGAGCGGCGCAAACGAAAGCAGAAGCCCCAACAGGCGCGCAATCCTTTGTAGTTGTCGTTGTGTGTTCATGATCGTCTCTTCAGCGGACCTTGACCACGTAATAGAGGAACGGGTTTGTCACTTCCAGAAACTGGTGAGGCACTCCGCGAGGCACGATGACTACATCGCCCTTAGCGATCTTCCGTGTCTCACCACTTTTGATACTGCTGCCACGAATCTCGTCGGGTGCAATGGTCTTGCCGTCGACTGCCTCGCCACCGGTAACGAACGTGGCAGTTCCCTGCAGCACGTAGATCACGTCGGCGTCTTTCGTATGGATTTCCGCCTGGCCGGGTTTTTCCCGGCGGCTGGCGTGGACCATATAGTTGCGACCGTCGCTTCCGTCGAACAACACCGAGCCCTTCGAGAAGGCCTCATCCACCTTGCTTTTCTCCCAATAGGAAACCGCCGGAGCGTCGCCGCTCATACTCAGGACGTTGGTGTCGAACGCTTTCGAGCCGGCGATGGCCAGCTGTTCATCCTGGTCGGCGCTGGCCGCGCCGCTGACACCTACGCCTCCTACGATCTGGCCGTCAACCGTGATCGGAATGCCTCCGATGAGAGGAGTGAAGTTTTCGAGCGCCGTCATCACGGTGCGGCCCTTGCCGCTGGAATTGATCAGTTCTTCAAAAAAGCGCGTAGGCTTCTTGAACATGACGGCGGTCTTGGCTTTGCCAATCGAGATGTTTGCGCCCGCGGAGAATGTGCCATCGAGCCGCTCCAGGGCCATCAGGTTGCCACCGTCGTCCACGACCGCGATGACGCCGCCGGGTGCTTGCAGTTTCTGCGCTTCTGCTTTAGCAGCGGCAATTACGCGCTCGGCGCCTTGAAGCGTGAGGGTCTTTTTGTCAGCGGTTTGCGCGCCTGCGATGCCTGCCACGCAGAGTACGGCGGCAGCCAGTGCGATGGATCTAATTGCATGTCTCTGAATGCTCATAACGTTCCTGCTCTCTCAAGTATTTGGGGGCGCGGCGTCCAGGTTCGAATCACCACGCGCCCCATGTTTGTCGTTTCCTTACTTCACGGGCGAGCTGAATGACGCCTCGCCCAGGTTGGCTTCGGCCCAAGCGCACCAGATCACGACCTTGGACACGTTCTTGACGTAGCTCGGCACGACGATTTCCTTCTGGTACTTGTCGCCGATCAGAGCCTTCTTTTTGAGCTTGTCGACCAGATAGACGTTGCCGTCGGAGTCCACGAGCTGCCAGTGCGGATCCGGTGTGTCGGGGACGACGAAATCGTCGGAGAGGGCGAGGACGCTCTTGCCGTCACGCGTGCTGTGGGTGACGTGTCCCTTGTTGGCCTTCGGGCCTTGGAACTGGCCGGTGTTGTGCATGTCTTGGGCGACGGCCGAGACGGCGAACAGCATGGTCGTCATCAGCAGAGCCCGGAGCAAAAAGCGTGTTGCTGTGTTCATTTGGATTCCTTTGCTTCGTGTGAGATTTGTTGGTGAGCCGTGTCCAGCACTAGCGATGAATCGTTAACGATTCGCGAACCCTGAATCTCTGCGGGCTCATGTACTGTGCCGAGGTTGCTCACGTGGCAGTGGGATTCGGAAGTGTCACGAAGGTTTCACAAAACGAACCGGGAAACCAAAAGTGCATACGAGCGTCACTTTCTCGGACCCCCGGCATCCAATCGACCGGTGCTAGTTGTGTCGCATAAATCAAGGACCGTAGAAATCGATTGCTATCAAGTACGCAGGGAATTGTCTGATTATCTCGAGGGCGATCTCACGCCTGAGTTGCGGGTACGAATTGAGGAACATCTTGAGAACTGCAGGCACTGCACTGCTGTCTACGACGGCATGAAAAATATTGTGCAGTTGCTGGGCGACGAAAAAGCGATCGAACTACCGAAGGGCTTCAGCGACCGGTTGTACCGACGACTATTTCGGGTCCAGTGAGCGGTCGCCCGCACCGACTGGACCAATTCCCCGCTGGTAACCTCCCGTACCACAAATCCCGCCTATCGCGGTCCTTTTCGAGACCAGGAACATATACGAAATGTTTCCTGTCACTTTCCCCAGACACGGGAATCACACGGCCCAGAACCCATGAATAGCACCGCGCACAACCGTGTGGCAGACGCGCAAAACCTGGCGAGTATGCCCGCGCCGCCGTTCGCAGCAGCTTTCGAGCAACCGCCCAAACTGGGCGCATTGGCATCTCTGCATGTTCACTGGCCCGAGTACCTGATGGAAGCGGGGCTGCTCGGTGCGTTCATGGTGTCGGCTTGCGTGTTCGGCGTGCTGTATGGACTCCCTCAGT
>Ga0137403_10007947_pt1 | contig 11905 bp, 12 predicted proteins | sample CZOMad2_1_16fung_FD_122057 | JGI IMG/M metagenome (GOLD analysis project Ga0137403, IMG submission 122057) | Vadose zone soil fungal communities from Angelo Coast Range Reserve, California, USA - CZOMad2_1_16fungal (Hybrid Assembly) | ecosystem: Environmental > Terrestrial > Soil > Vadose zone...
ACCCGCAGCCGGTACTGCCCAGCGCGCGCCACCGGGATGACGAACAGCTCGCCGAGCGGCACCAGCTCGCGCGCGCGCACCAGAAAACGCTCCACGCGGGCCGGGTCGGTGTTGTCCGTGATGAACAGCTCGATGGCAAATTGCTGATCGGGCACGCGTTCGAGCAACGCCTGCGTCGCCGCGATGCGCTCGGCAAGGAGGCGCTGACCACCCGGTGAGTACCCGCTCAGGCGCAGTACTTGATCTTGCCTCAGGAGTTTGGGGGGTGGGGGTTGCGGAGAGGGTTCCGGTTCTATGGCTGCCGCTGTCGGCATCCGGGCGGCCTGCGCTGGCGGGATGGCTGGTATCTGGGCCGCCGGCGCTTCCAGCTTTACCGCGCGTGCGAAAAATGCCCAATGGACCGCCGCGCCGATGAGTACGCCGGCGGCGAGCGCCGCACCGGCGTACGCGGCCGGCCGCCATGGCCTCCTGAGCCGGGCAAATTCGGAGTCGGCGATTGCCGCGCGCACGTGACGCTCGGTGACCGCGTGCACGTCCTGGGTGAAAGCCGCGAGGAGCGATTTGTCGGCAAGAATGTTGATGCGGCGCGTGAGCCCGCCGGAGGCCCGTGCCACCCGGACCAGCGCGCCCAGCGCGAACACGTCAGGTCCCCGGTAGCCCGCCGCCCGCATGCGGAACGATACGTATTTGGCGACTTCGGGTTCCGACAGCGGGCGCATGCGAAAGGCGTGCGTGATGCGGTCGCGCAGCTGGCGCAATGACGGCTTGGCGAGCGTGGCGTCGAGCTCGGGCTGGCCGAACAGGACCAGCTGCATCAGCTTGTGGCGGTTCGACTCGAGGTTCGACAGCAGGCGCACCTGCTCGAGCGTCTCCTCGGGCATGACGTGCGCCTCGTCGATCAGGACCACGACGCGGCGGCCGGCGCCGTACAGCCGGATCAGATGCTCCTGCAGCTCGCGCAGCGCCACCGTGGTGCGCTCGTGCGTCAGCCTGAGCTCGAGGTCGTCGGCAATGGCGTGAAGGATCTCGTCGCGCGCGAGCGATGGCGTGGCGAGGTAGATCGTCTCGACATGCGGCGGCAGCCGCTCCATCAGCACCCGGCACAACATGGTCTTGCCGCTGCCTACTTCGCCCGACAGCTTGACGATGCCCTCGTCGTGCAGGATGGCGTAGATCAGCGCGTCCAGGGTGGCGCCCCGGTCGGCGCCGTCGAAGAAAAAGTCGGTGTGCGGCGTGATGCGGAACGGCGGTTCGGCGAGCCCGAAGTGCTCCAGGTAAAGCGCCACCGCTATTTGTCCTCGTCGGGGTGCATGCGGCTGTAGAGCGTGGTGCGGTTCACGCCCAGCAGCTTCGCCGCCTGGCTGACGTTGCCGCGAGTCAGGCGCAGCGCCGCCTCGATGTAGCCCCGTTCCCAGGCGCGGAGCGTTTCGTCGAGGTTGAACGCCCCCGATCGCTCCAGCTGGCGCACGGCCTGCTCGACGATCGCGCCGCCTTCGATGGCGGATCCGGGATAAAGGGCCTCGAGGTCGAGCTCGGGCTCGAGCTCCGCCACGGACACGCGCTGCCCGGAATACTTCGTGGTGAGCCGGATCACGACGTTGCGCAGCTCGCGCACGTTGCCGGGAAAGTCGTACCGCACCCAGCGGGCGGTGGCGTCGTCGTCGAGCTCGAAAGGCTGCATGCCGGATTGCGCCGCATAAAAGCGGCGCAAGTGCTCGAGCAGCTGGAGCTTGTCGCCTTCCATCTCGCGCAGCGGCGGGACGCTCAGGCTGAACACCGACAGGCGGTGATACAGGTCGGCGCGGAACGCCCCCTGCTTCACGTCGCGTCGCAGGTCGCGGTTGGTCGCGGCGATGACGCGGCAGCGGGAAACCCTGCGCTGCGTTTCCCCGACGCGCTGGTACTCGCCGTTCTCCAGCACGCGCAGCAGCTTCGCCTGCAGCTCGAGCGGCAGCTCGCCGATCTCGTCGAGCAACAGGGTTCCGTCCTGGGCGTCCTCGAAATACCCCGCCTTGTTGGAGACGGCGCCGGTGAACGCTCCCTTGACGTACCCGAACAGGGTCGGCTCGACCAGCGTGGGCGAGATCGCGGCGCAGTTGAGGGTGAGGTACGGGCGGCTCGAGCGCGGCGAGAGCCGGTGCAGATTTCGCGCGACCAGCTCCTTGCCGCTGCCGGATTCGCCCTCGATCAGCACCGGGTACGGCGAGCCGGCGAATTGCGCGATCTGCTGCTTGAGCTTCGCCAGCACGGGGCTCGCGCCGACCAGCTCCGGCGCTTCGGCCGCCGGCAGCTCGAGGGCGCGCGCCAGCAGGCGCTTGAGCAGCGCCGGATCGCTCGGCTTGGCGACGAACTCCCAGGCGCCCAGCGCGCGCGCATGGCGCGCGTTCGCCGCATCGTTCTGGCCCGAGAGCACGAAGATCTTCATGCTCGGGGAATGCGCCAGCAGGTCGGCGATCAGCTGGAAGCCTTCATCGGGCGTGTGCGGCGCCGGCGGCAGGCCGAGGTCGACCAGCGCAAGCGGCGGCGCGTCGCGCAGCTGCCGCAGGAGCTCGATGGCATTCTGCCGGCTGTCGCAGGCGTGCACCGTGTAGTCGGCCTGCAGGGCGAAGGCCAGCGTATCGGTGATCAGCGGATCGTCGTCGACGACCAGCAGGCCCGGCTTCGAGTCAGGCGCCGGCTGCGGATTCGTCGTCACGGATGCACCTCATGAACGCCCGCTCCAGGTGAGTCTGCGCGTAACGCGCGCAAAGCGCCGCCGGCGAGCCGCGGAAGCGGACCGTTCCCCGGTCCAGCACCGCGATGGACGAACAGAGCTCTTCTACGTCGGCGAGAACGTGCGAAGTAAAGAACAGCGTCCTGCCTTCGGCGCTCAGTCGGCGCAGAACCGATTTCACCGCGACCCGGGTGGCGGGGTCAAGGCCGCTCATCGGCTCGTCGAGGACAAACAGGTCGCGCTCGACCAGGAAGCAGGAGGCAAGGCCGAGCTTCTGCGTCATCCCCTTCGACAGCTGCCGCACCGGGCGCTCGAGCACGTCGCGCTCGAGCTCCAGTTCCTCCAGCAGCGCTCGCGCGCGCGCCGGGTCGTAACGCGCCCCCGAGAGCTCGAGCATCAGCTCGAGGAACTCGCGGCAACGCAGGTAGTGCGGCGGCACGAAGCGCTCGGGAAGATAGACCAGGCGGCGGCGCGCCTGCGGCAAGCGGGCGGCGACGCCAAAGATCGCAACGCTGCCCGAGTCGTAGCCGCAGAGGTCGAGCGTGCATTTGATGAGCGTGGTCTTGCCCGCCCCGTTGGCGCCCACCAGGCCGAACGCTTCGCCCGCCGGCACGTCGAGATCGACGCGTTTCAAAGCATCGAGCCTGCCGTAGCGCTTCGCCAGCGCGGCGACGCGCACTGCAGCCTCGTTCGCGGATCCTTCCCTCACGCGATAATATTACGCTGTGCAGCAATCCCCGATCGTTGAAATAGGGAACGTTTCCTTCGGTTACGATCCAGCGCGCCCGGTGCTGCGCGACATCAACCTGGAGATCGCGCGCGGCAGCGTAGTCGGCATCATGGGGCAGTCGGGTTGCGGCAAGACCACGCTGCTGCGGATCATCATGGGGGCTCACCTGCCCAGCGGCGGTACGGCGCGCGTGCTCGGGGAGGTCACCGGCCGGCTCGACCGCGAAGGGCTTTACCGCATGCGCCGCAAGATGGGCATGCTGTTCCAGTTCGGCGCGCTGTTCACCGACATGTCGGTCTACGAGAACGTCGCGTTCCCGCTGCGCGAGCACGCGGAGCTTCCCGACGACCTGCTGCGCGACCTGGTGCTGCTGAAGCTGCAGGCGGTCGGCCTGCGCGGCGCGGCCCGTCTGATGCCGACCGAGCTCTCGGGCGGCATGGCGCGGCGCGTCGCGCTCGCGCGCTCGATCGCGCTCGATCCGCAGCTGATCCTCTACGACGAGCCGTTCACGGGCCTCGACCCGATCTCCTTCGGCGTGATCGTGCGCCTGATCCGCGAGTTGAACGATTCGCTCGGCGCCACCTCGATCATCGTCACGCACGATGTGCAGGAGGCGCTCGGCGTGGTCGACTATGTCTACTTCATGGCGGCGGGCCGCGTCATCGCCCAGGGCACGCCCGCCGAGATCCGCTCGAGCGCCGAGCCCTTCGTCAACCAGTTCGTCAACGGCAAATCCGAGGGCCCGGTGCCGTTCCACTACGCCGCGCCCGACTACGGTGCCGACCTCGACCTGGCGGCCGCCTGACATGCAGATCGTCGATGCTCTTCGCCAGCGGCTGGAGCGCCTCGGCGCCGGCGTGACCTCCCACGTGTGGCGGCTGGGCTTCGCCAGCCGCTTCCTCGCCTACCTGGTCGTGCATTCGGGCACGGCTTTGCGGCGCTTTCGCCTGACGATCGCCGAGATCTACTTCGCGGGCGTGCTGTCGCTGATCATCATCCTGGTCTCGGGGCTGTTCGTCGGCATGGTGCTCGCCCTGCAGGGCTACGACACGCTGCAGCGCTTCGGGGCTTCCGAGTCGCTCGGCGTGCTGGTCGCGCTGTCGCTGGTGCGCGAGCTCGGCCCGGTCGTCGCCGGGCTGCTTTTCGCCAGCCGCGCCGGCTCGGCGATCACCGCGGAGATCGGCCTGATGAAGGCCACCGAGCAGCTGTCGGCGATGGAGATGATGGCGGTCGATCCGGTCGCGCGCGTGGTGGCGCCGCGCTTCTGGGGCGGGGTGATCTCGATGCCGCTGCTGGCGGCGCTGTTCTCCGCCATGGGCATCTTCGGCGGCTATCTCGTAGGCGTGCAGCTGATCGGCGTCGACGCCGGCGCGTTCTGGTCGCAGATGCAGGCCGCGGTCGACCTGCGCAACGACATCGTCAACGGCATCATCAAGAGCATCGTGTTCGGCATCGCGGTGACATGGATCGCGGTGTTCGAGGGCTACGACGCCCCGCCGACCGCCGAGGGCGTGTCGCGCGCCACGACGCGCACGGTGGTCACCTCGTCGCTCGCCATTCTCGCGCTCGATTTCGTGCTTACCGCGCTCATGTTCACCGGAGGAGGTCACGGACAATGAACCGCTCGGCTATCGATCTGTGGGTCGGAATCTTCGTCGCGGCGGGCCTTGCCGGGCTGCTGTTTCTCGCGCTCAAGGTCGGCAACCTCGCCTCCTTCAACACCGCGCAGACCTACCAGGTGTATGCCAAGTTCGCCAATATCGGCGGATTGAAGACGCGCGCGCCGGTGAAGAGCGCCGGCGTGGTGATCGGCAGGGTCGCCGACATCCGCTTCGACAATGAAAGCTACGAGGCGCTGGTCGCGGTCAACATCGACGCCGCCTACCAGTTTCCGCGCGACACCACCGCCAAGATCCTGACCTCGGGAATCCTCGGCGAGCAGTACGTCGGGCTCGAGGCCGGGGGGGACGGCGTGATGCTGAAGAACGGCGACCGCCTGCGCCTGACCCAGTCGGCGGTGGTGCTCGAGAACCTCATCAGCCAGTTCCTGTTCAGCAAGGCGGCGGAACCGGCCAAGGAACCGGCGAAGTGAGGGTCCTGGGCAGCGCGGTGCTGCTTGCGGTTCTGGCGGCATGCGCCACCGCGGACGGCGATCCGCGCGATCCGTTCGAAGGATTCAACCGCGGCGTCTACAAGTTCAACGAGACCGTCGACGAGGCGATCGCCAAGCCGGTGGCGACGGCTTATCGCGATCTCGTGCACGAGGAGATCCGCAGCCGGGTGCGCAATTTCTTTTCCAACATCGGCGACCTTTTCATCGGCGTCAACGACCTGCTGCAGGGCAAGCTCCAGGACGGCGTGGAGGACTGGGCGCGCTTCGCCTTCAACAGCACCTTCGGGCTGCTGGGCATTCACGACGTGGCGTCCGACATGGGGATCGAGAAGCACAACGAGGATTTCGGCCAGACCCTGGGCCGCTGGGGCGTTGGCGACGGTCCGTATCTCGTGCTGCCGATTCTGGGCTCGAGCACGCTGCGCGACAGCGTCGGAACCGCGGCCGACCTCTATACCGATCCGGTCGGCGATTTCAGGCCGATCAGGCTGCGCAATTCCGCGGTCGCGCTGCGCCTGGTCGGCGTGCGCGCCGATCTGCTGGACGCGAGCCGCATCCTGGAGGAGGCGGCGCTCGACAAGTACGTATTCCAGCGCGACGCCTACCTGCAGCGCCGCAGGAGCCTGATCTATGATGGACAGCCTCCGCGCGAGGAGCGCATTCGAGAAGATCGCAGCCTCAGGACGCCCGTCAACGTGGAGCCTGCCGCGGGCGTTAATAACTTAAGGGTTGTACAACATGCGCACGATCGCTAAAGCCGCTTTGTGTCTTTTCGCCGCTCTTCTGCTCGGCAGCGCGCAGGGCGAGGAATTGGCGCCCGACGTGCTGGTGAAGAACGTGACGCTCGAGGTGGTGGAGCTCATCGCCAAGGACAAGGAGATCCGCGGCAATCGCAACAAGCTGATCCAGCTGATCGACGAGAAGGTGCTGCCGCACTTCAATTTCACCGGCATGACCGCCCTCGCGATGGGTCAGAGCTGGAACAAGGCGAACGCGGAGCAGAAGAAGCGCCTCACCGAGGAGTTCAAGACCCTGCTGGTGCGCACCTACGCCAGCGCGCTCGCCGCATACAGCGAGCAGAAGCTCGAGTTCCGGCCCCTGCGCGCCAAGCCGACCGACACCGATGTCACCGTCAACGTGCGCGTGCTGCAGTCCGGCGCGCAGCCGGTGCCGATCGACTACAGCATGGAAAAGACCGCCGCCGGCTGGAAGGTCTACGACGTGATGGTCGGCGGCGTGAGCCTGGTCGCCAACTACCGGACCGAGTTCAACAACACCGTGCGCGAGTCGGGGATCGACGGCCTGATCAAGAGCCTGAGCGCGAAGAACCGCACGGTCGAGGCCGCCGGCGGGGCGCCGCAGAAATGATCCGGCGCGATGGCCGCCGGATCATCGTCAGCGGGCCGGTGACCCTGGCCAACGTCGCTCGCCTGCTCGAGGAAGGCCGGCGCCATCTCGAAGAAGGGGTGCAGAGCGTCGATCTCGGCGAAGTCACCGAAATGGATTCCTCTCTGCTCGCGCTGCTCCTCGCCTGGCTGCGCGACGCCAAGGCGCGCCAGCAGGAAGTCTCCTTTACCAACCTTCCCGCATCGCTGCAGACGATCGCCCGTCTGTACGGCGTGGACCGCCTGCTGCCCGCCGCCGCGCCGCACCACTGAACGCCATCGAGGTCAGGCAGCTCGAGAAGCGCTTCGGCGCCGTGCGCGCGCTCGCGGGCGTGAGCCTCGCGATCGGGCAGGGCGAGTTCTTCGGCCTGCTCGGCCCCAACGGCGCCGGCAAGACCACGCTCATCAACGTGATTGCCGGCCTGGCGCGGCCTGATTCCGGCGCGGTAAGCGTGATGGGCGCGAACGTGGTGGAAGACTACCGGCGCGCGCGGCGCATGCTCGGCGTGGTGCCCCAGGAGCTGGTGTTCGACCCGTTCTTCACCGTGCGCGAGACGCTGCGCATCCAGTCGGGCTACTTCGGCATCCGCGGCAACGACGCCTGGATCGACGAGGTGATGCACCATCTGGACCTGACGGCGAAGGCAGACGCCAATATGCGCGCGCTGTCGGGCGGCATGAAGCGCCGCGTGCTGGTGGCGCAGGCGCTGGTGCACAAGCCGCCGGTGATCGTGCTCGATGAGCCGACCGCCGGCGTCGACGTAGAGCTGCGGCAGGGTCTGTGGCAGTTCGTGCGCCGGCTCAACCGCGAAGGTCACACGATCGTGCTGACCACCCACTACCTCGAGGAGGCCGAACTGCACTGCAACCGCATCGCGATGCTGAAAGCCGGCCGCGTTGCCGCGCTCGACTCGACCAGGAACCTGCTCGAGACCTTTTCGGGCCTGCAGCTGCGGGTGCGGCTCGATGCGGAGCGGCTGCCGGAGCCGTTTCCGGCGCAGGTGATCGCGCGCGACGGGCCGCTGTTCACGCTGCGGCTGGCGGGCGCCCGCGAGCTCGAGGCGGTGCTGGCGAGGCTGCGCGAGAGCGGCATCGGCATCGTCGAGCTGGAGGTGCAGCCGCCCGATCTGGAAGAAGTGTTCCTGCGCCTGACCGGGCGGCAGTCGTGACCGGCTTCTGGACGCTGCTCCTCAAGGAGCTGCTGCGCTTCTGGAAGGTGAGCGTGCAGACCGTCGCCGCGCCGGTGCTGAGCGCGGCTCTCTACCTGATCATTTTCGGGCACGCGCTGGAAGGACGCGTGCAGGTGTACGAAGGCGTGCGCTACACCTCGTTCCTCGTCCCGGGCCTGATCATGATGAGCGTCCTGCAGAACGCGTTCGCCAACAGCTCATCGAGCCTGATCCAGTCGAAAATCACCGGCAACATCGTGTTCATCCTGCTGTCGCCGGTCTCCCACCTCGAGTTCTTCGGCGCCTACGTGCTGGCCGCGGTGATCCGCGGGCTGGTGGTGGGTGCCGGGGTGCTCGTCGTGACGGTCTGGTTCGTCGAGCTGCGGCTCGGCGCGCCGCTCTGGGCATTCGCGTTCGCGCTGCTCGGAGCCGCGTTGCTCGGTGCGCTCGGCCTGATCGCCGGCATTGTCTCCGAGAAGATCGATCAGCTGGCGGCGTTTCAGAACTTCGTCATCATGCCGCTCAGCTTTCTTTCCGGCGTGTTTTATTCGATTCATTCGCTGCCCGGCTTCTGGCAGAAGCTGTCGCACGCCAACCCGTTCTTTTACATGGTCGATGGCTTTCGCTACGGCTTCCTCGGCGCTTCCGACGTGCCCCCGCATGCCAGCCTGGCGGTGCTCGGGGTAAGCTTTTTGATCGTCAGCCTGATCAGCCTCGGGCTGCTCAAGGCCGGGTACAAGCTGAGGTATTGAAATGGTGACGCCTGAAAGCGTGAAGACGGGGATCGCGGCGGGGCTCGCCTGCGAGCACGTGGAAGTGGTCGGCGACGGACAGCATTTCCAGGCGCTGATCGTGTCCGGCGAGTTCGCGGGAAGGAGCCGCGTGCAGCGCCATCAGCTGGTTTACGCGGCGCTCGGCGAGCGCATGCGCGAGGAAATCCACGCGCTGTCGATGCGTACGCTCACGCCCGAGGAGTGGAAATCGAGTGGATAAGCTGCGCATCACCGGTGGGCGGACGCTGCAGGGCGAGGTGCGGGTCTCGGGCGCGAAGAACGCGGCCCTGCCGATCATGTGCGCGGCGCTGCTGACCGACCAGCGCGTGGCTCTCACCAATGTGCCCAGCCTGGTGGACGTCTCGACGATGGGCAAGCTCCTGCGCCAGATGGGCGTGGAGGTCCAGCGTCCAGCCGACGGGCAGTTGACGCTGCGCGCCGCCGCAATCCGCGACCCGACGGCGCCGTACGAGCTGGTGAAGACCATGCGTGCCTCGGTGCTGGTGCTCGGGCCGCTGCTCGCGCGTTGCGGGCGCGCCCGGGTATCGCTTCCCGGGGGCTGTGCGATCGGCCTGCGGCCGGTCGATCAGCACGTGAAGGGCCTGCAGGCGATGGGCGCCACGATCAGCGTCGAGCACGGCTATATGCATGCCAGCGCCGAGCGGCTGCGCGGGGCGCGCATCGCGATGGATCTCGTCACGGTGACCGGCACCGAGAATCTGCTGATGGCGGCGGTGCTCGCGGAGGGCGAGACGCGGCTCGAGAACGCGGCGCGCGAGCCCGAGGTGGTGGACCTGGCGAGGTGCCTGTCGGCGATGGGGGCGCGCATCGAGGGAGCAGGCAGCGACGTGATGCGGATCGAGGGCGTGGCTTCGCTGCGGGGCACCGCGCACCGTGTCATGCCGGACCGCATCGAGCTCGGCACTTACCTGGCGGCCGCCGCCGCCGCGGGCGGCAAGGTGAGACTGCTCGACGCCGCGCCCGATTCGCTAGATGCGACGCTGGAAAAGCTGCGCGAATGCGGCGCAAGGATCGAAGTGGCGGATCGCTCCATCGAAATCGAAATGGCCACCCGGCCGAAGGCCGTGAGCCTGCGCACCGCGCCCTACCCCGGTTTCGCCACCGACATGCAGGCCCAGTTCATGGCGCTCGCCACCATCGCCAGCGGCACCGCGCGAATCACCGAGACTATCTTCGAGAACCGCTTCATGCACGCCCTGGAGCTGCAGCGGCTCGGCGCCCAGATCTCGATCCAGGGCAACACGGCGGTGGTGAAAGGCGTCGGGCGGCTGCAGGGCGCCGCCGTCATGGCGACGGATCTGCGCGCCTCGGCGGGCCTGGTCATCGCCGCCCTGGTGGCCGAGGGCCAGACCGTCGTCGATCGCATCTATCACCTCGACCGCGGCTACGAGGCGCTCGAGAGGAAGCTTGGCGCGCTCGGCGCCAGGATCGAGCGGATACAGTGAAATTGCCTTGAGACGGTGAAATTGCGGTAAAATTCAGGGCCTTATCGGGCCCCTCGGGGCCTTTTTCGTTTATGGCCAAGATCAGCATCGCGCTATCAAAAGGGCGCATCTTCGACGAGACGGCGCCGCTGCTGGAGCGCGTCGGTATCCGGCCGAAGGAGGACCCCGAGCGCTCGCGCAAGCTGGTGCTTGCCACGAACCGGCGCGATGTGCAGCTGATCGTGGTGCGCGCTTCGGACACGCCGACCTATGTCGAGCGCGGCGGCGCGGACCTCGGCGTGGCCGGGCGCGACGTGCTGGTCGAGCACGGCGGCGAAGGGCTGTACCAGCCGGTCGATCTCGGCATCGCCGCCTGCCGGATGATGGTCGCGGTGCGCAAGGGCTTCGACTACGAAGGCGCCGTGCGGCAGGGCGCGCGCCTGCGCGTTGCGACCAAGTACGTCAACATCACCCGCGAGCACTTTGCCGCAAAGGGCGTGCACCTCGACCTGATTCGCCTGTACGGGTCGATGGAGCTCGCGCCGCTGGTCGGCCTTGCCGATGCGATCGTCGATCTCGTTTCCACCGGCCACACCTTGCGCGCCAACAGCCTCGTTGCGGTCGAGGAAATCATGCCGGTGTTTTCACGCGTACTGATTTTGAAAGCAGGCAAGGTGCTCGCACCGGGAGAAAAAACTGCGGTGCTGAATTCAAAAAATCTTTCTGATGCCGGGAGCGGTGGAAGGCTATGGGAGCGAATCACAACTTATTCAAAAGGCAAACGATATTTACAATTATGCGCAGACAGACCCGCTGATCGTTGGTGTGTTTCCCTTTGATTGGTACAGCGACTCTTATGATTGCGCGAGTGTCGGTGAGTTCTGCGGCAATGGAGTTCCGGTCACAAACTATTCAATACCTGTCATTGGCGGCCGAAGCGCGCGCGATCGTTGCTCCGCTCCTGCAAGGGCCGATCGAGCCGGCAGAGCTCGTGCGGCGGTTGCAGCAGCTCGAAACGGGTCGGCACGCCTTCTTCGTCACACCGGACGCCGAGGAGCTGATCCAGCGCGGCGAGTCGCTCGCCGCAGACGCGGAACCTAAACCAAGAGTCCAGGAAGCGCCGAACAGCAAAACGATGCATCGGGCGCAAGCTCGCGCTGCGCCGGAAGCACAAATGAATCTGGTGCCCGGAGCGGTGATCAAAGAGCGCTTTGTGATCGAATCGCTGCTTGGGCGTGGCGGCATGGGCATCGTGTTTGCCGCAATCGATAGACGCAAGCAAGAAGCGCGCGATCCCAATCCGCAGATTGCGATCAAGATACTCAACGCGGATTTTCGCAATCATCCCGACGCACTCGTCGCGCTGCAGCGCGAAGCGCGCAAGGCGCAAACACTCGCGCACCCAAACGTGGTAACGGTGTTCGATTTCGACCGCGAAGGCAGCAACATCTACATGACGATGGAGCGCTTGCGCGGCCGCTCTTTGGACGACGTCGTACGCGAAGCGCGTGGCAGCGGCATCGGTCGCGCCGCGGCACTCCCCATCGTGCGAGGTGTCGCCGAAGGACTCGCCTATG
>Ga0137403_10007948_pt1 | contig 11904 bp, 12 predicted proteins | sample CZOMad2_1_16fung_FD_122057 | JGI IMG/M metagenome (GOLD analysis project Ga0137403, IMG submission 122057) | Vadose zone soil fungal communities from Angelo Coast Range Reserve, California, USA - CZOMad2_1_16fungal (Hybrid Assembly) | ecosystem: Environmental > Terrestrial > Soil > Vadose zone...
TGGGATTGATGGCGGCGGCGGCGCTGTGGGGCTTCGCCGAGGCAACGCTGTTCTTCATCGTGCCGGATGTCCTGCTGAGCGCGATTGCGGTCTGGCGTGGCCGGCGTGTGGCGCTGCACGCCACCGCCTGGACGATCGCGGGTGCGATCCTCGGCGGGCTGCTGATGTATCGCTGGTCGGTTCGCGATTGTCTCGCCGTTGTCGCAGTCCTTGATCGTCTGCCGGCCGTTTCGCCGGCGATGATCGTCGGCGTGCGCGATGCGCTCGGGCGGAGCGGCGCCGGCGGCATGGTGGTCGGCGCGCTCACCGGCGTACCGTACAAGATCTACGCCGTGATGGCGCCGCAGGCGGGCGTACCGCTGGCGACATTCCTCGCCGTATCGGTGCCGGCCCGGGCAGTTCGCTTCGTACTTGTCGTGGCGCTGAGCGACGCGGTCTCTCGGCGGCTCGCCGGCCGGCTTACCTTGCGCCAGCGCGCCGCCTTGCTGGCGTCGATCTGGCTGCTCTTCTATGCGGTCTACTGGGCGGTGATGCCGAACTAGCCAAGGCCGCGATGGTCACGCAGAAGCGGCGGCCCAGCATGCGATAGGATGCCGCGCCGCAACGCGGCGGACACGAACGAACAAGCCGTTCGGTATCCCGCGAACCGACAGGGGAAGGGTCTGGAAATGTCTGGAATGGCTGCACAGATGCTCTATCTCGGCGATAGCCAGCTCAAGCGGATAAGCACGGACTTCACGACCGTGGCGCCGCGCTACGCCAAGCTGGTGGTCGCGTTCTTCACCGACGGCAAGAACCATCCCACCTGGTGTAGCGCGGATATCGGCGAAGAAGACACGGCCACGGCCGGCGTTACCGTGCGCGTCATCAACAAGATCGAGGACATGACCCTGAAGGGTACCGTGGCCGTCGACGTCGCGACGGCTGCGGGGCCGCACCTGGTTGGTTCCCTCTCCCTTCTCGGCGGCAGCAATGGAATGAATTTCTCATCCTCCAACCAGACGTTCCGGATGGCGCGCCGCAACACGGTGCAGACGCTGGTGCACGAACTGCGCCACGTATGGAAGTCGTGGACGATCGGACAGAGCGTCCCGGAGAACATGCTGCCGAGACGGTACGACCAGATCCTGTACCAGCAGGCCTATGCGAGGGAAGGCTACAACAACGTCTTCGAGCGCGACGCGTTCGGCTACGCGCGAGATTGGATGAAGGCCAATGAAGCGCGCGTGGACAAAGGGGAATTCGATGACATCGTGCCCCTGAACATGATCCGGCGCTACGCGCCGTGATCAACGCGCCTAGAAGGCCGGCCGAGAGCGAGCCGAGAATCGATGGAATGACATAGCCGACCGACGCCCAGAGAAGAGGGCGCCTTTGCTTCAGGTCCGTCGCCATCGCCTCAATCCATCCAAGGCCTGGCCCGTCGCACAAACCGCCTCAGGCCGGCGCTCTAATCGTTTGCGGTGTTCTAGTCGGCTTCCCCGGCAGCAAAGGGCATGCGGGGAAGGTCTATCAGGCTTCCGAGCGGGACGGCGGTTCCGACCGGGGCGATGAGCGTGCTGTGCGCGTGATGAGTGATGTGGGCGGCTTTGTCGCCAGCGATTCGATAGCTGACGCCGATGAAGATAATGAACACGTCAGATGGCGGCGTGCCGATAGGTGCGCCAGCCACATCAGCCCACCATGTCTGTCCTTGAATCAACGTATCCTGGGGAAAGAGAAGGTCTCCGAGTTCGATGGGATGGGCGCGCAGCTGTGCCTTAAATCGACTCTCGGCGGCGGCAAACTTCTCACTGCTGCTCTTCGGGAAATAGCTCTCAAACTTGACAAAGACGCTGGTGGCGGGCGTCTGGCCGTGATTCTTGACCGTTATGTTGACGGCAAAGGTTATGCCGTCCGCCGCGAAGGCCGTGGGATGTTTGAGCTTGGCGTCGTCTATCGAGAGCCACGCCCGGCGGCTGGCGATCATGATCTCCCGGTTGATTTTGTTCGCGGCTTCGGCGGCGGCGATGGAAGCCACCATGTCGCGGGATTGTTTGCGGCCAGCCAGAATGGCTGTAACCCAGAGTCCTATCGTCGAGAACGCCAGGACGCCTGTGAGAACAGCAATCCAAAAAGTGAAGAGCGCGACAGGATCATCCGTCGTCGCTTGCCAAAGCGATTTTTGCTCCTCTGCGTTGGAGGTTTTATCGGCGGCGGAGTAGTCGCCGTTGCCGGTCTTTTGAAATGTGGGCCGTTCCGATGAAGCCCAATAGCCCGCAAATGCAATCCAGATCAGGAATGCGAGAGCGTAGAACCCTACAAGCGCCCATTTGGGAAGTTTCAGCATCCGCTGATCGCGGTTCCGAAGATGTCCTCGTTCTGGCGATTATTGTAGCGGAACTGGAACTCGGCAACATAGAGCGGCATGTATTTGCGGCTGACCTTGTGGAACGTGTCGACAACGCCGCGCTTGAAGATCGACCAGAAGCCCTCAATCGTGTTCGTGTGGACCGCGCCGATGACGTACTTCTCCGCGGCATGGTGGACGCGACCATGCGGGAAGTCGGTCAGGCGGTTGTAGGCGTTGCTTTCATCGGTCGCGAGCAAGCTGACCTTGTGAGACACCATGTGAGACACCATCTCGCGCACAAAGCTCTTGGCGGCGTTCTGAGTGACCTTGGAGAGGACGCGGGCGACGACGTTACGGGTTCGTTGTGAGCAAAACAGACGGCTTTATCGCCGAGGCTCGCAATACGATTTTTATGTCACGATTCGTCGTCTACATGACCAGAGCAACCGTCATCGGGTTTTTACCAACTTTTTGCTCCATCCCCTTGGTCATCGTGGATCCAAAAATCAGCCCGACCGACACGGCTGCGTATGCGGTTATCAGCCTATGGTTTGCCGTGTTTATTTGGGCGTTCATTGCCGTTCTGCGAGTCGCGTACATTTTCGGGATTGTTGCGAAGGTGCGCGATAAGGAGACCTTTGACGGCTAAGCAGCCTTCTTTTTGCAAGGATAGGCGAGGGCGGCAAGCCCTTGGTCAGCTCGTCGAGTGGTCGTGGACACAAGTGCAATCGGGACGGCGCATTCAAGTGGTTTGATGAGCAGAGGGCAACGGTCGGCGCCGGAAAATCCACTTGATATGTTCGCGTAATGTTCCTATACTGCCTGCGGCTCGGTCTGCGCTTCGGGCCTCGATATTTGACATCGTGGATAGGAAAACACTGTCCCGGGCCGGCGCCCCCATTCGTCGGCGTGCCGGAACGGCAGATCGCGCCCGTCCCGATCCCGGATGGCGGCCGCCGGCGCAGACGAAAGAATGTTGCGTCCGGCCCGAATTTACTTCCTTTACATGGGCTCGTTGTTCGCTTTTCGAAAACCGGGTCAGTAACGCTGGCTTATCCAGCGCCGCCGCTCCGGCCGACTGCCCGGCGCTCGCAACCGTCCGCTCCAGCGGGCTGCCCCGCTGGACATGGGGTGCATCGCTCGAATCTCGTCCGCCCGCTGGACCGGCCCTGATCGCGGGCGGGGAACCTACAGGCGCGAGGCCTGGGCCAGGAACGCCGCGATCTTCGCCGGGTCCTTCACGCCCGGCTGGCTCTCCACCCCCGATGACACGTCGACGACGCGGGCGCCGGAGATGCGCACGGCCTCGGCAAGGTTCTCGGGGGTGAGCCCGCCCGACAGCATCCAGGGCGACGGCCAGGTGCGGCCGGCCAGCAGCTGCCAGTCGAAGGAGAGCGCGTTGCCGCCGGGCAGCGCGCCGGTCATCTCCGGCGGCGGCTTGGCGTCGAACAGCAGCCAGTCGGCATGGCCGATGTAGCGGTCGGCCACTGCGAGGTCGGCGGCCTCGGCGATCTTCACCGCCTTCATGATCGGCAGGCCGAAGCGGCGCCGGATGTCGTCCACCCGCGCCGGCGTCTCCTTGCCGTGCAATTGCAGCATATCGAGCGAGACGCGCGCCAGGATTTCGGCGATGCGCTCGTCGGGCTCGTCCACCAGCAGGCCGACCTTGGCGACGACGGGCGGCACGGCGGCGGCAAGCGCGGCCGCGGCCTCCGCGGTCAACGCCCGCGGGCTGGGCGGATAGAAATTGAGGCCGACGAAGCCGGCGCCGCCGGCGATGGCGGCGTCGAGGGCGGCCCGGCTGTTGACGCCGCAGATCTTCGCGCGCATGGGCATGGGCGATTGCCGCCGGCCTAGGCCGCCGGGGCCGCTGCGACGACTTCCGCCGCGATACGGCGCGCCGCCGCCGCCGGATCCTCGGCGGCCGTAATCGGACGTCCGATCACGAGGCAGTCGGCGCCGAGCCGCGCCGCTTCGGCCGGCGTCATCACCCGCTTCTGATCGCCGGCCGCGGCCCAGGTCGGCCGGATGCCCGGCACCACCAGCAGGAAGCCGTCGCCGCACTCGGCGCGCAGGGCCGCGATCTCATGCGGCGAACAGACGACGCCATCGAGGCCGCAGCTCTTCGCCAATGCGGCGAGCCGCTTCGCTTGGTCGGCGATCGGCCCGCGCTGGCCAACGGCGTCCATGTCGGCCTCGGCAAGACTCGTCAGCACGGTCACGCCGATGATCCGTGGACGCGTGATGCCGGCCTTGGCGGAAGCTTCTCCGGCGGCATCGAGCGCTGCGCGCAGCATGGCGGCGCCACCGCCGGCATGAACGGTGAGCAGCGTCGGCCGCAGCGGCGTCACGGCGCGTGCGGCGCCCGCCACGGTGTTGGGAATGTCGTGCAGCTTGAGATCGAGAAACAGCGGGCGGGTGCCGGACGTCACGGCGCGCACGCCGTCCGGACCGTGCGCCATGAAGAACTCGAGGCCCAGCTTGATGCCGGGAATGACGCCGTCGGTGGCCGCGGTTTGTGCCGCCGCGGTCGCCAGGTCGACTGTATCGACGGCGACAAAGATCTGCGTGGAACGGGGAGGCGGCATGATCAGGCCTTTCGGTTGGGCGACCGCCTTTTACAGCATCCGGTTGCCCGTGTCAGTGGCCTGCAAGCCGGTGGGCGATGGCGTCGGTCTCCTCCTTCTCGGTCACGGCGTCGGCCACCATTTCGCCGGTGAGCGCGCCGAACTTGAAGCCGTGGCCGGAGCAGGCGCTGACGATCCACAGCCGCTCGCGGCGCTCGAGGATGAAGCGGTCGTCCTTCGTCATGGCGTAGAAGCAGCTGCGCACGCCCTTCAAGCGGTAGGTGCCGAGATCGGCGATCACGCTGCGCAGATGGCCCATGATCTGGCTGGCCTCATCACCCGCCAGCCCGCGGTCGCGGTCGGGATCGCCGGCGCGGCGATGGGCGCCGACCCCGAACTTGAGGTTGGTGCCGCCGACCGGCGGCACCGCGTAGACCTCGCCGTCGACGCCGCAGTCGATGATGCTGGGTGCCGTCGCCCAGGTGGCGATCAGGCGCGGCGGCGGGTCGACATAGAGCAGGGCGTTGCGCACGGGCGTCACGCGCTCGCGGAACTCGGGGAGAAGGCGGCCGATCCAGGGGCCGGCGGCCACCACCAGGGCATCGGCGCTCCGGGTCGTCCCGTCCTTGAGGGTGATGGTGCCGCGCTCCGCATCGATGGCGGTGACCAGGGAGTTGGCGTGGCGCTGGACCTGAAGTCCGGCCAGGAGCGCGATCAGATCGGTCATGATGCGGTCAGCGAACAAGACGCCGCCGCGCTTGGTGCGGATGGCGTAGGTCGCGCGCGTCAGCAGGAACGGCCAGCGCCGCGCCACCTCGGTGCCCTCGAAGCGCTCATAGGGGAGGCCGGCCAAGTCCATGGTGCGGCGCGCCCGGTCGGTCCAATCGTCGACGCGGGTGGAGACGGCGAGGGCGCCGGTCTCGGCGTAGTGGCGGCGCCCGAGGGCCGCCCACAATCGCTCCCAGGCGGCGAAGGCGTCGTCGACCATTCGGCAATAGCCGGCCCGCTCGGGATAGAAGTAGCGGATCAGCCGATGCTGGTCGTTGGATGCTCCCAGCGGATTGGGGAGGCCGCCCTGGTCGAAGACCTCGACCTTGTGCTCGGCGCGCGCCAAGGCCCAGGCCGTGCTCAGCCCGACGATACCTCCGCCGACGACGAGCACGCGCATCGGGCCTCCTGACTCTTGGGCACTCTGTCCCCGTAGCCCCCGGGCTGGGCTAGTGGTCTGATCCTGACGCTTGGTTCCCAAGCGTCAGGTGAATCAGCCCACCAGATCAATAGGCTGGTGGTTCGATTCACGCAACGAATGGGAACATTCGTTGCGATCGAACCACTAGAGGCCCACCACGAGCTTGCCGCGCACCGGTTGGCCGGTGTCGATCGCCTTGTGGGGCTGCACCGCCTGATCGCGCCGCAGCTCGTCGACTTGGCGCTGCAGCGCCGCGTTCCGGTGCGTATGCTCGCGCAGCTGCCGGCGCCGCCTGTGCCCAACCCCCCAGGCTACGCAGACGCCCGCGACAAATCCGACGAGCAGGCTGGCGAGCACGACCGCAAAGACCGGCACCGCCCCCGACCACAGCCCGAGATCGATATCAGCCGCACCAAGATTGAAGACGGTGAACAGGATTGCCGCCGCGGTCAGGAACGCGAACGCGATCCACCAGCCCAATCGCTTCATCGCCGCCTCGCTGGCGGCAGGCGCGGAGGGGATGGGCGCACCGGCGAATCAGGATTCCGTCGAATCCTCGCCATCGGACTCCTTGCCGTTGAGCCGATCGCGCAGCTGCTTGCCGGTCTTGAAGAACGGGATGGTCTTCTGGGAGACCGGGACCGGTGCGCCCGTGCGCGGATTGCGGCCCAGCCGCGCATCGCGCTTCTTGATGGAGAAGGCGCCGAAACCGCGCAGTTCCACGCGGTCGCCGCGAGCCAATGCCGCCGAGATTTCGTCGAAGATGGTGCTGACGATGCGCTCGACGTCGCGATGGTACAAATGCGGATTGAGCTCGCCGATGCGCAGGATCAGCTCCGACTTGGTCATGATGGGCAATCCCCCTGGAAGCCCGCTAAAGCAAACAAACAGCTCGAAAGGCGACGTCCAAGGTGCCAAACCTGGCTCCGAGCGTCAAGGATAACCCTCTCAAATATAACTGTTTTCTGCGGGATCGCCAGAACGCTCAAAGGCCGAGGGGTCCGACCCGGCGGTCGGACCCCTCGCAAGCCCCTCTGTTCGAATAGTGCCGGACGGCCGCACGGCTCAGGTTTCGGCCTCTTCGCCCGCCTCTTCGTCCTGGCCTTTTGCGCCGGTCTTGCCCTTGGCCTTGCCTTCCGGGCCATCGGTCTTGGTTTTCTGCGCCCTGGAAAGGGCGGCGCCGAGGATGTCGCCCAGGCTGGCGCCGGAGTCGGAGGAGCCGTACTCGGCCATCGCCTGCTTGTCCTCATCGACCTCGCGCGCCTTGATCGACAGCGACAGCTTGCGCGTCTTGGCATCGATGGCGGTGATCTTGGCGTCGACCTTCTCGCCGATGGCGAAGCGGTCCGCGCGCTGATCGCCGCGCTCGCGCGCCAGGTCGGCCTTGCGGATGAAGCCGGTCATGCCGTCGCCGAGCGCCACCTCGATGCCGTTGTCCTGCACCGCGGTCACGGTGCAGGTGACGACGTCGCCCTTCTTGTGCTGGCTGGCGGCGGTCGCGAACGGATCGCTCGACAACTGCTTGATGCCCAGGCTGATGCGCTCCTTCTCGACGTCGACGTCGAGGATCTTGACCTTGACGACGTCGCCCTTCTTGAAGCCCTTGATGGCCTCCTCGCCGGACTTCTGCCAGTCGAGATCGGAGAGATGCACCATGCCGTCGATCTCGCCGGGCAAGCCGACGAACAGGCCGAACTCCGTGATGTTCTTGACCTCGCCCTCGAGTTCGGTGCCGATCGGCTGCTTCTCCACGAAGCTCTGCCAGGGATTGTCCAGGCACTGCTTCAGGCCCAGGCTGATGCGCCGCTTCTGCGGATCGACGTCGAGCACCATCACCTCGACCTCCTGGCTGGTCGAGACGATCTTGCCGGGATGCACGTTCTTCTTGGTCCAGCTCATCTCGGAGACATGCACCAGGCCCTCGATGCCCGGCTCCAGCTCCACGAAGGCGCCGTAGTCCGTGATGTTGGTAACGCGTCCCGTATATTTGGCGCCGACCGGATATTTGACTTCCACGCCCTCCCAGGGATCGGCCTCCAGCTGCTTCATGCCGAGGGAGATGCGCTGGGTCTCCGGATTGAAGCGGATCACCTGCACCTTCACGGTCGCGCCGATATGGAGCGCCTCCGACGGATGGTTGATGCGCCGCCAGGCGATGTCCGTCACGTGCAGCAGGCCGTCGACGCCGCCGAGATCGACGAAGGCGCCGTAGTCGGTCAGGTTCTTCACCACGCCCTGCAGCACCTGGCCTTCCTTCAGGCTGGCGATCAGGTCCGAGCGCTGTTCCGCGCGGCTCTCCTCGAGCACGGCGCGGCGCGAGACCACGATGTTGCCGCGCGAGCGGTCCATCTTCAGGATCTGGAACGGCTGCGGCGTGCCCATGAGCGGGCCGACGTCGCGCACGGGACGGATGTCGACTTGGCTGCCCGGCAGGAAGGCCACGGCGCCCGAGAGGTCGACCGTGAAGCCGCCCTTCACGCGGCCGAAGATCACGCCGGTGACCCGCTGGTTGTCCTTGAAGTTCTTCTCGAGCAGCGTCCAGGCCTCCTCGCGGCGCGCCTTCTCGCGGCTCAGCACGGCCTCGCCGTTCTTGTCCTCCATGCGCTCCAGATAGACTTCGACCTGGTCGCCGACCTTGATCTCGGAGCGTTGGCCGGGAGCGGCGAATTCCTTCACCTGGACGCGGCCCTCGGATTTGAGGCCGACATCGATGAGGGCGGTGTCGCCTTCAATGGCGAGGACGGTGCCCTTGAGGACACTGCCCTCGAGGCCGCCGCTGCCGCCGAAGGATTCCTGCAGCAGCGCGGCGAAATTTTCTTTGGCGGGTGCGGTATTGGTTGCGGTCTTAGCCATAGTTCAGTGAACGTCCTTTCTTTCCTATTCCGGCCGATCGGTTGTGTCCGACGGTCTTGAAAAACATCACAACCTTGCGGCCTCCAGGCGGGGGCCGCAGGGCACGCCTCAGTTCCGGTTCTCCAGGGCTGGCCCGCTCCGACGCCCAGCCGTCGCAACGCTATGCCAGCGAGGATACTTTCTCGCCCCGCCAGCGCCGACCGATGAAATTCACGGCGACGGCCAAGGCCGCCTCCGAATTCAATGCGGTGGTATCGAGCACCATCGCATCCGGCGCCGGGGTCAAGGGCGCGACTGGACGGGACGAATCCCGCGCGTCACGCTCTTTCATGTCCTGCAGAACGCGGGCATATATACTCTCGCCGCTGCGGGCAAGCAACTCCTGGTGCCGCCGGCAGGCGCGGGCCTCCAGGCTGGCGGTGACGAACAGCTTCACCGTCGCATCGGGGCACACGACCGTGCCGATATCGCGCCCGTCGAGGACGGCGCCCCGCACCTGGCCGTCCGGCCCGGGCGGCGGACTGGCGGCAAACTGCCGTTGCAGGCCGAGCAGCGCCTGCCGGACCCCGGGAATGGCCGCCACTTTGGAAGCCGCCTGGGCGACGGCGTCATCGCGCAAGGCCGGGGTGTCCAGTTCCGCGAATTGCAGTGCCGTGGCCGCCGCCTCGGCCGCCTGGGGATCGCCGGGATCCTGCCCGGCCGCCAGCAGCCGCGCCGCCACCGCCCGGTAGAGCAGGCCGGTATCCAGGAAGGCGAGGCCGAAATGGCGGGCGATGCCGCGGCCGAGGGTGCCCTTGCCGGCCGCCGACGGCCCATCGACGGCAACGACCAGAAGGGACCGGAGCATGGCCGATCCGCTCGCCATCACGCCGATCCTGCGAACGGCGCGATCTGCGCGCCGAGCCCGTTCATCAGGGCCGTGAAGCCGGGAAAACTGGTCTCGATCGGCGAACCGTCGTCGATCTCGATCGGCTGTTCCGCCACCATTCCCATGACGAGGAACGCCATGGCGATGCGGTGATCGAGATTGGTAACGATGCCGCCGCCGCCGCGCGGCCGGCCACCGCCGCCCTGCACGGCCAGGCTGTCCGGCCCGTCCTGGACGGTGGCGCCGCAGGCCCGCAGGCCCTTGGCGACGGCGGCCAGCCGGTCGCTCTCCTTGACCCGCAGTTCGCCCAATCCTTCCATGACCGTCGTCCCCCCGGCGCAGGCCGCCGCCACGGCCAACACCGGATATTCGTCGATCATCGAGGGCGCGCGCGCCGCCGGCACCTTTACGCCGCGCAGGCGCGATGCCCGCACGCGGATATCGGCGACGGGCTCGCCGGCCTCCTGGCGCTGATCGACGAACGTGATGTCGGCGCCCATCTCGCGCAGGGTCTCGATCAGCCCGATGCGATGGGGATTGATACCGACGTTGGAGAGCGTCACGTCCGAGCCCGGCAGCAGCAGGGCGGCCACCAGCGGAAAGGCGGCCGACGACGGGTCCGCCGGGACGGCGATGCGTCGCCCGGTGATTTCCGGCTGGCCGACGATGGTGGTGCGGCGGCCATCACTGGTCATCTCCACGCGCACCTCGACGCCGAAATGGCGCAGCATCAGCTCGGTATGATCGCGTGTCGGCTCCGGCTCGATCACGGAGGTCTCGCCGGGCGTGTTGAGGCCGGCCAGCAGCACGGCGGACTTCACCTGCGCCGACGCCACCGGCAGGCGATAGCTGATGGGCACCGGCTCGGCCGCGCCGATGATCGCCAGCGGCAGGCGGCAGCCGTCGCGCGCGACGATGCGGGCGCCAATCTCCTGCAGCGGCTTGGCCACCCGCGCCATCGGCCGGCTGCGCAGCGAGGCGTCGCCGGTGAGGAACGCCGTCAGGCGGTGGGTGGCGAGCAGGCCCATCAGCAGCCGCGCGCCGGTGCCGGCATTGCCGAGATCGAGCACGTCGCCAGGCTCCTGCAGGCCACCGATGCCGCGGCCATGGACCCGCCAGCGGCCGTCGCTTTCGCGCACGGCGCTGGTGCCGAGCGCCCGCATGGCGGCGGCGGTGCGCAGCACATCCTCACCCTCGAGCAGGCCCTCGATCACGGTCTCGCCGACCGCCAGGGCGCCCAGCATCAGCGAGCGATGCGAGATCGACTTGTCGCCGGGCACGCGCGCGACCCCAGACAGGGCGCTGGTCGGTCGGGACCGAAGCGGTTGCAAGAAACCTCCGAAGCAAGGCGGGCGGCGATCGCCGGGCGGCTCTCTAGCACATCCGGCGCGTCCGCGCACGGCCGCCAGATCCCGACCGTGCCGGCACGAATTAATATTTTGACAGGGGCCGGGCGACGTGGCAAACGCCTGCGCTTCCGACACCGTTTGTCCCGACAGGAGAACCGCCGTGGTGAAGCCGGCTTGGGGAATGAAGCGCACTTGCCAGGGCTGCGGGGCGCATTTCTACGACCTGCAGAAGGATCCGATCATCTGCCCGAAATGCGCCACCGTCTACGATCCCGACGCGGTATCGCGCACGCGCCGCGGCCGCTCCAGCAGCGCGGCGCCGAAGCCCGCTCCGCGGGCGCCGGTGCCCGAAATCGCGGAGGCGCCCGGCGAGGTCGTCGCCCCCGAGCTCGAGGAGGCTGGGCTGGAGATCGCCGCCGAGGAGGGCGAAGCCGAGGGCGAGGACGTAATCGAGGATACCGAGGACCTGCCCGAGGACGACGGCGACGTCACCGAGGTGATCGAGAACGTCGAGGAGGAGGAGCGCTGAGGGCCGGCTCTTCAGGGTTGCTTAAGCCCTGCGGCGGCATTTTCCGCCCAGGGCATTTTCCGCTTGAATAGCCGCGGCCGGGTTCCTAGTTTCCATGCCGTCATTTCGCCCGTCCCGCCAGCAGGACGCGGCGCGCACCGTTCGGGGCCATAGCTCAGCTGGGAGAGCGCTACAATGGCATTGTAGAGGTCAGCGGTTCGATCCCGCTTGGCTCCAC
>Ga0137403_10007949_pt1 | contig 11904 bp, 12 predicted proteins | sample CZOMad2_1_16fung_FD_122057 | JGI IMG/M metagenome (GOLD analysis project Ga0137403, IMG submission 122057) | Vadose zone soil fungal communities from Angelo Coast Range Reserve, California, USA - CZOMad2_1_16fungal (Hybrid Assembly) | ecosystem: Environmental > Terrestrial > Soil > Vadose zone...
GCCAGCGGCATCCTCGCCTTGCGACGATGGAGAGCCAGGCAAGGACACTCTTAATCTCACTCAACTTATGAAAACACAAAAAAAGAATAGCCGAGGCCCTTATCTACAGACGAGCAACAACCGCTGGAAATGGATGGCTGGAGCTACTGCTGCTACCGCCGCTGGAGTAACAGCATCTCAAGGCAGTACGATCACAGTTAATCTCCTCAATAATTATATCAGCGCCACCGGAGGAAACCACTTGAATGCGGACTTAACGGGGGATGGACACCCCGACCTGACGATAGCAAATGCCTTTTTCGCTGTGCTTAGGCATAATACTTACTCCGGTCGCTCCTATCCAACTTTCAATAGGTATTACGTACGGGTCGACCTCAATGGCCTTCACGCGCAAGCCTTCGCCGACAATGATTATGGCGTCGGATATGCGCGACTAGGGTTGCAATCGAAGTACTTCGGCGCCAGAAGCATCACTTATGGTGTACATCCGTATACGTCATTGATGGGATCGATACCCATATTCTTCAAGGATCTTCACATTAACGGTGGCGCACCGACCCAAGGATCGCTGAAAGTAACTGTGTTCGCCGGCACGGGCTTCCTGAACAACAGCACCCGGGTTCAAATGGATAGTTTTACTTACAATACTCCCGTTCAGGGGTCGAGTCTTGCGGTTCCGGATCAGGGCTCGAGCCTTGCGCTTCTGGCGATGGGCGCCAGCGGCGTCCTGGCGTTACGACGATGGAGAGCAGCGCAGAAGGATGCCTAAACTTATTCGGGAGAAGGAATCCCTAGCCAGTACCTACAACCAATGAAAACACAAAGGAAGAATGGCCAAGGTTTGTATCTACAGAAGAACAAGCGCTGGAAGTGGATGGCAGGAGCCACTGCCGCGACTGCTGCGGGAGTCACGGCATCTCAAGCCAGCACCATCACGATAAATCTGGTTGGTAATTACATCAGTGGCAGTGGAGGAAACCATTTGAATGCGGACGTCACCGGGGATGGACAGCCGGACATGACGATAGCCGGTGCCTTTTACCAATTCCGTAGTAGCCCTTCAATCTCAACATTTCACACTAAGGGTGTGGCAGGCGTCGACCTCAATGGCGTTTTCGCCTTGGCCTCCCATAGTGGGTTCTATCCTTTGGGATCGGTGCGACTAGGCTCGAAATTTGGAACTTGGGCTGCCGGCTCCGGTACCCCGTCATTGAACGGATCAATACCCATAACTTTCAGGGATCTGCACATTAACAATGGCGCATTAACCAACGGATCCCTGGAGGTGACTGTTTCCGTTTTTGTCCCGGGTGGCTCGGCCGAGGTCCACCTGGATAGCTTAACTTACAACACTCGCGAGAACGTTCCGGACCAGGGGTCGAGCCTTACGCTTTTGGCGATGGGCGCCGGCGGTGTCTTGGCCTTGCGGCGATTGCGAGCCGCGCGAGGTCGCTGGTAAAATTTCTCGGCGAGGAACTGCGCGCGGCTTCTCAGAAAGCCTATCAGTTTTCCAAGTTGGAGAAGCCGCAACGGGATCGAATTTGTCTGGACAAATTTCCGCAATTTGCTCAAAAATGCCGACGTTAAGCGGAATTAGACTTCGCCGTGAAAACAGAAAAAAAGAATGGGCGGGCCCTTTATCTCCAAACGAGAAACAAGCGCTGGAAATGGATGGCTGGAGCTACTGCTGCTACGGCCGCTGGAGTCACGGCATCTCAAGCCAGCACAATCACGATCAATCTCCTCAATAATTATATAAGCGCTACCGGCGGGAACCATCTGAATGCAGACCTCACCGGGGATGGACAGCCGGACCTGACGATAGCTAATTCGTTCTTCTTCAGCCACCATTATGCCACCACTTATGGAGCAACTTTCTACAGATTTGCTGTAAGGGTCGAGCTCAATGGCGTCATCGCATATGGCCGTGACAACGGGGAATATCCTTCAGGAAGTGTGCAACTAGGTTCACAACACGGCTTCCACTCCGGCAATTATGGTACTTTCTCATTGACGGGATCGATACCCATATTCTTCAAAGATCTGCACATTAACGGTGGGGCACTGACCAAGGGATCGCTGGAAGTGACTGTGCAGGAGTCCAGGGTACAGCTGGATAGTTTCACCTACAACACTCCGGACCGGGGTTCGAGCCTTGCCCTTCTGGCGATGGGCGCCGGTGGCGTCCTAGCGTTGCGTCGATGGAGAACCGCGTAGGCGAGAGTTCAGTAGTCACACAGTTACCATTATCGCCAATGAAAACACAAAAAAAGAAGGGCGGAGGCTTTTATCTACAAACGAGCAATAAAGCGCTGGAAATGGATGGCTGGAGCTACTGCTGCTACCGCGGCTGGAGTTACCGCATCCAACGCCAGCGCAATCACGATCAATCTCCTCAATAATTATATCAGCGGCGCAGGAGGGAACCATCTGAACGCGGACCTCACGGGCGAGGGGCACCCAGACCTAACGATAGCAAGTCCTTTCACTTCCCATTCCACCTACTTTAGATTTAGGAGTTCCAAAACGTACACGTTCCACCGCTTTTTCGCAGGGGTCGTCCTCAATGGCATCAGTGTTTCAGCCGTTTGGAACCAGTATGAGGACACGAGATTTGGGAGAATAGGTTCGCATTACGGCCGCTCCGGGGTGACGGCATCGATACCTATATTCTTCAAAGATCTGCACATTAACGGCGGCGCACCGACCGAGGGATCGCTCGAAGTCTTGGCGGGCTTCGGTGAGATTGACCTGGATAGTTTCACCTACAACACTCCGGGTCAGGGATCGAGCCTTGCAGCTGCGGTTCCGGATCAGGGGTCGAGCCTTGCCCTTTTGGCGATGGAGGACGCGCAAGGCGGGTCTTAAACTTACTCAGGAGGGACCTGCGTCGTTCCGGGAAGCCCAGCAATTTCGAAAGCGCAGCCTAGGCGGGAGATGGACTTGGCTGGACAAATTTCCGCACTTGATCCAAATTGCCAGAGCTAAGCCGAATTAGACGAGCCCCTAATTACTCCATAACCTTTATGAAAACAGAAAAAAGGAATGGCCAGGGCCTTTGTCTCCAGGCGAGAAATAAGCGCTGGAAATGGATGGCTGGAGCTACTGCTGCTACCGCCGCAGGAGTCACGACATCTCAAGCCGGCACAATCGCGATCAATCTCCTCAATAACTATATCAGCGCCATCGGCGGGAACCATTTGAATGCGGATCTCACGGGGGATGGGCACCCGGACCTGACGATAGCAAATGCGTTTTACTCTGTGCGCGTCCGATTTACTAGCTATGGCGTCCCGTTTCCAAGTTTCAATAACTATTATGCAAGGGTCGACCTGAATGGCGTCCGCGCGTCTGCTTTTGCCAGCAATGATTATGGGTATGGATTTGCGAAACTAGGTTCGCAATCCAAGCACTTCGGCGCAAGAAGTGTGACTTATGGTGATCACCCGTCCGCGTCAGTGACGGGATCGATACCCATATTCTTTAAGGATCTGCACATTAACAATGGCGCACTAACCAAGGGATCGCTTGAAGTCACTGTGTCCGCCGGGGACGGTGTCAAGGCCGAGGTTCAACTGGATAGTTTTACTTATAACACTCCAGACCAGGGTTCGAGCCTTGCTCTTCTGGCGATGGGCGCCGGCGGCATCCTCGCCTTGCGTCGATGGAGAGCAGCGCAAGAGCGCTCCTAAGCTTGCTCAGCCCGGGGCCTGCGCCGTTCGCGAAAAGCCTGCCAATTTTCAAAGTCGGAGAAGTCCCGACGGGAGATCCGATTTGGCTGGACAAATTTCCGCAATTTGTTCAAAAATGCCGGCGCCAGCGGAATTAGACTGCGAGCCTCATGAAAAGACAAGAAAAGGATGACGGGCGCCCTTGTCTCCAAACGGGAAACAATCGCTGGAAATGGATGGCTGGAGCCAGTGCTGCGACTGCTGCCGGAGTTACCGCATCTCAAGCCGGTACAATCACGGTCAATCTCCTCAATAACTATATTAGTGCTACAGGCGGGAACCATCTGAATGCAGACCTCACGGGGGATGGACAGCCGGATGTCATGATAACGAATGCTGCTTACCGAGTCGTTTACCGACTTACCTCCAGCGGAGTTATCTTTACCAGTTTCAATCAATATTTTGCGACCGTCGACATCAATGAAATTCGCACGCGTGCTTTTTTCAGTAATGACTACAATTATGGGATCGCACGGTTGGGTTCGCGACACGGTACGATATATCACAGCGTCGGTAGTGCTTCGTTGACCGGCTCGATACCGATATCGTTCAGCGATCTGCACATTAACGGCGGTGCACTCACGAAGGGTTTTCTAGAGGTCACTGTCTCAACGCCGCTTCCAAATCTGGCAAAGATTCAGCTGAATAGTTTCACTTACAACGCTGTTGCGGATCAGGGTCCGACCCTTGCCCTTTTGGCGATGGGAGCGGGCGGAGTTCTGGCGTTACGCCGATGGAGAGCATTGCAGGCAGGATCTCGGAGCGCAATAAGTTCGCCTGGTAATTAGCAATAAACAAGGAAGGGAAGAAGATCCAAATGAAGCAACAAGGAAAGAAGGCCAGGGATGGTTACCCGCACAAGACCAACAATCGCTGGAAATGGATGGCTGGAGCTACTGCTGCTACCGCCGCTGGCGTCACGGCATCTGAAGGCGGCACAATCACGATCAATCTCCTCAATAATTACATCAGCGCGACAGGCGGGAACCATCTGAATGCGGACCTTACAGGGGATGGACACCCGGACCTGACGATAGCCGGTGCCGCGTACTCTGTGCGTAACCCTATCTCCCCTGGTTCAGGGGGCTTCACCTACCCAAGTTTCAATAAATATCGCGCAAGGGTCGACCTCAATGGCGTTCACGCAAGCGCCTTCGCTGACAATGATTATGCCTATGGATATGTGCACTTAGGGTTGCAATCTAAGCGCTTCGGCCCCTTCACTTTTGGTCCACCCTTCTATGCGTCATTGATGGGATCTATACCCATATCCTTCAAAGATGTGCACATTAACGGTGGGGTACTGACCAAGGGATCGCTGAAAGTAACTGTATTCGCCGGGACGGGCTTGAACAACAACAGCACCCGGGTCCAGTTGGATAGCCTCACCTACAACACTCCGGATCAGGGTTCGAGCCTTGCTCTGCTGGCGATGGGCGCCGGTGGTGTTCTTGCCTTGCGTCGATGGAGAAGCAGCGAGAACGCGCGTAAGGTTATTCGGGAATAAGTGCCGATTTTTCTCGGAGACGGCAGCCAAGCTTCCGCTTCAATCGTTCTAAATTAGGAGTCGATCTGCGAAATGGGCGCTAATCATCGATCGCGAAAGGTGCTCTTCATCGGGTGGGACGCCGCCGACTGGAAAGTAATCATGCCGCTACTAGACGCAGGCAAGATGCCGAATCTTGCAAAGCTCGTTGAAGAAGGAATTTGCGGAAACATCGCGACTCTTCAGCCCGTTCTTAGTCCGATGCTCTGGACCTCGATCGCCACCGGGAAGCGCGCTTACAAACATGGCGTCCACGGATTTTCCGAGCCGGATCCTCTCACCGGCAGCATCCGCCCCGTTACCAACCTCTCACGCAAGACCAAGGCAATCTGGAATATTCTCAATCAAAACAATCTCAACAGCATCACCGTCGGCTGGTGGCCATCTAATCCCGTGGAAGAACTTTCCAAAGGAGTGATGGTTTCCAATGACTATCAGCGAGCAATCGGAAAGGACCCGGAAAAATGGCCGCTCAAACCGGGTACCATCCACCCGGCTCGCTTGGAGAAAGTCCTCAAGGAACTGCGCTTTCACCCCACTGAGCTAACCGAAGCAGAGTTACTTCCCTTTCTTCCGGGCCTCAACGGCATGGCTCGGCAAGATCTTGAAAAGGCGGAGAAAGACCCGCGCCTCCAGACATTGCTAAAGATCATTGCCGATTGCACGTCGATTCACTCAGCCGCGACTGCGCTCATCGAGAGCGAACCATGGGACTTCATGGCTGTTTATTACGACGCGATCGATCACTTCGGCCACGCCTTCATGCGGTATCACCCGCCGAAACAGGATTACATCGGCGACTGGGATTTCCGAGTTTTCAACTATTGCCTCGAAGGGGGATACCGCTACCACGACATGATGCTTGGCGCGCTTCTCCAACTCGCGGGAAACGATACTACCGTCATTCTTATGTCGGACCACGGTTTCCATCCCGATCATTTGCGTCCATCCGGCATTCCACGCGAACCGGCTGGTCCAGCTGTCGAGCATCGTCAATTCGGGATCTTTATTGCCAAAGGACCTGATATTAAAAAGGACGATCGCATCTACGGAGCCAATCTCCTCGATATCTGTCCGACGTTATTGCACTTCTTCGGCTTGCCGGTTGGCGAAGACATGGATGGCAAGGTTCTGATAGACGTCTACGAACGCGAACCTGCCGCCATCCAACGCATCGCTAGTTGGGACAACGTCGATGGGGACCACGGCATGCACCCGTCCGACAAGCAAATCTCGCCGACGGATTCCAAGGCTGCCCTCCAGCAACTTGTAGCTCTCGGTTACATCGCGGAGCCAAATGCCGACAAGGCGAAGGCGCTGGAGCAAACTGTGCGCGAGCTCGACTACAATCTCGCGCAAGCTTGCATGGACGGCGGCATTTATAAGCAGGCCGCCGAAATCCTCGAACGCCTCTACAGCAACTGGCCCATGGAGCACCGGTTCGGATTTAAGCTGGCCGGCTGCTACCAGAGCCTCGGTCGCACTGCCGATCTGCGCCGGTTGGTCAGTACGCTGATCGAGCGCCGCATCGAGGATGCGAACACTGCCGCGGCAACTTTAAAATCTTTTAAGCTCGACGACCCCGATGTTCAAAAGGCCGAAAAGGAACGGATCGAGAACATGAGCGACTTGGAAAAACAGAAGTTCGGCCGCGAACGGCGTGAGCTAATCGCCCGGGCGCGGCCTAACTTCTTTTCACTTCGCTATCTCGAAGCGTGTGCCGATTTCGCGGAACGACGATATGAGGACGCGCTTGCCAAGCTCGAACAGCTCGACAGCGACTACGGCGCCCGGCGTAACGCCCTCGTCCTGCGCGGTGAAGTTTGCCAGCGTCTGAAGCGCTGGGAGCAATCGAAAGTTGCTTTTAACGAAGCGTTAGAGATCGATCCAGAAAGCCCTGGTCCCTTTCTAGGTCTAGCGCGGACAGCACTCGCTGCGAAAGACTATGAAGCTGCTGCCCGCTACGCGCGAGAATCGATCGGATTACTCTTTTTCCAACCTCGCGCTCATTACATTCACGGCCTCGCGCAATATCGCCTCGGCTGCTATGAAGAGGCCGAGCACGCCTTCCTCCTTTGCGTCCGACAGGCGCCCCTCTTCTCCGCAGCCTTTCGCATGCTGGGCGAGATCGCACGTTGGCATAACAAGGATCCGGCCGAACAGGCCCTCTACCAAGTCAAGGCGCTGGAGACCCGCCGCCGACTCATGGAGCTCCGAAAGCAGAAGGCTGCCGAGATCCGCGCCGCTGACATCATTTCGACCCACAAGCAAGAGGCCCGACCGATGCCGGCGCTTCACCCGCACCCCGAGTCTCTCGCCAATGTTCCTGCAGAGGAAATCGTCACCGTCGTTTCCGGGCTGCCCCGCTCCGGCACCTCCCTCATGATGCAGATTCTCGAGTCCGCCGGCGTTCCGCCCTTTACCGATAGCAAACGCCAACCGGACGAATCGAACCGGAAAGGCTATTACGAGCACGACAAGGTCGCCTCTTTAGTCTCCAGCCCGGATAAGTTCTGGCTTAGGGAAGCCAAGGGCACCGCGATCAAAGTCGTTGTCCCCCTTCTTGCCGCTTTGCCACCCAGACTGAGGAAACCGGAATCAGAACCGGAATTGCTTCATTACCGGATTCTCTTCATGGAGCGGGATATGGAAGAAGTTCTGCAAAGCCAGAACACCATGCTCCAGCGTCTCGGCAAATCTTCCGTAGCCAACGAACAAGCTGCCGACATCAGCAAAGTCTACCGGGAACAGGAGCGCCACGCCAAGAGATGGTGCGCCAGTCTGGGAGTCCATGCCATGAGCGTCAGCTTCCAGGCCCTCGTGCACCGCCCCGATGAGGTTCTGCCACAGATTGCTGGCTTCCTCGATGTGGCTGACAAGCTTCCTGCTATGCGCGCCTGCATCGATCCGGGCCTGCACCGCGCGCGGAAAACAGGGCCGCCCTTGAGCGTAACGGATTGATTGCCAGACTGCTTTGGTACCTGCCGCCGTGTCTGACGGCGGAACTTAGCCCGTTTCACTACACGCCGAGGATGGCCGCAGCTACTGGCTGCAAAGTCTATGTGGGACATTTACCGCCGCAGGTAATCGGGTTTTTCAAGTTCACGGTTACGGGTAGAAATGCGAGTAGCAACACACATCGGTCGAAGATGATTTCAAATGTAGTACAGCGGCATGGCGTGCCCGGGCTTTCAACTCGTAACACCGTCACAATTAGACGATGTTCAGAGGTAAAGCGGGCAATTTTCATTTCTTTTGAACTCGTAACATCGCAAACCGTTGTGACGAGTTGAAATGGCTGCCAACCTTCCACTTACCGCAGGTAAAACACGATTTTGTGACGATGTTACGAGTCGCCGGGAGGGGCATAGCGGTCAAAGGCATCGTCAAAGCTATTTCGGTCATATCCCTTGAAGGTTGTGTTTCCGTCTCGTTTCGTTCCGGGAAAAATGCGGAAACGTTTCAACATGAGCGCAAGCTTCACGGTTGTGATTGGCTTGCCGCGACTGAGTTCCGGCCAGGGCCGACTTCCATTTCCGCGAGTGCTTGAGCTAAGTCAGCCGATGGAATCGGGTCGGCATCGATCCGGTTAAAAATATTCCTAACATCGCCGAGCAGCAGGAAGTTAATTTCATCACCCGCACCGCAGCCACTGTGACATTTCCAAAACCAGCCAGCGTCCGGTCTTTGCCACACCGAAAATGAGTTGTGTTTGTCCTCATGGAACGGGCAGCGTGCGCTTTTCTTGGCGTGCTCCCCCACACCAAGACGATGCATTAGAACGGGCAGCGGCAGCTTTTCTTCGCCTCGTCAATCTCATCGCTCCTCATCGCGCGCCCGCTCCGTTGAAGTTCAGCAGCTACTGACGCGGCAAATCCGCGCACAGGCGACACCACAGCGGACCGCTCAACCGCAGAGTTTCCATCGGATCCGCCAAGGTTTGAATTGGTGACCCGCAGATTGCAGGCAACGCATCCTCGCGTGGCAGGCGTCGGCTTGAACGTTTGCAATAACAGCGCCCGATGGTAGGATCCTGCCGTTCAACATTGGGGAGCGCCGTCTCAGCGGGACGGCGTTTCTTTTTTTGGGGCGGCATCAGTCCACCTCTTTCAATTCGAACCGTCGCAACGCGCCGAGCACACGGTCTATTTCGAAGCGAACGCATCTCGGGCTCAGTTTGAGGAACGGGATACGCCTTTCGGCCATCCAATTATCGACGCAACGGCACGAAACCGATGCAGCTTTCGCTACTGCTTTCTTGTTAACTAACCGCGAACCATCGGCAGCCGGTTCGGTAGCTGGCACGGTTCTTCCGTGCATCTCTTGGACACGTGATACATTCATCAGCGTGACAATGCACAGCTGATTTTTGCTTCTAAGCGCGGCTCGATCAGCAGCGCGAATGCTCGCTCAAGAGTGGCATCAGCCGGATGGCTTCAGCCAAGGCAGGACCCATCAGCCAGACCGCGGCGATGACGTGGCTGCGTGTGGAGAACCGTTTTCGGCAGTGGCGGAAGTCGGGCACAGAACACAGGCTTGAAAGCCTGTGCGCCACACAGGTCTCTAGACCTGTGTTCCTGCTTTCTTCTGCCGATCGTGATTAGAGATGTCCCGGCTACGCTCGACATGACAAAAGAAGACCGACGCGAGCTCCGCGCTCGTTAACCATCCCAGCCCCGTGAGGCGAAGCCTTCTAGCCGGTTGATTCGGCGGGGTTGCTGGCTGACTGTTTACGTCCGGGGCGGCGTGTCGGCTCGAAGAGTAGTTGCGCGGTAAACCGGGATGAGAGGGAGAGAATGTTTTCCGAAAACTATTCGGTCTGTTTAAACGAGGATGGATCGCCGCGCGAGATCGCGCGCAGCGGCCCCGTCGTTACTTACAAAGCGATCGATTACGACAGCGGTCGAGTGGTAGCGATGCAGCTCATCCCTCTTGCCAGTATTGATGAAGCGGAACGCCTCCGATTCGAAGAAAATGCGCGGACGGTGCAAAAGCTGGATAACACTAATCTCGCCAGAGTTTTTGATGTCGGAGTCGAGCATGATCACCTCGTTTTCGTCTCCGAATATCTGGAAGCTGAAACCGCGGACGCCTGGGTGCGCGCGCACGGTCCGATGCCGGCAGACGCGGTTTTGCGCATCGGCCTTCAGGTGATGAACGTGCTCGCGGAAGCGGCCACTCACAGCTTGACCCATCGTTCCATCCAGCCGGCGAATTTGATGATCCTTCCCGGAGCGGCCTTCGATGGCGGCTGGCCCGGGGTTAAATTGCTTAATTTCGGCCTGGGCGGCCTCAAACTGCAATCGGACAACAGTGAGACGCACGAGCTTGCGCCCTCACTGCAACCAGAATTTTCCAGCCCTGAGCAACTGGAAAACAAGCCGGTCGATTTTCGTTCCGACATTTTTTCTCTCGGGGCCGCGATGTGGTTTCTCCTCACCGGTTCTGCGCCGTCACCCCTGCCGACGACTGAGTCGGGCCCGCGGCTCTCGGCGCCCACCGGTGCGGTCCCACGATTTGTACGAAATCTCGTTAGCCGGATGGTTCGCACGAATCCCGAGGAACGTCCGCAGGATCCGGCCGCGTTCGCAGAAAAGATTCACGCGTGCCTGCAAAAAGCGGAACGGCAAACTGCCTTTACCCGTAGCTTTGCGCCGGCCGCGATCGCAACGATTCCGACACGAGAAAAGAAACGTATCGGTCCCGCTCTTGCTCTCGCCGCAGCGATTGCGGTTCTTGCTTCGCTTGGCGCATTCTATTTCGTGCGATCGCAACGTGAATCGAAGCCGCTCGGTGTAATCATTGGTGTGCCGGAAACGGTGGAAGCCTCCGCGCTGCCTTTTACTGCGTCGGCTTCGCCGTCGCCCGTTGTAAATCAAGTCGCCGAACATCCTCGCTTGGTCGCTCAGCAATCTCCGAAGCAAGCGGTATCGCCGGCGCCAATGGCGGAAAACGTTTCCTCGTCACCGCAGTTAGCAGCCAACAATAGAATGGCCGAACCACCGGTTCCGGCAGAAGGCCCATCCGAAACTAAACAGGCGCCCGTTAGCTCCGAGTCGCCACCTGCGGAAAAAAACCAATCGGCTCCGCCTGATCTTCCCAATCGCACCGAGTTGGCAGCTAAAGATTCCCTAGCGACAACTGCTTCAGGAGACGAACCGCCAAACTCCTCCGGGCATGTCGCGACTGCCAAAAAACCTAATGATTCGAATGCATCTAAAACAAAGCCCCGCCGTCAGCGCGTGGCCAAATCTTCCGCGCACGGCCCGCTGCCGCCGCTTCGTGTTGGGTCCGCGCCGGCCAGGTTTGTCGGCACCACCCCCAGTGGAAACTGGGTTCTGCGATTACCTTCGGGGGAAACGATCATCACGCCGCCCTTGCCTAACGTCGATGATGCGCCAGTGATTTCTCATCGCCGCGTTCGCCGAGTCGCACGGCCAATTCCGCTGGAAGATGAGCCGCCGGTAGTCGTTCTTCCGCCGGACTTCTGAGTGCAGGAGCAAAAGGCTCGCCGAAGCTCTATTTAGCGGCTATTTTCCGGGGCCAAATCCGCCGACGTAGCTCAGCTGGTAGAGCAGCTGATTCGTAATCAGCAGGTCACGGGTTCGAATCCCGTCGTCGGCTCCA
>Ga0137403_10007950_pt1 | contig 11904 bp, 7 predicted proteins | sample CZOMad2_1_16fung_FD_122057 | JGI IMG/M metagenome (GOLD analysis project Ga0137403, IMG submission 122057) | Vadose zone soil fungal communities from Angelo Coast Range Reserve, California, USA - CZOMad2_1_16fungal (Hybrid Assembly) | ecosystem: Environmental > Terrestrial > Soil > Vadose zone...
TAACGATACGTCACGTCATAGTCCTTCACCGTATTAAACAGGCCGCCTTCCCAATAAGTGCCGGTGCCTTCAATTTCGACCGGGCCGGAGCGTTCGGTATCATTGGCCCACTGGGCGGTGTCGAACAGATGTGCGCCCCAATCGCAAATGATCCCGCCGGAGTAGTCCTGGATCCAACGGAAATTGAAATGGACGCGGTCCTTGGTATACGGGGCGAAAGGAGCCGGGCCGAGCCACATCTCCCAATCGAGATCCGGCGGGACAGGCTGCGGTGCAGGATCGCCGGGGAAGGTGGGTTGTTTGGGGAGGATAACCTCTATTTTCTGGAGTTTGCCGATGCGGCGGTTGCGAACCAGTTCGGCCATGCGGTGGTATTCTGGCAGGGAGCGATCCTCAGTGCTGGTCTGGAATACGCGGCCATGGCTGCGGATGGTTTCGATGAGGATTTTACCTTCGGCGATCGTGAGCGTAGGTTTTTCACATTGGACATCTTTTCCGGCGCGAGCAGCCATAACACTAATCAAGGTGTGCCAATGATCGGGGGTGGAGATCATGACCGCGTCAATGTCTGGGCGTGCCAACATCTCGCGATAATCGTGGTAAGTGCGGCAATCCTGATTTTTATAGAAGCTGTTGACGATTTGCGCCGCATCCAAGTTCAAATAAGCCGCCATGAAGACAGCCTTCTCCATCTCAGTCAAACCCTCAGCCTTGGCGAGCAGAGCAGAACCGCCGCGTGCGATGTAGCCGGAGGCGCGGGGGTCTCCTGTGGTTTCCATGGCGTAGCCAAGGAAGAAATTGTTGAAGATGTCAGCGTAAGAATCCGGCAAAGCGGGTCCCCAAGTCGAAGAGAGGCTCGTGAAGAAAACCGGGGCCTTCTGGTAGTTGATCGTCACCTGATAGGTGAGGGTCACCGTCGCGCCTCCAGCGACGTTCCCAACGTTCCAGACCAGGTTCGGGTTGCCGGCCGCGTTGGCGCCGGTTCCGGTGATCGACCCGGCGACGTAGGCGGTGTTCGCCGGCACGGTGTCGGTGACGACGATTCCGGTGGCGTTCATGTTGCCGCTGTTGCGCACGACGATCGTGTAGCGCAGCGTGTCGCCGGTCGATACGAGCCCGCCGTTCAGGTCGCTCACCGTCTTGGTCGACGTGGTGAAGTTGGGCGACGCCGTGATGTTCGTGGTGGCGGTCGTGGTGTTGACCGCGGCGGTCTGGTTGCTGACGACCGACGCCGTATTGGTGATCATCGCCGTGCCGGCCGGGATCGGGTTGTTGATCGTCACCTGGTAGGTGAGCGTCGCGGAGGCGCCGGCGGCGACGTTGCCGACGTTCCAGACCAGGTTCGGGTTGCCGGCGGCGTTCGCCCCGGTGCCGGTGATCGAGCCTGCCACATAGGTCGTGTTGGCGGGGATCGTGTCGCTCACCACAACGCCGGTCGCCCCGCTGGCTCCCGAGTTGATCACGACGATCGTGTATGTGAGCGTGGTGCCCGGGCTCGCCGTGCCGAAATTGACCGTCTTGCTGCTGGTGGCGAACGAGACCGGCGACTGGACCGTCGTCGTGGTCACCGACTGGGTCGGAGTCGTGTTCTGGGTGCTGACCGCCGAGGCGGTGTTGGTGACGACCGTGCCGTTCGGGACGGCCGCCCCGACCTGCACGACCAGGGTCAATGTCTGTGTGGTGCCTTTGACGAGAGTGGCGATGTTCCAGGTGACGACGCCCGCAGCGAGCGTCCCTCCGCCCGTGGCGCTCACGAAGGTGGTGTTGGTCGGGATCGGGTCGGTGACGACGACGTTGGTCAGATCCTTGGTGCCGCTGCTTCCCACGACCAGGGTGTAGGTAATGTTCGACCCGGCCGTGACCGGATCGGGAGCGTCGGTTTTCGTGAGGTCGAGGATGAACTGCGTCTGCGCGACGATCGCCGTGAAGTTCGCCACGTCGGACACGGTCGGGTCGAAGTTCGAGGTCGCCTTGAGTTGGACGACCGTCGCCTGGCCGTTCCCGGCGCCGTTCCCCTCGGTGATCCGTACCTGGTAAGTCACCACCGTTCCAGCCGCGATATTGCCGGTGTCGGGGTTGCCGTCGGCGTCCGTATCGGCTCCGGCGGTGACCGAGTCCCAGGTGCCGTTCGCCGTCAGGTTGTCGGTCGCCAGCACCGTCCCGGCCGAGTCGAGCAGCTCCACTTTGACGTTGAACTGGGTCGAGACGATGATGTCGGTCAGATCGAACCGATCGGTGCCGTTCCCGGTGTTGGTGACCGTGAAGGTATAGGTGACGGCGTTGCCGGTCCCCTGGTGGACGAAGGCGGTCTGGTCGGGGTCGACGACGACCCCCGCTCCCTGCGCCACGGTCGTCGTGACGCTGTTCGAGGTGATCGGCGACTGGGTGTTTCCGAGATCGTCCTGAAACGAGATCGTGCCGCTGTTGCTGATCACCACTCCGGCCGCCGTGCCGGCGTTGACGGTGACGGTGAACTGCCGCGACCCCGACCCGCCGGCCGCCACCGTGCCGATGTTCCAGCTGACGACGGCACCGGAGAGGGTTCCGCCGCCGGTGGCGCTGACGAAGGTGGTCCGGGTCGGCACGATGTCGCTGATGGAGACGTTCGTCGCCGAGCCGCTGCCGGTGTTGCTGTAGCTCAGGGTGTAGGTGATCGTGTCCCCCGGCTTCGCGGTTGCCTTGTCGCGCGTCTTGGTCAAGGACATCGTGATCGGGTTGACGACCGTCAGGAGGGTCGCGTCGTTGGCGGCGACGGTTCCCGGGTCGTTCGAGACGATGCTGATCCCTCCCGTGGCGGTGATCGTCGCCTGATTGCTCAGGATCGTGCCGTTGGCGGCGCCGGGATTGATCTGGACGTCGAAGGTGATGACGACGTTGTTGTCGGCGCCCCCCGCCATCGTGAGAGTCCCGACCTGTACCTGGACCGGATTCCCCTCGGTCAGGACGTCGGTCCCGTCGTCGGAGGTCAGCGTTCCCGGGATGAGAGTGGTGTTGGCCGGGATCGGGTCGGAGAAGAGGACGCTCGTGGCGTCGCCTCCCCCGCTGTTGGTGATCGTGATCGTGTAGGTCAGGATCTCCCCGGGCCGCGGCGTCCCGCCATTGTCGTCGGTCACCGTCTTGCTCGCCGTCAGGACCGGCAGGAGCTGGACGGTCGTCGTCACCGCGGCGCCGTTGACGGTCGGCGACTGGGTGCTCCGGATGTTGTAGGTGCCGTTCGTGATCACCGTTCCGGCCGGAAGGCCGGCGCCGGTCTGCACCACCAGCTGCACCGATCCGGAGCCGCCCGCCGCGACCGCGCCGATGTTCCAGGTCACCACACCGGCCGCCAGCGTCCCGCCGCCGGTCGCCGAGACGAACGAGGTGTTCACGGGAACCGTATCGGTGATCACGACGCCGGTGGCGTTCACCAGCCCGGTGTTCTGGTAACTGAGGGTGTAGGTGATGTTGCCGCCCGCCGCGACCGGATCGGGCGAGTCGGTCTTGGCGATCGTCATCACCGGGGAGCGTACCGTGGTCGTGATGGCGGCGCCGGCGATCGGCCCCTGCTGGTTGCTGTTGATGTTGAAGGCGCCGTTCGTGATCACCGTGCCGTTGGCGAGCGGCTGGTTGACGCTCACGACCAGCTGCACCGAGCCGGCCACACCGTTGCCCAGATTGCCGATGTTCCAGGTGACGACGCCCGCGCCGAGAGTTCCACCGGCCGTCGCGCTGACGAAGGTGGTGTTGGCGGGGATCGTGTCCTGGATCACGACGACGGTCGCGCCCGTGGTTCCGGTATTGGAGTAGTTGATCGTATAGGTGATGTTGCTCCCGACGTTCACCGGGTCCGGGGCGTCGGCCTTCGTGATCGTCAGGTTGACCGCCGCCTCGGCGATCGACGGAGCAAGGATCGTCAGCAGCCCGGCCAGAAGGATCCAGGTCGGCCCGCGCCGCGATCTCGCGTGAGCCCGACCCGCCGACTTTGCCGTGAGGATGGAGGCGTTCATGAGCGGCCTCCCCGGCGGCGCGGCACCGTCGACACCAGGCGGCAGAGCGCCTCCACCACGGCCGGATCGAAGCGGCGGCCGGAGAGCTTCTCGAGGCGCTCGACGGCCGCGCGACCCGCCTCGGGATCCTGACCGTTTCCGGGCGTCAGCCGGACGAACTCTTCGCAGGCGGAGAAGATCTGCGACTCGATCGGGGTCGCCGTCGCCTCGCTGCCGGGCACACGCCGCGCCGCGTCGAACCAGTCGGCCGACCGGAGCAGGATTTCACGCACCTCCCTCAACGAGACGATCGGCGCCAGGATCCGCTCGGTCGCCATGACGGCGGCCGGGTTCCAGCTCCTCGACTCTTTGTCCGCCGCTTCGGATCCTTTCTCCGGCCGGGAGGCGAGACGGCCGACCTCGTGCAGCGCCGCGGCCCGCACCAGGAGCTCGACCCTCGCCTCGGGGAGCCCCAGGGAGCGCGCGACATCGGCCGCGAGTGTCGCGACCCGCGCCGAATGATCGCGGGTCTCCTTCTGCGCCTCCTCCGATGACTGGATCATCGAAGCGACGACGTTGAAATAACCGTCCTCCATCTCCTTCACAAGCCGGGCGTTCTCGATCGCCGCCGCCACCTGCGAGGCCAGCGTCGAAAGGAACTCCAGATCCTGCTCGGTGAACGGGTCGCCGGAGTGCTTGTCGCTGACGTTGATCACCCCGACCCGCCGGCGCTGGTACCTGATCGGGTAGGAGACCATGAGAGGCGAGACCATGAACGACGGGGTCGCGTAACGGCCGCCGACGCTCATTCGCCGCAGCGGCGACTTGTCGATATCCTCGACCAGGAGCGGTTTCTGGGAGGCGGCGACCTGACCGGAGATCCCCTCGCCGACGCGCACCTGCCGCGCCAGCGCCTCGTCTTCCGTGATCCCGACCGAGGCGACGAGCGCCATCGTGTCCGAGCCGGGCTCCGAGACCAGAACCGAGACCCGGCGCGCCTTCAGGTGCTGCGCCACCAGGCGGACCAGCGCGTCGTAGAGAGCGTCGAGCTGCAGGACGCCGGTGGTGGCCCGGCCGATCTCGTTCACGGCGGCCAGCCGGGCGACCGTCTCCTTCAGCTCGAGGTTGCGCGACTGCAGGCTGTCGACCAGCATCCGGTTCTCGACCGAGAGCCGCCGTTTCTCGAGCGCCCGGCCCGCGACGCGGAACAGGAGCTCGATATCCTCGAGAGGTTTGGTGATCAGGTCGTACGCGCCGCTGCGCAGCGCCTTGACCGCAGTGTCGAGCGTGGCGAAGGCGGTGACCACGATCACTTCGGTCGCCGGGCTCTGGCGCTTGACCTGCTCGAGCACCTGGAGCCCCGAAAGCCCCGGCATCTTGACGTCGGTCACCACCAGATCGAAGCTCTGCTCCCGGATGATCTCGAGGGCGCTCTCCCCGTCCTCGGCGGACGTCACCGCATGGCCGGCTTCCGTCAGCGCATGCACCATGAACTCGCGCACCGAGGCATCGTCGTCCACCACCAGCAGGCGCCCGCCGCCGGAGGGAGCCGCCTCGGCGCGCGGGCCGGAAACGGCCGACATCGCGGAAGCCGGCGGGTGCGCGGACCTCGGGGAACGCTGCGTCCCGTCGAGCGAAGCCCCGTTCTGATGCAGCGAGTAGAAGTCGGTGCCGGCGATGGTGCGCTTTTCGAGCTGGCCGCTGGCGCACAGCTCGACGAGGCAGGCCTCGACGACATGGCGATCCTCGTGCAGCCAGAAGCGCGCGATTCCGTCGATCGAGTCCATCGCCTGGGCATTGCGGCGGAAATAGTCGAGGACCCGCTCGCCGATGCCGGACGGGTCCGGCCGGAGGTGTCCGGCCCCGGCTTCGCTGTCGCTCGCTTTGGACCTGCGAACCTTCATCGACGGATCTCCGGGCATTGGCACTGCGAGGGCCATGCCGCCGGCTGGGCGCAGGCCCTCAGGGCGGAAGTCCATCCTGCTCAATGCTTTCCCCGAAAGGCGCCCGGCGCCCTCTCGGCGCGACGCCGAACTTTGTCATCGAGGTCGGGGGGGTTCGCCCCCATCTACGCAGAATTACTGGGAGAAAGGCGATGGGAGGGTGTGGGGGGATTCGCCCGTTCGCGGGGGCGGGCCCACGGGGCGGAATGGGTCAGTCGCGGAAGTCGTCCGGCTTGATCTGATGTTTTTTCATGAAATCGTAGAAATCCTTCCGATCCTTGCCGGCGAGACGCGCCGCCGCGGCGACCTTCCCGCGGGCCATTCGCAACGCCTGCGCGATGTAGTTCTTCTCGAACTCGGCCTTCGCCTGCCGGAACGGGGGAAGTTCCCCCTCGGGCGCGCGCCCTCCGAACAGCGCCAGCGACTCCGTGTCGATCAGGTCCTCTTTGGCCAGAACCATCGCCTGCTTGATCCGATTCTCCAGCTCGCGGACGTTTCCCGGCCAGGGGTACGCTTTCAGGCGATCGAGGGCCCGAGGCGTGAAGCCCCGCACCTCACGGCCGAGCTCGCGGTTGTACTGGCGGACGTAATGATCGACCAGGAGCGGCAGATCCTCGCGCCGCATGCGCAGGGGCGGGATCTCGATCGGCAGCACGCTGATCCGGTGGAACAGATCGTCGCGGAACCGCTTCGCGTCCATTTCCTTCCGGAGGTCCTTGTTGGTGGCCGCGATCACCCTCACGTTCACCTTCCGCGTCCGGTTCTCGCCGAGGCGGCGGACCTCCTGCTCCTGGAGGGCCCGCAGCAGCTTCACCTGACAGGAAGGGTAGAGCTCGCCGATCTCGTCCAGAAAGAGCGTTCCCCCCTCGGCCTCCTCGAAGACCCCCTTCTTGGCCCCCTGCGCGCCGGTGAAGGCTCCGATCACATGCCCGAACAGCTCGTCCTCCATCAACGTCTCGGGGATCGCGCCGCAGTTGACCGTGATGAACGGTCGCGTCGATCGGGTGCCCGTGTAGTGGATCGCCCGCGCCACCAGTTCTTTTCCGGTGCCGCTCTCCCCCTGCACCAGGACCGGCAGGTCGGTGCGCGCCGCCACCGCGACCAGCTCGTGCACGCGCAACATCACCGGGCTGGCGCCGACGAGCAGGTCGGACCGCCGCCGCGCCGGCAACGGCTCGACGGAACCGGCGACCACGGAGCCTTCCTGCATCTCGGTCATCCAAGCACCTCCGGCAGCGGGTGAGGCGGTCCGTCGCGCAGCTCCGGATCGCCGGCGTAGGACTTTTCCCCCGCCCCGACGGAATATAGGGCCGCGGTGTGGTGCTTCGCCAGCGCGAGCACTATCTTCACCGTCGCCGGATCGCGATCCCGCGTCGGGTTTGCCGGGGATCGAGGGATCCGGTCGGCACTTGACCGCCCGAGAACCGGGTGACAGAGTCTCACCAGGTTCGGACTCTCTTCGGGGTTTTCCGTGCGCGCAACCAGGATCGCCCCCATCGCGTCCACAACCGTCCCCGCCATTCCGGCGGAGGCCGCTCCATCCGCCTGCGACATCCGCCGACCACGGCATTCCGGATCGGACCCGGCGCGCCACGACACCCCCGGAAGGGAGCGCGCCCGATGAACCCGGGAGCGATCCTGCTGGTCGAGGACAACCCGGACGACGAAGCCCTCACGGTGCGCGCCCTGAAGAAGAACAACATCACCAACGATCTCGTGGTGGCGCGGGACGGCGCCGAGGCGCTGGATTACCTGTTCGGCACCGGAGCCCATGCCGGCCGCGACCCGCAGAACCTGCCGCGCGTCGTCCTCCTCGACCTGAATCTCCCCAAGGTGGACGGTCTGGAGGTCCTGAAGCGGGTCCGGGCCGACCCGCGCACCCGTCTCGCGCCGATCGTCGTCCTGACCTCCTCGAAGGAGGAGAGCGACATGGTGGAGTCGTACGGCCGGGGGGCGAACAGCTACATCCGCAAGCCGGTCGATTTCGTGCAGTTCGTGGAAGCGGTCCGCCAGCTCGGCCTGTACTGGCTGGTGCTCAACGAGCATCCGCCGCAGGCGGCGAGGGGCTGAATGCCGGCGCCGCTTCGCGTCCTCCTGGTCGAAGACAACGAGGACGATGCCGAGCTGCTCGTGCGTGAGCTCGGCCGCATCGGCTTCGCCGTCACCTGGGAGCGGGTCGACAGCGAAGCCGCCATGGTCCGGGCACTCGATCAGCAGCCGTGGGATCTGATCCTCTCCGATTTCCAGATGCCGGGCTTCGGCGGTCCCGCGGCGCTCTCCCTCCATAAGCGGCGCGGGCTCGATACGCCGTTTCTGATCATCTCCGGCACGATCAACGAAGAGGAAGCGGTCGAGTCGATGAAGGCGGGGGCGCACGACTTCCTCTCGAAGACGAACCTGGCCCGTCTCGGTCCGGCGGTCGTCCGCGAGCTGCGCGAGACGCAGCAGCGCCGCGCGGGCAGGATCGCCGACGAGCAGCGGCGCGCGGCCGAGGAACGCTACCGGATGCTGGTGGAGCGGATGCCCGCGCTCACCTATCTCGCCTCGACGGAGACCGGACGCGGCCCTCTGTTCGTCAGCCCGCAGATCCACGAAATGACCGGCTTCACGGCGGAGGAATGGCTCGCCGACACCGGGCTCTGGACGCGGCAGATCCATGCCGACGACCGCGATCGGGTGCTGGGCGAGGTGCGTCGCAGCTCCGAGAGCGGCGAACCGTTCGTATCGACCTACCGGCTGCAGACCCGGGACGGTCGCACCGTCTGGTGGCATGATGAAGCCCGGCCGACCCGGGACCCGCTGGCGCGCCGCCTGGTGCTCGGGTTCGTGACCGACGTCACCGAGCAGAAGCGGCTCGAGGCGCAGCTCCTGCAGGCCCAGAAGATGGAAGCGGTCGGGCAGCTGGCCGGAGGGGTGGCGCACGATTTCAACAACCTGCTCAGCGTCATCACCGGTTACAGCGAGATGCTCCTCGACGAGATGGGCCCGAACGATCCGCGCGTTCCCCGTCTCACCGAGATCCGCCGGGCGGCCGAGCGCGCCGCCTCGCTGACGCGCCAGCTTCTGGCCTTCAGCCGCAAGCAGGTCCTGCAGCCGCGAATCCTCGACCTGAACAGCATCGTCACCGACACCGAAAAGATGCTGCGGCGGCTGATCGGCGAGAACATCGACCTCGTGACGGTGCGGGGCGCCGGTCTGGGCCGCGTGCGGGCCGATCCGGGGCAGCTGGAGCAGATCATCATGAACCTGACGGTGAACGCCCGCGACGCCATGCCGCAGGGAGGCAATTTGACGATCGAGACGGCCAACCGGGAGATCGACGCGGCGTACACGCGCGATCATCCCGGCGCCCAGACCGGATCGTTCGTGATGCTCTCCGTCGCCGACACCGGCAGCGGCATGGATCGGGCGACCCAGGCGCGCATCTTCGAGCCGTTCTTCACGACCAAGGAGGCCGGCCGGGGCACCGGTCTCGGTCTCTCGACCGTCTACGGGATCGTCAAGCAGAGCGGCGGCTATATCGAGGTCGACAGCGAGCCGGGACGAGGCACCACCTTCCGGGTCTTCCTGCCGCGCACCGAGCGGGCGGTCGACGCCTCCGTGGCCGCCCCGGCGGGCGGCGCCCCCGGCAGCGGCGACGAAACCGTGCTGCTGGTCGAGGACAACGCCGCGGTGGCGGCGGTGTTCCGCGAAGTCCTCGAGGCGCGCGGCTACCGGGTGCTGCCGGCCAAGGACGCGGCCGAGGCGATCGAGATGGTGGCGGCCCACACCGAGCCGATCCATCTGCTCATGACCGACATGATGATGCCCGGGATGAGCGGTCGCGAGCTCGCCGGCCGTCTGAAGCCGACCCGGCCCGAGATGAAGGTGCTGCTGGTCTCGGGGTATGCCGGCGGCGCGCTTCCCGACCAGCAGGCGCTCGACCCCGAGGAAGCGTTCCTGCAGAAACCGTTCTCGAGCGAGGACCTCGCCCGCAAGGTGCGCGCGGTCCTCGAGAGCCCCGCGAAAAAGCGCTAGACTGCTCACCGTTGCTCCGCTGCGGCCGCCGATCCGGCCGCCCCGGTTCCGGCGCGGCCCGCGCCGTCCCGACCCGCCGGCCCTCCGCGGAAGCGGACGCGTGCGGAGGTGACCCCGATCGCCAGCGCCAGACGCAGGCCCGCGAGAAGCGCCATCCGTAGTCCGATTTCCGCCGGGCCGCGCGCGCCGATCAGGGCGAATAACAACGTGTCTTCGATCACCGCATGGCAGTTCACCAGGAAGAGGCCGACGCTCTGGATCTCCTCCGGATCGAGGCCGCGCTCCTCGCTGATCGGGATGATGATCCCGGCGCCGTAGGTGAGACCGAGGAAAAGACCGGCAGCGAGCGGCAGGGTGCAGGGAGGAGACATCCCCAGCCGGCCGAGTCGCGGTCCGAGCCAGGCGCCCCAGCGCTTGAAGATCGGACGCGGCGCCAGGAGCTCGTAACCGACCACCGCCGGGACCAGGATCACCGCGATCTTCAGCGAGAACCAGGCCCCCGCGACCGCCGCCCCGAAACTCTGCCTCAGAAGAAAGCCGATCGCCATCGGCTCCGCCGCCGTCATGGTGCCGCCGCGATGAAGAGACGCGAGGCCGCGAACCCGACCAGCATCGACATCCCCAGCCGATAGAGGAGGAGCCAGAGCCAGCGTGCCCGTGCTTCGCGCAGCACGATGGTCTCCACGACCAGGGTGTGGGCCAGGCCAAGCATCAACCCGAGGGTCGTCACCTGGCCCCCCGACAGCCCCAGGCTGCCGAGGGCCGCGGTCGCCGTGTAGAGATTCACCAGGAACCCGAGCAGGACGGCGATCGCCGCCTCTCCCGGCAATCGGAACAGGGCCATCGCCGGCGCGCAGACGGCCCCCACCGCGGCGATCGCGCCCAGCCGCCTGAGCAGATCGATGACGATGAAGGTCGGGACGGTCACCCGGAAGAGAACCCAGCAGGTATGACCGGCGCGGCGCAGGCCCCGCCGGAGCTCCTCACGCACGGAACTTGATCCGGGCGACATTGACCACGGCGACGCCTCCGAGGATCACCGCTGTCCCCGCCGCCATGCGAAGCGTGAGAGGCTCCCCGAGCACGCAGGCCCCGAGCACCACGGCGATCACGGGGTTGACGTAGGCGTAGGTCGACACCTTGGCCGCCGGTACGTGGTGGAGGAGCCAGAGGTACGAGGTATAGCCGAGCAGCGACCCGCCGACGATCAGCCAGGCGATGGCCCACAGGGAGCGCGGCGTGGGATGAAACCCGCCCGCCTCGCCCAGGGCGAGCCCGAGGATCAGAAGCGCGATCCCCGCGATCAGCATCTCGATCGCCGCCGCCATCAGAGGCGCCACGCCTTTGACCCGATGCTTGGAATAGATCGACCCGACCGCCCAGCAGAGATTGGCTCCGAGCAGCGCCAGCTCCCCCTTGAAGCGGCCCAGACCCCCTCCGCCGCCCATCGTCGCGATCTTCGGCCCCATCAGGATGCACATCCCCGCGAAGCCGACGACGAGGCCGAGAAGGCCGATCGACCCGAGTCGCTCGCCGTCCTTGCGCAGCGACTCCAGGAGCACCATGAAGAACGGCAGGTTGGCGACGATGACGGCCGCCATGCCCGAGGCGACATAGAGCTCCGACCAGGTGACCAGGAAATTCGCCCCGAACAGAAGCAGCATGCCGGTCAGGGCGAGCGGCCCGAGGAGATCGCGGGGCGGAAGCGGAACCCCGCGCCATACGAGCCAGGCCAGCAGGATCGCGCCCGCGACGGTGAAGCGGGTTCCGGCCATCAGCGCCGGCGGCAGGTCGTGGATCGCGATCCGGATGGCGAGGTAGGTCGAGCCCCAGACGAGATAGACGCAGGCGAAATTCAGCGTGATCAGCAGGGCGTGACGCCGGTCGGCGGCTTCGGTCATCGGGACGATCCGGGGCGCGGCAGCATGATGGGGCGCGATCCTATCCGCAGCCGCCGTTCGAGGGCAACCGGGGACAAA
>Ga0137403_10007951_pt1 | contig 11903 bp, 9 predicted proteins | sample CZOMad2_1_16fung_FD_122057 | JGI IMG/M metagenome (GOLD analysis project Ga0137403, IMG submission 122057) | Vadose zone soil fungal communities from Angelo Coast Range Reserve, California, USA - CZOMad2_1_16fungal (Hybrid Assembly) | ecosystem: Environmental > Terrestrial > Soil > Vadose zone...
GATCGCGCGACGCACATTTGGCGGGGATGGGGTTACGCGAACCACAGTACACTCGCAGGCTGCGGCCATCCTAGGAGAAGGCGAAAACTTTACCCGAAATGGAAAGCCTGCAAGGAGTGACGCTCATGCTACACAAGCGGGAGTTAAAAAGCAAAGGGCAAAATCCGGTCAGCGGAAGCAAATGCCGGTTCAAAGTAAAAGGAAGGCGCAACCATCTGGCCTTCCCTTTTACTGCCTAAGGCTTGAATTGATTAGTCAGCTTTCTTGCGAATGAACGTAGGCACATCCAGATCATCGGGACGAGCGTGCATCATAGGTCGCGGCAAATCGTCTGACGGACGTTGCACAAAACGAGGCGCACTCGCCGGCAAGGTCGAGAGCGCCGCCGCGGAGGCAACTGCAACCGCTTCCTGCCCGAACCCGGTGGCGATCACCGTGATCTTCATCTCGTCGCGCAGGTTCTCATCGATCACTGCGCCGAAGATTATGTTTGCGTCTTCGTCGGCCGCCTCGCGAATAATTGTAGACGCGACGTTCACTTCATAAAGCGTCAGGTCTGGTCCACCGGTAATGTTAATTAGTACGCCCTTGGCGCCCTGAATGGTAGCTTCCTCAAGCAGCGGTGACGAGATTGCCTGTTGCGTTGCCTCTATCGCTCGGTTCTCTCCGCGAGCACGACCCGCACCCATCAGAGCCATGCCCATTCCCTGCATAATTGATTTGACGTCCGCGAAGTCCAGGTTGATCAACCCGGGAACTGTAATCAGATCACTGATTCCCTGAACAGCCTGGCGAAGGACATCGTCGGCCACGCCAAACGAATCGGAAAGAGACGAGTCTTTGTCTACAGTATGCAGCAGGCGCTCGTTTGGAATGGTGATTACCGTATCCACACATTCACGCAACTCACGCAATCCTTGTTCGGCTTGCTGCATTCTGCGGCGTCCTTCGAAATGAAAGGGCTTGGTAACCACCGCGACGGTCAGCGCCTCCAGTTCAGTCGCCAGCGAAGCAATGATTGGCGCTCCGCCCGTACCCGTGCCGCCACCAAGGCCAGTCGTGACAAAGACCATGTCAGCGCCTTCGAGCACCTCGATGATCTTGTCGGTATCTTCAAGGGCAGCTTCGCGTCCAACGCCAGGATTAGCGCCGGCGCCAAGTCCCTTCGTTAGCCTGCTGCCGAGTTGAATTTTTATCGGGGCTTTCGATCGCTTTAATGCCTGCAGATCGGTGTTCGCAACGAGGAATTCAATGCCCTCGATGCCGGCTTCGATCATGCGGTTAACGGCGTTGCCGCCGCCGCCGCCGATGCCGATCACCTTTATGCGCGCACCGGTGATCGGCGGTTCGTCATCAATGAAAATATTAATGCCTCTTTCCAAACGAGCGTCCTCTACCATAGTCATTTCCTCTCTTCCGAAGCGGGAAGGCTTCCAGGGCGTCTTCCTTCTATGTTGGGTTGCTCGCGCCATTGGCATCGATATGTTGCGGACTATATCTTGTGCGACTGGAGCGAAAGCATACAACAACTTGTCAAGAAATACTACTGAAACGATTGCGAAACCTTGAAACAAAATGCGTGAGCTTACCCGTAGAGCCGCGCCGGCTCATCGCTATGCGAAGCTCGCTGGCTTGAGAACGACTGGCGACCAGCGCGAGTCCAGTAGCTGCCGCCCATGCAGGACTTTGCACGTCCTCAATCAATCCACCAAAGCGATCCCGCTCGGGATGGCCCAGGCGAACCGGAGCGTCGAAAACCTGTTCCGCGATTTCTGTTATGCCGCTAAGCAATGCGCCGCCACCAGTCAGCACGACACCACTCGAAAGCTGTCGCTCCCAACCAGCGTCTTTGATCTCGTCGGCAACGTGCATCAAAACTTCTTCCGCGCGCGGCTGCAAAATATCGCACAGGATTTGCCGGGAAAGTTGACGTGGTGCCCGGCCGCCCACTGAGGGAACATCCACCAACTCACTGCGCTGCATTTCTGTGAGCGACGTGCTGCAAGCGCAGCCGACTGTGCGCTTGATTTTTTCTGCGTCTGGAATCGGTGTGCGCAGCCCGAAGGCAATATCGTTGGTGAAGTGAGAGCCGCCCAGCGGAAACACCGCTGTGTGCTGCACGGCGCCCCGCTGATAAATGACCAGCCCCGTCGTCTCTGCGCCAACATCCACGAGGGCCGCGCCAAATTCCTTGTCGTCTTCAGTCAGCGACGCTTCCGCGGCGGCGAGTTGCTCCAGAACCATATCAGCCACTATCAAACCGGCTCGATTTACTGCGTTTATCGCGTTCTGCCGGGCAGTGACCGGGCTGGTTACGATGTGGACCTTTACTGCGAGCCGTGCGCCGATCATGCCGACCGGATCATTAATTCCATCCTGGTCATCAACGATGAACTCCTGCGGCAGACGGTCCACTATTTCCCGGCCAGCCGGGAGCTGAATCGCACAGGCAGAATCTATGGCGCGGCGCACATCTTCAGCGGTGATTTCCCGATCGCGCCCTGAGACAGCCACGATTGCCTGCCCGTTAAGTCCGAGAATGTGCGATCCGGCTAAATTGATCGTCACTTCTTCAGCCTGTATCCCGCTCATTCGCTCAGCTTCTTCAACCGCCTTCTTGATCGCATCCACCGCCGCGTCAGGATTAACAATCACCCCTTTTCTCAGCCCCCGCGCTTCGGCTTCTCCGATCCCAACGATATTGAGCAATCCGCCTTCGCCTGGTTCACAAGCAATACACGTCACCCTACTCGTCCCTATGTCGAGACCGATTGTGTGCTGCGGGCGCCTGGCCATTTAGCTGTGCTCCTTAAGTGAGACCAATTCCGCGGTCATTGCCGGCGGCGAGCCACCTTCGACTTGTCCGAGTTCTGGTCCGACGCCAACGATTTTTCGCCAGGGTCTTTTCTGGTTTTGTTTTCCACCGTCCTGCTGTCGTCAGCACTTACTCGGTTACGCGTAACCACCGAATCATGATCAGCTCGATTCGCACCACGGGATTCAGGGGATAAGTTGGGCGCCTCAGCAGCATCGCTCGTTGTATGAACGCCGGAAGTGAGACCAACAATCGCCCTTTTGCCCTGACTCAGATCGATATAACTAATAAGCGAACCACGCGGCGACTGCCTTTGCGCGTCTAACACGTCAAGCGCATCCTTCAGCCGCTTGCCGTGATCCTGAGAACCAAGCCGAATCTCTATTTGTGAATTGTCACCCGCCAACTGTGCGCGAACGTCACGAATGTCGATCAGATTTACTTCACTAACGCGTTCTGATAGTCCTGCGGCGTCCCAATCTCGCTGCAACTCCAGAAACTTGGCCACTCGCTCGCGATTCTCTTTGCGCGCGCCTTCCGGATCTTCCTCGCTCAAGCCACGGAGGAAGAACGCTGGTATTTGATCGGTTGGTAACATCTCGCCGAGCAACACTGCATCGTCATCAACCCAGCGAAAGCGACCCGACGCCGTGCGCACAACTGCGCGAGGCACGCGCTCGGTGATGCGTACACGAATCCCATCCGGCAATACTCGCGAAACCACGGCCGTCCTTATCCACGGCAGACGCTCGAGTCGCGTGTTCATTCCGCTCAGATCAGCTTTCCATACTCCGGTCTTCTCAGCTTCTTTACGAACAATTGACTGAACCTCATCGGCTGATACTCTTGACGCGCCTTGCACTTCGACGTTGCGCACCTGGAAGAAACTTGCAGACGCCGCCGCGCGGTAACCAGTAAAAATGACAATGCCGGTAACTACCGCCAGAACAAGTTTCAGGAACGCCGGCACATACCCGAGCACTGAGCGGAAGCGTGCTCTCTGCGTCTCGCGACTACTCTCACGCCGCGTAGGTCGCTGAGCCCCGCTCGAACGACGCTGACCAGCGATGCCGCTGCGGTTACCAACTTTGTGTGGGATGACTTGCTCTTTCACGACGGTTCCTTTCGATTTACCTCAACGGCTTTGTCGTCAACCTCGGGTTTGTTTTTGGGCTCATTCGCCCGCCACAGTTCCACTTCATACTCAAGCTCGATTCCATGTTCGCGCCTGACGCGCTCACGGACCTCTTCGGCCAGGGCAAGCGCGTCTTCGGCTCGCGCTCCTTCACCCTCAGTAACAATAAAATTTGCGTGGACGGGAGAGACCTGCGCGCTCCCTCGTCGCGATCCCTTCATTCCCATCTCATCAATGATCTTGCCGGTTCCTACCGCGCTCTCGGGCGGATTCTTGAAGAAGCAACCCGCGGAGCGTGATCCGTGGGGCTGCGTCGCCATGCGGCGGGACTTCGCATCCTCCATTCGCGCCCGAATCTTTTCCGGGTCGTCAGGCGTCAACCGCAGAGTGGCGCCAAGCAGTAATTCGCCTTCGCTAAAAGACGTGTGACGATAGTTCCACTGAACTTCGCTTCCTGGAACTTCGACTACTTTTCCGCCGCGCGCGACGCGCACCGCCTCAGTGACTGTTCCTATCTCGTGGCCATAGGCGCCGGCGTTCATCCAGAGGGCGCCTCCAACCGTACCTGGAATCCCACCCAGGCCTTCTATTCCCGACAGTCCCTGGCGTCCAACATCGATACAAAGCCGCGGCAGCGAATAACCTGCGGGTACCGACACGCGCTCGCCAGCAAAACCAAGTTCACCTTTCAGTTCCTTGAGACTCAAGACTACGTAGTGATGATCGCCGTCGTCGGCCAGAATGTTGCTGCCGGATCCCAGCGCTCGCCAGCCGATTCCTGCCTCATCCATTTCATGCACGAGAGCGGCAGCCTGTGCTTCCGTTTCAGGCGACAAGACCCAGTCAATTGCGCCACCAACCCGCAAGCTTGTTAATTCCGCAAAGCGGCGCCCTCGTTCGGCGCGCACGCCGAGTCGCGTCGCGATCTGCTCCAGCGCGTTGTCGCGTTCCTGGAAGTTATTTTCCGCGTTGTTCTCGCCCATGAAACTCAAACACCCTTCGCTTCGCTTCGCTCGCGAAGCAGCCCCAGCAATTGATCGCTTACACGGCTGACCGTGCCCGCTCCTAACGTCAAAACTAAATCGCCCGGCTGTACATGATCTCGCAAAGCTGCGGCGGCATCTTCCAGCGCTCCCACGTAACGAACGTCCTTGTGACCGAAGCGTTTGATCGCAGCCGTCAGCGTTTCGGCAGTGGTCCCTTCGATCGGATCCTCGCTGGCGGCGTAGATGTCGGTCACAAAGAGCGTGTCAGCGTTGTTAAAGGAGCGCGCAAATTCCTCCATCAGATCGTGAGTCCGGCTGTAGCGATGCGGTTGAAACAACACCACGATGCGCCTTCCGCCCGATCCAATCTTCGCTGCCGCCAAAGTGGCCTTAACCTCGGTCGGATGGTGGCCATAATCGTCAACCACCATTACGCCGCCTGATTCTCCTTTGAATTGAAACCGTCGGCCGGCTCCAGTGAAGCTCGCCAGAGCTTCGGCGATTTGCGTAAAGGGAACGTCCAATTCAAAGCCGACAGCTATAGCTGCAAGTGCGTTATAAACGTTGTGCAGTCCGGGCACACACAAAGAGATGTCACCGACAACATCCGCCCCGTGCCAGACAGTAAAGACGGAGCCAAAACTCTGGTCGTAACGAATTGCATGCGCCGAGATGTCAGCTTGCGCGCTCAACCCGTAGGTTATGCGGCGACGTTCCACGTGCGGAATGATTGCCTGCACGTTGGGATCATCCAGACAGAGAACCGACGCACCATAAAACGGCACCTTGTTTACGAAACTAGTAAAGCAAGCTCGCACGTCGTCCATGTCGTGGTAGTAATCCATGTGCTCGCGATCAATATTCGTGACAACCGCGATCGTCGGCGTCAGCATTAGAAACGACCGGTCACTTTCATCGGCTTCAACAACCATCAGATCACTGGTACCCAGATGCGCATTCGATCCGAAGGCGCCCACGACACCCCCCACAACAATCGTGGGATCCATTCCGGCGTGACCAAGCACAGTCGCAACCATCGACGTCGTCGTTGTCTTTCCGTGTGAGCCGGCCACCGCCACCGTGTGCGGCTTCAGTCGCATTAGTTCGGCCAGCATCTCTGCTCGCGGAATCACAGGAATTGAACGCCGGTGAGCCTCGACTATCTCGGGATTGTCTTCACGAACAGCAGTGGAGCGAACGACGACGTGCGCGTCGCCTACGTTTTCTGCATCGTGACCCTCGGCAAATTCAACTCCCATCTGCTGCAGTCGATCCGTGACGTTGGATCGCTTGGCGTCAGAACCGGAGACGCGGAACGCCAGATTGATCAGCACCTCAGCAATACCGGACATGCCGATGCCGCCAATGCCAACAAAATGGACGTGTTGAATTCGTCGAAACATGGGTGGTCAGTTGTCAGTAGTCAGTTGTTTTGCTCTTTGCCCTTTGCCCTTTGCTCTTTGCGCCGTGCCTACTTCCCTTTCGCCAGTTCTTCGATCATGACGACTGCCGCCGCGGCTGCGTCGCCGCGAGCCAATTTGCGACTAGCCTCCTCCATCGCGCTTACCTTTTCCGGCGCTTGCACCAAACCAATAATTTCGGTTGCCAATCGGTCCGCGCTCAGGTTCTGTTGCAGAATCATTCTTGCCGCCCCCACTGACTCCAGTGCTTCAGCATTCTTACGCTGGTGATCATCGGCCGCGAAAGGAAACGGGATCATGATCGCTGCTTTGCCGGCGGCAATTAGTTCTGCCGTCGTCGTTGCCCCGGCCCGACAAATCACCAGGTCAGCGGCAGCGAAACTCGCCACCATGTCATCGATATAGGGTCGGACAATGACCTCATTCCATCCCGCAGCAGTATACGCGGCTCGTGTTTTGTCCAAATCTGCCTCTCCCGTCTGATGGGTCACGTGCAACACGGAACGAAATCCATTTAACTGCGGTAGCGCGGCGACCATGGCTTCGTTAATTGCGCGCGCACCCTGCGAACCTCCAAACACAAGTACTGCGAACCGCATCGGGTCTCGCTGCTTCGCCGGTATTGCAAAGAACTCGCGACGGACAGGATTGCCGGTTACGATTCCTTTGCCGCGAAAAAACGGTAGCGACTGCTCAAACGAGACGGCCGCGCGATCCACGAAACGGGCAAGTACGCGATTAGTCCAACCAGGTAAAGCATTCGACTCCATAACCAGCGTTGGTCGATTTGAAAGAGCGGCCATCAGCACTACCGGGCCGGACACATACCCTCCGGCGCCCACAACCACGTCTGGCTGAAACTTGCGAATAATTTTCCACGCCTCGCGAAAACTCTTTGGCAGAACTACCAGACCGCGCATCCGGGCCATCTTGCCAACGTTCTTAAGACCCGCACTGTCAATGAGCGATAGTTCAAACCCCGCTTGCTTCACCAATCTCGTCTCCAACCCGCGCGCCGTGCCAATAAACTGGACCTTCGCATCTGGGTGGCGCCGCATTATTTCCTGCGCCACTGCAATCCCCGGATAAATATGCCCGCCAGTTCCCCCGGCTGCGATCAATACGCGCATTCTCTTTGCTTATCCGAAGCGCGTCGAAGTCGTACCGGTCGCCGTCGCCACCTTCAACCGCTTCCGTTCTCTTTTCTTTGCCTTGGCCGAGTCAAGCGCTCCCATGTCAACCGATCCGCTGGCGTGCTGAGAAATGTTGAGTAGCACACCGACAGCAGCCAGCGTGGGCACGAGCGAGGAGCCGCCGTAAGAAATGAAGGGAAGCGGAATTCCCTTCGTTGGCACTAAGGAGAGCACTACGCTGATGTTGAAGAGCGCCTGCGCCACAATGCTGGTCACAATTCCCAGGCTTAACAACATCCCAAACCTGTCAGGTGCAAGCAGGGCCGCGCGAATGCCGCGCCAGAGAAAAAGGGCGAAGATCGCCACCACAGACAACGCCCCGACAAGTCCCAGTTCTTCGCCAATAACTGCAAAGATAAAATCGGAATGAGCGAACGGGAGAAACAACATCTTTTGTTTTCCCTGAGCGAAACCAACGCCGTTTGGCCCACCGGATCCAATCGCGATGAGTGATTGGACCACTTGAAAGCCATTGCCCTGCTGATCGGCCCACGGATTGAGAAAGGTCACCAGGCGTTTCATCCGCCAGGGCACAAAGACCAGCAGACCGAGCGCAACCAGAAAAGCAGGCGCTGCTGCCATTGCCAGATGGCTTAGGCGGGCTCCGGCGGTATAGATAACGACAACAAAGACCAATGTCAGCATAAGCGCAGTGCCGAGGTCCGGCTCCAGCACGATGAGCGCTGCTAGCCAGGCGGTGGCTACACCACAGGGAACAAACGTGCGCCAGAAATCCCCTTCTTCACCAGCTCTTTTTTCGAGAAAGTAGGCAAGAAAGATGGCCAGGGTTAACTTCGAAATCTCAGATGGCTGCACCGAGAAGCCAGCGAACCTGATCCAGCGATGAGCCCCGTTTATGCGGCCAAATCCAAACACTGCCAGCAACATGAGCGTGGTAAGAATGAGTAGACCGTAAACGATGCGTCGCCTCTTTAGTTGTTGGTAGTTAAACTGCATCGCCAGGAGCATCACTATGAAACCAATCGCCATCCAAACGCCTTGTTTTATGACATAGAAAAACTGATTACCATTCTCGCGCTGAGCAGTAATGGCTGAAGCGCTGTAGACCATAACCACGCCAAAAAGCGCGAGTGCGACAGTTGCAGCAAAGAGCCATTTATCTGGAGCAAGTTTGCGAGCCATTTCTTAGATTTTCAGGATCTCAGATCTCAGATCTCAGATCCTAGATTCGAAACTTCTTCCTTGAACACCGTTCCCCGGTGTTCGAAACTATCAAACATGTCGAAGCTGGCGCACGCAGGCGCAAGCAACACGACATCTCCCGGCTCGGACAACTTGAAAGAACGTCTCACTGCATCCTGCATATCGCTGGCGCGCTCGCTGGGTGCACTCCCGCCAAGTTCCTTAGCTATTGTCTCTGTATCTTCACCAATGAGCACCAACGCTCTAACTTTCTCCCGTACCAGAGACACGAGCGGCGCGTAAGGAGCCTTCTTGCCGCGACCACCAAGAATCAGAACCACTTTTCCGGCGTTCTGACGAAACGCTTCGAGCGCCTTAAGAGTCGCGTCCACGCTCGTCGCTTTGGAATCGTTGTAAAACTTGACGCATTCGATCTCCGCGACAAATTCCAGCCGGTGCTCGACAGGTCGAAAACCTTTCACGGTCTCTCGCATTGAGATGGGATTCGCGCCTGCAGCCATCCCGGCCGCAAATGCTGCGAGCACGTTTTCAACATTGTGAAGACCTCGCAGCTTCATCTCATCGGCGCGCAACAGGACTATTTCATCATCTGTTATTCGGGAAACGAGTTCAGTGCCGCGCAAAAACAATCCCTTGTCCAGCGCCTTCTTGATGCTGAAGCTAATCACCTGCGCACGCAGCCCTCGCACCCACGAAGACACCGTCTCATCGTCGGCGTTAAGCACGGCAACATCCGCGGCCGACTGATTCGCAAAGATTCGATGCTTTGCCGCCGCATAGTCTGTAAATGTTTCGTAGCGATCCATGTGATTTGGCGTCACGTTGAGGACGACTGCAATCGCAGCGTGGAATTCGCGTGTCGTCTCCAATTGAAAACTCGATAATTCAACTACCGTCCAACCATCATCCCGAGAACCTTCAACCAGCGAGATCAACGGCTTGCCGATGTTACCGCCCACTTGTACCGGAAGACCCGCATCGCGTAGCAGTTCTCCAATCAATGTGGTGGTGGTTGTTTTCCCGTTGCTGCCCGTAACAGCAATGATGCGTCCTTTCAAAAAACGGTAAGCTAGTTCTATCTCACCAATGACCTCGGCGCCGGCCCTTTCCGCGTAACGAATCGGAATAATGTTTGCCGGCACACCCGGACTCACCACGAGCAATTCAACCTGATCGAGAAGCCAACTTGGGACCTCACCGGGAAGAAGTCCGACTCCCAGTTCGTTCAGCGCAAGCGCTTCGCTAGACCATTTATCAACCGGCTTCTGATCGTTGATGGCGACCACCGCACCGCGAGCTACTAAAAACTTTGCCGCGGCGATACCGCTCCGCGCCGCACCAACGATCAGGACTTTCTTACCCTTTAGCTCCATCAAAGACCGCGTTAAAACCCGGGAATATCTCGGTCCGTCTATTAATTCCTCATGATCATCTCAGCTTCAAAGTCGACAAACTTAGCAATGCGAAAAGTATCGCCAGAACCAGGAACCGAAATACGATCTTTGGTTCCTTCCAGCCCTGCATCTCGAAGTGATGATGCAATGGCGTCATCTTAAACAAGCGGCGCCCTGTGCCGGTTGTGCGTCTCGTCATCTTGAACACACTCACCTGAAGCAAAACCGACAAAGCTTCAATTACAAAAACTCCACCCAACATCAGCAACATGAATTCCTGCTTAGTAAGCACAGCTATCGTTCCAATTGCTCCGCCGATGGCCAGGCTACCCACGTCGCCCATGAAAACTTCGGCCGGCGGCGCGTTGTACCAGAGAAACCCAAGACTGGCCCCAGCCATGGCCCCGCAAAAGACGGTCAACTCCGCGGCTTCTGGTCTATGGGTTAAATCCAAATAGCGCGCCCAGCGTGCGTCGCTGGCGAAATAGGTAAATCCCGTCAACGCCGCCATGGCGATGAAGGTAACGCTGATGGCGAGGCCATCCAGACCGTCCGTCAAATTCACCGCGTTCGAAGAGCCTAGTAATACAGCAACGATCACTAGCAAGTACAAATATGGACCGATGGTGCTGGGACCATTTGGGTCAGCCGTAAACTTCAAAAACGGAATGCTTAGATTCCATGAATACTTGGTGTCAAAATACTTTGTCGAGATAAACAAAAGTCCCCAAACGCCGACCGCTATCAGGAATTGGGCAAACAACTTTTGTTTTCCTGTGAGTCCCAGACTGCGCTGCTTCTTCATCTTCGCGTAGTCGTCCATGAAGCCAATCGCGCCGAACAGAAGTGTGGCGATCATGGTGGTCCAAACGTAAACACTCGTAAGTCGCGCCCATAGCAGTGTAGAAATCAAAACCGAACCGACGATCAACACGCCTCCCATTGTGGGCGTGCCACGCTTCACCAAGTGTGCTTGCGGTCCCTCTTCCCGAATCTGTTGTCCTATGTTCCATCTTCGTAGTGCATCGATGAGTTTGCCGCCAAAAATGAGGGAGATGAGTAGCGCCGTTATCGACGCATAGGCCGTACGAAACGTGACGTACTGAAAAACATTTAGCGCCTTTACGAGATACCACTCCTTGTCTTTGAAGTGGTTGTAAAGCAACTCATAAAGGAAGTAGTAGATCATTTCAAAAGTGCCGATTTCCGATTGCCGATTGCTAATTGCGCATGGCTAGTCGCTTACTCTCTCCTGTCCTATCAAGGGAAAATGTTCACGCAGAGAGCTGACTACTTGATCTGTGGCTACGCCTCTTGAACCTTTGATCAAAATCAGGTCTCCTTTTTTGACTTCGTCGATGAGCGCCGCGGCGGCCTCTGCTGCAGAATCAAAAAACCTGGAAGCCGTCAGACCCTGTTCCTCAGCGCCAAGAATGATCTCCCGCGCCAGCCCGCGTATGCCCCACAGTATGTTGATGCCGCTCTTTGCTATCTCGCGTCCCGCCTCTCTATGCAAACTCGCAGCCTGCGGACCGAGTTCAAGCATCTCGCCTGCAATTACTATCAATCGTTTTCTCGTCTTCCCCCCTTCGGCGACAGTTCGCGCCATATTGATCAGCGAACGTGGATTCGAATTATAAGAGTCATCAACAACGCTGAAACCAGCGGCGAAATCCAGTACCTCCCCTCTCATCTTTGGCGGTCTAGCAGTGCTCAATGCTGCGGCAATCTGCTCCGGCTTCAAATCGAAGGCAGTAGCAACAGATGCGGCCGCCAGTGCATTGCTGAGGTTATG
>Ga0137403_10007952_pt1 | contig 11902 bp, 9 predicted proteins | sample CZOMad2_1_16fung_FD_122057 | JGI IMG/M metagenome (GOLD analysis project Ga0137403, IMG submission 122057) | Vadose zone soil fungal communities from Angelo Coast Range Reserve, California, USA - CZOMad2_1_16fungal (Hybrid Assembly) | ecosystem: Environmental > Terrestrial > Soil > Vadose zone...
GGGCAAGATGCACAAGGTAAACCTGTGCGAAGCGTGCTCGAAGGAAAAGTTGAAGAAGTCGGATGTAGAGACGGTGCCTGAGTTACAAGAGGGCCTCTTTCCCCAGGATCTCCCCCTCGCAGACTTGGAGATGGCGGACGGTCCAGAAGAGGTGGAGGAGGCCGAAGATCTTTTTGCACTCTTTGAGCATAAAGATTTAGACACTGATGTTACCCTTCCAGAGAAATACGGGCTTGATGAAGCGGAGTCAGGGGACGAAGAAGTTTCTGAGAACGATCGGTCGTCAGCGCCAGAACCCAGCTATGAAGAGAAGACCGATGAGCCGGTTCTCGTCTATTTTCAAGAGATCCGCTCAGTACCCCTGCTCGATCGCAAAGGGGAAGTCGAAATCGCCAAGCGCATCGAGCAGGCTGAAATGGAGCATCTCGTCTTTGCTCTCCAGAGTCCTCTCCTGGTAAATATTCTGAGTATTGTTCGTAGGCGTTTGCAGCAAGGCGAACTCACCCTTGCAGAGGTGTCTGAGGAATCAGACAAATTACCTGCTGAGCCTGCAGAGCATCTGCAAAATCTGCTCGACGCCCTAGCGGAGTTTGAACCAAAGCCATGCTCGTTTGGATCACGGGGCGAGGAGAGGAACGTTGATGTTGCGGATAGGCTCTTGAAGGGCCTAAAGAGCCTTAACTTTAAAACCTCCTTGCTGCAAGATGTGCTTGAAGAAGCGAAAGCGCGCTACCAACATTTGTCCATAGCTCGGCAAGGCATCGCCTTAGAAAACACTTTCAATACTCCGCTTCAGCGGATTTTAGGAGGCAGTAACAACACAAGTGCCGCACGGCCAGAGCTTGCAGAGATTTTTGATGACCCTGACGAGCTCCAGCGTCTCATCACGGGCATCGAGCCTATTGAAGAGCGCCTGAAACAGGCAAAGAAAGAAATGGTCGAAGCCAATCTGCGACTGGTTGTGAGTATTGCGAAGAAATACATCAACCGCGGATTGTCTTTCCTGGATCTCATTCAGGAGGGGAACATCGGTTTGATGCGTGCAGTGGACAAGTTCGATTATCACCGTGGGTTCAAGTTCAGTACGTATGCCAGTTGGTGGATTCGCCAAGCCATTACACGTGCGATTGCTGAGCAAGGCAAGACCATTCGTATTCCGGTCCATATGATCGAAATTCTCAACAAAGTGGTGCGATCCTCGCAATCCCTAACAGTTGAATTGGGGCGGAAACCCTTACCGGAAGAAATTGCCCAGGATACCGGATTGCAGGTGGAAAAGGTCAAAAATACCCTTAAAGTAGCTAAACGCACCGTGTCCCTTGAGAATCATGTTGGGGAAGGGGATACGGAACTCGGGGCGCTCATTGAAGATAAAAAATCAACCTCCCCCTTGGAAGCGGTGATTAACCGTGACCTGCGAGAGAAGATTCACAAGATGCTCAATACCTTGAGTCCAAAGGAGGAACGTATTTTGCGCATGCGCTTTGGTCTGGGGGATGACCCCCCCCATACCCTCGAGGAGGTAGGCCAAATCTTTGGCGTGTCTCGTGAGCGTATCCGGCAGATTGAAGCCCAAGCCCTGCGCAAGCTCAAGCATCCCAGCCGCAGCAATCACTTGCGGAGTTTTTTAGAAAATTGAGCCTCTAAACAAACCCTAGCCTGCTTGCTGCCTACCTGAGTAGGCTAGGGTTTCTCTTCTAGTTAATGATCCTCACTGCTGTACGACGTGGGCTCTGGCTGAGAATTTCCACAACGGCTGCAGCTATCTTATGAAACTCCGCTCCTGCTTGTGTATCAGGTTGTCCGATAGCCACAGGCACACCGGTGTCACCGGCATCGCAGACTTCCGGGTCAAGCGGTACACGCCCGATAAGTGGAATGCCTAAACGCTCACTTTCCTTCTGCCCCCCCCCACGACGGAAGATCTCGGTCTCCTTTCCACAATCAGGGCACGTGAAAAAGCTCATATTTTCAACGATCCCAAGCAGGGGAGCGTCCACCTGTTTGAACATCTCCGCGCCCTTTCTGACGTCCAATAACGCCAAGTCCTGGGGCGTCGTGACCAGTATCGCCCCGGTCAGGGGAACCGTCTGTGCCAGCGTGAGTTGGACATCCCCAGTGCCAGGCGGTAAATCCACCACCAACACGTCGAGTTCGCCCCAGTCCGTATCTTGTAAGAGCTGCTGCACAGCGCGCATCACCATGGGGCCGCGCCAAATGACAGGAGAGTTCTCTCCCAAGAAAAACCCTAATGACTGCATTTGGACCCCATGGTTCAAAAAGGGCAAAATACGATTGGTACTACTGACCTGCGGTTTGTCATGCACCCCCATCATCAGAGGAATACTCGGCCCATAAATATCAGCATCCAAGAGACCGGTACGCAACCCTGCCATACTCAGCGCCACAGCAAGGTTAGTTGCTACCGTACTCTTACCCACCCCCCCTTTACCACTGGCCACAGCAATAATATTTTGTACGCCTGGGAGAGGCGCCACACGGGGTGTCGCATGTTGGTGCGTTTGCACCTCTGCTGGCACCTGATCTTTGAGGCGGACTTCTACCTGCACCGTCCCAATACCTGCCAGGGCACGGAGCGCCTCTTCTGTTACCTGCTGAAGTTTGGTGGCCACATCCTGCTGGTTAGTGGTCATCTGTACGACAAGCTCGACATTCTGTCCTTGAACCTGCACACTTTTGACAAGCCCAAAAGAGACTATATCTTTCGTATAGCCTGGATATTGCACCGTTTTTAAAGTATCGTATACCTGAGCCTCAGAGAGTTTCTGTCGTCTGAACATGACTATCTTCCTTTACAGCAGACACATTACACTCTACTTAGTGCTACGCATCACAATGGCCTCGCCAGCTTGGTGGGGGAGAGCGATATCAGCCCTTCTTGCAGGCAGGAGGTAACAACTGGTGGAGGATGTACGGCGCACGGTACCTAGTATGCGCTATCTGGGCTCTCTACACGCCTATCATGTAGCAGTACCGTTGCAGTTTACGTTGAGAGGTCGCGGAGCATTTCCATAATACGTGGCCCACAACGACGCCCTTGGCAGCTACCACTGCCTGAACCGGTGAGACAATTAATTTCCTCTTTGGTCCGTGCCCCTGCATCGAGCACTTTCCAGAATATACTTTTTTTGATGCCCTTACAGATGCATACGACTTTCATGCCTTCTAAAATGGTGCGAGGCTCCGGAGACATTGCTGGCAATATATTACTTTCAGACCACTGTGTGGATGCAGGGGAATGGATAGCCGACTGAGGGGGTAACGAGGGCTCAGTGGATGTATCAGTCAGCGGAAGCGATGTAGAGAGCCAACCTGGCCCCTCTAAGCCTACTTTCGCGGGATCAAGCCCTGCAAAACCTTTTTTCTCTTTACTGGAGTCACGGACGGAAGACTTTTGTCCGGGGTTGAAGCGCTTCCGATCTTTACGCTTATCATCCATGAGCTAGTACCATCAGGAGAGAAAGTATGTATACATCTACGTAGTGTTCCATAGTTACTCGGAGCCCTCTGGGTGGATCGACGGACAGAGGTGGCGTACAGGGCAGGTGTCGCATTGGGGGACACGCGCTCTACACACAGCCCGCCCGTGGGAGATGAGCAGATGCGAAAAAAGTGTCCAGCCTTTCCGAGGCACTAACACTAATAACTCTTGCTCAATTTTATCGGGGATGAGCTCGGTGGTCAATCCCAGGCGTCGCGCCAGGCGCTGTACGTGCGTATCCACAGCAATACCTTGGGGACGGCCAAAAGCATTCCCCAACACCACATTCGCCGTCTTCCGCCCTACTCCGGGGAGCCCCACGAGAGCCCCCATCGTATCAGGCACAGAGCCATTGTGCTGCTGCACGAGTGCCGCACAACAGCGCTGAATGGTACTGGCTTTTTGACGATAGAAACCGGTTGATTGGATGTCCCTCGCTAACTCCTCAGGATCTGCAGCTACATAATCAGCCGCCGTACGATATTTCTGGAATAACGTAGGCGTTACGAGATTGACCCGAACGTCTGTACATTGCGCAGAAAGAATCGTCGCAATCAGCAATTCCAAAGGGGTTGTGAAGTTGAGCGCGCAATGGGCATCCGGGTAGGTCTTCTGCAAGATACTTAGAAGCTGTCTCAGACGACTTTTGACACTGTGTGCTGTCATTACAGACCTCATGCCAGCGCATCATGACTACCACCGTACATATCTCCATGCTCCCTCTGCATCAGCATCATGCCAGTGCATTGAAAAAGCCATAGAACTCGCAGTGCTGAGGTGGCGTGTCTTACAATAATTGCATCTGCTCTCTAGACACAGCTGATGGTATACCCTGATCAAGCAAAGCCCGCAGCTTCTGAAAATCCTCTCGCACAGAGGCTTGGAATGTCTCACGATGCAACGCCGCTGCTGGATGCAACATGGGAAACACCAGATAATTTTTCACCTGGAAAGCCTGGCCCCGCACTTTCGTGATACCCACTTTCTTCTCCAGGAGCAGTTGGGTAGCAAAATTCCCCAGGGGACAAATGACTCGTGGCTTGATAAGTTCGATTTGCCGAAATACATAGGGCTTACAGGCTTCCACTTCTTCTGGAAGCGGGTCGCGATTCTGCGGCGGGCGGCACTTCAGTACATTCGCAATGTAAATTTCTGAGCGCTGCAAATCAATCTCTTGCAGCAAACGATCCAAGAGCTTCCCCGCTGCCCCCACGAATGGTCGTCCCTCTTTGTCCTCATAATACCCGGGAGCTTCACCCACAAACATGATGGCAGCTTCAGGGTTTCCACTCCCAAAGACAATTTGTGTCCGGCTAGCCGCTAATGCACACTTTTGGCAATCTTTGACTTCGTCATAGAAAGCTCGCAATGCGTTTGGCGTATCAGCCATTACTATTCCCCACATGTGTGTAGTCGGGCCCCCTACTGGTGAGCAGGGCAATGGTCAATTCGCAGGTTGTGGAAAATCAAAAGCGTTAGATACATTAGGCCAAAACCAAAGTGATCTTGCCAAGACTCAATCATCGCACGACTGAGAATACAAGCGGAGACAGCTACCAGTCTCCGCCTGCGAATACCGGTTCACCGGATGGAGGGAGGGGGGGATGAATGCTCAAGGGGCCCTCATTCTACCATAATTTGCTCGTCAGAGCGTCCTGGCAATAAGTTGAAGGCAAAACTCACCGCAAACCCCGTGTGCAGTTTCAGCTCTCGCCACAAATTCTGTACCATTTTGTGCACCTGAATTTTCAGCAGGTGGCCAGTACGTAACTGATCTTTGGTATGGCCCCAGAACTGCCGTAGCTCCTCCCGTGATGTCATACGTCCAATCGACCAGATGTTACATTTACTCAGCAGCAGACGAAGCCGCGAAGGGACCTCCAGCTTGGCGCGAGCATAGGCCAACTGCAGCTCCTCGATACGGGCATTGTGGAGCACCCCACCGCGTATGCTTGCCAGTGCTTCCAGCAAGCGCTGCTCACGCTCGCTGCGCTTGCGCGTTTGGAGCCACAACTCTTCTAGCTCAAGTAAAAAGTGCACCCAGGCCTTCAGGTAGCCAAACCCTTCGGGTACACGCCAACGTAGATAGTGTAGGCGACTGTCTATAGGGTATCCAGGTCGTCGTGCGGTACGACCTTTCAGGCGGAAAAAGCCCGTCATCATGGGATGATTCTCTTCCAGAATGGCCGCACTTTTATACCACACCAGGTTTTTAAACACATTCCAGTACATACGCGGCGTAGCGCGCTGCAGGATGCTCCGCATATTCTCAAAATTGTAAAAAGACTTCCAGGCCTGTTTATAGGCGTCGAACCACTGCTCCCGGGACATGTGTGGATGGTCCATAGTGGGATGAAATGAGTCATAGCGGTTCAGGTCCCTATCAATAGGCACTCCACTTTGCACCGCATGCAAGTGGTCCATTGAGCCTGGAATCGGGGTCAGCATGAAAAATGACGCCTGATCAACCTGGATCTCGTTTTTCAGGCGTTCGATATCACGCGCAATGGATTCGTACGTATCAAAGGGGAAGCCAAGAATAAAGCCAACATGCGTAGAAATATCAGCAGCATGCCAGGCATCAATGAGGTTGCGGTAGTCTGCAGCATCATTTTGCTTCTTATCCGCTGCTTGCAGGTTGTCATCATTGATGCTCTCCATACCGATGAACACCTGCGTACAGCCTGCCTGTCGTGCTAAGGAGATAAAATCTTTAATTTTGTAGGATAAGACGTCCACCTGCATGATAAACTCAATCGTAATACCGTTCGTCTCCTGCAGTCTGATAATCGCTTCAAAGATTTCCCGCCATTTCTTGTTGCGTGCGAAGTTATCATCTGTGAAAAAATAGAACGTAATACCCGCTTGTCGATAATTCTCCTTGATAGCCTGCGCAATCGCCTCTGGGTCGCGCATACGCATCTTACGTCCCTGCACATTAATAATAGAACAGAAGCTGCAACTAAAGGGGCAACCACGTCCACAATCAATGGTCCCAAACTGTTGATAGGCAAAGCGCCGCAAATACTTTTTGTGAATCATGGGGACTGGGGGCGTACTTAAATCAGGGGTGGGTTCGAGAAAATTGTATAGAGGCTTCAGCTCGCCAAGGAGCACATCGCGCAGCAAGTTTTCCCACTCAGCTTCTACTTCTCCAGTGACGACAGTCACCCCGAGGTCAAGGATTTCTTGAATATCAGGCGTAGGGTTGTGGAACAAGGCGAGGGTGCCACTGACGTGGAAACCGCCGATAATCACATCCATCCCTGCCGCTCGGAAAGCCCGTGCAAGATCAATAGATCGAGGGTATTGATTGGTCTGTACCCCCACCAAACACACGACGGTTTTCCATCCTGGCCGGCGGCTACGACGAATGATCTTGGGCACGTTAATCTCATGGACAGCTTCGTCAAGGAGCTCGACGGTCATATCAAGATCGTCACGCAGCGCTCGACGCCGCTTGACATCTTCGGTGAGCGCATAAAGACACGCTAGCGTGTTGCTCGGCAACACCCCCCGCCAATGGCGCAGCACATAGCCATCGTCATCGTACTTGGAGGGCTTGAGCAGCACCACGTGGAGGCCGCAAATGCCCTGCGTATGCTCCACAGTCTTGCGCTGATTGTAGATAGCGGGGGGATGAATGGAAAGCAGCGTCATGAGCCTGGTTCCCTTTCAGAAAAACGATGCATTCTGCATCTAAGAATAACCTAGCCAACATATCGGCAACAAAGCTTGCAAACTATACCCTATTTCAAACAACTTCCCTAGGATTTTTGAAAAAATCCTTGCCATGGCTCTCTCCGCATACCTGACTACACATGGGAAAGCGCTTGTGCTTTCAGGGGGAATTTGCAAAACTTGTATCCGAGCTTGCCCCTAGAGACTTGTTCTTGTGTGTACAGCGCAGGCAAGAGCCATCCCAACCGTGTGCCAAGGAGGTGCTCAGCATGAATACACCTGCAGCAGCGTTGAGCAGAAAAGCCCCAGGAGATGGTAGAGAGCCTGGGCTCTGGCTGCACAGCAAACAGTGGGATCTCCTCTATATCACTGGCAGTAGCGTCCTAGTGGTGCTGCCTCTGATGCTCTATGCAGTCGTTGGCCATTCCGCACTCTTTGTCAATCTTTTTATTGCTGGCGTGATCGGTGGTCCCCACATGTATGCTACCTTTTTTCGGACCTTCCTGGACCCGTCCTTTCGGCAGCGTCATCGGCTGCTCGTCATCGGTTCGTTAGGCATTCCAGTGCTCGTTGTCGCCGGCGCCGTCTGGGCTTTCCAGCTCCTGATGACGCTGTTTTTCTTCTGGGCCTCCATACATGTTCTGCACCAGATCGCCTATATTCTGGAATGCTATGAACGCAAGCAGCACGGCCAGCCCCAGCGCTGGTCCCTAGTCATCGATTATGCCGTGGTCTTCAGTAGTCTCTATCCCTTTGCCTCCTATAGATTCATCCATGATGACTTCTATATTGGCAAAACGCTTTTATTGTATCCTGATATGTTCAAGACGCCCTTCGTTTGCTATACAGTTTCTGGCTTTTTTGCCTTCGCCTTTTTCCTTTTTATTGGCAAAACCATTAGAGAAATACAGCAAGGGACAGTGCACTATCCAAAGATTCTCTTAATGGTCACGACGATTGGCTTGGCATTCTTTATTACGAGTCATAGTGGCAACCGACTTGAAATTGCTTTTCAGGGTTTTAATACCTGGCACTCTTTTCAATATCTGGCGCTGACCTGGTATATCAACACGTTACGCAAGCAACGTGGTACGATCGAGGCACGGGGCATTCCTTGGCTGTCAAACCTTGGTGCAAGTCGCCTTAGCTGTTTCTATGGGCTCAATGTTGCTTGCACACTCGGCGCGCTGCTGCTCATTGGTGTGGTATTTCGGCTCTCGGGACTCACCTTTGAGCACAGCTACTACATAGTAGTGCTCTCGTTTCTCCTCATCCACTACTGTCATGACCATGTGCTCTTCACCCAATTTGGGGATCTCGCTCCACAGGCAGAGGAAGCAGGGGAGAGGCATTAGGGAGTAGCCCGTTCAGCCGCCTTACGCAAGGCACGCTGCGTCAATACAGCGCTGAGATGACGGCGGAACTCCGTCGAGGCATGGAGGTCGCTTTCAGGCTCGATCTCAGAGGCAGCAGTTTGCGCAACATCGCGGAGACGTGCGTCATCTACGGTGCGCCCCAGCAAGAGAGCTGGGGCTGCAGCAATCTTATGTGGCACACCGCCGACACCGCACAGCACCACCGCCACATGCGTACATTGCCGTGCGGTATCCAGTGTTAGTAGTACGGCCACCCCGACCATAGCAAAGTCGCCATGACGGCGACTCTCCTCCATGAAACACCAGCCAGTACCTGCAGGATAACGTGGAAAGCGTACCTCGGTCAGTATTTCATCAGGCTCTAGCGCTGTGGTCAAGTACGCGCGAAAGAGGTCTATGGCCGCAATCTGGCGTGTGCCGCGGGGTCCCTTGACCTGTACACTGCCCCCATGCGCTAACAGGACTGCCGGCAACTCGGCCGCGGGGTCGGCGTGGGCGATGCTGCCTCCAACGGTGCCCCGGTTGCGGATCGCCATATGGCCCATGAGTGTTGTGGCCTCGTACACCAGGGGATAATCCTGGCGTACAGTGGGTGAGCGTTCGAGACTGCGCTGACGTGTCAGCGCACCGACAGCCAGGGCTCCATCGCGCTCCGTGAGGTAATCGAGTGCAGGAATACGGTTGAGATCGATGATATACTGCGGCCGTGCTAGGCGGAGATTCATCATCGGCATTAAACTCTGACCACCTGCCAGGAGCTTCACTGTGTCTCCATGCTCAGCGAGTAGGGTAATTGCTTCATCGATAGTCGATGGGGCCGCATAGGTAAACGGTGCGGGTTTCATCCACGTGCCTCCTCTCGATCAGGTACTCCGGCCGCCTTGCGACACAACCGGGGCTTTGGTAGAGAAGTTCTGTCCCCATGAAGCCCCGTCCTGGAGCCCAGCCCAATAGGGTACGTTACTTCACCCCTAGAGCTTGTGTCAAGGACAAGCTATCGCTCCAAGTAGCGTGGCGCAAAAGTGTTTTTGAATTTCCTATCCACCTCTGGTATCGTCATGGCAGACGGTGTTTGCCATGTGATAGGCTGTGTCCCCTGAAGGAGTAGAGCACCTATGGCAACCTTTCCCCCCACGCTCTCCAGCGCCCCCTCCCATACTGACCCGACGGCGTTGCTCCAGGCAGGCAATGAACACGTCTGGCTCCACGCCTCTTCCTGGCGTGCGCTGGCTGCCAATCAGGAAGGCAAGCGCATTATGGTCGAAGGGCGTGGCTGTATCGTAAAGGATATTGATGGCAAAGAGTATCTTGATGGCCTGGCAGGCCTCTGGCTGGTCAACGTAGGGCATGGCCGAAAAGAAATCGGGGAAGCGATGGCAGCGCAGGCCGGTACCCTGGCCTACGCCAGTTCAACACAAACGACCACGGTGCCGGCGATTCAACTCGCAACACTTCTGGCCGAGATTACTCCTGGAGATCTCTCCACCGTGTTTTTTTGCAGTGGGGGCTCAGAAGCCGTCGAGTCAGCGATCAAGATTGCCAGGCAATATCAGTATCTCGCCGGCTTTCCAAAACGTTTTAAGATCATTGGGCGGCGTGGCTCCTACCATGGGGCAACGTTTGGTGCAATGAGCGTCAGCGGCACACGTCAGATGACCGAACCGTATTACAGCCCGTTTATGAATGGCGCCTTGCATGTTGCCCCCCCTTACTGTTACCGCTGTGATTATCGCCATACGTATCCCGCCTGTGACGTATATTGTGTCGACGCTATTGAACAGCTGATCGAGCATGAGGGGCCTCAAACTGTCGCCGCAGTGATTGCTGAGCCTATTTCGGCCTCTGGCGGGATCGCCATACCACCGCCGGAATATTTACCGCGCTTGCGCCAAATCTGTGACCGCCATGGCGTGCTGTTGATCGTCGATGAGGTCATCACGGGTTTTGGACGCACGGGCAAGATGTTTGCCTCCGAGCACTGGGGCCTCGTGGGCGACATCATGACGATGGCCAAGGGGCTCAGTAGCGGCTATGCCCCGATTGCCGCGGCGATCTGCTGCCCGAAGGTCGTTGAACCCTTCGCGAGCGACACTGGGAAACGGCTCTCGCACCTCTTGACCTTTGGTGGTCAGGCGGTCGCCTGCGCGGCGGCACTAGCCAATATCGATATCCTCCAACGTGAACGCCTCGTGGACAACGCGGCGACTATGGGGGCGTATCTGTTAGAACAATTACAGGGGCTACAGCATCATCCAACGGTGGGGGACATACGCGGCCTCGGACTCCTGACGGCCATGGAGCTGGTGAAAGACCGCACCAGCAAAGAAAAATTCGCCATGGAAGGGGAGGAAGTGAAAACGCTGAACACCCTGTTCCTGGAGAAAGGATTGTTGACGCGGGCAACACACATCATCATGCTGTCGCCTCCGCTGTGCATTACGCGTGCTGAGGTCGACCGCATCGTGGAGATTATTGACAGCAGTCTGACCGCTATGGAGCAGCAGTATGGCTATTGTTAACGCTGTGAGCCTGAAGGGAGAAGCCTCATGACAACTGCGCCAACGCTGCCGTTTCATCCGCAGGGTTATCTGAGTGTTGCCACCAATCTCGGCATCAAGGATACGACCCCGGACTTTACAGTGATTTATTCCACGGTACGGGCGGCTGCAGCGGGCACGTTCACCCAGAGTCTATTCTGCGGGGCACCAGTGATCATTGGGCGTGAGCGTCTGGCGGATGGTTACGCTCAGGCTCTGGTCATCAACAGTAAAAATGCTAATGTGGCAACGGGACAGCGTGGCATAGAGATAGCCCGAGACATTACTGGCATGGTGGCTGCAGAACTAGACGTTGCTCCTGAAGACGTCATTCCCAGTTCCACAGGGGTCATTGGACAACAACTGCCTCTGGAAACATTCCGCCAGGCTATACCGGGTCGCCTCCGGGCGCAGTTGCGTCCGCATGAGCTGGGGCTGGCAGCGCAGGCTATCATGACCACTGACACACATCCCAAGTGCATCGCGAAACGGGTCGGCAACGCGGTGCTTGCTGGCATTGCGAAAGGTGCGGCCATGATCGAGCCCAACATGGCCACCATGCTGGCGTTCCTTCTGACCGATGCGGCCATTCCCGCGACGACGCTCCGCCCGATGCTGCAGCGTGCGGTAGATACCTCCTTCAACATGATCAGTATAGACACCGACACCAGTACCAGCGATACGGTCATTGTCATGGCCAATGGTCTGGCTGGAGAGGTCGATCTGCATGCCTTCGAGACCGCTCTCCATGAGGTCTGTGTCTATTTGGCCAAAGAGATCGCCAGTGATGGGGAAGGGGCTACGAA
>Ga0137403_10007954_pt1 | contig 11901 bp, 11 predicted proteins | sample CZOMad2_1_16fung_FD_122057 | JGI IMG/M metagenome (GOLD analysis project Ga0137403, IMG submission 122057) | Vadose zone soil fungal communities from Angelo Coast Range Reserve, California, USA - CZOMad2_1_16fungal (Hybrid Assembly) | ecosystem: Environmental > Terrestrial > Soil > Vadose zone...
GGGCCCACGGCTCGATCCAATTTGGCAATCAGCTTCGCGTCCTGCACGATGGGTTCGGTCTGCTTTATTTCCGCAATTAGATCATCCCCCACTTTCTGCTCCATTTCCGGTGGGATTTTTGCGACCAAAGCTCGCACCATTATTCCACTCAAAACCGAAACGATAACCGCGATAACGCCGAAAGCTCCGAGGACTCCCAAGGTGATGGCCAACCTTCGCTTCAATTCCCGCGGACCTTCCAAATCGCGAATTTGGTTTCGAGTGGCCGGCTGCTCGAGTAAAAAATGGTGCTGCAGGATGCGCGAGTCGAAGGTGCTTAGCGTCCACTCCGGTTGGTCCGGGCTCGAAAAACAGATACGCCCCCGAATCTCCTGGTCCAATTGGATCTCCAGGCGGGCGAGTGGAATTTCAAGATTTACGGTCGGCGAAATGAACCGCAGGCGGAAGCGCTCGAAAATAATCGTGCCGGGCACGACTCCATTGGCCGGATTCGAATGAACGGCTTCCGCTTCGAAGGTTAAGCTGTCCTCGCCCACGCAAGCATGCTTTTAGCAAACTTTAACTGAGTTGACACGCAAAATGTGAAGCGTCTCGTTTTGCATCTCGACTATCTTTGCGCTGGCAGGCACAAGTGGTGCGGTGAACAGAAAAACAGAGAGGAAAGTCGATTTGGCGCGAGCGCTAAGCGCCGCCGTGCAGGCTGCAACTTTAGTTGGTGTGTTAATGCGCCGGCAGCTTGCTGCTCCTAAACGTGCGTTCGTGGTCACACAACGTGACATCAAACTGGAACTCGATGTCAGGTGCCAAAAAATGATTGAAAGGCGACTGCGCTCGGCCTTTCCGGATGTGGGTTCGCTCGGAGAGGAAGGAATCGCCGGGGATCCAACTGCCGCATACCGCTGGGTGGTGGATCCGATTGATGGCACTGTCAATTTCGCTTACGGCATCCCACACGCCTGCGTTTCCATCGCGCTCCAGAGTCGTTCGTCCGTGACTGCCAAACGACGCCGCGGCTCTGAACCAGGTCGGCCATCTACGACGTATCCGGATGGTTACCAAACATTGGTGGGCGTCATTTATGATCCTTTCTGTGACGAATTGTGGACCTCCACTATCGGCCAGCCGGCCCGATTGAATAGCAAAGTCATTCACGCCAGCCCTCGACGCAGACTCGCGGAAGCGATCGTTTGTATCGGTTTGTCCAAGAGCAAGGAACATCTGGAAGCCACCTTGCCCTTGCTCAACAAACTGGCCCATCGCGTGCGCAAAATTCGGATCATGGGTGCGGGCGCGCTTGACCTGGCCTATGTGGCTACGGGGCGATTTGACGCCTACATCGAGCGCGGCATCCGGCTCTGGGACATTGCTGCCGGCTCGCTCATCCTGGAATGTGCCGGCGGTGAGGTTCGGCGCGAGCCGATTCCCGGAGAGCATGCATACCGGATAGTCGCGAGTAATGGCCGGCTCAGAGCAAGCCATTTAGGGGACCCGCCGTTCAATTCAGCGTGAACGTGCCGGAAACTGCGAAGGATGTGGGCGGATTATATGCTGTGCCATTGAAAATTCCGCCAGCGTTTCCAGTGAAGTTCAATTGAAGAGTCATGAAAGGCAATGCCGAAAAATAAATTGGCCAAAGGTCCCCTCGATAGGGCTCTTGAGTCCATGAGTAAGCGTCAATTGTTCCCTGCGAATTGTTCGTGCCAGTATGATAGGAGTAGGTGCCTCCGCCTGCTCCGTCAAAGTTGTTAGTAATCGTGCCAGCCCCGCCATTGAAATTGAGTATCACGCGCCGGGCAAGAAGCGTCTTGGGCGCAAAGGTCGAAGAAGGATACTGGACCTGAGCAATTGAAAAGAATCGAAACGGCCTGTCCACTGCTCGGTAAATTGTGTTAGTGACCGGCGAACTGATTTCTATCCCGAGCATTTGAGGACTCCAGCCGGCAAGATTGGTTGAGTTGTAAAGCCGGTTATCCGCGTACAATCGATTGCTGAACGCAAGGGAGATTTGTCCGGAACTGTTGGCGATCTTCAACGGTAGATTCGTCACCTGCGGCAAGTTTTGCGCATTAATGTCGAAAGCTTGAGCCGCGCTTCCTACGCGGCGGATAAGCACATTTTGAATAACGACATTCGTTAGAGGCTTGCTGTTCGCATTAGTCGCGACCTGGCTGATGGCAATGACCACATTCGTTCCACCAGCTAGCTCGCCAAAAATCGTGTAGCCATCGTTAAGGAACGGGGTGTTCGTAACCGTAATAAAGAATTGTGAACCGTTGGAATTCGTGCCTGTGTTCGCCATCGCCAAAATACCCGTGTTGGTGAATCGTAGGGAGGGACTGATTTCATCTGGAAAAACGTAGCCTGGCCCGTCGGTACCCAGGCCGTTCGGAGATCCGGCCTGGATCACGAATCCCGCAACAACACGATGGAACAGCAATCCATTGTAGAATGTGTTTGTCCGCGCGGTGCCGCTCGGCAGATCCAGCCACGGACGCTGTCCTGTAGCCAGCCCAATGAAATTCGCGACTGCCTTCGGGGCGATGGCATATTCCAGCCGGCAAGTAAAACTGCCCATACTAGTGGTAAAATCCGCAAAGATGCCGTTAGTCTGGCCTGCCGCGCAGAACACAAAACCACAGGAAGCGAGGAGAACCTCCCAGCGAAACATCCGGACCAGAAGTCCAATTCTCATGAATACAGCACGGTCGGCTTCACAACTTTCCCAGAGCGCTCGGACAGCGACTGCCAGGTGGCAGCGCCGGAAAAGTCGCGGTTGAGAATCTCAGAAGCCGTTCCGAAATTCAAGCCTAAAGTCGCCGAGTCCTCGCGAACTTGCCTTGATCTTAATTCAAGAATTCAATTCGCGGTAATTCGCGCACAAACCCCGGTTTGACTCCGATTCCTCCGGGAAGCTAATCCCCATTGGATTTCCGCCGAAGGCGCTGGCCTCTCTCGAATAATTGGGCGGTGGCCAGAATGATTTCGTGCATTTGATAAGCCAAGTCTCCGCTATAGAAATAATCGCCATTGGCCTCCGAGCGAATACCCATCCGACTAATTTGGGCCAGTTTTCTTGAGACGTCCAAAATCTGTTTTTCAGTCGGCCACTGAATCAGGTTGGTCGCCTCCGGAAAAGTGGGAGCGCCAGGATTGTCGGAACGCGGCTTGCGCCCTCGGAGCGCATTGTTACCTGCGCCGGCTTTCGTTGTTGTGCGCATCGTCTTCATGAATATCTGCTGGCAGCTCGAACCCTAGCGTGATCCTGTTTTTCCTATGGAATCAGACCATATGAACAACCATTACCTTCCCGGGAGGACCTGCTGGCCGTGTAGCTCAATGTAACATTGATTCTGCTTTTTACAACATGGGGATTTACTTGAAACCCTCTGTTTTTCCCTGATGGTTCACTGTATAACCAGGCCTTAGCTTTCCCGCTCCTGAGCTTCACGTTGCTCTCGTTGGTAAGCTCGGCTATAACGCAGACGTGTACCTGGCTGCCGATTACACCCCGGAGTTTGACTCGTTCAAGGAACGCCTCCTGGAGCTGGCCCAGATCCGCTCCGCCGCTGAACTCCTCCACCGCGTCGTGACCCGCCTGGCCGAGCCGCCGTATGTCGCGCTGGCACGCATCTGGCTCGTGGACAGGGGCGACCTCTGTTCATCCTGCTGCATGCGGCCGGAGTGTCCGGATCAAACCTCCTGCCTTCACCTGGTCGCCAGCGCAGGAAGACCCCAAGCGGATCCCAAGGCGGATTGGTCGCGGCTCGACGATGAGTTCCAGCGCATTCCGCTCGGCGTCGGGAAAATCGGCCTCGTGGCATCCACCGGCCAGGCCCTGGTGGTGAAGGACGTGGCCCGCGACCCTTCGCGGTTGTCTCGGCGGAAATGGGCGACGGCGGAAGAGATTCACGGCTTCGACGCGCAGCCGATCCGATACAAAGACGAAGTGCTGGGCGTGCTGGGCCTGTTCACGCGCATTCCCATTCCGGAGCAGGGCCCGGCCTGGCTGCGCATTTTTGCCGATCACATCGCCGTGGCTTTCGTGAATGCGCGCGCCTTCGAAGAAAACGATCGGCTCCGCGCCCGGCTGGAGCTGGAAACCAGTTACCTCCGCGAAGAAGTCCGCGAAGCCAAGGCCCTGGGCGACATCATCGGCCAAAGCGCCAGCCTCAAGCAGTTGCAGCGGCAGATTGACATGGTGGCGCCCACGGATGCCACCGTGCTGATCCTGGGCGAATCGGGCACCGGCAAGGAACTGGTCGCCCGCGAAATCCACCAGCGCAGCCGCCGCAGCCAGCAGCCGCTCATCCGCGTCAATTGCGCGTCGGTCCCGCGCGAGCTTTACGAGAGCGAATTCTTCGGCCACGCCAAAGGCGCGTTCACCGGCGCGATCAAGGACCGCGCCGGCCGATTCGAAGCGGCGGACGGCGGCACGCTCTTCCTCGACGAGGTGGGCGAAATCCCGCCCGAGTTGCAGAGCAAACTTCTGCGCGTGCTGCAGGAAAAACAATACGAGCGCGTCGGCGAAGAAACAACCCGCACCGTCAACGTCCGGATCCTGGCCGCCAGCAATCGCGATCTGAAGGCAGAGGTCGAGTCGGGCCGGTTCCGGCGGGACCTCTATTACCGGCTTAACGTCTTCGCCATCGAGGTCGCCGCGTTGCACCAGCACAAGGACGACATCCCGCTCTTGGCCGCGCATTTCCTTAGGCAAACGGCCCGGCGACTCAAGGTGCCACTCCCCAAACTCACCCCGGCGCACCTCCTCGAGTTGCACAACTACGACTGGCCCGGCAACGTACGAGAGATGCAAAACCTCATTGAGCGCGCGCTCATCCTCGCGCAAAAAGGCCCACTCCGGTTCGACCTGCCTCACACCGAGCGCGAGGTCCCAGTGCCTGTGGCCGGACAGGGCGTGGACACCGCTGGTTCAGAAGTGCTGATTCTTACAGATCCAGAGCTGCGCCTGCGCGACCGCGCCAACGTTGTGGCCGCGCTCACCAAGTCAGACTGGAGGATTCACGGTCCGGGCGGCGCCGCCGAGTTACTCAGAATAAACCCGTCCACCTTGGTTTCCCGCATCAGGAAGCTGGGACTGAAAAAGCTGAAGTGAGGACCGGCGTTGACGACGCTGGGAGTGTCGGACTGTACAGGAGCTAAACCGAGGTAACGGAGGGCAGAATTATGTTTCGGAAGAGACAGAAACATTTGGGGACAGAGAAACTAAAGACATGGAGAAGATTATTGCCACAGAGAACACAGAGATCGCATAGTTGGTGCCAATCTATGAGGAATGTGGAGGGCGGGGGTGGAGCGTTGGGCCTCGGAGTGGGGGGGCCGAGAGCCGAAGAGCCGGGGAGCGCGAGGGTCGGCGGCACAGTGACTTACGAGAATCGAGTCTGGAACGTGGAGCATTGAAGCTTACAAGCTGCTGGACTGCGTCATTTTTCTAGACAATCGTTTCACTTTTACTTTTGCTGTGTTTCGGCTCACTTTTTTTCTTCTTTCTTCTCGTCCTTCTTGTCCTCTTGCTTCGCGACTTCTTTGAGCTCCGCGCCCGTGGAGATATCCACATTCGGCAATGCTTTCTTGAGGTTCGCCACTCCGGCTTCGGTTGTCTTGGTTTGCCACAAATAAAGATGTTCGAGATGGGCCAACCCTTTGAGCTGCTCCAGACCCGCATCGGTGACCGTCGTGCCGTACAGATTGAGATAGTTGAGATTGACCAACCCTTTCAGATGCACCATGCCGGCGTCGGTGACCGGTGTGTTCTCCAGATGCAACTGATTGAGGTTGGTCAATCCCTCGATGTACTCCAGGTCGGCGTCTTTGATTTTCGTGCCGCCCAGGCCGAGAGCGACCAGGCCCAGCACGTCCCTCAAAGGCACGAGTGCTTTATCCACCGACTCACTGCCTTGTGCATGGAAATTGACCTCCCGCCAGCCGGAGTTCTCTGCAATGGGTCTGGCTTCCACACCGAGCGACTCCAGCATCGTGATGGCTTTCAGTTCAGCAGCGGTGGGTTTGTGGTGAGCAAGTTTGGGAGTCGTGGACACCGCCGCTGCCGGCTCCTCGTTTTTTTTGGCCACAATCGCGAACACAATCCCTTCCGGCCATTCCGCCCCCTGATTGATCCAATCGCGGATCAAATCGGTTTGCGCTTTGGTGAGCAGATCGCCCTTGTTCGGCATCACGTCGTCGTTGCCGGCGGGCAGTCTGATGCGCCGGTACACCTCACTTTCGTCCGCCTTGCCCGGCACGATGACCACGCCGTCCTTGCCACCCTTGAGCGCGGCTTCCTTGGAATCGAGGCGGAGCTTGGCCTTTGGTTTCTCCGGGCCGTGACATTCCACGCAAGACTTTTGGAGGATGGGTTGAATGTCCCTGGCGAAATCAATCTTGTTTTCCGGTCTGGCTTCCCAGGTTCCGAACCCAGCCACGCCGGCCACGATCAAAACCATTTTTTTCATCTCTCCCATTTGCACCGGAATGGCTTCCTCGGCAATCCTCAAATGAACGCCGTCTGCTTTTCCGGCATGGCGTCGCGTTGGGCTTTGGTGAAGGGATTGATCTGGGACGGCGCATCCACGCGTTCCTTGCCGCTCAGCAATCCCTCAATCGTGAGAAGCTGGATTTTTGGATAATCTTACCAGAGCTTCGACTCGTAGCCTGCGTCCACCGCTTCGTGGCTCATCGGATTTGGTAAGCTGTTCCAGCGTGAGCAGAATTCCGCCCGCCGCTTCCTGATTGTTCACGTCGCCGGCAAGTCGCAATCCGCGCCTCTCCCGTCTCCTTGCTCGCCCCTGCCGCGAAGTTTCTCCATTTGACGTTCAGTCACTCCAGCTCTCCCAACGCCGAACCAGAGCCACCCAGAATCTTGTCGCGCTGTCGAGCGACCATTGCCCAGGCAAGTTCCCGAAAAGAGGTAACTGCTCATTCAAGCACCGGAAGGTGATCCACTTGCCCGAAAGGTAAGCCTGAACTAAGTCCAGCACCACGCGGCCAAAAGTCTCACTGAGGTTCACTCTGAAGCATGGGTTGGCACAGTTGTAAAGCAAACACTCAATAAAGTAAGAGGCAGGCAAGTCCTCGGAGATACTTTCATGCTGGACCAAATTATAGCGGAGGTTCTTGAATAATCGCACCGTCCTCTTAAATCGGTCTGCGGTCCGCTCGTTTTTGGCCACCCCCTTCGAGAAGTGCTGGCGCGGATAATTATCAATCCACCTGTCTTCGGTCGACACGTAAAGGCTCACACCTTGCATGCTTTTCGGGTAACCGTAGCCTGCGACAGGGTAAGTTAGGTAGTTTCTAAAAGTCTGGCAGACCACAACATCAGCAGGCCGATATGGAGTCGTGACTTTGAACGCCTTGCCGCTTGGAGTTTCATGCACGCGATCCCATCCGAAGCGATTGCGTAAAGCCTCGGAAACCATTTCTCGAAACTGCCAATACGTGACGCGCGGAGAATTCTGCGCCCGGCGGTGAAATCGTAGTTGGTCACACTCAGTGAGACGGGTAGAACCGTAACGCACTGCAGAAGTAAGCTCAACCAACACATCAACATCGCTCTCGGCGAAAATGTTTGTGGAGTTCTTGTAAGACCCTTGGAGGTACACATCATACTTGACGCCCACAGGCCATTTGAACGCCGCGAGTGCTGAACGGATTGACTCGTGTGTTTGCTTCGAAGTGGTAATCGCCCCTTGGCGAGACCATGTCACAAGTCGGCTCTCAGGGATCGGCATAACAATCCTAATCGCTTCTGATATCGGCTTCCTCAAGGAGGAGTTTTGAAATCTTCCACATTGCCTCAAACAAGTGGCTTCGCCCCAAGTAGAGCCTGCGATACGTGGCAACGATCTCTGACTGTAATTTTTCCTTTTCCCACTTTTGCGCTGGCTTAAGTATCGCGCTGATGTAACGCTGGTGGAATTCCGCCGCCAGCAGCACCGCCGGAAGCTGGAGATAATCCATTTCTGCGTTCCCGACCTCACGGCTGACGCCCAGTGTTTCAAGATTGTTGAACTCAACGATGTGGTGTGATTGCGGTGTCTGCGAATTCCAAAAGGTTTTTACATTCTCTTCCCGGTCGGTTTTCCGATTAGCGGAAGACGGGCTTTGCTCACGGACGGGTTGTGCGATCGGGTTCAAGCGAGCAGCCGTGAAGTCTTGGTCGTAGTTCTCGCCTCGAACGGAAGGTCCGTAACGCTCTCGCCGCTCAATGTCCGCTGGCGGAACATCAGAGTTGCGCAATCCGATGCGAACCCGGTTCACTGACAAAAAATCTCCCAGCGCCTCGTCGTTCCGAAGGTCAGTGGCGAGCCGGATCATGTCCTTGTATGGGCCGACGAGCCAGCCTGTGTCGTCCACTGAAGTCTTGAACAGAAAAAGTTGCGGATAATTCTTCGGCGGCATCACCGGTTTGCATCCGGGCAAGTTCGAGATCGCTTTCCAGAGCATATTGTTTTTAACGGACATGAAAGCTCGGCATTCAGTCGTTTGCAAGCGCGGGATCCTCTTCTCAACTTTTGTCCCCTCAGCGACAAAGTTTCGTCATGGCGGATCAAGAATTGGGTGCGATGTTCCATGCCTGAGGGCTAACGGATCGGTGCTTCCAAGTGGTGGTAGGCCGGGCGGGTCGCGAGCCGGGCGTCTTCCCGAGGGCCGCCCACGGTGAAATGGTAAAGGCTTTGGAAGGCGTGATCCGGGAGGCCCATCAATTCATGAACGGGGTCGTCGAAGAAACAGCCGATGCCGGTTGCTCTTACCCCCGCGGCTTCCGCCTCCAGGTAGAGGACCTGCCCGATCATGCCGGTTTCCCAAAATAGATGGCGATAGCGATAGGGAGCCGACTCAACTTCCTCTCGAAATCGCGCGATCATGCCCAAAGAAAAGGCGCCGTCGCCAGCAATGGACTGCTGGCAGCTTATCGAGGTTGCGGTGCTCTGAAAATCTCCGGCCTGGAGCAAGTATAAGGGCAGCGCTGCATCTACTGGACGCCAGAGGAAATGGCGATGGCACTTTTGCTGCAAGGCGGTCAAATCCCGTTCCGCTCGCAGCAGGAAATACAAGCCCGGTTCCAAACCCGCGACGCGGTGGACGAACAAGAGCAGATGCACGCACGGGACGGCCGGTACGAGATCGAACGGCGCGCACTCGTCGCGTGGAAGGGTTTTCTCCAGCATGGCGAAAAACTGGTCTTTGGTGATGCTGCTGACGCCATCGAAGGCCACCGCGCTCCTTCGTTGGCGAATGATTTGTGCGGCAGGGATTTCAGATTGGGCCGTCGGCGCGTAAAATGGCAGTGGTGTGTTGGCTAGGAAATTCTCAATAAAGACGCGCCTCCTCTCCCCGGCCCTCTCCTCCATCCGATGGAGGGGAGGGGCAAAAGGGTTCGGGCCTTCGCTGGCTCCGGCCGTCCTGGCCCTCTCCTCGATCCTCTCCCCACTCGTTCCTCGAGGGGAGAGGAAGAAGCAAGCTTGGGGTCTTGCGGTCGCCTCCGCCACACGCGAGATGATCTCCCAATCCACGTGATCCTTGCTCAATTGATTTGGCGTTCCCTGGAACCGCAGCCCTGAAAACTCCGATACAATCTGTGGCGGCAAATCTCGCGGAATCCCCTGCGCCCCGCTGCGGTGGACGAAACACAGCAGTTCGGGATGCTCCGCCTCGAACTCCGGCCATTGGGTTTGATCGAAGCCCAACAACCTCGCAATCTCTTCGTCGGACGCCGCGTGCAACCAGGTGACTTTCCAGCCGAGCAGATTGGCTGAGAAGCTGAGGGCTGCCAGGGCATGCCCGACGTCGTGCTGGCAATAGCGAAAAGCCCGTTCACCATATTTCCATGCTTCGCGCCAAAAGATGCTGGTCAAGGCGACGAGGAAGCCATCCGTGTGAAGATGCTCTTTGATTTGCTGCCACAGCGTTTCGGGCACTTCGGCTGTGGGTTCCAGGGCATGCAGGAAAGAGTTGTAATGGAATACTCCAGGGGTGATTCCGGGCAGCGCCGGCAGGATCAGGTGGGCTTCGGTCGGATGAAGATTGCCGCTGGAAGGATTCATCCGCAAGGCCCACGTGCTTCCAGGAATGGACTTCCAGGCGGAAATTCCGAGCGATAACTCAAGAAAGGCACCGATGGTTTCGCGGTTAAAATCCTGGAAGACGTTGCGGCTCCGTTCGTACAGAGCCAGGTGCCAGCCCGCGGAGTCTCTTTGCAGCAACGGAAGCCTGACCGCTGTCACTCCTTCATAGAAGCGGAATGGATTGGGCTGATTAGCCCAGTCCAGGAACCCGACGGACTTCGCATAGCGATGAAAATGATGCTTGGTCTGCTCGTGATAAAGCAGCGTCTCTGTGACTGCGGAATCGATCACGGTGTTCATTCATCTAGCACAGACGGACAGATGTGGAGCATTAGGCCATTGGCCTCGCCTCTCGGTCCTGCATCCACATTTACTTGTGCAATTTAACAGAGGGGTTCGAGTCAAGCGCGTTTTTTCCGTGCGCCCTGCCCACGCATTCCAACTTAGGGAAGACCAGGCTTCGACTTTTCATGGTGAGAACTCACAATTTATGAAATCGCACAACCGGCCAGGCGAGCGCAGGCAACGCGCATCTGCTTGGGCATCATAGGATTCACGCCCGGCATCCGGTTGGCACGCAAGATGATAAGTACTGGTTGGGCACAATTCACGCAGCAGCCACAAGGCAGAGAAACCGAAGTCACAAACTGAAGTCATAATGTCACGAGCTCTACAATCTTTCGCCGACATGTCCTTGAAAGTGGTCGCCGTCCGCACTGCCGACGATAGTGACTTCTGGTTCGAGTTCCCAGCTTCTGGCCCTCAATCAACACCCTCCGCCCTGACGACTCCTCTTGAGCGGCCCGCTGAACGTCGCCGCGATCCGTTCGCGGAGTACCCCGGATGGTCTCATTGGAGGAATAAGTGATTGAGATCCGACACATCAGGGGCAATGCCTAAATGAACCAAGAACTGAACTCATTATGTCACGCCTAGCTCCCATCCAAACCAATGGCGCCACCTCGGAACTCAAGCGGAGCCTCAAGAACAGCCATCTGAAGCTCGATGAAGCGCCCAGGTTCCTCCAGGTCATGGCCAACTCGCCTGCTTCGTTGCGAGCCTACATCCGCGCAGATGCGGCGCTCGTGCGCGGGCAGCTCACGCCCCGCCAGCGCCAGCAGGTTGCCCTGGCCGTGGCGGAAATCAACGGCTCCAGCTACAGCCTCTCCGCCCACTACGAAACAGGCAAGAACCTCGGTTTGACTCATCACGAGATGCAGTTGGCCCGCAACGCGACCGCAGCGGACACCAAGGCAGAGACGATGTTGCGCTTCACTCAGGCGGTCGTGCTGCAGCGCGGCGAAATCAGTGACGACGACTTCCAGGCGCTGCGTAAAGCCGGCTTCGCCGACGGGCAGATCATCGAGGTCGTCGCCAACATCGCCCTGAACATTTTCTGCAATTACTTCAACAGCGTGGCCAAAATGGAAGTGGACTTCCCACTCCTCCAGCCGGGCACGGAAGTGCCACGCGCGGGAAAATCCGCTCAATCAAAGACCCGGCCCGCCACGCCGAGGGCCAGGGCGCCAAAACCGCTCATGAATAGAAAGTAGTACTATGAACGTTTACATAATCATCGGCCTGGTTGGCCTCTTTGCGCTGGCCTGGTTCTGGCGCAGCTGGTTCTGGCTCAAAAAGCCAGTCCTGAAGGGTGCGCCAGCTCCTACGTGGCCGGCACATGGAGTCAAGACGGGCCCCAAGCGCAAGTTCATCGTGCCCCTTTAAAATGACCGTCGCTGCCCGAACCGTTGGCGGGCAGGCGCGACGGCCCGAAAACACACCCGCCAACAAGGAATGGAATAAGGAATGCACTAGC
>Ga0137403_10005334_pt2 | contig 11900 bp, 10 predicted proteins | sample CZOMad2_1_16fung_FD_122057 | JGI IMG/M metagenome (GOLD analysis project Ga0137403, IMG submission 122057) | Vadose zone soil fungal communities from Angelo Coast Range Reserve, California, USA - CZOMad2_1_16fungal (Hybrid Assembly) | ecosystem: Environmental > Terrestrial > Soil > Vadose zone...
GGGCTCGTCGCGCCGTCGCTGCGGGTCGCTCACGAAGGCGAGGCGCTCGCCCGCGCGCCAGCGGCGCTCGAACGCCGCGCGCGCGAGGAACATCTCCCGCGTGTGGCCGGCGAGATAGGTGGGCGGCACGAAGCCGGGCGGCTCGAGGAGCGTGATGCGCCGCTCGGTGTAGTAGGCGAGGCCGCCCACCTGCTGGTACTCCTCCGGGGACTCGAAGACGACCTCCACCTCGCGCGGGACCGCGGCGACCAGCGCGCGCGCCACCGGCCGCCACGAGAAGAGGGGCTCCGCCACCCCCTCGGCGCGCAGCACGATCGCCGCGAGCGGCACCATGCTCGCCGCCAGCACGGCCACCAGCCAGTCGGGCCGGCGGCGCAGCGCCGCGAGCGCGGCCAGCACGCCCGCGCCCGCCACCACCGCCGCGGCCGGCGCGACGAGCCCGAGGAGCCCGGGCACCTGGACGAGCCAGTACGTGTGGGCCAGGACCGCCCGCCCGCCGATCAGGCCCGCGATCCCGGCGCCGGCGACGAGCGTGCCGCCCGCGACCAGGTAGACCCAGGCCGCGCGGCCGAGCTCGCCGGCTCGGGCGCGCTGCCAGGCGCGCGCCGCGAGCAGCGCCGCCGCCGGCAGCGCCGGGATCGCGTAGTGCTCGAGCCGCGAGGGCGCGGACGAGAAGAAGAGGAGGAGGCCGCCCGCCCACGCCCAGAGGAGGAAGGTGGCCCGCGCCGTCGGCGCGGCCCGCCGGGTGGCGCCGCGCACCGCCTCGGCGAGCGTGAGCGGCACGAGCAGCACCCACGGCGCGGCGCGGCCCGCGGCGGTCGTCCAGAAGAACGCGAGCGAGTCGCCCTCCGAGTCCCGCGGCAGCTTCCGGTCGAGGAAGAAGAGGACGTGCTGGTTCACCACGTAGTCCCACGCGAAGCCGGGGTGCCGGAGCGCGGCGGCGACGTGCCACGGCACGACGATCGCCGCCAGCACGAGGAGCCCGAGCCCGGGCCGGAGGCGCGCGGCGCCGCGCCAGCCGTGATCGCGGAGCGTGACCGCGGCGATCGGCAGGCCGGCGAGCACGAGGGGCACGAGACCCTTGGCGAGCACGCCGACGCCGAGGGCGGCCCAGAGGCCGGCGAGCCAGCGTGCGCGGCGCGCGCCGCCGCACTCCGCCGTCTGCCAGCAGAGGAGCGCCACCACCACCGTCGCGGTGAGGATCATGTCGGGCCGGAGCGTCCGCGCCTCGAGCACGAAGCCGAGGCTGGTGGCGAGCGCCAGCCCGGCGACCAGGCCGGCCGGCCCGCCGTAGAGGAGCGCCCCGAGGCCGCAGGTGGCGAGGAGCGCCACCACGGCCGCGCCCACCGACACCAGGCGCGCCCACTCGGTCGGTCCCGCGACGCGGAAGACGAGCGCCGCGAGCCAGAACACGAGCGGCGGCTTGTTCAAGAAGAGCGCGAAGTCGAGGTGCGGCGAGATCCAATCGCCAGCGAGCGCCATCTCGCGCGCCACCTCCGCGTAGCGCGCTTCGTTGTCGAAGAAGGCGGGGACGTCGAGGCGGACGGCGAGCAATGCGCCGGCCCCGAGAGCGAGCGCCAGCGCGCCCCGGCGCCCGAGCGCCAGCGGCCGCGGGAGCGCGACCACACCCTCTTCACAGACTGCCACCCAGGCTCCTTGGGTGATCGCCAGGCAAAAGTCAACGCGCTTGCGTGGTTGCCACCCGCCCGTTAGCATTCCGGGACTTTTCTAACCGGGAGCGAATCATGGAAGCGCTGGCACGAAGGGCGGCGGGGGAGAGGCGCGTCGCGCTGCTGGACCTGACCCGCGAGTACCGGGCGCACCGCCACGAGCTGCTCGCGGCGTGCGAAAGGGTCCTCGAGCGCATGCAGCTCCTGGGCGGAGAGGAGGTGCGCGCCTTCGAGAGCGAGATGGCGGCCTACCTGGGCGTGCGCCAGGTTTGCGGGGTGGCCTCGGGCACCGACGCGCTCGCGCTGGCGCTCCAGGCAGCCGGCCTCGAGCCCGGCGACGAGGTCCTCGTGCAGGCGAACGCCTTCGTGGCGGCGGTGGAGGCGATCCAGCGCGCGGGCGGCACGCCGGTCGCGGCCGACATCCGCCTGGACGACCTCGGGCCCGACCCCGACGACCTGGCCGCGCGTCTGACGCCGCTCTCGCGCGCCGTCCTGGTCGTCCACATGCACGGGCTCCCGGTCGATCTCCGGCCCATCCTCGCGCTCGCGCGCGCGCGCGGGCTGGTCGTGATCGAGGACTGCTCGCACGCGCACGGCGCCACGCTCGACGGGCGGCGCGTCGGCGCCTTCGGTCTCGCGGGCGCCTTCAGCCTGGGCGTGGTCAAGAACCTCGCCGCCTACGGCGACGCCGGCCTGGTCAGCACCGACGACACCGGCGTCGCGGAGCGGGTGAAGCTCCTCGGCACGCACGGCCAGGTGCGGAAGAACGAGCACGAGGTCTACGGCGCCAACAGCCGCCTCGACGAGCTGCACGCCGCCATGCTGCGGGTGAAGCTGAAGCACCTCGACGCCCGCAACCGCCGGCGCGCCGCGATCGCGGCCTACTACACCGAGCGCCTCGGCCAGCTCGTCATCCCCCCGTTCACCGACCCGACCCGCACGCACGTCTACCATCAGTACGTCGTGCGCACCCCGGCGCGCGACGCGCTGCGCGCCCACCTGGTCGCGCGCGGCATCGCGACCGGGGTGCACTACCCGGTGCCGATTCACCGCCAGCCGGCCTGGCTGCGCGCCTACGGCGAGACGCCGCCGCTGCCGCGCGCCGAGCAGGCGGCGCGCGAGATGCTCTCGCTGCCCGTGCACGCCGACCTGACCGACGAGGAGGTCGAGCGTGTGGCGGACGGCGTGGTAGAGTTCTTCGAGCGACGATGAGCGAGACCGAGCCGCCGCTCGCGCTCTCCATCGTCGTTCCGGTCTACAACGAGGAGGGCAACGTCGAGCCGCTCTGCGGCGAGCTGACGCGCGTCGCGCGCGCGCTCGGACGGCCCTACGAGCTGGTCTTCGTGAACGACGGCAGCCGGGACGGGACGCTCGCCCGCCTGAGCGCGCTGCGCGCCCGGGACGAGCACCTGAGGATCGTCGATCTGGACGGCAACTTCGGCGAGGCCGCGGCGCTCTCCGCCGGCTTCGCGCACGCGCGCGGCGCGCTGGTGGTAACGCTCGACGGGGACGGGCAGAACGATCCGGCCGACATCCCCCGCCTGCTCGCGCGGCTCGGACCCGAGCTGGACGTGGTGAGCGGCCGGCGGCGCGAGCGCCAGGAGGCGTTCCTCTCGCGCGTGCTCCCCTCGCGCATCGCGAACTGGCTCATCGCGCGTGCGACCGGGGTGCCGGTGCATGACACCGGCTGCGGGCTCAAGGTCTACCGGCGCGCGGTGGTCACAGGCGCCCGGCTCCCGCGCGGCATGAACCGCTTCCTGCCCGCCGTCCTGGGCGTCCGTCCGGCGCGCGTCGCCGAGGAGTGGGTGAGCGACCGCCGCCGCGGCTCCGGACGGTCGCACTACGGGCTCTCGCGCACGTTCGCCGTGCTGCGCGATCTCCCCGCGCTGCCGATCCTGGTGCGGCTCCCGCGCCGCGGGCCCGCTTTCAGGCGCGCGCTCGGCGGCGCGCCCGTGGCGCTGGTCGCCGTCATGCTGGTGCTCATACTGGGCGGCCTCGGCTGGCCGGCGGGGCCCGTGCCCGCGATCGGGGCGGCGCTCGCGGCGCTCTTCGGGGTGGCGGTCGGCTGGGCGATCGCGCACGACGTCGGGCGCTGGGTGCGCGCGCAGGAGCGCGGCGTGTTCCGCGTGCGGAGAACGTTCTGAGGGCGGTGGGCCACGTGAACGTCGCCGTCGTCGGCCTCGGCTACTGGGGGAAGAACCTGCTGCGCACCTTCGGCGAGCTGCCGACGGCGCGCGTGACCGGCCTCTGCGACCTCGCCCGCGAGCAGATCGCGCGCCACGCCGAGCAGCACCCCGGCGCCTGCGGCACGACCGACTATGCCGAGCTCCTCGGGCGCGCCGACGTGGACGCCGTCGTGCTCGCCACGCCGCCGTCGCGGCACCACGCCATGGCGCTCGCCGCGCTGCGCGCCGGCAAGCACGTGTGGGTCGAGAAGCCGCTCGCGCTCTCGACCGCCGAGGGCGGTGAGCTGGTCGAGGCCGCGCGGCAGGCGGCACGCGTCCTCTTCGTCGACGAGACCTTCCTCTACGATCCCCTGGTGCGCGAGATGAAGCGCATCATCGACCGGGGCGGCCTGGGCGAGGTCTGCCACCTCTCCTTCGAGCGCCTGGGGATGGGGCGCATCAAGCGCGACTCGAACGTGTGGTGGAACTCCGCGCCCCACGACCTCGCCATCCTCCTCTACCTGGTGCCGCGCCGGGTGCTGGAGGTCCGCCTGCACGAGCACTGCTACCTCCAGCCGGGCATCGCCGACATGGTGGTGGGCGACCTCGAGCTCGAGGGCGGTGTCTCGGCGCACCTCTACCTGAGCTGGCTCCACCCCGAGAAGACCGCCACCGTGACGGTCGTCGGGCGCGAGCGCATGCTCGCCTACGAGGGCCGCTTCGAGAAGCGCGGCCTCACGCTCTACGACTACGCCATCGACCGCGCGAACGGGAGCGGCGACGCGAGCGCCGCGTCCATCATCCCGATCCGCCACCTCGCGGCGCGCCGCCTCGAGCTGCCGGCCGCCGCCGAGCCGCTCGCCCTCGCCGCCGAGCACTTCATCGACAGCATCCGCAACGGCACCGAGCCGCTCACCAGCGGCGCGCGCTCGCTCCGCGTCGTCGAAGTGCTGGAGGCGGCCGAGCATGCAGCAACTCGCGGCGGCCGAGCCTCCTGACGCGCCGGCGCTGCCGCCGGCTCGTCGGATGTGGGTCCGGAGCGCCGCGGCGCTCGCGGTCGGCGCCCTCATACTGGGACTCTTCATCTACTACTCCGATCTCGACGCGATCCAGGAGTACATGGGCACGCTCGGCTGGATCTCGCCGCTCGTCCTTCTCCCGTACCTGATCGTCAACGTCTTCGACACGCTCGGCTGGCGCTGCACCCTACCGCCCGCCGTCGCCGCGCGCGTCCCGTTCGTCTCGCTCTACCTGACCCGCATGGCGGGCGAGGCGGTGAACAGCCTCACGGTGGCGGTCGGGGGCGAGCCTTTGAAGGCGCACCTCCTGCGCGCCTTCGGCGTCTCGGGCTCGGACGGGCTCGCCTCGGTGGTGATCGCGAAGACGGCGCTCACCGCCTCGCAGATCACCCTCGTCCTGATCGGCATCGCGGCCCTCTTCGACCGGTTCGAGCGCCGCGCGCTGGGCGCGGTCTGGCTCGCCTTCCTCGTCGTGGTGGCAATCGGCTTCGTCATGTTGATGGTACGCGTGCAGCGGCGGGGGCCGGTGGTCACGGTGTGGGGATGGCTCCGCCGCCTCGTCCCCCGCGCCGCCATCGTGGCGCGCCTCGAGTCGCGCGCGCAGGCGATCGACGCGCGCCTGGCCGAGTTCTACCGCATCGAGGGTCCCGCCTTCCGGCGTGCGACCCTCTTCCACCTCATCGGCTGGCTGCTCGGCGTGGTCGAGGTGTGGGGGATCATGGCGCTCATCGGGAAGCCGATCGCGTGGCGCGATGCGCTCATCATCGAGGCATTGGCGCAGCCGATCCGCGCTACTTCGCTCCTGATCCCGGGCGCTCTCGGGACGCAGGAGGTGGGCGGCGCCGCGCTCTGCACCTTCCTCGGCATGACGGAGGGGATGGCCGCGACCCTCTGGCTGCTGCGGCGCGGCCGCGAGCTCGTCTTCGACGGCGTCGGCCTGCTGTACTGGGGGCGGCGGGCGGCCGCGCCCGCGCGCTGACGTGACCACGCGGCAGCTCGGGCAGCGCGGGCTTGCCGTCTCCCGGCTCGGCCTCGGTCTGGCTGCCGTCGGCCGCCCGGGCTACATCAACCTGGGCCGCGCCCACGACCTGCCGGCCGAGCGCACGCCCGCGGCGCTCTACGCGCGCACGGCCGAGCTCCTCGATGCCGCGCGCGCCGCCGGCATCCGCTACCTCGACGTGGCGCGCAGCTACGGGCGCGCGGAGGAGTTCCTGGCGCGCTGGCTCGGCGAGCGCGCCGTTGGGCCCCGCACGTTCACCATCGGGAGCAAGTGGGGCTACCGCTACACCGCGGACTGGCGCGTCGACGCGCCCGTGCACGAGGAGAAGGAGCTCTCGCTCGCCCGCTTCACGCAACAGCTCGCCGAGACGCGCGCGCTGCTCGGTGCGCATCTCGACCTCTACCAGATCCACAGCGCGACGGCGGAGTCGGGATGCCTCGAAGACGCCGCCTTGCTGCGCGCCCTGGTGGAGGGCCGGCGTGCCGGCGCCTACCGCGCCGTCGGGCTCACGCTCTCCGGTCCCACCTCGGCGCGCGCCCTCGCGCTGGCGCGGGCGGCACGCGCCGACGGCGAGCCCGTCTTCGACGTCGTGCAGGCGACCTTCAACTGCCTCGAGCCCTCGCTCGCCGCCCCGCTCGCCGCCGCGCACGACGCCGGGCTCGGCGTCATCGTGAAGGAGGCGCTCGCCAACGGACGCCTCACGGCGGCCAACACCCGCCCCGAGGACGCGAGCCTGCTGGGCGCGCTCGGCGCGACGGCCGGCCGGCTGGGCTGCGGCATCGACCAGCTCGCGCTCGCCTTCGTGTTCGCACAGCCCTTCGTCGACGTCGTCCTGTCCGGCGCCGCAACCACCGCGCAGCTCGGCTCGCACCTGGGCGCGCTGTCGTTTGCGCTCGACGACGCGACGCTCGCCAAGCTCAGCGCGCTAGCCGAACCCCCCACCCACTACTGGCAGACGCGCGCGGCGCTCCGCTGGAGTTGAGCGGCGTGGCGGCGCTCGGCGGGGCGGCAGGGCCGCCCTCGGAGCGCCTCCGCGCCGGCAGAACTCGGTGACGGTGCGGGCGCCGGCCGCAGCGAATCGTCTCTCGGACCCGGCGCGGGGAGGGGATGCCCCCGCGGCGACCCCCGCAGCCTCCGCGCGCGCCTGCGGCCGGCGGGGGGACGTTGCGATTTGCGCGTCGCGCGTGAGGCGAGGATTGGGAGCCGCGGGGGCATCCCCTCCCCGCGCCGCGACTCGAACGCCCGCCCGGTCAGGCACGCCAGCCGGGCCGGCGCAGCGAAACGGAGACGGCGGTCCCGCCGCCCCGCCACCGACGCTACGCGCTCGGCGTTGTCGGCGGCGGCGGCGCGCCCGGCTGCCGCCGCCCTATCACGTTCATGGCGAGCGCGATCATCGAGCCGACGTCGCTCACGGTCGCGGGCAGGACGAGGGTGTTCGACGCCTTCGCAAGCGCGCCGAACTGCCCGATGTACTGCTCGGCGACGCGCAGCTGCACCGCCTCGAAGCCGCCCGGCATGCGGATCGTGTCGGCGACCTTGCGGATGCCCTCCGCCGTCGCCTGGGCGACGGCGAGGATGGCCGCGGCCTGCCCCTCGGCCTCGTTGATCTGCTGCTGCCTCTTCGCCTCGGAGGCCTTGATGACCTGCTGCTTCTCGCCCTCGGCGGTGTTGATGGCGGCGTCGCGCTGGCCCTCGGAGGTGAGGATGACGGCGCGCTTCTCGCGCTCGGCCCGCATCTGCTTCTCCATCGCGGCGAGCACGTCGGCCGGGGGCGTGATGTTCTTGATCTCGTAGCGCAGGACCTTGATGCCCCACGGCTCGGTCGCCTTGTCGAGCTCGTTCACGACCTCGAGGTTGATCTGGGTGCGCGACTCGAAGGTCTTGTCGAGGTCGATCTTGCCGATCTCGCTCCGCAGCGCGGTCTGCGCGAGCTGGGTGATCGCGAACAGGTAGTCGGAGACGCCGTAGGAGGCGCGCTCGGGGTTCAGCACCTTCAGATAGAGCACGCCGTCCACGTGCACCTGCACGTTGTCCCTGGTGATGCAGATCTGCTCCGGGATCTCGCCTGCGTGCTCCTTCAGCGAGTGCCGGTAGCGGATCGCGTCGATGAAGGGGAGGAGGATGTGAAAGCCGGCGTCCAGCGTGGCGCGGTAGCGGCCGAGCCGCTCGACCACGAAGGCGCTCTGCTGGGGGACGACGACCGCCGTCCGCGAGAGGACGATGACCACCAGCAGGGCGAGACCGACGAAGACGACGAGGGCTCCGGTCATTGCGCTCCTCCTCCGCTATTGCGCGCGCAGGGACAGCACGAGGCCGTCCACCTGGGTCACGACGCTGCGCTCGCCGCGTGCGAGCGGGCGGGCGTCCACGTTCTTCGCCGTCCACGCCGTGCCCCGGAGCTCCGCCTTGCCGACCGCCCCCGGCGCCAGGTCCTCGAGCGGCACGGCCACCTCGCCGACGAGCGCGTCGACGGCGAGGCCTTCGCGCCGGACCGGCATGATGCGCCTCAAGAGCGGGCCGCGCAGGAAGACCACCGAGAGGACGGAGAGCAGCGAGAAGAGGAACCACTGGAACCAGCCCGGGCTGTGGGGGCCCAGCCACACCGCGAGGCCGACCACGGCTGCCGACAGCCCGAAGAAGAAGACGAAGAAGGTGCCCGGCGTGAACGCCTCGGACGCCAGCAGCGCGAGCCCCAGCACCAACCACAGCCACCACGCCATCGACGCGGAGTCTACTCGACCGCTGCCGCGGGCTCAAGGCGCGAGCAACCAAGCATACTAGGAGCGGGTCTTCCGCAGCACACGCAGCAGGAGGACGAGCCCCATCACCCAGAACAGATGCGCCCCGACCGCGGCGGCCGGCACGAGGAGGTCGAGGCGCCCGGCGAGCGCGAAGAGGACGGGGAAGACGTGCCAGTCGCGCGTGGTGAGGGGCGAAAGCACTCGGTCGAGGAGCTGGTTCTCCCACGCCGCCACGCGCCGCCGGCGCGCCTCGGTCGCGTCGCTCCAGGTGATCACGGCAAATGCACCCACGACGCCCAGGAGGAGGGCGGTGAGGAGCGGCCAGCCCGGGGCGCTCCCGGTAAGCGCGACGCGCCGGGCGATCCCCGCCAGCACTGCGACGTGCACGACGGTGTCACCCGTGACGTCGAGCCAGTGGCCGAGGCGGGACTCCGCGAAGCGCAGGCGCGCGATCTCCCCGTCCGAGCAGTCGAGCACCGCCGAAGCCTCGAGCAGGACGATCGCCGCCACGACCGCCGCCACGCCGGGCACGCCGAGAAGGAGACCGCCCGCGACCCCGAGCGCGATGCCGACCAGCGTGACGGCGTTCGGTGTGACCGGCGTGCGGAGGAGGAGGCGGGTGAGCGGCCGCGACAGGTGGCGGCGGAGCAGGCGGTCCAGGTACCCGTCGCGCGGGTTCTCGAGGCCGCGGAGGAGGGCCTGCTCGAGGCCCGCGCTGCCCGCGCGCCGGAGCGTGCCCGCGCCGGGGCCGAGGCGCGTGCCGCCGTTGCCGGCGACCAGCGGCCCGGGCGCGACGCGCACCCGCGCGCCGCCGGCCTCGACCTCGAGCACCTGCCCGGGGCGGGCGCGCGCCTGGAGATCGCGCACCAGGGTCGGGTCGATGACCGTGTCCGCGCCCATCACCAGCCGGAGCGCATCGTCGGCGGGCGGGGTGAGCGCCGGGGCGGTCGCGAGCGCGCAGCGGATGCGCGCATCCGCCGGCGGTGAGAGCGACCCGACCAGCGTGCAGCGCTCAACGCCAGCACGCTGGAGCGCCAGGATCGTGCGCACGAGGAGCGGGACGCGCGCCACTGCACGGAGAGGATCGCCCGCCTCGGCGACGATGATCGCCTCGCGGATGGGCGGCGCGCCGGTCACGGCTCGATGCGCGGCAGCACCTCGCGCTCGGCGCGCGCCACGTCCTCGGGGAAGTCGATCTCCGTCCACGGCATGCCGTCCACGCGCTCGAAGCCGACCACGACGCGCTCGAGCAGCTCCGGGTAGACCTCCTCGTGCTCGATCGCGGTGTGGCCGGCGGCGACGCGCAGCTCGAGCAGCTCGCGCAGCACGCGCGCCGCGCCCGCCGCGAGGCGGAGGAACCCGACCGACTCGCCGGCGAGCTCGTACCCGGGCGCCCCGCCGCGGACGATGTCGAGCACCCGCTCGCCGCGCACGAGGAGCATCTGCTCCTCCCCGGTCACCTCGACGCTGGCGTCGAGCAGGAAGCAATTCCGGTGCGGCGAGCGAACCAGGCGCGCGATCATGGCGGGCGGGCAGAGGACGTCCGCGTCCATCACCAGGACCGGGCCGTCGAGCAGCTCGCGCGCCGTCCACAGCGAGAGGATCGCGCCCTCGCGGAAACGCGGGTTGGAGAGGCAGCGCACGCGGATGCCGTGCGGCCCGGCGCCGACGGCCGCGCGCACCGCGTCCTCGCCGAAGCCGACCACCACGGCCGCCTCGCGCACGCCCGCGGCGGCGAGGCCCTCGAGGAGGCGCACGAGGAGGCTCTTCCCCCCGACCTCGATCAGGCACTTCGGCCGCCCGTTCGAGAAGCCGAGGAGGCGCTTGCCGACGCCGGCGGCGAGGAGGATCGCGGTCACGCGCCCAGCACCTCGGTGAGCGCCGCGAGGAAGCGCTCGAAGTCCGCGCGCGCGAGCTGCCCCATGTTGGCGACCCGGAAGATCTCGCGCGCGAGCCGGCCCTGGCCCTCGTAGATGACGAAGCCACGCGCCTTGAGCCCGTCGTGGAGCGCGTCGTACGTCCGCCCGGCGGGCAGCCAGAGCGAGGTGAGCGAGTTGGAGCGGCGCACGGGCGGGAGGACGAAGCCGAGGCCGAGCCTCGTGAAGCCGTCGCGCAGGAGCCTGGCCGCCGCCGCGTAGCGCGCGACGCGCGCGGGGACCCCTTCCTCCAGAAGCTCGGCCAACGCCTCGTCCAGGGCGTAGGCGAGCTGCACCGCGGGCGTGAAGGGGACGGTGCGGCGCTCCTGGGCCTCGTGGTGGACGGGCAGCGAGAGGTAGAGTGAGCGCCGGGGATGGGTCGCGAGGCGGGCCATCGCCTCCTGGCGTACGAGCACGAAGGCGAGCCCCGGGAAGGCCTGGATGCATTTGCCGCCCGTGCCGACGACCAGGTCGGCCGCCGCGAGGTCGAGCGCGTCGCCCGCGAGCCCGCTCACCGAGTCGACCAGCACGAGCTTCCCCCGCGCGTGGGCGAGGCGGCCGACCTCGGCGACCGGGTTGAGGAGCCCGGTCGTCGTCTCGTGGTGCACGACCGCGACCGCCTCGACGTCGGGCGCGCCGAGGGCGCGCTCGACCGCCGCGAAGTCCGGCGGTTCGGTCCACGCGCCCTCCACCACCGTGTGCGGGAGGCGCGCCGCGGCGGCCATGGCGGCGATGCGCTCGCCGTACACGCCGTTCGAGACCACCACCAGCCGCCCGCGCGCGGAGAGGACGCTGGTGACGGCGGCCTCGAGCGCCGCCGTCCCCGAGCCCGTGATGAGGACGGCGGTGAAGCCGCCCGCCGGCGCGAAGGCGCGCACCAGGCGCGACCGAATCGACGCCTGGAGGTCGCCGTACTCGGGCTCGCGGTGGCAGAGGTCGCCGCGCGCGAGCGCCGCGGTCACGCGCGGGGAGACGTTCACCGGGCCGGGATTCAGGAGGATCATCGCGCGGCGCCGAGCGCCCGCCTCGAGCGGGCGGTCATGGCCTCCGGCGCGTGCGGGATGCGCGGCGCCGGCGGTCCCGGCGGCCCGGGCGCGATGCGCACGAGGAGGAAGGCGGGCCCCTCGCGCGCGAGGAAGGCCGGCGCCTCGGCGGCGAGCGCCGCGCGCGTCTCCACCCGGCCGACGAAGCGGTAGCCCGCCGCGCGCGCCACCTCGTCGAGCGGCACGCGGTCCGACACGGTCGGCTGGCCGCCGGTCGAGGCGTGCGCCCCGTTGTCGAAGCAGACGTGGAGCAGGTTCGGGGGCCGCGCGGCGGCGATGGTGGCGAGCGCGCCCAGGTTCATGAGCAGGTTGCCGTCGCCGTCGAGCACCAGCACCCGCCGGTGGG
>Ga0137403_10007955_pt1 | contig 11900 bp, 7 predicted proteins | sample CZOMad2_1_16fung_FD_122057 | JGI IMG/M metagenome (GOLD analysis project Ga0137403, IMG submission 122057) | Vadose zone soil fungal communities from Angelo Coast Range Reserve, California, USA - CZOMad2_1_16fungal (Hybrid Assembly) | ecosystem: Environmental > Terrestrial > Soil > Vadose zone...
AAAGCGTGTGTAGGTTAACCCCTACCGTGGGTTCGAATCCCACCCTCTCCGCCATCCCCTGATTTTGTTGGGGCTATTTCCGGGTAAGGGTAAAGGTAAGGGCAATAAATCAGTTTTTCCTTGGCTCAAGGCTGCTCTAGGAGGCTGCCCAACGGCGACGTCCTGCGCCCCACAGCGCGCCCCCTCCAGCCGACGAGACTAGTTCGGAGAACATATGCAAAAGTCTTCCTCTTTGCGCCACGAAAGAGCTCCTCTTCCCCCCCAACCCTAGCTTTATGAGTGTCTTAAGTCCATGACCGTTTGGAAGATCACTTGCAACTCACGACAGCACGTATGATTACAGCTGTCCTTACGTCCCTTCCAGACGCGCTCAGTCTTCTCATTGCGGGATCTGTCCTGATCCTCTCCGGAGTGCTTCTGCGCAGAGTGCTCGTCAATTTCAAGAACAGGTTCGGGCTCCATCCTGAGCAGACCTGCACTCGAAGGACGGCCTCTGACATGAGGACAGTGTTTTCTCCGTTCGCGGTTGAAAACGCAATCATTCCGCGGGAATGAGAAAGTTTTACTTGCTGACTAGCTCGACCAAACGAATATACTAGCGGAACACTGAAACAGTTCTCGTTTAGCTCGTGCGAATTGCCATTCGCTAGAACCCGAGGGTCGGTCCACTCATGAAGAAGCTGACTTGCTTGACTGCGTTCCTACTGTTCTGTTCGTCTGCCTACGCTCAGGGTGTGGACATCTTGGTTCAGCGCTACGATGATGGCCGCACCGGCCAGAATCTGGCCGAGACTGCGCTCACCGTCAGCAATGTCAATACTGCCGCTTTCGGGAAAGTCTACACACTTCCCGTGGACGGCTGGGTTTATGCCCAACCCCTCTACAAGTCGAACCTCTTCATCCCCGGCAAAGGCACGTTTAACGTGCTTTTTATCGCCACCGAGCACAACAGTGTTTACGCCTTTGATGCGGATACCGCCACCCCTCTTTGGCAAACCAGCTTCATTAACCCAGCCGGTGGCGTCACCACGCAGCCCTCCGGCACTTTCGCCACACAGGATATTCTCTCTGAAGTGGGAATCACGAGCACTCCCGTCATTGATCCCGCGACCAACACGATGTATGTCGTTGCCAAGACCATTGAGGGCGGTGCCTCAGTCTCAATATTTCGAATTCACGCCCTGGATATCCGAACGGGAGTGGACAAAGTCCCGCCGGCGCTCATACAGGCTTCCGTACCTGGAACGGGCGCGGGCAGCAGCGGTGGCGTGCTGAGTTTCGACGCCACGAATCAGTTTCAACGCCCCGGCCTGCTTCGCGCAAACGGCATTGTGTATGTCGCTTTCGGCGGCAGCGCGGACATGCCTCCATATAATGGCTGGCTGCTAGCGTACAATCCAGCCACTCTCGCCCAGGTCGCCGCTTTTTGTGTGGCTCCTAACGGATTGGGCGGCGGAATCTGGACTTCCGGTGAAGCGCCTCCCGTCGATTCCAGTGGAAACATCTACGTAAACACAGGGAACGGTGATTTCAACGGTAGCGCCAATTTCGGAGACTCCTTTATCAAGCTCTCTCCCGGCCTGTCCCTCTTGGATTACTTTGCGCCCTTCAATCAAGCGGCCGTGAGTTCTGCCGATTTGGACATCGCCGCCGCCGGATTCATCTTGCTGCCGGATTCGGCGGGAACCACCGCTCATCCGCACATCCTTGTTGGGGGAGGTAAAGACGGAACCATTTACGTTCTCGATCGCGATCATATGGGCAATTTCAACGGTTCCTATACCAATCCCGATAGTCAAATTATTCAGGAAATCTGGAATCAGATCGGTGGCGTTAGGACAAATCCCAAAGGGCAGACTCTCTCCTACGTCCAAAACAATTACACTACGCCCGCATTCTGGCAAAACCATCTGTATTGGTGCGGCGCCGACGACCGCTGCAAAATGTTTAATCTGAGCAACGGTCTGCTAACCACCACTCCAGTATCACAAGCATCGACGGTCTTTCCGTTCGCCGGAGGGCAACCGGTGATCACTGCCAGCAGCGCCTCGGCCACCAACGCCATTCTGTGGGTCATGGAGAATGGTTCTTCAAGCGGAGTCTTGCACGCCTACAACGCCACGAACCTCGCCTCCGAGCTCTACAATAGCAACCAAGCTCCCAATAATCGAGACACTGCTGGTCAGGGCGTTAAGTTTGTGATTCCCACGGTCACCAACGGAAAAGTTTTTGTTGGTGCTCAGTTTCAGGTCGATGCTTATGGACTGCTGGCCTCGACTCCTGCCCGTCTTCCAGCGCCAGTATTCAATCCTGCCCAGGGTATTTACAACAACGCAATACAAGTCTCCATCGGCGATTCGAATTCCAGCGCCGCTATTTACTACACCCTTGATGGAAGCATCCCCACCACCTCGTCTGCCATTTATTCGGGTCCAATCGCCGTCGTCAATACGACGACGATCCGTGCCATCGCCGTGCTGAGCGGCTTCCTTACCAGCCCTGTTGCCTCCGGCACCTTTACCATCGGTGCTCTGCCAGCGACAGGCGGTTTTGTCCAGGGTAATTACGCCAGTCCGCAGGGCGACTTCCCTTCGGTGACCGTACCTTTCACCGCTCCACAAGTCGCCGGAGATCTCAACGTCGCTGTCGTCGGCTGGAACGACAGCACCGCAACCATCATCGATGTACGAGATACGATGAACAATTCTTATCTTCCGGCCGTCGGCCCCACCGTTCGGAGCGGTTTCGGCTCCCAAGCCATTTATTACGCTAAGAGCATAGTTTCGGCGGCAGCGAATGCGAATTCCGTGACCGTAACCTTCACCGGGGTGGGCGCGCATCATCCTGACATTCGAATCGCCGAATACAATGGGCTCGACCCCGCGAGTCCCCTCGACGCGATCGCTGCGGGTCAAGGCGACGGCATCAATACGGACAGCGGCCTCTCCGCTGCAACGACCCAGCCTACGGAACTCATTGTCGGCGCGAATCTGGTTAAGACCATCACGACCGGCCCAGGTCCCGGCTTCATCAACCGCATGATTACCGTCCCCGATGGAGACATCCTCGAAGATAAGGTAGTGACCGTCGCCGGTTCCTACAACGCTAGCGCCCCTGTAACTCCCTCTGGCGAATGGATCATGCAGATGGTCACATTCAAAGTCGCTAGTAGTCTTGACAACTCCCCTCCAACAGCTCCTTCCAATCTAAGCGCTACACCCCTTGCACCCAATCGCATCGGCCTTTCGTGGACAGCTTCCACTGACAATGTCGGCGTGACCGCCTACGTCATCGAGCGCTGCTCAGGCGCGAACTGCGCCAGTTTCGCCCAGCTGACCACTGTAGTTGGAATCACGTATACTGACACGAGAACCTATCCTTTCCTGACGAGCGAGACCTACCGTGTTTATGCCCGCGATGCCGCTGGCAACGTCAGTCCCTATTCCAACACCGCCACTGCCACTGCTCCGCCGGACACAACCCCACCCACTGCGCCGACGAATTTGACAGCCACTCCGATTAGTAACTCTCAAATTAATCTTTCCTGGGGCGCCTCGACCGATGATGTTGGGGTGACCGCCTATACCGTGGAGCGCTGCCAGGGCTCCGGTTGCGCAAATTTTGCGCAAATTGCATCTCCGGCCGGAACTAGCTACTCCGACACGGGCCTCTCAGCAACTACTTCATATACCTATCGGGTTTGGGCCGTGGACGCGTCCGGTAATGTCAGTGGTTATTCCAACACGGCCGCCGCGACGACCCTGGCTGGCCCCCCGCCGCCACCCCAGGCTCTTACCTTTGTCCAACAGGTCGCCAAAAACGCGGGCACTGGTATCAGCTCCACTACTCAGACGTTCCCGGCAGCAAGCACTTCTGGCAACCTAATCGTGGTAAGTGTCAAATGGGGCGGTCAGAATATTTCCGTCCTATCTGTTACCGACAGCAAAGCAAATAACTACCAAAGCGCTGTCGGACCCACGAACTGGAGCGGCACCGCCAAGCGCGCCCAGACTTTCTACGCCAAGAATATTGTGGGCGGTGGCGCACCCATCACAATTAACGTTACGCTCTCGGGAAATGCCGCCAGTGTGCTGCTGGTATATCAACTCGAATACTCCGGCGCGGATAAGAATGCGCCGGTGGACGTTGCTACGGCGGCAATCGGCGCCGTTACCACCGTGAACAGCGGTGCAATCGGCACGAACTTCGCCAATGACCTGATTTATGGCTTTTCCGCCTCCGATACAGGAACGCTCAGCCCAGGGTCCGGCTTTGCCGCTGAGTCCAGATTTCTGGGCAACCTGGTGGAAGATCGCATGGTGAATGTCACCGGCTCGTACAGCGCTTCTGCCACAAATTCGGCCGCTTCCAATTGGGTGATGCAGATGGTTGCTTTCAAAGCGGTCGCCCCGGTTTCCCCAACGGCTCCAACGAACCTGAGCGCCACTGCTGCCGGTCCGGACACGGTCAACCTTTCCTGGACCGCAGCTACCTAAACGGGCGGCACCATCAGCCAGTATCTGATTGAACGTTGCATCGGGGCCGGTTGCAACAATTTCGCGCAGGTCGGCATCACCTCCGGGGTCACATATAGCGATACTGGCACCCTCGGCTCCACCACCTATGTGTATCGCGTTCGCGCCCAGGACACTGCGAGCAATACGGGTCCGTACTCAAGCACCGCAACAGCAGTGACGGCACCTCCCACGTTTACCGCTCCATCCAATCTGCTCGCCACAGCTTCGAGTCCTGTGCAGATCAATCTGTCATGGACGGCTTCGACGGAGACGGGCGGAACAATCAGCCAGTACTTGATCGAGCGGTGCGTGGGGGTCAACTGCGCCAGCACTCCGAGCAACTTTGCGCAGGTGGGCACTGCGGCGACGACTACCTTCAATGATACGGGTTTGCTCGGTTCCACCAGCTACAGCTACCGCGTACGCGCTACGGATGCACTCAGCAACTTCAGCGCGTATTCCAACACTGCTTCTGCGACTACCGGTGCGCCGACATTCACGGCTCCTTCAAATCTCACTGCTACCGCTGCAGGCAGCACGCAAATCAATCTCATTTGGACGGCGGCCACGGAAACCGGCGGCACCATTACGCAGTACCTCATCGAGCGGTGTCAGGGAGTCAACTGCGGAAATACTCCCAGCAACTTCGCTCAGGTGAATACTTCCGCCGCCACTTCATTTAGCGATAACGGATTGACCGCCTCCACCAGTTACAGTTATCGCGTCCGTGCCACCGACGCCTCTAACAATCTTGGTCCCTACTCCAACATCTCTTCCGCGACCACCTCGGTGACCTCCCCCACCGCTCCGGCGAACCTGGCTGCCACCCCTGCCGGTCCTGTGCAGATCAATCTCTCGTGGGGTGCGTCCACCGAGAGCGGCGGCACCATCAGCCAGTATTTGATCGAGCGCTGCACGGGAGTCAATTGCGCCAACACTCCCAGCAATTTCGCTCAAATCGGAACTTCGGCGGGCCTGTCGTTCAATAATACCGGCCTGCTCGGTTCTACAAGCTACAGCTACCGTGTCCGTGCTCAAGACACTTCGAACAATAACGGTCCGTACTCCAATACCGCGGTCGCCGTTACAACGGCACCCACCTTCACACCTCCGTCGAATCTCGCCGCTGCATCTTCGGGCCCTGCGCAGATCAATCTTTCATGGACGGCTGGCACGGAGTCCGGAGGCGCCCTTAGCCAGTATCTGGTTGAGCGTTGCTTGGGTGCAGCCTGCAGCAACTTCGCTCAGGTGGGCACCTCCGCAACAACCACTTACAGCGACACGGCCGGTCTGCTCGGTTCTACTACCTACAGCTACCGTGTCCGCGCTACGGATGCTGCGAATAATCTCAGTGCGTATTCCAATACGTCCTCTGCAACTACGGCGCCGCCTACCTTCACGGCTCCAACGAATCTCGTCGCGACTCCGGTAGGCAGCACGCAGATCAACCTCAGTTGGACGGCAGCGACGGAAGCCGGTGGGACCATCAGCCAGTATTTGGTCGAGAGCTGCCAGGGGTCGGGTTGCAGCAATTTCGCTCAAATCGGTACTTCGACCTCGACCGCCTTCAGCAACACCGGCCTCTTGACCGGAACAACCTACAGTTATCGCGTCCGTGCCACAGATGCGGTAAATAACCTCGGGCCTTATTCCAATGTCGCTGGCGCCACCACCACTGTGGTCCAACCACCAATTACGTTTATTCAAAGTAATTACGCCTCGCCACAATCTCCCCAGACTTTGGTGAGCGTAACGTACACTGCTGCGCAAATCGCGGGAGACTTGAACGTTGTGGCTGTTGGCTGGAATGATGCCACCGCCACCGTAACCGGCGTCACGGACACCATGGGCAATCAGTACACGCCAGCTCTCCTGCCTACCGTGCAGGCCGGGACGGCCTCGCAGGTTATCTATTATGCTAAAAACATCGCTGCGGCCGCTGCCGGAACCAACCAAGTCAAGGTAACTTTCAGCATTGCCGCTGTTTTTCCGGACATTCGCATCCTGGAATATGGCGGCATCGACACAGTCAGTCCCCTGGACGTTGCCGTGGGTGCCCAAGGCAGCACCGCCTCCAGCTCCAGCGGCGCTGTAACAACCACCAATGCCAATGACCTCATCATTGGCGCCAATCTCGTGCAAACCTTGACCACCGGAGCAGGCTCCGGATTCACGAGCCGCATGATTACTAGCCCGGATGGCGATATTGTCGAGGATCGTGTCGTCACCGCAACGGGCAGCTATACGGCCACGGCTCCCGTCAGTCCATCGGGGAAATGGATCATGCAGCTTGTGTCGTTCAAGCGCCACCCGTAAGAAATAGGTCTGCGGCACATCGCGGCGGCTCCTCTTTACTCGCTGCGCTGCGCGCCGCTAGAATACTGCGCCAGCATGATACGCGATCGCCGAAATCGATCTGCACTCGATGATCTGAAGATTGCTCGTGCTTGCCCGTTTCTTCTTACCGGGCTCCTGACCTTATCCCTTGCTGCTCATTTCGCTTCCGCTGGACATCCGCAGCAACAGGACGACGCACTGCGTCCGCGCGAAAACCTCGTCCTGGAAAACGTTCCGCCAATCCCTATGGCCCTGGTTGGTTCCGCGGGACGCTACACCACGTTCCGCGAGGCCGCTCTTGCCGATTGGCACCCAAGCAAACGCGAGATGGTCATCAGCACGCGTTTCGCGGAGGTTCCGCAGCTCCATTTGCTCGCCTTCCCCAACGGCGCCCGGCAACAGCTGACCTTCCTGGACGATGAAATCACCACGGCTCGCTTCGACCCAGAAGGCGAGTCCATCATCTTTGTGAAAGACGAAAACGGCGATGGACAAGATCAGCTCTATCGCTACGAGCTAGCCACCGGGCGCATTCGCCTGACGACAGATGGAAAATCGCGGAATTGGTTGGGCGCGTGGTCCACCCGTGGGGGCAAGCTTGCCTACACGTCCACCAAACGCAACGGGAAAGACGCGGATCTGTGGGTCATGAATCCGGACGATGCACGTACGAATCGCTTGCTGCTCCAGCTTGTCGGGGGCGGATGGCGTGCATTGGATTGGTCGCCCGATGACAGGACCATCTTGTTGCTTGAAGAAGTTTCCCCAGGAGAATCTTACCTGTGGTTCGTCGACGTAGGCCGCCGCCGGCTGACAGCGCTGGCTCCACAGGGTGCCGGTGAAAAAGCTTGGTGCCTGGATGCGCGATTCAGTAAAAACGGTAGGGGCATCTATGCCACCACCGACAAAGATTCCCACTCCCGCCGTCTAGCCTATATGGAACTTGCCACCAACCGGCTGGCTTACCTGACCAGCGATCTCTCCGCCGATGTGGATGAGTTTGACTTGTCACCGGACGGCGCCCGCATTGCCTTCCTCACCGCCGAGGACGGTCTCAGTCGCCTGCGCGTCATGGATACAAAAACCGGGAAAGATATCGCCCTCCCTCAGCTTCCTGCAGGTGTCATCCGGGGCATCCGCTGGCGCGGCGATGGCCAAGAGCTCGGATTCAGCCTGAACACGCCTCGCCGCACAAACGATTGTTATTCGTTAGATTTGGCTGCCGGCAAGCTAGAGCGATGGACCGTCGGCGAATCGACCCTGAAAGCAGATTCCTTTTCGGAACCCGAACTCGTCCACTGGAAGAATTCCCAAGGAAAGTCGCTCTCGGGGTACCTGTACAGGCCGCCCCCGAAGTTTTGGGGCAAACGGCCAGTAATCGTAATGATCCAAACGGAACCCGCGCATCCTCGGTTTGTGGGCCGAAACAACTATTTCCTGAACGAGCTCGGCATCGCGCTGCTTTATCCTAGTGTTGAAAACTGGCCGGCGCGCGGCAAAGCTTCTTCTGGGTCGGGTGATGCCGACTCACGCGACACGTATAGCCATTTGGGGGCGCTTTTCGATTGGATTGCTACGCGCGCGGATCTCGACTCAAGCCACGTGGCGATAATGGGCCAACTCCCTGGCGACCGCGCCGCACTCGAGATAAGCAAACTCTATCCCGAACGCATCCGCTGTGCCATTGACGCCTCGGACAATTCCGCTGCGGTGACAGCCGCGGAAACGCATCGTCTCGAGCACACCGAGAAAATCACAAAGCCTGTGTTCGTCGTCGCCGGAGCGAACGACTCTCTTTTGCCAGTGGGCGAATCGCAGCAAATCGTATCTGGATTGAAGAAGCAAGGCACACCGATCTGGATGCTAGTGGCTAAGGACGAAGGGCATGGCTTTCGCAAGAAGTGGAATCAAGACTTTCAGTTCTACGCCGTGATTCTTTTTCTCGAACGCTACATGTTGAAATGAACGCGCCGCGCCGTACGCGCTGCACCCGCTGCGATGTTCACAGCCGCCAGCAACGTGATCACCACCGGAAACAGCAGCGCAAACGTCAGCGGTCCCCATCCGATTCGCCATCGCGCGTAGCGGCCCAGCAACTCTTTAACTCCCGCCTTACCGTAGCAGATGGCCGCCACAATCAGTGCTGCCACCGTCGGCCCCAGGGAATTGATCCCGCCGCTGGTCTTGACAAGGCGAGTCTTGCCCAGAATGTACGGACTTTCAACAACCTGGTTGGCTTGAGGCTGGCCGGCGTTTTGCGCGCTATGCGAAGCGGCGGCGAAGGGCGGCACGCCTAGGTCCGAGGCGTTTGCTTGCTGACTTCATCATCGGGTCACATGCTTTGGCCCAGGCGGACCGACTCATGACCCTCGACCCGCAAAGATACAAACAAGATTTTCCAGAATTGAAACTTATTTAACAGGTCTGAAACGGTCTTAGTGGCCAACAGGTCGTTCGGAAGAATACTAAATATTGATGCAAGTTTCTGCTCCGCCAGAAATCCGCTATGCTAAGGATTGATGATTCTCCGCACGGTTGAACAGGTCCGCCGAGTGTTCCTCGTTATTGCTGGATTTACCTTGTTGCTGGCAGGCGTGATCATGTTGGTCACCCCGGGGCCGGGCATTGCTGCGATTCTCTTGGGTTTAGGTTTGCTCGCAGCCGAATTTGTTTGGGCGCGCCGCCTGATGGACCGAATCAAACGTGAGGGCGGTAAATGGAAGGACGCCGTGATGGGCCCGCCAAAGGAGTAGCGCTCCAGGTGGGCGCGGCAAACTCTTCGCGGACGGAGGAATCTGAAATGGAAGTCGGAGTGATCGGGCTTGGAAAAATGGGCGCAGGGATCGCGAAGAGTTTGTTGCGGGCCGGTCACCGTGTGACGGTTTTCAACCGCACGCGGGCTCGAGCCGAGGCCTTGCGCGCGAACGGAGCAAACGTGGCGGGATCCGTGGCGGAAGCATGCTGCGGCGAAGCGGTGTTGACGATGGTCGCGGATGACGCGGCGCTGGAAGCAGTGGTGACTGGCGAGGGCGGGGTTCTGGGGTCCCTGCGTCGAGGTGGCATTCACGTTTCGCTGAGTACGATCAGCACGGCGCTGAGCGACCGCTTGGCGGCGGAACATTCGAAAGCAGGGCAAGAATTTGTAGCCGCGCCGGTCTTTGGACGCCCGGAGGCAGCGGAAGCCGCCAAACTTGCCGTGGTAGCGGCAGGGCCGGCAACGAGCGTGCAGCGCTGCAAGCCGCTGTTCGAAGCGATGGGGCCGAAACTGCTCGTGGTTGGCGAACGGTCCTCGATGGCGAATGTCGTGAAGCTCTCGGGAAATTTTCTGATTGCTACGGTTTTGGAATCGCTGGCGGAGGCGCTGGCGTTTGCGCGAAAATCCGGAGTGGATCCCGGGTTGCTCCTCGAGTTTCTGACCACTACGATGTTCACGGCGCCGGTCTACAAAACTTATGGCGAATTGATCGTCCAGGGAAAGCACCAGCCGGCAGGGTTTGCTCTGCCGCTGGGATTGAAAGACGTGCGGCTGGTGCTGCAGGCGGCGGGGGCGGCAAGCGTGCCGATGCCCATCGCCAGCGTTTTGCGAGACCGCTTTGTTACCGCGATGGCGCGCGGGAACCAGGACAAGGACTGGTCGGTGATCGGGCGCGTGGCCGCGGAGGATGCGGGATTGCCGCCGGTAAAGAATTAGGGCGAGTCGAGAGCCGAGGAGTTCCGGATGGAGAACTGGCGGGGAAAGTGGGCTCTGGTGACGGGAGCGAGCGCGGGCATCGGCGCGGCGCTGGCGGAAGAGTTGGGGGCTGGAGGAACACATCTCGTGCTGACCGCGCGTCGGAAGGATCGCCTCGACGAGTTGGCGCGCACATTGATGGCGAAGCACAAGGTAAAGACGGAAGTTTTCGCCGCGGATTTGGCGGAGCCGAGCGCGCCGGAAAAGATTTTTTCCTTTACGCGTGAAAAGAACATTGAAATCGACCTGCTGATCAACAACGCCGGTTTCGGCCAATACGGCGAACTTCCTTCGGTCGACACGCAACGCCTGCTGGACATGGTGCAGGTGAATTGCAGCGCCGTCGTGCATCTCACTCGGCTGTATTTGCCGGAGATGATGGCGCGGCGCCGCGGCGATATTCTCATCCTCGCATCGACCGCTTCCTTCCAGGCTGTTCCTTATATTTCCACTTACGCCGCGACAAAAGCATTCGATCTTTTGTTCGCGGAAGGTCTCGCCGAGGAGATGAAGGCCCACGGTATCCGCGTTTGCGCCCTCTGCCCCGGCTCGACGGAATCTGAATTTCACGCGGTCGCCGGCCAGGAAAAATTCATAAAAAATGCCGAAACCGCGGAAAAAGTTGCGCGCACCGGCCTGAAAGCGCTCGCGGCGGGAAAAAGCTATGTGATTTCCGGCCTCGGAAATTATCTCGGCGCGCATGGCGAACGCCTCGTCCCGCGCCGTTTCGTAACCCGCGTCGCCGCCAGCATGTTCAAGCCCAAAATCGAGTAGGATGCTTTTTGGGGCCGACGCGCAGGCGCTTCGCCTGTCGTCCAACCCATTGTGAAATCAAGGACTTCCAAGTTCAACGCCGGCCCTCCGAAGCCGGCGGGAACTCTTTGCAGCGGGACGGGGAATACCCTTTGAAAGGCTTCAGAACGTCTAACCGGGAGAGATGAGGATCGCTGAGCCAGCGAGAGACGACGTTCTGTTGCGGCGCGCCGCCAGGGGCGATGAAGATGCGTTTACCCTTCTATACCGGCGGCACCAGGCGGCGATGTACCGCTTCGCACTGCGCATGACCGGAAGCGCGTGGGCCGCGGAAGAAATTGTACAGGACGTTTTCATGACTTTGATGCGCGCCCCCAAAAAATACGATGCGAGCCGCGGAACGCTGGGCGGGTACCTGTACGGAATTGCGCGAAACCGCGTGATGAAGCATCTGGAGCGCTTGCCGCGGGAAGTCTCTCTGGAACAAAAAAACGAGGACGGAAGCGGCGCGGGAATTGTCCTGCAGGATGCGTCGACTCCGGCAACCTGGGCGGAAACGCGCG
>Ga0137403_10007956_pt1 | contig 11899 bp, 12 predicted proteins | sample CZOMad2_1_16fung_FD_122057 | JGI IMG/M metagenome (GOLD analysis project Ga0137403, IMG submission 122057) | Vadose zone soil fungal communities from Angelo Coast Range Reserve, California, USA - CZOMad2_1_16fungal (Hybrid Assembly) | ecosystem: Environmental > Terrestrial > Soil > Vadose zone...
AACGAGAGACGTCCAGAACCAGAGGAGAATCTTGAGAAAGACGCCCGGCACCATCAGAGTCGGCCCGGCACGCCCTGGCGCGTGTACAGGTAGCCGACGGCTCGCAGCGTCGTGATGCGCTCGCCGCCGTCCGGGCGCGGGCCGAGCTTCTTGCGGACCCGGCTCACGTGCACGTCGATGCTGCGATCGAACGGCAGCAGGCTGCGTCCCAGGGCCCCGCGCGCGAGGTCTTCGCGGCGGACGACCGAGCCGGCGGCGCGCATCAGCAGCTCGAGCAGCGCGAACTCCACCGCCGTCAGCTCGACGGGCGCGCCCGCGCGCCGCACGAGGCGCCGGTCGATCTCCACCGCCACGTCGTCCACGCTGAGCCGCTCGGGCAGCCGCTCGCCGGGCCCGCCGCCGTCCGGCTGCGTGCGACGCAGGATGGCGCGGATGCGCGCCACCAGCTCGCGCGGGTTGAAGGGCTTCGAGAGATAGTCGTCGGCGCCGAGCTCGAGCCCCACGATGCGGTCCACGTCGTCGCCGCGCGCGGTGAGCATCAGCACGGGGATCCTGGACGTCGCGCGCAGCGCGCGAAGCACGTCGAAGCCGCTCACGCCCGGAAGCATCACGTCGAGCAGCATGAGCTGGTAGTCGCCGGAGGCCGCCCGGTCCACGGCGCGCGTGCCATCGGTCTCCGCGTCGAGCGAGAACCCTTCGCGCGCGAGATATTCGCCCACCAGCTCGGCCAGCTCCGCGTCGTCGTCGACGAGCAGCACGCGTGTCATGGGGGTCGGGGCGTTCGGCCTCACCGCCGTCATTCAACACCCAGAATCGTCCCGGCGCACGCCGGCGATGGTTAAGAAGTGTGAACGCGCCGCTAGACTCGAAAATCGAGGATGTAGAGCCCGCCGATGACCCGGTCGACGGTGTAGAGCACCTGGCGCTCGTCGATCAGGACGTCGTTGAGCTGGACGGCCTTGACCGGCGATCGGCGCAGCGCCGGCGGCACGAAGGCGGCGATCTCCTTCGGCCGGAACGGGTCCCGCACGTCGAAGGCGCGCACGCCGCCGTTGAAGAACGTGCCGACGACGACGTCCTCCGAGATGAAGCCGCCGGGCCGGTTCTCGTGCAGGTTGTGGGCGCCGAAGCGGCCGCCGCGGTCGGCGAACTGCCTCACGGGCGGCAGCGGACAGGTGGCGATCGGCACCGGCTTGTCCTCGCGCCGCGCGTCGACGATCCAGACGAGCTTCGGCCAGTCCTTGGCCGCCTCGCGCACCGACTCGTCGCTGACGACGAGCAGGCCCTTGTCGAAGAAGGGCACGACGGTGTGGCAGAAGCCGGGGAAGGGCGGCTGATAGTCCCAGCGCCCGAGCAGGCGCGGGCGGGCCTTGTCGGCGATGTCGAGCACCAGCGCGCCGCCGTCGATGTAGCCGACGTAGGCGCGGTCCGGCCGCCGCGGATACACGTTGGTGTTGTGCGCGCGGTAGCCGGTATCGAAGGTCGGATGGCGCGGCAGCGCGGGCTCGGCGTCGCCGTCGCGCGTGCCGGGCAGCCACCAGCGGCCGACCTCGCGCGGCCGCGTGGGCTGGCGGACGTCGACGATGCGGTAGCACTGGTCGTCGCGCGGGTTGCGCGGCGTGAAGTCGGGCGCGCCCGAGGCCATGTGCACGTACTCGCCGTCCACCCACCACAGGTGATGGACGCCGCGTGAGGCCGGCCCCGAGGCGTCGAAGAACGTCACCGACCTGGGCGTGACGGGATCGGCGACGTCGAAGATCTCGAAGCCGGCAGGCTTCAGGCCCGGCTCGCGCGTCTGGTAGGCGACAACGAGCAGGTCGTCGACGAGATCGAGCGAGTTGCTGCGCATCCGGTCGTGGGGCAGCGCGGTCTGCACGATGACGCTCGGCTTCTTCGGATTCGTGACGTCGACGGCCGTGACGTTCTTGGGCGCCGACTCGTGCGCGATCCACAGCACGCGGCGGCGATCGCGCGTGCGCTGGATGGCCATGCCCTCGCCGCAGTTGCCGAAGCCGTCGAGCGCGTGGTGCGCGAGCAGGCGCATGCCGGGCATCAGGCCCTCCCCTTCTCGACGGCCGCGCGCTCGACGCGACGCTTCATAGTCCCCTCGCTGTTCGAGCGCCGGCTTTGCCGGCGCAATCCCGTTCTGGGGGGAGGCAGGTCGGAGCGCGCCGTCAGGCGCGCGACGACCGTCGGAAGGGGGGCGAAGCCCCCCTCCGAGCCTAAAACTGCACCGGCGTCGGCGGCATCTTGCCGCTGGCGTAGAGCGCGGGCAGCTCCGGAGAGGCGTTCTCCCAGACGAGCAGCATCGAGCGCTTCGGCGAGAACCCGCGATGGCGGATGTCGGCCGGCATGGCGGCGACGTCGCCCGCCTTCATGGTCACACGCGCGCGCACCGCGCCGGTGTCGCGGTCCTCGACCTCCCAATGGATCTCGTCGCTGAGCTGCACGAACCACTCCACGCGGTCGTTGCCATGGATGACGGGCAGGATGTACTCCTCGGTCGTCGGACAGTAGAGGCTCGCGTTGCAGACCGACACGATCGAGGGATTCCACGTCACGTCCGAGCGGGAGAGATACGCGAAGAGGTTGAAGGACACCACCTCATCCTCGAAGCCGGGCTCGGCGCGCACTTCCGGCGTGTCTTGCGGCACGTCACGGAAGTGGCGGTTCACCGGAAACCCGTTGTCGTCGGTGCGCAGCGGCTCGTCGCCGGGTGCTCCGATCATCCGCTTGGCCGTCACGCGGTGGCGGGTGATCGCCTCCTTGTTGCTCCCATTCTTCGGCCCGAATGCGAGACCCGTCTCCGCGGGGCTCGCGAACGGATCGAAGCCGGCGTTCGTCCAGTCGTCCAGGATCGCCTCGAACACCCGCTGGATGAGCGGCGTCGTGAAGCGCTCGGAGTGATCGACCCCGGCCTTGCGGTAGTGCGCGTTGAACCGGCCGGCGAAGAGGTCCACCGAGCCGTAGTGATTCACGGTCCCGACGACGGCATCGAAGTTCACGATGCCGTAGAAGAAGCCCCACGCGATGTCGCGCTGGAGCGCGCGCAGGAACGCGTCGACCGGCAGCATGTGCCGGCCCTTCGGCCACACGACGTGCGCGAAGTATTCGTCCCGACTGAAGCCGAAGCTGCCGAGCGTGAAGGTCCGGTAGCCGTGCTGGTTGGGCTCGATCGACCCGATCTCGGGGAGCGTGGCGGTCGTCTGGCTCATGCGACTTACCTCCTCGACGTCGTCTGGCAGATGTCGGCCCAGCGTTCGACGGTGTCCGCACCGGCCAGGGTCTGGAGCAGGAGGACGCCGGGCTGCGCCGCGTGAAACTGGTAGGCGGCGCCGACCGGCAGCAGGGTCATGTGGCCGCGCCGCGCGCGGACCACGCCCATCGTGCGGCCGGCCGGCGTGCCCGCGAGTCCGACCGAGCCTCGGGTGGCGGCCGGCACCACGCCCGGGTTCTCGAGCTTCAGCAGACGGATCTCGACCTCCCCGTCCATGACGAGCGCGAACTCGTCCTGCGCCGGCGCGCGCCAGCCCGAGGTTCCCTCCGTGCGAATGGCCTCGATCACGTACTCGATGTTCTTGCCGACGGCAACCTTCTCGTACGGCTTGGACTTCGAGGCCACCTCGAAGATGTTCGAGAAGACGTAGTTGCGAGCGTCATCGTTGATGACCTCGACGCCACCCTTCTCGTAGTGCGCGAGCGAGCCGAAGCGCGTGCGGTGCTGCTGCGCCATCTGCGGTCTCCTTTCCGCCCAGAGTGCCTCTAAGCCTTCCACGGCAACGTTGTCAAGCCATCCGATCACTGCCTGCTAGGCGCCGCCCGGCACAACTCCGCGCGGCAGCGATTCGATGTGGGCGCAGATCTCGCCGGGGCGCGTGAGCCAGACGCGGTCGCGGTGCCTGGCGACGTGCTCGAGCGCGCGTCGCAGCTGCGGCAGGCGGTAGGGCCGGCCGACGACGAACGGGTGCAGCGAGATCGGGCACACGAGCGGCTGGCGCGCCGACTGGCGCAGCAGCTCGTCGAACTGGTCCACGATCATGTCGGCGAACTCGCGCGCCGAGTGCTTGTACCAGACGATGCCGCGCGTGTCGTTCACCTCGATCGGATACGGCATCGCGAGCAGCCGGCCGCCGCGGGTGCGGAGCCAGACGGGCTGATCGTCCATGGTCCAGTCCATCGTATAGCGATAACCCGCCTCCTGGAGCAGGTCGAGCGTGACCGGCGAGTTCGAGAGCCACGGGCTCATCCAGCCGATCGGACGCCGGCCCTCGTGCTTTTCGATGGTGGCGGTCACCCGCGCGATCATGGCGCGCTCCTCGTCGGGGAGCATGTGCTCCTGGCCCTCGGAGTTCGTGACGCCGTGGCCGACGATCTCGTCGCCGCGCTTGCGCAGCCGCTCGGCGATGTCCGGCGCGGCCTCGTAGACCTCGAGGTTCATCTGCGCTTCCACGGGGAGATTCAGCTCGTCGAAGAGGTCGAACAGGCGCCAGACGCCGACGCGGTTGCCGTAGTCGCGCCAGCTGTAGACGCTCGCGCTCATCGCCTGGTCGGGCGGCGCGATGGCCACGCCCTTGCCGACGCCGAAGCCGAACGCCTCGATGTTGATGGCGACGTACACGGCCAGGCGCGCGCCGTTCGGCCACGTGTAGTCCGGGCGCTTCGTGATGTTGGAGTAGTCGTAGCGTCCGTGGGTGGGCAGCGTCATACGACCTCCTACGGTCGGCGCGGCTTGAGCCGGAGCTCCTCGTACGGCAGCGAGAACGGAATGCCGCTGATGAGGCCGATCCCGGATTCCTCCACCCGCGCGCCGACGCCGGACAGGAACGCGGGCTCGAGGATCGGCGCGAACATCACGCGCTCGTGCATGAGCTGCTGGATCCGGTGCAGCAGCGCCTCGCGCTTCTTCACGTCGACTTCCACCGCCTGCTCGCGGAACAGCCCGTCGATGTCCGGGTAGCCGCCGTAGGCGCGAATGCCGCCGGTGACGACGAAGGCCTCGATGCGCGTGGCGGCGTTGCCGCCCGCCGCGCTGCCGGGCCGCACGAGCTTCTTGAAGCTCTTCTCCTGGTCGGCCTTGTAGAACGCCGCGCGTTCCAGCGGGCGCAGCTTCGCGCGAATGCCGACCGCGCGGAAGTCGTTGATGACGGCCTCGCCGGTCGCGGCGTACACGGCGTCGGTGGACAGGTCGCCGGCGTCGAACCCGTTCGGATAGCCGGCCTCGGCCAGCAGGCGCCGCGCGCGCGCCGGGTCGTGGGGATACGGCGGCGCCGGCCAGTAGAACTGGAACTCGCGGGGAATGATGCTCGAGGACACGCGCGCGAACCCGAGATACTCGGAGTCGTTGAGCGTCTTGCGGTCGATCGCGAGATTCGCGGCGAGACGGACGCGCCGGTCGGCCCAGGGCGACTTCGGGTCCCACTGCTCCACGAACACCAGCCACTCCGTGAACGTGGGGATGGCGGCCTTGAGCGTGAGGCCCGGCGTGCGTCGCACCTCCTCGCCGAGCGGGCCGCGGATCGAATAGGCGATGTCCGCCTCGCCGCGCTTGAGCATGGCCAGGCGCGTGGTGTCGTCGGGCACCGAGCGAAAGATCAGCCGCTTGACGCTCGGCGTCTTGCGCCAGTAGCTCTCGTTGGCCTCCAGCACCAGCTCGACGCCGGGCTGAAAGCTCACAAATCTATAGGGGCCGGCACCGACGGGATGGCGCTTGAACCCGTCGTCGCCGACCCTCTCGACGTACTTCTTCGGCACGATCCAGCCGGCACCCGTCGCCGGCGAGCCGTAGAAGGTCATGAAGTCCGGCCACGGCTGCTTGAATCTGATGCGCACGCGCTGGGGTTCGACGACGTCGACGCCGGCCACGCGCGCCTTGAACGTGGCGGCCGCGCCGCCCTTGTAGCGCTCGAGCGAGAACTTCACGTCCTCCGCGGTGACGGGATCGCCGTTGTGGAACTTCACGCCCTTGCGGAGGACGAATTCGTAGGCGAGCCCGTCCTTCGACACGCTCCACGACTCGGCGAGGCTGGGGGCCATGGGGTGCCCGGGCATCGGCTTCACCAGGGCGTCGTGCATCGCGTACAGCATCATGAACGGCGTGATGACGGACGGCGTCTCCGCCGGATCGAACCAGGTGGGCGCGAGTGAGATGTGCACCGCCCACGTCAGCTCGCCCTCCGGCGCCGCGACGGCCGGCGCGGCGACGAGGAGGGCGGCGAGGGCGACGGCGCGCACGCTCATGTCGTCACCTCCGCGCGACCAGGCGCCGGAACACGGCGCCGTACGCGAAGCCATAGCCCTCGGCGTGCGCGGCCGCGCCTTTCTTCAGCCGCTCGCCGATCGTCTCTCCGCTCGCCACGTTGAAGCCGGGCATCTGGCTCTCGTGGCGCACGAGGGCGGCGATCTGGCGGTCGATCGACTCCGTGACGTCGACGATGACGTCCGGCTCGTCCGCGCCCCAGTACCAGAGCTCGCGGACCTTGTGCGGCGCCAGCCCCTCCTGGGTGATCTGCTCGGCGAAGTGCAGGTGGTCGCGCGCGAACGGATAGACGGCGTCGGTCGTGGTCAGCCCCGCCTTGCGGTGATCGCGGTGCTGGAAGTTGCGGATGCGGTAGGGGTCGTGCACGAAGACCGTGTGCGGCCGGTACTGCCGGATGGCCCGCACGACGTCGCCGAGGAACTCGCGCGTGTCCTCGAGGAAGCCGTCGGGGTAGCCGAGCATCACCACGTGCTTGACGCGCATGAAGTCGGCGGCGGCGCGCTGCTCGTCGGCCCGTCGGGCCGCGAGCGCGGCCGGCGCGAGCGAGCGCTCGGTGGTGCCGGCATCGCCGTTGGTGCACAGCACGTACGTGACCTCGCAGCCGGCGGCGATCCATTTGGCGACGACGCCGCCCGAGCCGATCTCGGCGTCGTCGGGATGCGCGAAGACCACCATCGCCCGCTCGGGGACGTCGCTCACGACCTGGAGCTTCCGGGGCTCGCGTGGCATGACGCGCATTCTACAGGAGGCTCGGAGTACACTCTCGGCCTGGGTAAGGCAGGCACTCCCACGCTGAGGAGACGACGATGGCTGACGTGCTGACGGTAGTCGCGAAGATCCGGGCCGGGAAGGGCAAGGGCGACGCGCTGGCGGCGTTGCTGAAGGAGCAGGTGGCGGCGGTGCGCAAGGCGGAGCCGGGCTGTCTCATCTATCGCCCGCACCGCTCCACGAAGGATCCCGACCTCTTCATCTTCTACGAGCAGTACAAGGACGACGCGGCCTTCGACGCCCACCGCAAGGCGCCGCACCTCGCCGCCTATCGCGAGCGCCGCGAGAAGGAAGGGCTGACCGACGGCCCGGCCGAGGTCGAGATCTACCGGTCGCTCACCGACTAGCTGCCCGACGAGATGAGCACGACCGCGGTCGACCTCGACGCCCTCAAGACGCACGTCGGCCGCAAGCAGGCCGCGACCGACGTGCTCCTCCCCGGCCCCGCCAACCTGCTTCGGCTGGCGCTCGGGCGTTCGGAGCCCGAGCTGCGCGACGGCGATCCCCTGCCGCCCGCGTGGCTCGCGCTCTATTTCCTCCCACGCATCGCGACGGCGAATCTGAGAGCCGACGGCAGCCCGCGCGACACCGGCGTCGTGCCGCCGATGCCGCTGCCGCGGCGCATGTTCGCCGGCGAGCGCGTGCGATTCCACCGGCCGCTGCGCATCGGCGAGAACGTCCGGCGCGAGACGGTGCTGGCCGATCTCTCCGTGAAGAGCGGCGGCACCGGCACCCTGGTCTTCGCCACCGTCACGAGCCGCATTCTGGGCGCCGACGGCGCCGTCGCCCTCGAGGACGAGCGCCGCACGGTCTTTCGCGAGGAGGTCAAGGCGGGCGAGCGCAACCAGGCGCCGAAGCGCGAGCCGGCCCCGGGCGACGTGCCGTGGAGCCGTCGCGTCACGCCCGACGCGGTGCTGCTCTTCCGCTTCTCGGCGCTGACCTTCAACAGCCACCGCATTCACTACGACCGCGCGTGGGCGATGGACGTCGAGGGCTATCCGGGCCTCGTCGTGCACGGGCCGCTGACGACGACGCTGCTCGTGGACTTCGCCCGTGACAGCAACTCCGGGCGAAGGATCGTCGGCTACACGACGCAGGCGCGCGCGCCGCTCTTCGACACCGCGCCGTTCGAGCTGCGCGGCCGGCCGACCGACCGCGGCTGCGAGTGCTGGGCGGTCACGCCCGAGGGTACTGTGGCCATGAGCTGCGAGGTCGAGCTGGGCTAGCCGCCGCCGACCCCCCAGGCTCAAGCTGGCACGGGCGTCCGTGACAAGACGATACGGCGAGTGGCGACCGGCGCCGCCAAAGCCGCCGAGAGCATGCCGTTCCTCCGCGCATCGGCGTGGCGCGAAAGATGCTCCCCACCGCCCACCTACAGCATGCGGCGTGATCGTCAGGCGGATGGCGGGGGGAGGTGACGACCGATGGCCGACCAGTTCAAGTGCACGAAGTGCGGAAAGACGGCCCCGAAGTTCACGAACTGCTGCGGAATGCCGATGAAGAAGAGCTAGTTCCGGGATGACGCGAGGGCCCGCCTGGACCTGCCAGGCGGGCTCCTCCGTCACCTGAACGCCGCGATCAGCTCCTCGAAGGCGACCATCTGGCCGCCGCGCGTGGACGAGGGCACGAGGATGACGGTCTTCACGCCCGTCGCCCGCCATGCCTCGACGCCGTCGCGGACCTCCTTCCTGCTGCCGAACAGCGTGACGTCGCTCAGCCAGCGGTCGGACATCGTCGCGATCTCTTCGCGCTCGTAGCCCGCCTCCATCCAGTAGTTCTGGTAGTTCGGCAGCTTGACGTAGGGCGCGAGCGCCTTGCGCATCACCGCCGCCGCGGCGGCGCGATCCGGGTCGATGCACGTGGGGAGCATGTCGCCGATGAAGAACTTCGGATCACTGCGGGCGCGCTCCGGCAGATGACGGAGCGACTCCGCCATGTGCGAGCGCGCCGCGTTGGCCCACACCGCCCCCTCGGCGATCTCGCCGGCCAGCCCGACCATCTTCCGGCGCAGCGTGGCCAGCGTGATCGGCGGCAGCGCGCCGACTTGCGCCGCGTAACCCTTCAGCTCAGTCACGAACTTCAGCATGTCGTCGAGCGGCTTGCCCGGCCGGATGCCGAGCCGGTCGTGGGCGGGCCCGTGGCTCACGCCGACGCCGAAGCGGAAGCGGCCGCCCGACAATTCGTGGATGACCGCCGCCGTCTGGGCCCACTCGAATGCGTGACGCGTGTAGATGTGGGCGATGCTGGTGCCGAACGGGATCTCGCGCGTGACGAGCGCCAGCGCCTCGCAGAGCGCGAGCCCGTCGCCCGGGCTCGGGCAGTAGATGCCGGTGAAGCCCTCGCGCTCGAGCGTCTGCGCGAGGTCGAGCGTCGCCTTGCGCCGTCCCGCGACGGCGACGAGGCTCACGGCGGGCTTGGTTGTCATCCGTGGGAGTCTATACGCATCGATGCGCGCGTGCGCCTGGTTCGTCATCGCGATGCTCGTGGCCGGCTGCGCCGTCGGCGAAACCGTCCGTCCCGCGTCGTCGCCGAGCCGCCCGGCCCCGCCGATCACCATCCGGGTCGTGCGACCCGACGGCGCCGGGCCGTTTCCCGCCGTGGTATGGCTGCACGGCTGCGGCGGCGTCGTGCGCGGCGCGCGCCACCTGGAGGACTGGACGCGGCGGCTCGTGCGCCTCGGCTACGTGGTCGCGATCCCCGACAGCTTCTCCGAGCGCGGATATCCCAACGGCATCTGCGGCAACGGCACGCTCGTGCCCGCGCCGACGCGGGCCGCGGACGCGTACGCGGCGCTCCGGCACCTCGAAGGGCGCCTCGACGTGATCGCCGAACGGATCGGGCTCATCGGCTTTTCGCACGGCGGGTGGACGGTGCTGGCGGCCATGGACCAGGACGCCGGCGCGCGGGCCCGGGCGGCGGCCGGCGCCGCCCGGGGCTTCACCGCCGCCATCGCGTTCTATCCCGAGTGCGCGGCAGGCACATGGGTGCCCGCGTACCGCGCCGCCGCACCGCTGCTCATCCTGATCGGCGAGCTCGACGACTGGACGCCGGCCGACCCGTGCCGGCGCCTCGTCGAGCGCGCGCGCGGGCGCGGCCAGTCCATCGGGCTCACGGTCTACTCTGGGGCCTATCACAGCTTCGACTCGTACGCGCCGGTGATGCGAGTGCCCGAGGCGCGGCAGGGACGCGGCGCGACGATCGGCGGCGACAACACCGCGCGCGAAGACAGCATCAAGCAGATGGAAGCATTCTTCGGGCGGTATCTGCGCTAGGGGCCCTGCAGCATCCGGAGATCGGGGTCCACGCCGAGCCCCGGTCCTTGCGGCACCGCGATCCGGCCGTTGACCGGGTTGATCGCGTCGCCCAGCGGGTTCTTCTCGAAGTCGCAATAGAAGCGCTCGACGAGGGTCTCGCCGGGCATGGCGGCGATGCAGTGGATCGACGCGAGCAGGCCGGGACCGAAGTACGCGGAGTGCGGCACGACCGTCACCCCGAACGTCTCGGCGAGCGCCGTGACCCGGCGCAGCTCGCTGACGCCGCCGATCTTGGTCACGCTCGGCTGCGCGTAGTCGATGGCGCCGGCCTCGAAGGCGCGGCGAAAGTCCCAGACGGTGCCGTAGTTCTCGCCGGCCGCGGTGGGGATGCCGCCCCGTGCCCGCACCTCGGCGAGCCCGGCCACGTTCTCCGGCGGGAACACCGGCTCCTCCAGCCAGCGCAGGCCGAGCGGCGCCAGCCGTCGCGCCATCTCGACCGCCTCGACGACCGTCCACGGGCAGTTCGTGTCGAGCATGATCCGCGCGTGGGTACCGGCGACGTCGCGCGCCGCCTTCACCTCCGGCACGGTGATCTCGTGCAGCTTGATGTCGCGATAGCCGCGCTTGAGCGCCTGCTCGGTGTAGAAGGCCACGGCATCGGCCCGGCCGTAGCGCAGCAGGCTCGCGTACGCCGGCAGGTCGGCGCGCGTGCCCCCGCCGAGCAGCCGGTAGAGCGGCAGCCCCGCGACCTTGCCCGCGATGTCCCAGAGGGCGATGTCGATGCCCGAGAGCGCGTACATGGTCGGCCCGTTGCGGCCGATGCCGTGCAGCTGGCGCTGGAGGTCGTCGTGGATGGCGGCGATCTGCGTCGGATCGCGGCCGACGCACATCGGTCCCAGCACCGTGTCGATGGCCGCGCGCGTCGCGGGAAAGATCCGGTGGCCGAACGACTCGCCCCACCCGGTGACACCCCCGTCGGTGTCGACTCGCACCAGCAGCACATCGATGCTGGTCACCGCGCGGTCGCGCAGCTTCGGCGTCGCGTCGTCGATGACCATCGGCAGGTTGACCACGGCCGTCTCGACGCGCGTGATCTTCACGCGAAGCTCACGGGCAGGGCCTTCAGCCCGCGCAGCGTGAGGCTCTGGCGATACTCGGGTCGGTCCGTGGCCAGCGCCAGCTTCGGCAATCGCCGCAGCAGCGTGTTGATGGCGATCTGGCCCTCGATGCGCGCCAGCGGCGCGCCGAGGCAGAAGTGGATGCCCCAGCCGAAGGCGATGTGGCGGTTGTCGGCACGGCCGATGTCGAGACGGTCGGGCTCGGGGAACTGCACGGGATCGCGATCGGCGGCGCCGATGAACGGCATGACCATCTCGCCGCGCGCGATGGTGCGGCCGCCGATGGTCACGTCCTCGCTCGGGATGCGCGCGGTGCGCTGCACGGGCCCGTCGTAGCGCAGCAGCTCCTCGATGGCGCTGCCGATGAGCGTGGGGTCCTGCTGCAGCCGGCGCAGCTGATCGCGATGGCGTAGCAGCGCCAGCATCCCGTTGCCGATCAGGTTGACGGTCGTCTCGTGGCCGGCGATGAGCAGCAGGATGCAGGTGGCGAGCAGCTCGGTCTC
>Ga0137403_10007957_pt1 | contig 11897 bp, 10 predicted proteins | sample CZOMad2_1_16fung_FD_122057 | JGI IMG/M metagenome (GOLD analysis project Ga0137403, IMG submission 122057) | Vadose zone soil fungal communities from Angelo Coast Range Reserve, California, USA - CZOMad2_1_16fungal (Hybrid Assembly) | ecosystem: Environmental > Terrestrial > Soil > Vadose zone...
TTTTGTTCATCGGCGGCCCCTGTAAGCTGAACAGATTCCGGCGTTCGTTCAACCCCGAACGCTTTCAGGGTCAAGCGCAGACGAGTTTTGGATTGCGCGGACATGTCCGCGCTTTGAAAGCGGCGACATGTCGCCGCACTCCAAAAACGCGATGGACACTTGGCGAAACCACTGTTCAATTCTGCATCATGTGGAGATTCTTTGCCGCATTTTTTCTTTTAATCACGCCGGCATTGGCGCAGGAAAACGCAACTGCCTACGAAGCATTGCGCGTGGTTGGCACTCAATTAAGCGAGGGCGCACTCAGTCATGTTGTGTCGGTGACTGGCGTCGAAGGCGATCCACAACCGGAGAAGTGGAAAATTATTTTGGAGGATTCGGGTGCGCGCGGTGGTGCGCGGGAACTTCAGGTGGCTAATGAGCGTATTGCTTCCGATCGGCCGCCCGGCCGTCGAGCCGCCGGTTCCACTGAAGGCGCAACGATCGACATGGCACGTTTGAACCTCGATTCCAGCGGCGCGTACGCAGTGGCGAGTCATACGGCGGAAAAATCGCATACGCAGTTTACGACGGTCGACTACGCTCTGCGCACTGATGAACGCGGCGAGCCTATCTGGATTGTCACTCTCTTAAGTAAATCGTCGCGTCCGGTCGGCACAATACACATCGGCGCGACCCGCGGCACGGTCAGGCGCACAGAAGGAATGTTTGCCGGCGCGACCATGGAAGATGTGGAAAATGACTCCGGCGAAGGAGGAGAGAGGGGCCCCTTCGGTGGCGTGAAAGCACGAATCAAAGAGAGCTTCCATCGAACCCAGGAAGAGGCACGAGACATGTTCGACAGAGTGAAGCGCTCGTTTTCCGATTTCATCAACCGGGATTAGCACTCGATGTTTGATGTTTGAGGTTTGAGGTTTGATGTTCAATGCCGCAGAGCACGATTATTGATGAAGAATCCCGGTAACAAACGCGATGAGTTTTGGCCGTCTCTCCCTTTTGCGGAGTGGAAGGAGACCGCTGCCACGCTGCATATGTGGACGCAGATTATCGGCAAGATTCGTTTGACCCAGACTCCATGGATCAATCACTCCTGGCACGTCACTCTCTACCTAACTTCCCGCGGCCTGACGACTTCGCCGATCCCATATGGCCTTTCCACTTTCGAGATCATGTTCGATTTTATTGATCACGAATTGCGCATCGACAAGAGTGATGGCGCGCGGCGCGCGGTCGAACTAGGACCGCGCTCGGTTGCAGACTTTTATTACGCGGTCATGGGTGCACTGGCAGAGATCGAGCTACCCGTGAGCATCAACACCATGCCCAACGAGATTCCGAATCCAATCCCGTTTGATCATGACCACGAACACCGCGCGTACGACGCCGAATATGCAAATCGGTTCTGGCGCGTCCTTCTGCAAAGCGCTCGCGTATTCCAGGAGTTCCGCTCGCGCTTTTGCGGCAAATGCAGCCCGGTCCACTTTTTCTGGGGCAGTTTTGATCTCGCAGTGACACGTTTCTCGGGGCGAGCTGCGCCGCCGCATCCTGGCGGGGTGCCGCATCTGCCGGACGAGATTACGCGCGAGGCTTACTCGCAGGAAGTTAGTAGCCTTGGTTTCTGGCCGGGCAACGCTTCCGCTCCGACGCCGATCTTTTATTCCTATGCGTATCCGAAACCGCCAGGATTCGCGGATGCGAAAATTCAAGCCGAGGCAGCCTCATACGAGCCCAAACTGCGTGAGTTCATCCTTCCTTATGACGCGGTGCGTAGTGCCGAGTCACCCGATGAGCTCCTGCTCGATTTTGCGCAGAGTGCCTATGATGCCGCTTCAAAACTGGGCAAGTGGGATCGCGCTGCGCTGGAAGAAGTCAAACCTTCCTTGCATTCGGCGCAGCAACATTCGTAATTAGGCGACATGAATCCCGGTTGCGCGGCCGAACAGCACGCCTGGCGTGAGGTGAAAGGCGGATGGCGCCCGCTTTACGGCGATGTCGATCAAATGGGCCTCGCGGTGGAGTGGCACGACTTCCGCACCGAGCGTTCGTTTGACTGGGGACGCACGTTCCATCCGCGCAGCCTTGAGTTTTGTTTGAATCTGCAAGGCCATGGCGAGATTGGAGCCGGCGGAAAAATGTGCAGCGATTATTCGCCGGGAAATTGCGGCTATTACGCGATCGGCGACGAACCGCTCGCGGCGTCGCGGCGAGCGCGTGATCATCATCAATTCGTGACGCTCGAATTTTCGCGTGAACATTTGCAGAAGCAATTCGTGCAGAACGAAGCGGACCTAGAGCCGCAAATTCGCCGGGTCATCTTTGCGGGAAAGGACGGGAGCGTAATCGCGCCGGCGCGACCGATGACGGTTGAACAGCGTGGGGTAGTGGCGAGTCTGGCAGAACCACCGGTGGCGAAAGCAGCGCAGATTCTTTGGTACCAAAGCAAGGCGCTCGAACTCATGGCGCATTTTCTTTTCGCGCCCAAGGACCCGGAATTTTTCTGCATGCGGCAAAAACGCGTCGCACGGGAACGCGTGGAGCGGACCAAAGAATTGCTCGCACGCGATCTGGCGAATCCTCCGACGCTGGAAATGCTGGGGCAGGAAGTGGGCTGCAGCCCGTTTTACCTGAGCCGAATTTTTTCGCGCGAAGTGGGCCTTACCATTCCACAATATCTGCGCAATGTGCGGATGGAACGTGCGGCCGCGCTGCTGCGCACCGGACGCTACAACGTGACCGAAGCCGCGACGGAAGTCGGATACTCGAGCCTCAGTCATTTCAGCAAAGCGTTTTGCGAAACGATCGGGTGCTGCCCGGTGCTTTATCCCGTGGCGAAAAACATCGTTCTTGATCGTTAAAGCGTTGAACCGTTCAAGCGTTGAAGCGGAGGTAGGCCCGTCCATGTTGCCGCTTTAACGCTTCAACTCTTCATGGCTGCAACGAATTCATGAAAATCACCCGCGCTCTTATCTCCGTGTCCGACAAAACCGGGATCGCGTCATTCGCGCGGGCCCTTGAGAGTCAGGGCGTCGATATCATTTCCACGGGCGGAACAGCAGACTTGCTAAGAAAGGAAAAAATTCCGGTGCGCGAAATTTCCAGTTTCACCGCCTTTCCCGAAGTGCTCGAGGGCCGGGTTAAGACTTTGCATCCGCGGGTGCACGGTGGCCTTCTCTACAAGCGGGGCAATCCCAAACATGAGGCGGAAGCGCGTGAATGCGGGTTCGAGCCGATCGACCTGGTGGTGGTCAATCTTTATCCTTTCGAGGCGACCATCGCCAAGCCGGACGTGACCCTGGCAGCAGCGATCGAAAACATCGACATCGGCGGACCATCAATGATTCGCAGCGCGGCAAAAAATTATGAGTCGGTGACGGTGGTGGTTGATCCGGCCGACTACGATGCCGTGCTTGAAAACATGCGCGATAATAACGGTGAAACGACCCTGAAATTGCGCGAGCGCCTAGCCATCAAAGCGTTCATTAAAACTTCTGAATACGATCGCGCGATCGGCAATTTCCTGAACAAAGAACAGGCAACCGACTCGTCGTTTTCACTTTCGGTCCCGCCGGTGATGCGGTTGCGTTATGGCGAAAATCCGCATCAAAGCGCCGCGCTCTACGGCGATTTCGATAAACATTTCGAAAAACTTCACGGCAAGGAACTTTCCTTCAACAATATTCTCGACCTTAGCGCGGCCACGGACTTGATCGGCGAATTTGAAGAGCCAACCGTCGCGATTCTTAAACACACGAATCCGTGCGGGGTAGGTTCGGATACGAATCTTTGCAAAGCATGGGACAAAGCGTTTGCGACGGACAAGCAAGCGCCCTTCGGTGGGATCATCATTTGCAACCGACCGCTGGATGAGCCACTGGCCAAAGTGATCAGTGAAATTTTTAGCGAAGTAATCATCGCGCCGGATCTTGAAGTCGGGGCGCGTAGCATTTTGCAGAAGAAAAAGAACTTGCGCCTCGTTCGGCTGACAACGTCTGCAGTCGAAGCAAGATCGGCCATCGATATACGCTCGGTTTGTGGTGGAGTGCTGGTCCAGGACCCGGACGTCGAAGGGGCAGTGAAGCGAAACGTCGTCACCAAGAGACGACCGACTAAAACGGAACTGAATGCCATGTTGTTCGGGTGGCGGGTCGTCAAACACGTGAAATCGAATGCGATCGTTTACGCCAAGGCGGATCGCACGCTTGGCATTGGCGCCGGCCAGATGTCGCGTGTGGATTCGTCGCGTATCGCAATTTGGAAAGCGAAGGAAGCCGGGCTTTCTCTCAAAGGCAGCGCCGTCGCGAGCGATGCCTTTTTTCCATTTCCAGATGGATTGATCGCCGCCGCGGATGCCGGCGCCACCTGCGCTATTCAGCCGGGCGGTTCAGTCCGCGATGAAGAAGTAATTGCCGCCGCGAACAAGCGCGGCATGGCGATGATCTTTACTGGTATCCGCCATTTTCGCCACTAAGACGCCGTCGCGTGAGATAAATGTCTCGATCAGTTCAACCGCCGCGCGTGATCAACATCGAAGACTTGCGTCAGGCAGCCAAACGGCGCCTTCCCAAGGTAGTATTTGACTATATCGATGGCGGCGCGGAGGCCGAACAAACATTGCGTGCGAACGGCCGCGCGTTTGAGGAGGTGATTCTTCGCCCACGTTGCGCGGTGGCAACGCCGGTGTGCGATCTGCGCACCACGGTGATTGGCACCTCGCTCTCCATGCCGCTGATCCTCGCGCCCGTCGGCAGCAGTCGGCTCATGTATCCGCGTGGCGAAGAAGCGGCCGCGCGCGCCGCTGGCCGGGCGGGTATCGTCTATGCACTCTCGACCCTCTCGGGTTGCTGTCTGGAGGATATTGCGGCTGCGTCGGAAGGACCGGTCTGGTATCAGCTTTATTTGGTCGGAGGCCGTGACTGCGCGCTGGCTGCAATTGAACGCGCGCGAGCGGCGGGTTTTTCGGCGCTCGATGTGACGATCGATACGGCAGTGGCCGGACTGCGAGAACGCGATCTCCGGAACGGCGCCAAAGAACTCTTGACCGGCAAACTCGGACCGATGCTCCCGTTTGTGAATCAGCTGCTGACAAAACCTCGCTGGCTGGCGGCTTTTCTGGCGGATGGCGGATTAATGAAGTTTGCGAATGTCGTGATTCCCGGACAAGGACCGATGTTGTATGCGGATGTAACGACTGCTTTGGAACAAGCCGTGGTAACCTGGCAGGATTTCCGCTGGATTCGCGACGCTTGGAGCGGCCCAATTATCATCAAAGGCGTTCATACGGGAGAAGATGCTCGACGCGCAGTGGATGCAGGAGCGGATGCGCTGGTCGTCTCCAATCACGGCGGTCGACAGCTCGATGGCGTTGCACCGACTCTCCGAATGTTACCCGAAGTTTTAGCCGCCGTGGGCGACCGGATTGAGGTGCTGCTTGACGGTGGAATCCGCCGCGGCAGCGACATTGTAAAAGCGTTGTGTCTTGGCGCTGGAGCGGTGTTAGTTGGACGCGCCTACGCCTATGGTCTGGGTGCCGCTGGCGAGACCGGCGTTGCGCGAGCAATCGAAATCCTGCGAGCAGATCTTATTCGGACTCTCAAGCTGCTTGGCTGCCCTTCAGTCGCTGATCTGGATCGATCTTTTATAGATGTCCCGGCGGATTGGCTCGCGACGCGCCCGAAAAGTCGTTAACTGACTATTCTTACTCCTGCTCATGCTCTTACTCCTCTGAACCGCTGTTCGAGCACGAGTAGGAGCATGAATAAGAACAAGAAAGCACAGCGCGTTCGCAGTATTTCAGCAATCTCCTAGGCCCCTCCACCGGATGAGAGTCGCCACATCCAAATGCTCAGCAGGGCGGCAACGATAAGGGCGACCCAGCTTACGCCCATTGGAATCGTATGGGTCCCGAGAGTGACCTGGGAGTGATTGATCAGTCGCAGAACGTGACCGATGGCGAAAATAGCGAAAATGATGCTCGCGACGCGTAATCCAGTCTTTTGTGAACTCATGCGCGCATTCTTGCGGTCGCGCCTTGCTTTGTCAGTAAAAATTCAACATGTGACCAAAGAGGTAGCGGTTGCTATTCCTCAGGTGATCACCCGACTCCTTCGCAGGGATGCAGCTTGCACCAGGATGCCAATTACCGCGAGGCCGACAAAGACGATGGTCGATCCTGATGCTGGCAGGACAATCGCGCTTTGAATCAGGTGCGCGCCGATAAGCGAGGAAACAATAATAAGAGCCCAATCAAACAAAACCAGGAGCAGAATGGCGCCAATAATTCCGCCGGCCACGAAGATGATCGCAGAGTACCGTGCATAGTGGACCAAAAATGCCGCGACAATCGCGCCGGCCAGTTTGCCGCCCGCGAGGAAGCCAAGGACTGCGATCGCAATTTTCTGAAGGAACAGTGCGAGTAATGCCCCGATCAAGCCAAGGACGAGCGCGATGATTAACGCCATTAGCGGGGAGGGCTCGTGAACCACGTGCGGTGCAATTTGCACGCCGGCCGCGAATCCGACCGCGGCGACGCAAAGCCAGAATAGCTTGCGTCCGAAAAAAAGGACCACGACGCCGATCAACGCGCCTACAATCGCAACAGAGAAATGCATCGGCGGAAAAGGACTTTGAACGGCCATGGCTTGGTGCAGAGGCGTTTGTGCCAAATGCCTGTTTATTTGATTTCGGTGCCGGACACAAGCACCGCTACACCCTCCGCGACTCTGTCTTGCGAATGGCAGCGTTCAATCGGGCTGGTGGGATTTGAACCCACGGCCTCCTGGTCCCGAACCAGGCGCTCTACCAAGCTGAGCCACAGCCCGAAATGAAATAGCGCGCTAGCCCAACGCGCCTCGTTACTTCGCGTATTTTGCCGAAGATAGCAAGGAGCTAGAAGCAAGAAGTTCAAGAAGCGATGACTCGCCGCCACAATCCTGCACCCGCGAAACGAGTCCCGGCAGGTGTAGCGGTGCTTGTGTCAAGCACCGAAATCAAATACAAAGGCGTTTGGCACAAACGCCTCTACACGCGTGAATTTTTTTAAAGTCATAGCCGCTCAAAGCGCTTACTCCACGCATTTCACTGTTCCGGTTGTCGGCGCGCTGATCGGCATCGTGATTCTGTTCTTCGGGCGAAAACTCTTTTGGCTTTGTGTGGCTGCTGTGGGATTCCTGGCGGGCATCGAGCTAGCCCCGCATCTGGTCACCGAACCATCGCCGCTGCTGGAGCTCGCCGTCGCACTTGTGCTCGGCGTGCTCGGCGCGTTGCTGGCGTTCTTACTCCAAAAGATCGCGGTCGCTGTCGTTGGTTTTCTTGCAGGTGGCAAGCTCGCGAGTGCGATTGCCGCTGCATTCTTCGTTCACTATTCGCAGTACTCTACGATCATTTTCGTGGTCGGCGGACTCATCGGCGCAATGCTGTTACTGTTCTTATTTGATTGGGCGCTCATCGTTGTCTCCTCATTCATTGGTGCTCATATGATTCAAAACGCAATCGTTCTGCCGCCCTCCGGATCAACCATTGTATTTTTGGGCCTGGCAATCGTTGGGATGGTGGTTCAAGCCGCATCGCTCAGGAGAGGGTGACCCCGATTATCCTGAGTTTGTACCTGACAAATCTGGCTTCGATCATCACAATGCGCGCATGAACTCACCAACGACCGGGTTGCGCGTCGCAAGTGTCCTCTTTGGTATTTTTGCAATTGCGCACGTCCTGCGACTGATCAATCACGCACAAGTGACCGTCGGCACGCACACCATCCCCATGGCTGTAAGCTGGATTGCGCTTGTCGTGGCAGGCGTTCTTTGTATTTGGTTCTGGCGCCTCTCGAATCTGAGGGGAATCGCGTAGTTATTTTTTTAGCCAATCCGGCGGGACATCTATAAACGATCGATCCAACTCTGCGATTGATGCGCAGCCGAGCAATTTGAGCGTGCGAATGAGATCGGTGCGCAAAATCTCAATTGCACGCGCTACACCTGCGCCACCGGCTGCACCCAGCCCGTACGCATAAGCGCGTCCGATCATTACCGCTCGCGCCCCCAGGCACAGCGCTTTCACAACATCACTGCCACGGCGGACGCCGCCGTCGAGCAGGACTTCGATGCGATCGCCCACGCTTGCCGCAACTTCAGGCAAGATTCGCAATGTCGGCGCGACGCTGTCCAGTTGGCGTCCACCATGATTAGAAACAACTACTGCGTCGGCTCCGGCATCCACTGCGCGGCGAGCGTCGTCTGCTATGTGAATTCCTTTTATTACGACAGGTCCGCTCCACGCCTCGCGGATCCACTTCAGATCCTGCCAGGTCACCACGGAGTGTTCGAGAGCGGCGGTAACATCAGCGCACAACATCGGTCCGTGGTTCGGAATGATCACGTTTTCGAATTTCATCAATCCGCCGTCGGCAAAAAAAGCCGCCAGCCATCGGGGTTTTGTCAGTAGCTGATTCACAAACGGCAACATCGCAGGCAGTTTGCCGCTGAGAAGCTCTTTGGCGCCGTTGCGAAGATCGCGTTCTCGTAAACCAGCTACTGGCGTATCGATTGTCACAACGAGAGCTGAAAAGCCGGCCTTACGCGCGCGTTCAAGAGCTCCGAGAGCACAGTCACGACCTCCGACCAGGTACAGCTGATACCAGACCGGGCCTCCCGAAGCGGCTGCAACATCCTCGAGTCGGCAACCTGAGAGCGTTGACAGCGTGTAAATAATGCCGGCTTTGCCAGCGGCCCGCGCGGCTGCTTCTTCACCGCGCGGATACATGAGCCGGCAGCTTCCAACTGGCGCGAGGATCACCGGCATGGTGAGCGGAGTGCCAAGGACTGTAGTGCCCATTTCGCACACAGGCGTAGCGATGGCGCCACGCGGACGCAATGTGACCGCCTCAAACGCGCGGCAGTTCGCGCGCAGTGTCCTTTCAGTTTCGGCGCCCCCGTCGATGTAATCGAAGACTACGCGTGGAAGCCGGCGCTTCGCCGCGCGTCGCAAATCTTCAATGTTCAGAACATGGGGCGGTTCGAGTGATCGATGTCGCCGAGTCATGGCATCACGAAATTCATCGGGATCTCAGTAACACCGGGCTTCAGCCCGGTGCAACTACACGCAAACGCGGAAACCGTTTCAACGGTTTTCATTCGAGAGAGGAAAGCCGTTAAAACGGCTCGGGCTCGAGGGTCTCGTGGTTACACCCGGCTAAAGCCGGGTGTCAATGAAATGAGCGAAACGACCGTTTACTCCTGCGAGTCTCACTTAGGACAGTCTTAATGCCGAAAATGGCGAATACCGGTGAATATCATCGCCATCTTGCGCTCGTTAGCGGCCGTAATCACTTCTTCGTCACGAACTGAGCCACCTGGTTGAATCGCGCACGTTGCACCGGCTTCGGCAGCAGCGATCAAACCATCGGGGAATGGGAAAAAAGCATCGCTCGCGATCGCGCTGCCTTTGAGCGAAAGCCCGGCTTCTTTCGCTTTCCAAATTGCGATTCGCGACGCGTCGATACGCGACATCTGCCCGGCGCCGACGCCAAGTGTCCGGTCCGCCTTGGAATAAACGATGGCATTCGACTTCACGTGCTTGACCACGCGCCATCCGAACAACATCGCTTTCAGCTCGGTTTTAGTTGGTCGTCTTTTGGTGACGACGTTTTGAGTATTCTCGCCTGCAGTGTCTGCGTCCTGAACCAGCACGCCGCCACAGACCGAGCGCACATCAGTCGCCGGTCTCGCTTCTTCTGCCGGTGTTTTCAATCGAATGAGGCGCAGATTCTTTTTCTTCTGTAGGATCGCGCGCGCTTCGCCTTCGAAATCCGGCGCAATAATCACTTCGCTGAAAATTTCGCCGATTACTTTCGCAAGCGGCTCGCTCAAGGGACGATTGCACACGATAATCCCGCCGAACGGCGCTTGTTTGTCCGTAGCAAACGCCTTGTCCCACGCCTTGCGAAGATCGGAATCAGAGCCGACTCCACACGGATTGGTATGTTTCAGGATCGCAACCGTCGGCTCTTCGAATTCGGCAATCAAATTCGTGGCCGCGCTAATGTCGAGAATGTTGTTGAAGGAGAGTTCCTTGCCATGAAGCTTGTCGAAATATTCGTCAAAATGACCGTAAAGAGCGGCGCTTTGGTGCGGGTTTTCTCCGTACCGCAAGCGCATTGCCAACGGAAGCGAAAGCGAAAACGAGGCGTCAGTTGTCTGCTCTTTGTTCAGGAAACTGCTGATCGCGCGATCATAATCGGACGTCCTCGCAAAGGCTTTAATGGCGAGGCGCTCTCGTAGTTTCATCGTCGTTTTTCCCTTGTTATCGCGGATGTTTTCCAACACCGCGTCGTAATCTGCGGGATCAACAACTACGGTCACGGATTCGTAGTTCTTCGCCGCGCTGCGAATCATCGATGGTCCCCCGATATCGATGTTTTCAATTGCTTCAGCTAGCTTGACGCCTGGCTTCGCAATAGTCGCTTCGAAAGGATAAAGATTGACCACCACCAGATCGATTGGTTCAAAGCCGCATTCACGCGCTTCGGCTTCGTGCTTCGCGTTGCCGCGCTTGTAAAGCAGACCGCCGTGCACCCGGGGATGCAAAGTTTTCACACGTCCCTCAAGCACTTCCGGAAATGCTGTGAAGCTCGAGATCTCGCGTACTGGAATTTTTTCCTTCCTCAACAGGTCCGCCGTTCCACCGGTGGAAATGATGTCCACCCCCTGGCGTTCGAGCGCGCGTGCGAACGCAGCAATACCGGTTTTATCCGAAACGGAAATGAGCGCGCGGGTGATTTTCACCGGAAGGCTAAAAGCATTAAACGTTTAAGGCGGCAGGTCACTCAAAGCGTCAAGCTTCATTGTCATTCTGAGCGAAGCGAAGAATCTCTGGACGAATCCCTTCTCCCGGCGCTGAAATAGCAATCAGAGATGTTTCGCTCCGCTCAACATGACAGGCATAGCGTTGAACGCTTCAACGCATCAACGATCGAGAATCACATTCTTGGCCGCCGGATACAGCACCGGACAACAACCGATAGTCTCGCAAAAGGCTTTGCTGAAATGGCTCAGACTCAAATATCCGACTTCTGTAGCGGCTTCAGTGACATTGTATCGTCCCGTGCGCAACAACTCCGCCGCGCGTTCCATCCTCAACTTGCGCAAATACTGCGGAATGGTCAGACCGACTTCGCGGGAAAAAATCCTGCTTAGATAAAACGGACTGCAGCCGACTTCCTGACCGATCGTTTCCAGCGTCGGCGGATTTGCCAGGTCGCGTGCCAGGACCTGTTTGACGCGCTCGACCCGCTCGCGCGCGACGCGTTTTTGCCGCATGCAGAAAAATTCCGGATTTTTCGGAGCGAAAAGAAAATGCGCCATAAGTTCAAGGGCTTTGGCTTGGTACCAGAGAATCTGCGCGGCTTTCGCCACTGGTGGGTCCGCCAGCGTCGCAATCACCTTGCGTTGCTCGATCGACATCGGCCTCACAGGCGCAACCACGTTTTCATCTTTCTCCCCGAAAATAACCCGCCGAATTTCCGGCTCCAGATCGGATTCATTTTGGACGAACTGTTTTTGCAAATGATTTCTCGAGAATTCGAGTGTGACGAACTGATGATGATCGTTCGCGCGCCGCGATGCAGGCAGCGGCTCGTCTCCTATCGCGTAATAGCCGCAATTTCCCGGGGTATAATCGCTGCTTGCTTTGCCAGCCGCGCCGACCTGCCCGTGGCCTTCGAGATTCAAACAAAACTCGAGACTGCGCGGATGAAAACTTCTTCCCCAATCGAATAAACGCGCCGTCCGAAAGTCGTGCCACTCCACTGCCACGCCGAATTGATCAACATCGCCGTAAAGCGGCCGCCACCCATCTTTGACTTCGCGCCAGGCGTTCAGCTCGGCCGCGCATTGAGAAATCAT
>Ga0137403_10007958_pt1 | contig 11897 bp, 12 predicted proteins | sample CZOMad2_1_16fung_FD_122057 | JGI IMG/M metagenome (GOLD analysis project Ga0137403, IMG submission 122057) | Vadose zone soil fungal communities from Angelo Coast Range Reserve, California, USA - CZOMad2_1_16fungal (Hybrid Assembly) | ecosystem: Environmental > Terrestrial > Soil > Vadose zone...
GTCCTTGCAAAAATTCCTGTTGCGGACGCTGAAGACCGCGACCACCAATCCCGTGCGGTCCTTTCCATGACTGCAATGCACCAAGACCTTCCCATTATCCCTGTTCTCCAGGATCGCTATCACTTGCATGACATCCTTTAGATCCGGACTGGCCCATGGGCTCCAGTTGTGTGGAAAGTCTTCCGGCCGCATGTAAATTGGGATGACTTTTATATGATGCTCCTGGGCCATGCGAAACTCTTCTGCTTCGTCTGCATCGCGCGAGAATTTGTTCAGCTTTACCACGGTGGTAATGCCTGCATTCTCCAGATAGGTCCAGTCTGCTTCTCCCTTCGGCTGTCCGCTTCGATAGATACTATCTGCGATCACGACCTGGAAGTTGTTGATTGGGGATGGATGCGGATCTTGGGTAGCGATATCGGCGGAGGGTTGTTGTGTCGCGCAGCCGAACAGCAATGTCGTTCCCAATATTGCCAAAAGAGAGGTGTCTCTAAGATGTGTGAACATGAGATCTTCCTTCCATTGAATTGATGAGCTTAGCGAGGGTGTGAGTCCGGCCGAGGCGTTGACCAGAATATCTCCGGCCTTTTCAGAATAGGGCTGATGGACAGTGAGGCGATATGGGCGAGATAAGGAGCACTCGACATTCTACCTACTAGTTGGTAGTCTGCCGCCATGGAAGTCGAACTCTCCGCCAAAGCTCGCGAAATCGTCGCGTGCGCCAGGACTCTCCTGACAATCGGTGGATATCACAGCTTCAGCTATGCCGACATCTCGGATGCCGTGCATATCAGCAAGCCCAGCATTCATCATCATTTCCCCAGTAAGGCAGAGCTCGTACGAACGGTCGTGGCGGTTTATCGCGAAGAGGCTCGCGCCGGCATGGCGAAGCTCGAACGACACGTGCCCGGACCGCTCGAGCAACTGCAGGCCTACACCAACTTTTGGGCTACTTGTATAGGCGCTCGAGATTCTTCGTTCTGTGTGTGCGCGATGCTCGCTGCGGAGTTGCCTACCCTGCCTTCCGAGATTTCGGAGGGGGTGCGTGACCATTTTGTGGACCTGTCGGAGTGGCTCGCATCACTGCTTAGTCGGGGCGCGGCAGAAGGTGTCTTCGTTCTGCAAGGCAGCCCGCGATCGGAGGCGCTGGCATTCATGGCGAGCGTGCATGGAGCCATGTTGTCTGCTCGCGCTCACAACGACCCGGAGCTCTTTGCGGAGATCCTGCGTCCGGTGCTACGCCGCCTGACATTGCCCGGTTGATGACCCGCGCGCGGTACCGGCCCCCCGTCTATTTCTATCCAAGTTACCTACCAACTAGTTGATCCAAACATGACTACCTCATCTCCCAGCCCTGCCTCTACCTGGTTACGAACGCTCTATTACACGCGCGCGGCTTTCTCTCTCATATGGGTCGCGCTCGCGTTCACGATCGCACGGGTTTCGCCAGCCGTTTCGAGCGTTCTGCTCGTGCTGTATCCCGCCTGGGATGCATTCGCCAATGCTGTCGATGCAAAGCAGTCAGGCGGCATTGCCGCAAATCCACTGCAGGTGATCAATGCCGTAGTGAGTGCCGTGACGGCCGCAGCCATGGCGATCGCAGTGGGCCGAGGAATGCCCGCCGTCTTCGTAGTCTTCGGCGCCTGGGCAGTACTTTCGGGCCTGTTACAGCTGGGAACCGCGGTTCGGCGTTGGAAGCCTTTCGGAGCGCAATGGCCAATGGCGCTCAGCGGTACGCAATCCGCACTTGCGGGGGCGTTCTTCGTGAAGCAGGCGAGCGGCCCAGCGCCGATGCTGCAGAACCTGGCGGGATACGCGGCCGTCGGCGCTCTGTATTTCCTCATTTCGGCATCGGTGCTGCTCTATCGCGAGCGAAACGCCACTGCTCACGCCGCTCGCTGATACTTCACGTATTCAGATAGGAAATCACATGACCATCGAAACCGAAGACGATGTCGCCGCACTCAAACGCATAGGCAAGATCGTTTCGTACGTGCTGCAGGAGATGCTCGACGCTGCAGAACCCGGCATGACTACGCTCGAGTTGGATTCCCTTGGTGAGCGGTTGCTTGAAAGACACGGCGCACGATCGGCGCCTAGACTCACATACAACTTCCCGGGCTCAACCTGCATCAGCATCAACGAGGAGGCGGCACACGGCATCCCAGGTGCTCGAGTGATTCGACCTGGCGACGTATTGAACGTCGATGTTTCTGCTGAGTTGGGAGGCTACTTCGCCGATACCGGAGGAACGAAGATTGTGCCCCCGGCCAATCCACAGAAAACGCGCTTGTGCCATGCCACCCGCACGGCCCTCGAGCAAGCCATGAAGCAGGCCCGCGCTGGCCAGCCCATCAATGGCATCGGCGCTGCAATCCAGCGGACTGCGAAGACATACGGCTTCAGGATTATCGAGAACCTCGGTAGCCACGGGGTTGGTCGTGCACTTCATGAAGCACCCGGGCACATTCCTGGGTACTTTGATCCCATGGACAGGCGCATCTTGAGAGAGGGCATGGTGATCACCATCGAACCTTTCCTCTCAACAAAGAGCCGCGTGGTGACCGAGACCTCCGATGGATGGACCTTGGTTGGTGCGCATGGCAACTTGTCAGCGCAATACGAGCACACGATGATAATTACCAAGGGCGAACCAATAGTCGTCACTCAACACTGAGCCGTCGTTGCTCAGTTCGCGGCCTCCAGCGCTCACCTACGCCATCCGCGCCCACTTCACCAACGTCCCAAAACTCGGCGGCTTCCCCTGCATCAGCAACCCAATCTTAAACACTTTCGCCGCGAACCAGACCGCCGCCCCAGCGCCAGCCAGCCCGGTCGCCATCGCCCCAAACACTTGCCACAGCGGGGGCGGAGTGCCGGACGCCAGTCGAGCAAGCACAACGAACGAGTTCACGGGCGGCACAAACGTCATCGCCACACCTAGCGTCGAATTCGGGTTCTGCCCGATGATCGGCACGAGTGCATAGGGCGCGACCAGCAAGATCATCACCGGGACCATCAGGGACTGCGCGTCAGCAACCTGGTTCACCGCCGCGCCGATCGACATCATCAGTCCCCCATACACCAGCGACGCCAGAAGATAGAAGATCACGAAGTACACCAGCAGCATCGGATCGACCAACCCCGCCATCGAGTACTCCAGCAGCGCGAGCATCCCCAGCCCGACGTACACCACGACCATGAGCAGCCCCACCCCAAGCTGACCGAGTAACTTGCCCCACATCAGCTCCAGAGGTGACACGGCAGCCAGCAGCACTTCGACCACGCGGCTCGACTTCTCCTCAATCGTCGAAGTCATCAGAAGCTGTCCGCCTGTCATGACCCCCATGAACAGCAGGATGCCGCACAGAAACGGCAGCATCCGCGCGAACCCACGCCGGGTCTCATGCTCACCATCGACGCCAACCGTTACAGAAACGGGCCGCACGACCTGCATGGACGCATCAACGGCTGTTTGATCAATGCCGTTGTCCTTCAACCTGGCACTGACCAGCGCCTGCCGCATGGCATCGTGAATCACGTTCTCGGTGTTCTCATCCAACCGAGAGGCGATATAAAGGTCGTAGGAACCGTACTCGGACCTCCCCTCAGCACGTTTCACCGCGTCAGGATGAATAGCGATCACCGCCAGATGCCGCTCGGGCCCATCCGGCCCCTGAACCAGCCAGTTCTTTGTGACCCGCAGGTCCTCGGACGAAGGTTTCTCAACCACCGAAATACTCGGAATCGGCGGACCGTCTTTTCGCAAAGGGTTTCGTGGTCCCGCGTCCCGCGACCGAGCGGTTAGCGAGGGAACCCCCAGCGGGGGTGACCGAGCGGCGATAGCCAACGGCCCCAAGTCCAACCGCACGTCGGAAATCAGGCTTCCGGTCGCATCCATGACCGCGACCTGGCCTTTGACGACCGGACTCCTCGCGTTGAGGATCCGAGGCCCGAGAAACACAAAGATGCAGATCAGGATCGGCATGAGCAGGATGCCGAACAGAAAGCCCTTGTTGCTGACCGTCACCGAGAAGTCGCGCTCGGCGACCATCCACACTCGCTGCATCATGATGCGACCCCCACTCCGCTCAGACCCTGAAGGTGAGTTCGCAGAGCCTGCCTCGACTCCTCCGACCCCGGCCCGCCCCCGACAATCCGAATGAACACGTCTTCCAATCGGACCCGCGCCAACTCGATGCGCGCCGGCGCAACGGTGCCAGCAATGTTGCGGATCGCCGCTGCGGGGTCCGTGCCCACGGCCAACCCGATGTCACACCCCTCGTCGGTAAGTTGAACCCGCTCGACTCCGGCCACTGATTTCAGTGCCATCAGATCTGTCGTGGCATCAAGCGGCTCGAGGCGGATCGTTCGGGTGTCGTACCGGCGCCGCAGACCCGACATCGGCTCGTCCAGCACCTTGCGACCCTTGTGAATCATCACGATCTGCTCGCAGAGCTCCTCCGCATGCGCCATTACATGCGTAGAGAAAATGATGGTCGCGCCCCGACGCTGCTCATCGGCAATAACCTCCTTCAACACCTGGACACTCAAAGGATCCAACCCACTGAAAGGCTCATCGAGAATCAACAGCTCGGGCTCATGGACGATCGCCGCCACGAACTGCACCCGCTGCAGCATGCCTTTGGACAGCTCCTCGCACTTCTTATCCATGGCATCCGCGAGCCCCAACCGACTGAGCAGCTGGGTCGCACGCGCGTCGACTCGCGAGCGCTCGCCCATCTTCAGCCGACCGATGTACGACAGGAACGCCCGCACCTTCATCTTGCGATAGACGCCCCGCTCCTCCGGCAAGTAACCGATGCGGTTCTTGGCGTCCAGGGCCGAGGACTTCCCCAGCACCGTCATCGACCCGGAATCGGGAAACAGGATCGACATGATCACGCGGATCGCGGTCGTCTTACCCGCTCCGCTGGGACCGATCAGGCCATAGGTGGCGCCGCGCGGAATGACGAGATTGAGGTCATCGATCGCGCGGTTGTTCCCGAAGGCCTTGCTGATACCGCGAACTTCCAGTGCAGTGTCCATTGCAACCCCATTACATCGGCTTGAACCGATACTGATACGCGCTGCTCACGGGGAGCAAGTCCGTGCGACCCTTGACGCGCAGCTGTAACTTGCCTTCGACATCCAACTCGATACGATGAATCGCCGCCGCCCGGACGATCACGCTCCGATGGATACGCCAGAAGGCCTCCGGATCCAGCGCGGCCAACAGCTCCCGCAGCGGTGTTCGTATCTGCACCTCATCGTCCAGAGTGACAACCCGGACATGTTTGTCCTGCGCCTGGAAGAAGAGGACCTCGTCGATTCCGAACATCTTCGTTATGTTGCCCAAACTGCCGGTGATCCAGCGGATGGAACCCAGCGTCGGGCGTGAGGCCATCCTGCCCTGCAGGGCATCCAAGACCGCCCCGATCGTTGTCGAGTTGACCGAGTGCGAGCCGACTCTCTGCTTCAGTCGAGCCACACTTTGTTCGAGCCGCTCGCGCTTGATGGGCTTCAGCAAGTAATCGATGGCGCCGTGGTCAAAGGCGCTGACGGCGTATTCGTCGTAGGCGGTCGTGAACACCACATGCGTGCCTGGACCTGCCGCACGGGCTATTTCCAGTCCTGTGAGCCCTGGCATCCGGATATCCAGGTAGGCAACAGCGGGCTGCAAGCTGGTGACAGACTCCAGCGCGGACAAGCCGTCCTCGCACTGCGCGACGATTTCGAGCTCCGGCCAGATCTCGCCAAGCAGCTCGACCAGCTTCCGGCGCTGCGCCTCCTCGTCCTCCGCAATCACTGCCTGTGGCCGCGTCATGCCATTTCCTCGCCCCCGCTGGGGGTTCCCTCGCTGGCCCCCGCTGGGGGTTCCCTCGCTAACCGCTCGGTCGCCGCTCGGTCGCTGAGCGCTCCCTGCTCCTCATACGGCACGCGGATTGTAGCCGTGACACCACCGACTGTCCGACCTCTGATGACCAACGTCCCGTTCAACCCGAACCGGGCAGCCAGCTGCTCACGAACATTGTTCAGACCCAACCCACCGCTCGGCCCCGGGCGTAACCCAACGCCGTCGTCGGTTACGCTGACAGCGAGCTGCCGTGAGTCACCATGGACTGCCACGGCAGCGCTCAGGACGACATTGCCGCCCGTCGGGCTCGGCTCAACTCCATGTTTGATCGCGTTCTCCACCAGCGAGATCAGTATCAACGGCGGAAACTCGTGGCTACGCAAGGTCTCGGGTACTTCCACGGAATACCGCAGGCGATGCGCCATCCGGACCTTCATCACCGCCAGATAGCTCGTGCAAACCTCAATTTGCTGAGCCAGCGTCGAATGGGTACTCCCCACTTCCGCGCGGAACCGTGGCATCGAAGCCCGGAGGTGATCGGCCAACGCCTCAATCGTGGCCTCGGCGCGGGCCGGCTCGGTCCGGATGAGCGAGTGGATCGATGCCAACGTATTGAAAAGAAAATGCGGCTCGACCTGGGCCTGCAACACCGTCAGCCGCAGATCCGCTTCGTTCTTCTGGCGTCGCAGGCGCTCGACCTCGAGTGCATGTTGGGCGTTCTCCCAGGAGCGCTGCTCCCGGAAATAGGTCCGCAGCGCGAGCCCTCCCCCAAGCAGGAAGAAAAGCGCGATATCACAGCCCCAGACGATTGCGACGACGACGGGCGCCGTCTCACGGAACTTCTGACCTGCGGGTCCCGAGAACAGCGCGGAGAACCGCGGAGAGACTTCCGCGCGAGAAAACACGCTGGCCAGATATTGCCCGCCGCAACTGATCAGAACCCCAACGAAGATGGCGCCAACAACGGCGGTCCGCTCCCGGCCGAGCGGCAACCGCAAATGACGAACGAAGCTGGCGAGCGCGGGGCCGGAGATGACGAAGGAGACCCAGATCGGCACACCCACCAGGACACACAACATGCCGATGCGGGCGTCACCCAGCTGGGCACTGAGGACAGCCGCCTGAAAGACCGCGATTGCAGTGACAAAGGGGGCAAAGACTGCCGTACGCCTCCAGAACCACGGCCAGCTGAATGTCGCATAGCCCCGATAGCCTCCAAATGGGCTTGCCACGCCGGCAAAAACGTCGCTGGGAAGAGGTTCGTCCAGGGAGTATCTGGCCATGGCCTCGGACAATACCGGCCCGCGAGCGTCAATGGCCAATCAATGCGACCGGATGGGCTCCCGGCGTCGCCAAACCGTGGAATCACGGCGCCAACTCGTGCCCGAGCCACGCAGCGACAGCCCCGTGGGATCGGGCGCCTCATAGCCGGCACCGGCCCAGAGCCTGTCGGACTCATCTGCTTGCAGCTCGACGAAATGATTGCCGCTGCCGATTGTGGCGAACTCCAGGACACCCGTCGTGTTCCAGAGTGCTTCGAGCCTTTCGTCACTTAGCGTCGGCCTCGAAAGATCGCCGGGCATCGGGACAGTCCGTCGCCGATGTCGTCGCCGAGCCGGAATCAAATTTCCCAATCGCGCGAGAATTTGGCCGGCGACCCGCGGCTCGCTGATTGATGCGGCCTCGGCATTGAACGGAACGGCCAGCATTCCGCAGCCAATATCCCCGCCGACTGCTTGCGGATACAGGAGCTCCGTCGTGGCGACCGCCACGCCGACACATACATCTTCGGCAAGGTGAACATCAGGCATCACTGCAACGCGCTGAACATCTGGCGCCCGCTGCAAACGCTGAATGGCTCTGGACACCTCATCGTCCAACGGAGCGACAAGCCAACTTCGCATTGGCGCAATCTCGTGTTCATTCATATGCATCGCTCCGGAGTGGCGCGATCACAAACGAAAGTTCAGGCGCTCGTTTACGGCTGATGTATCCCGCAACAATCGCCCGCAACTGAGGTGTGCGGTCCCGAAGCTCTCCGAAAACTTCACTTACCGACTGACCCGTTGGAATCGCAACATGAGCCACGAGGCGGCCGCTTCCCGTCGCAGCGGATACGTCGGCAACGAAAACGTCATCCAATGCGCCGCCCGTGAATTGGCCGGCGAGCGCAAGGTTCAGTGCCCGTTGCACTTGTCGGCACAGCTGCTGGGTCTTCTGCTCTATCCGTCGACCTCGGTCTCTTTGCCGATACTCTGTTTCCTCCAGGGCTCTTTCAAACTCAGAATCGATTAATTCGGACGCAACGTCTCGCTCGCGAATGCGTTTCGACACGGCAATAGTCTCCCTCGGACGCACGCGGTGAGACGTGCGCCTGCGCGGCAACCCTGCGCACGAAACGCAAGGACCGTCAGCTTAATAACAGTTAAGGCTGTGGGAGCCCGGTCCGACGGACCGGAAGAATTACCGGCTGGCGGACAGGCTCGACTGCAGCGAGAGGGCAATTGCGAACATAACGCTCTCCTCCAAAGTCGAACGCCTGTTTCGCCATGCGTACCTGTACATCGGCGTGTCGTTCGGCATCGCACTGGCCTGCTGGCTGGCCTACGCGTGGCTGTCGGGCCATCTGCACATCCTTGGCTGGGCCGCGTTGATCCACGCCACGCAAGGCTTGCAGCTGGTGCTGGCGCGTTCGTTCCACCAGCAGGGCCGCGACGCGCTGGCCCAGCCTGCGCTGTGGATGCGCCGCTACCTGGGCGTGTTGTTCGTGTCCGCAGCCGCCTGGGGCGTGGCGCCGCTGCTGCTGATGGCCGAGCCGAACCTGGTGGCCGCCACCTTGCTGGTGCTGGTGCTGCTGGTGATGGCCGCCGCCGGCGCGCACGCGGTGGCAGCGCAGCGTGTGGCCATCTACACCTGGCTGTTTTCGCTGCTGGTGCCGCTGATCGCCTTCATGCTGTGGAAGAACGCGCCGATTCCGGTGGCCGTCGGCTTGCTCACGCTGGCCTTCATGCTGATGACCTTGTTCTTCTCGAACGCAGAACACCGCTTGTTCATGAAAGAAATGCAGACCAAGCTCGACAACGACGCCTTGGTGCGCGCGCTGCGCCAACAGGTGTTCCTGGTGGAGCAGGCCGACCGCGAGAAGAGCCGCTTCCTGGCCTCTGCCAGCCACGACCTGCGCCAGCCGATGCACGCGCTCGGCCTGTTTGCCGCGACGCTGGAAAAGCAGCTCGCGCGCACGCCGCTGCAGCCCACCGTGACCAACATGATCCGCTCGATCGACGCACTGGAGCAATCGTTCAGCGCGATGCTCGACATCTCCAAGCTCGATGCCGGCGTGGTCGAGCCCAACCTGCATCCGTTTCCGATCCGCGACCTGTTCCGCGTGCTGCACATGCACTGCGCAGGCCAGGCCGAAGAACTCGGACTGGCGCTGCGCTTCAAGCCCGGCGGCAAGGTCGTGATGAGCGACCCGCACCTGCTGGAGCGGGTGCTGAGCAACCTGATCCACAACGCGATCCGCTACACGCCCGAGGGCGGCATCGTGGTGGTGGCACGCACGCGCCAGGACGGCGTCAGCATCGAGGTCTGGGACACCGGCATCGGCATCGACGAAGAAGAACTGCCCAAGGTGTTCGACGAGTTCTACCAGGTCACCAACCCGGGCCGCGACCGCTCGCGCGGGCTGGGCATGGGGTTGGCCATCGTCAAGCGGCTGGTGTTGCTGATGGGGCACCAGCTCGAGGTCTCGTCGCGGCCCGGCCACGGCACGGTGTTTCGCATCCTCATCAAGGCTTCCGAGCTGGCCGAGATGGACAACCTCGTGGTCGCTGCCGACACGCTGCCGTCGCCCATCGATTTCAGCCGCACCCTGCTGCTGATCGACGACGAAGAAAGCATCCGGGTCGGCATGCGCGGCCTGCTGGAAACCTGGGGCTACCTGGTGCTTGCGGCCGCCAACATCGCCGAAGCCTGCATGGAGGTGCGGCGCCATGCCGGGGTCATCGACATCGTGATCTCCGACCTGCGGCTGGCCAACGGCGAAGACGGCATCGAGGCCATCGAACGCGTGCGTGCGGTGTACGGCGCGCCGCTGCCGGCCTTGCTGATCACCGGCGACACCTCGCCCGACGAAGTCAAGCGGGTGCATGAAAGCGGCCACCAGGTGATGTTCAAGCCGGTGCGCACGCGCGACCTGTATGCGGTTCTGCGGGCGGTGCCGTGACGCCCGGCGGCCCGGCTGCGGTCACTCACCTTGGTCACTTGCGTGAGCTTCGGATGCTTTTACGATTCAGCGCGGCGGCCGTTCCCGGCGTCCGGTCTCTTCAGCGCTCTTCATGCGAGGCACACCAGTGTTGTATCAACGCGTTCAGGTCAGCGGCGGGGCCTCGGTGAACTGTTCCCGGCGGCGCCGCTCGGCTGGCCATGGGTTCCCCTGGCGCGCGGCCGCGGGCCGCGGCGTTTGCGCGCTGCTGTGCGCGCTGGGCCTGTCGGCCCAGGCCCAGTCCGGCGCCGAGGGCTTGTCCGAAGGCAACAACATCGCCCGCAATGCACTGGCGCGCCAGCGCGACGCGGCCAGCAATCGCGTCGATCTCTGCTAGCGCACTCGACGGTGGGTGGTGGTCGAGATGGTTGGCGAGAGCCTCGTCATTGGCGACATCTGGCTTGGTCGGGGGCCGCAGGCCGACCGCGGTCTTGATACTATCCTGCTCGGCCGGTGGAAGCTTCATCCAGACGCTGTTGGCGGAGCCAGCAGCGCGACAGGAAGCGCCATGAACGAGTGCTACCTCCCAGTGGAGCTTTACTCAACCATAGGGCTCGCGGCGCCTGACGCTTAACCATCGTATGAGCAGGCAAGGAATACACCGTTGAACCACGAGTCGGAGTCAGCCCAGGTTCGCACTCTGCAGGAAATCAGCACCAATACACCGGCCTCGCAGTTCTCACCCGAGCGCTCCTCCTTGATGTCTGACAGAGCCCTGTGGGACAGTTGTCTCTCCAGCTCCGTTTCGAGGCTAAGGCTGTCGAATTGATAAGACGCCATGGAGCGGGTAGAATGGGAGATGGAATAGGGACAAAGGTGGAGCGATGAGGCCTGAAACCAAGGTATGGGTGCAAGACGCCGAATATGACTTGCAATCCGCCAAAGCGATGCTGGACAGCGGGCGTTACTTCTTCGTCGTCTTCATGTGTCACCTGACGATTGAGAAGTTGCTGAAATCCGTCATTGTCGAGCGGCAAGGTCTTGAGCCGCCCAGGATTCACAATCTTTTTGGGCTTATTGCACGCGCCGGGTTGACGATTCCTGCCGAACGTCACCCCCTCATCAACGAACTGGACAATCTGGTCAATGTCTCTCCTTCGAGTCTCGGTTGGCGGCGGCTGCACTATTCGTTTGCCCAACGACCGGAACTCGGAGTGGCGCCAGTGGAAGGATTTATCCAACTGAGCCGAGTGCTGGTTGGCGTCTTCGCAATCCGCATGACTGCAGCGTCGAAGGCCAAGCCAGGAAACAAATTCCCAGTGCGTATTCGTGTTGATGACCCCAGCAATGGAAAGCCCCTACATGGAACTGCTGTAGACCTCACACTGGAGTTGGGAGACGATGACGACAACGCAATAAAGCACACGGTAATCACGGACTATTCGGGATACGCAGTCTATAGCTTCGATCTCCCGAAAGAGACCGAGGCCGATGAGGGGACTATAACGGCGGAGGCGAAACGAGGTCCCTATAGCGAGGAAGTCGATCTCAGCTTTGACCTGCGTTCTAAGGGCAAGCTAACGCTGACGACCGATAAGCCTCTGTATCAACCAGGACAGCAGGCTCATTTGCGGGTTCTCGCGTTCGGGCCAGACAAGCGGGCATTTGCAGGTAAGGGCTTGGTGATCACGATCGAAGATGAAGATGGAAACGAGCAATTTCACGAGACGCTTAAAACTTCGCGTTTCGGAGTGGCGAGCGCGGATTGGGACATTCCACAGAAGCTGCGCCTGGGAAACTACCAAGTTCATGCAACCTTAAAGGGCTCAGAAGACG
>Ga0137403_10007960_pt1 | contig 11895 bp, 8 predicted proteins | sample CZOMad2_1_16fung_FD_122057 | JGI IMG/M metagenome (GOLD analysis project Ga0137403, IMG submission 122057) | Vadose zone soil fungal communities from Angelo Coast Range Reserve, California, USA - CZOMad2_1_16fungal (Hybrid Assembly) | ecosystem: Environmental > Terrestrial > Soil > Vadose zone...
AAACTAACCAACGAACAACTAGCCGAGCAGTTTGGCGATTGGCATGCGAGCCAGATTCTCTCGAAGACGGGGGTTGCCGTGCGCGGCGTCGCGGGCAGAGACGAATGCGCGTCAGATCTCGGAGTAAGAGCAGCGCAGCGATTGTTTGAGAGTGGTGCATGCGGACCTGAAGAGATCGACTTTCTGATTTTTTGCACCCAGAGTCCGGACTACTTCACGCCTACCACAGCGTGCGTGATGCAAGCGAGCCTGGGATTGAAAACAAGTTGCGGAGCTATTGATATTAACCAGGGATGCTCGGGATACATTTATGGTCTCGCGCTGGCAAAGAGTCTGGTGGAAGCGGGCACGGCGCAGACCGTTTTGCTGGTCACCGCGGACACTTATACAAAATTTATCAATCGCAGGGATCGTTCATTGCTGACTCTATTTGGAGATGGCGCGGCGGCGACCCTCGTGCGCGCAGTGGAAGCTGATTCAGAACTGTTAGGCCCGTTCGTCTTAGGTACCGATGGACGAGGCGCAAACCAAATCATCGTGAAAGCCGGCGGGCTGCGTTGCCGGCCCACGACCGAAACGGCGATCGAAAAAGAGGACAGCAGCGGCAACTGGCGCTCGGATCAGAACTTGTTCATGGATGGCGCAGACGTTTTCAGCTTTGCGCTACGGACAGTGCCGCCGACGCTTCAACAGTTGCTCGAGAAATCCGGACTGACGATCGATCAGATTGATTTCATCATTCCGCATCAGGCCAACAAGTTCGTGCTGGAGCGTCTGCGCGCGAAGCTAAAATTCCCCGCCGAAAAGTTTTGGATCGACATGGAGCAGTCAGGCAATACCGTGTCGTCGACGATACCGATTGCCCTTGAGAGCGCCATCGAACAGCAGCGCGTGAAGCCGGGCGACCGCGTAGCGCTAATCGGTTTCGGCGTCGGTTATTCGTGGGGCGCGACGATGATTGAGATTTTGTGAGAGCAGCCCGTAGGGCTGCGAGATAGTAGCCGGTGGTCGCAGACCACCGGGACGCAAGGGAATTGATCGTAAGCACCCAGAAGGGGTGCGAGAAATCAGGCGTGCCGCTTTTGAGGTGGCACCCCTGCAGGGTGCAAAACATTAATTCTGAATACCGGAGGTCTCCGCTGCGCTTCGACCTCCGGCTACTATCTAACAACCCTCCAGGTTGTTTATATGGACCTTCAAAAACTCGCCAAGACCATTCTCCCCGCGCGCGCGTTTGATTCTCTGCGTCACGCGAAGTGGGAACGCGAGCGCCGTCGCGTGGCTTCGTTACCACCTCTGACTGAAACTGATTTCAAAAGCATCCTGGTCGATGATCTTAATCTGGCGGCGGGCGATCTGGTTTACGTGCACAGCGGGATGGACGGGTTGAATCTCAGCTTTCCGTTTTATCGCATTCTGTTTTTGATTCAGTCAGTGATTGGGCCGCGCGGAACGGTGGTTTTTCCGACTTATCCGAATCATCGCATCTCTTCTTATGAATGGTTACAGCAGGGAAATGTTTTCGATGTGCGGCGCACACCTTCTTACACTGGAATCCTGACCGAGTTTGCCCGCCGGCAGCGGAAGGCAATCCGTAGCTTGCACCCAACGAAGTCAGTCTGCGCGATTGGACCAGCCGCGCCAGAGCTCACTTCAACTCATCAGTTGTCGCCCTATCCGTATGACGCGGGCAGCCCCTACTACAAATTGATCGCCGGCGGCGGAAAGATCATCGGCCTGGGCGCGACGACCAATTATATTTCGTTCGGTTACTGCGTCGATGACGCGTTTAAAGAGAAGTTTCCGGTGCGCGTCTATCACGATCAGCTGTTTGCGGCGCCGTGTATCAACTATGAAGGCGAGCGCGTGATGGTGAAGACGTACGCGCATGACATGACGACGACTGTACATCCGGACATGCCGCAGTGGATGCGCACTTATGTTTCCGAAAGTGCCTGCCGCGATTTGCAAGTGCGGGGGATGAAGTTCTTTCGCGCGGACGCGCCCAGGCTTTTAGCGGAGATGATGGAACTGGCGAAGCGAGACATCATTGCGTACCCGCGGTCGGTACGAAAATGAATTGGACTGGAGCGCAAGCGTCCCGCTTGCTTCCTCTCTTACGGCAACCGGGACGGTTGCGCTCCAGTCCTTATCCCGCTCACGCGGGTGGTACTGACCTCACTCCAAACTCGCTGTTTCTGATCTTACCGGCCAATTCACTCAGCGTAATGAATTCCAAATCGGGAGCGTCAGCAACCTCACCCACAAATCTTTCCAACCCGGCCCAATCGCGAATGTCCTTCGGATGATTTGTCAGCACCACCGGAATTTTTGAAAGGCCACTGTCGCGCGCGCGTTGACGAATCGAAGCGAGCATCTCGCGCATCAACGGATAATTCAGACGGCCGGTGTCAGAGACAAAGTGTTTGCGCTTGATTGCCGGCGCGATCAGCTTTTCGTACACGCGCGCCAGTCCGGTGTTCTGACTATCGAGACGTGGAGAGCCGGCTGTTGTTTTCTCTGTGCTACTGAGGCTCGCTTTCGCGAGCGCGAGGTTCTGCTTCGTGACCAGTCGTCGCGATCCGTAGAAATGATTTAACGGCACACAGACAACCGGCTCCTGCTGGTTCGATATCCGGCGCGCGTCGTCCCTGCGCGGATAGTACGGCAGAAAAGTTTCGTCACAGCTTCGATAATCGAGTTGCAGAGTCTCGTTACTAAGATAAAAACCACCGGCCACACTCACATCGATTTCAATTCCTGATGCCGCCAGCGATGACAACAAATGCGCAGACGGCGCGAGCGCCAGAGCGCTGGCGCGAAAGGCAACGCAGCGATATCGCGCATCGGCGGAACGCAAAACATTTTCCAGATAGCTCTTACAATCCGAGATCATTCTGGCCGCTTGCTCTGGATCATAGCTGAGCAGCGACCAGTCACCGCGCAATTGCCATCGGCCGTTTTCATACTCAGCGTTGGACCATTGAGAGTGCAGATGCAATTGCACGTCGTGGCCGCGCGCGTAAGCTTCCTGCGCATGCTCGTCCCACGAATCTGCCGCTCGCTTCAGCTCGGGATGTTTGTCTTGCCGGCTTCTAAATCCGAGCTGCTGCATCACGTCAGGAAGAAAGGTCGTGCGCGCGCCGGCCTTTTCATAGATCGCCAGCAACCGCCGCAGCGGAGCGAATTGAATCTCTTCAATGTCGCCTGAGCCGTCACCGCGCAATTCCCAGTCGTGAGTTAAGGCGAGATAGATTTGTGGAATCATGTCAGCAAATCAGCCACAGAGACACAGAGTCACGGAGAAAGCAGAATAAGGACGGCCAACCTAACTTGTTTTCTGATCTCTTGTTTATTCTCTGTGTCTCCGCGCCTCTGTGGCACTGGTTATAACGAAAGCGAAGCGTATTGTACTATCACCCGCAATGCTGCACGGCAAATCGATCATCTGTTTTGGCGGCGAAGACTGGTGGTATCACCATCCGCATTCGAAGAACCATCTAATGCGGCGGTTTGCGCGCGCGGGAAACAAGGTCATTTTCGTCAATTCAATTTCGATGGGGCTGGCGCCGATGAAGAGCGGCGAAATCCTGCCGCGCATCAGGCGAAAGCTGAAGAGCTATGCCAAACTCGCGCGCATAACAGAGGAGGGCATTACCGTCGTCTCGCCGGCGGTCGTCCCGTTCTTTGGTAGCCGAATGGCGACGGCTGCGAATCGGCAATTGTTGACCAGGCAAATCTCATCACTTGCCAGGCGTCGTGGCTTAACGAATCCGATTCTTTGGATTGCCATTCCCACCGCCGTAGAAGTCGTTGGGCGCTTGCACGAATCGCTCATGATTTATCACGTGTCAGATAAGTACGATGCGAACACGATGGACCACGCGACTGATCCTTTGCTGATCCGCAAGATGCATGAGCGAGCCATCGAAGCTGCTGATCTGATCTTTTATTCGAGCCGAAAGTTACTGGCGGAAGCCGAGCGCGGATTAGAAAAATCATATCTGTTAGAGCAGGCGGTTGATTTCGATCACTGGTCGAAAATTAGTCATGGTGATATTCGCATTGCGGAAGCCGTGGCGCGCATACCGCAACCGCGCATCGGATATTTTGGCGCGGTCGAGCCCTGGCTGATCGATCAGAAATTGATCAAGCAAGCGTCCCGGGAACGGCCCAGTTGGAATTGGATTTTCATCGGCAATAAGTCGCGTGGATTGGAAATCGAAGCGCTGTCCAACGTTCATTTTCTGCCGCCGGTCGCGTATCAGGACCTTCCAGCGTACGCGGCTGGTTTCGACGTTTGCGTCCTGCCCTGGAACACCGAAGTGCCCTTCACAAGTTATGGTTCAGCGATCAAGGTGCGCGAATATCTCGCTTCCGGTAAGCCGGTGGTGATCTCTCCTCTGCCAGAATACGAATCGATGAGCAATGTCTTGCGCATCGGGCACAGCCGCGAGCAGTTTCTCGAACTGGTCGATGATGCCTTACGCGAGAGTGATGTCGCCATGGCGAGAGCGAGACAGGATGCAGTGCGTGACGGTACGTGGGATGCGCGGGCTGAGTGGGTCAGTGGTTTGATTGGGGATGCGCTCGTCAAGCGGACAGATTAACCACAGAGGACACGGAGGAAGAATGAAGGAAGGGGTTTTGTCGAGCACACGGTTCATAGATTCTTTGCCTGCTTAAGTTGTATTTTTCCGTGTCCTCTGTGGTTCATGATCTCTTTTTGAAGGCTTTTGCCGTTACCCGGCCTGCGTTCATTACAGCAACCCCCGCAAACGCAAACAGAAAATAATCGACTGCCAAAACGTATCGATATTCCGTGTGCACGGCTGATTGCACACAGAAGAAATAGATCGGAACGGTTGAGAGGATCACCAACGCCGCGCTCTGTTTGCGAAACACCACAACTAGCAGACCAATGATCGCCAAAGGTAGAACGACCGCAGTGATAAAGATTTTCTGAATCGCATGAATGATCAATCGCGGATATCGCGTCCAGAGGAATCGCGCCGGTCCAAGTTCATAAAGGTCAATCCCGGTCACTGTCACTATTGGATTTGAAGGATTCGAAGCCTCGTTGCTGAAGACAATTTGCGGTTGTCCAGTCTCACTTGGAACAAACGGCAGAGCAATTCGCTGGACTCCATGATCGGCAGTCGAGATAAGTTCAGGCGCTTCTACGATCGCAGTCGAATAAGTTTTCCCCGTCGAACTCTTCACGCTAATTCTCATTCGACCTCGAAAAGCGTCAGTTGGGACAATAAGCACATAATCGAAATCCTGTTTGACTGGCGCTAATGGAGATGCAAACTGGTCGCCATAACGTGAGTCGTCGCCCATTAAACTCAGCCAACAACAAGTATCCGATACCAAAGAGGTCTGAGCCTGCGAAGATAGGGCAACGCCTCCAGTCAACAATTGATTCGGCGTTGCGGACCAAACTGAATGCATCTTATCGATTGCTTCAATTGAATGACTGATTGGCGGATCTGTCGAAATCAAGCGCGACCGTTCCAGTCTAACCATTGACGACGCGCGTTTCGCCATCACGTCCGCAAACCAAACCGGATGTGAGCGAATGATCGCAAAGCCTCGCGAAAGACGTGCGCGCTCGCGCTCGACGCCATCAGGATTAAAGAGCGTGCCGTAGTAATCGGGACGCTGATAAATCTCCGATTCCTGTTTCATGATTCCCATATCAGTGTTCGGAATTCCGAATTTACTTTCTTTGTCATAGTCAGCAATACCTTCCAGCACAGTCTGTCCGGCGCCGAGCGACAGCGGAATGAAGCGATGAAAGACGATCGCGTTTCTGATTGTCAGCGGCAGAATGATGAGCAATGTGCCGCACACCACGGCGAGCGTGAAGCGCCAGGGAGCGCCGGCATCTTGCCGGCGGTTCGCGAGCATCCTGCTCGCAGTTTGGTTTTCGCTTTTGATCAGGAGTGGCACCGCGGCGGCAACAAACAGAGGAAGCAACATCGCATTCGCTCTGAGCCAACACGAGAGTCCGATCAGTGCTCCGATGATCAGGAAATTTAGGATGCGCGGCTTCCGTAAACCACGGGCAAGCAAAAAGATTGCGAGGAGAATCGGCAAAACGGAAATTGAGTCTGGCAGCAACAGCACGGAATTCCAGGCGAACTGTGGAGAGAAAGCCGCGAGTAATCCGGCGACGACACCGGCGGTCAGTGGGAACAACTCTGCGACTATCAGAAAGATCAGAACGGCTGAAAGTGAATCGGCGGTGATTTGCGCGAACTGAACCGCCGCGACGGAATGTTTGAGAGAATAAACAGCGGCAATCAAAAATGAATAGCCGGGCGGGTGTCCAAGGTTATTCAAATCGGCCAGCGGCGAAGACGAACTGAAGAACGATGAAACGCCACCAGCACGCAGAAGCTCAGCGACTCGCTGGTAATCGGCGACCACCGCGCTTTGTACTTTTCCAACTTCAAGCCGTGTATCATGCCAGGTGAGCACGCGCACGCCGAAAGCCAGCAGGAAGATTGCGATGCCAATTACAATACGGCGCCTCAAGAATTCGAAGTTGAGAGACTTACCTGCAGTCATTGGGCGCGACCATTCATAATTTTGTTTTTCGAGGCAGGCTACCGCCCGCCAAGTCTTGATTCGGAAAAAGGGGCGGGCAGTAGCCCGCCTCTAAACGGTTGAGAGTCTATTATAGGTTGTTAAGTTGATCGACTAATCACAACATGTGCGGGATCGCGGGAATAGTTTCGGCAGAGCCAGAATCGCAAATCAGCGCCATGCTGAAAGCCATCGAGCATCGCGGTCGCGACGATGAAGGCGTGTGGACATCGTCTCCGATAAATGACGGAGAGCGCGTCTGTCTGGGCCATCGACGCCTGTCAATCATCGACACCAGCAACGCGGGCCACGAACCGATGATTTCTGCCGATGGGCGGTTTGTGATCACGTTCAATGGCGAGATTTATAACTATCGCGAATTGCGCGCTGAGCTCGCCGCGAAAGGTCACCAGTTTCGCACGCAGACTGATACTGAAGTTCTGTTGACGGCATGGCAGGAGTGGGGCGAGGCGGCTCTGCCGCGTCTGAATGGAATGTTTGCCTTTGCCTTGTGGGACGACCAGGAGCGTTCACTCTTTCTGGTTCGCGATCGCGTCGGCATCAAGCCGCTCTATTACGCTCAGTGTCAGAGCCCCGAGGGTGAGCGAGGGCAACTCCCATTTCTATTTGCCTCCGAAGTGAAATCAATTCTCGCCAGTGGCTTAATCAAAGCCCAACTCGATCACGAATCGCTCCATCAGTTCCTGACATTTCTTTGGGTGCCGGATCCGAACACGCTGTTTCGCGGTGTTAAGACTGTTCCGCCGGGCCATCTCGTCAACTGGCGCGACGGAGAGATCAATGTCCGCCAGTGGTGGGACGTTTCGTTTGACGAGATCGAAGAAGGCCGAAGTGAATCGTGGTGGCAGGAGCAACTGCTCGAGACGCTGGATCGAGTCGTCAATCTCGAAATGATTGCGGACGTGCCGCTGGGATCGTTTCTGTCGGGTGGCATTGACTCGTCTGCCATCGTGGCGCTGATGAAGCGTCATAGCAATGGCCGGCGCATTGAAACGTACACCATCGGAATGGAAGCCGAGGACCTGCGCTATGACATCATTCCCGATGACGTTGAGTGGGCGCGCAAAGTCAATCAACAGCTCGACACTGATTACCACGAGATTATTTTGCAGCCGGACGTGGCGGACTTGTTGCCGAAGCTCGTCTATCACATGGACGAGCCGGCGATCGATATGGCCATTCCCAGTTACCTGGTTTCAAAAGCCGCACGCGAGACACTGCGGGTGATGCTTTCCGGAATGGGTGGCGATGAAGTCTTCGCCGGATATCCGCGCCAACTGGCAATGAAGATTGCCGGCGCCTTTGATCCAGTGCCACAGCTCCTGCGCCGGCCGGTGATGCGCGCGTTGGAATATGCTCTGCCGGGCGGGATGCCGGGCAAGTTAACCGCGCCTTTGCGTAATGCGAAAAAGTTCGCGCGCAGCGCGGCGCTCGATTTCGAGAATAGGTATCTTGGTTATCAAACCTATTTCACGGATGAGGCGAAACAGCGACTTTACACCGGCGATCTGCGAACAGAGGTGGGCGCGGTGGATGCATACGCGGCGCATCGTCGCTACTTCGCGCGCGTGAAAGATGCAGCGCCGCTGAATCAATTGCTGTACGTCGACATGAAAACATTTCTGCCTTGTTTGAATCTGATGACTACCGACAAGACTTCCATGGCCGCGAATCTGGAAGTGCGCGTGCCGTTTCTGAATAAGGAAATGATCGAGTTCGCCGCGCGCATGCCGGCGAGTTTGAAGCTGAAAGGCTTGAAGCGAAAGTATATTTTGAAGCGGGCGGCGGAAAAACTTTTGCCGCACGATGTGGTCTGGCGTAAGAAGGCCGGCTTTGGCGCGCCCATTCGATCGTGGTTGCGCGGCGCGCTGCAGCCCATGGTCAACGACTTATTGTCAGAAGAGACGATTAGGCGGCGCGGATTGTTTCGATTCGAAGAAGTGAAACGGATTATCGGCGCGAATCTTTCGGGCCGGGAAGACTATAACCTGCAGGTGTTTCAGCTTTTGAATCTGGAGCTGTGGATGCGGGCGTTTATTGATTAGTGTCAGAAGCCCGACCGTCAGGGAGGGCCTCTTGGGAAGCTTGCCCTCCCTGACGGTCGGGCTTCTGACACGCGCTCCCGGCCCTACAACCTGATAATCCGCGCGGCGCTACCTTTCCGCACCTCGCCGTTCAAAGCGTTGCGAGTGTCGACCACCAACGGCGCGAGATTGACCACTCTTTGATAATCAATCCCGCTGTGATCGGTGACGATCACGATGCAATCAGACGCTCTGATTTCCTCATCGTTTAAATGAACGGAAGCGAGCGGCTGGCCGCTGCTCGCCGTATGCGTGTCGTCAAAGCTCAGCTCACTGATGAAAGGATCGTGGTAGCGCACTTCACAACCTTTGCTGCGCAAGCGATCGATAATCGAAAGCGCCGGACTCTCGCGCACGTCATCGATGTCTTTCTTGTAAGCCACGCCGAGCAACAGCACGCGCGCCCCGTTCATCGCTTTCCGGTCGTCGTTCAAGCCGTCTGAGACGAGTTGGACCACGTGCTCAGGCATGCGCGAATTAACTTCTTCGGCGAGGCTGATGAATCGCGAATCGAAACCATGTTGCCGCGCTTTCCATGAAAGATAATGCGGGTCGAGCGGAATGCAATGCCCGCCGATGCCGGGGCCCGGATAAAATGGCATGAACCCGAATGGCTTGGTGGCGGCCGCGCGAATTACTTCCCAGGTGTCGATGTTCAGCGCATAGCAAAGCCGCGCCATCTCGTTCGCCATGCCGATGTTAACGGCGCGAAATGTGTTCTCGAGAAGTTTGGCTGCTTCCGCCACGCGCGCTGAACTGACCGCATGAACATCGTTCACAATCTGCGAATACAGAAATGCTGCTGCTTCCGTTGAGTCATCGGTTACGCCGCCGACAACTTTCGGAATGTTGTGGGTTTTGAATTGCGGATTGCCGCGCCCACGGAAATCGATCGCTTTGCAGTATTGCCCTCAGATAGGTACAATCCGAAAAATTTATCGAGGGTCAATCCGTCGCCGTCCGGCAACATCACGGACGCAATGGTGGAACCATATGCACGGGAGTTTATCGCCTTCGATATAACCTGGCGCTCCGGAAAGTGGACGGGAAACGGAGGAATTGCTACGGCTTCCCCGCCAGTGGCGAAATAAAAACCCTGATCGGCTCTTCGACGGTCAACGCCACCATGGGCGCGCCTTCCATCTCTCTAATTTCTGGCACCAACTGGCTGAGTTGATCGGCCGGGATGAGCTTCACAGTTCCGTCGGAAGGAACGAACATTTCGTTTGAGTTCACAACCTGGGTGATGACGGTGCCGTCGCTCTTGACATACACCATCACCATCGAACCGGACACCACTCGCAGCACGCTGGTCGCCGTGATGTCGTATTCGGTGCCGCGGATGCCGGCGACGCCGTTTGGTGTCTTGATCTCGTATTTGGATTGGTCCGCCATTTTCCTGACGACGCCGATGATGCGTCCGGATTTGAGGTCCAACGTGGTTTCAATGATCGTGTCCACGCCGGTGGCCGTGTAGTTCAATTTGTCGAGCCCGAGCGTGGTATTTTCCACCAGGCGAACCACGGGACCGTTTTGATCCATGAAAAGATCGGCATGAGAATCATTGGCTGTACGGACGGTGGAGCCGGCTTTGAGGACCTGGCCGACTTTCAACGGCAGCCATTGGCCGCCCGATTCCTGCGGCGAAAGGTCGATCGCCTTGCGGTAGAGCGCTTCCGCTTCGTCGAGAGCCTCCTGATTCTTTTCCGCGTCGATGCGCGAAACGACCTCATTTCTCTGTAGCTCGAGTTGCGAGCGCTTGAATTCATCTTCCGCCTGCTTCATCGCCGTATCGTCCTTGGCGCGCGCGATGTTTTCCTCTGCTTGTTTCTGCGCTACCTGTCCGACAAGATTTTCATAAGCGCTTTTCTTGTCCAGATAGTCTTTCGTCTGCGCTTGCGGATCGAATTCGACGAGGATGTCGCCCTTCTGTATGTGAGTGCCCGCAGGAGCCAGCTTGGTAATGACCATGGAGCCCACCTGCGCTCCTTCCAGTCTTGGCGCCAACACCACGAATGACCGCGAAGCCAGGGTCGTCCCGTTGAGCCGGAGACTTTGCGTGAAGTTTCTTTTTTCCACCCGGATGATTGATTCTTCGACGTTGGCTGCTGCTCGCCCGCTCCGGAAATGCGCGAACAGAGAGACAGCTATCACCAGGAAAAGTAAGACAGACGCACGGAGAATGAAAGTTTTGGACCTGCCCTGGGTTAGAGATGTGTGGACCATCGCCTCGACTACCCTGGGAAGATTAGACGTACCACGGTCAAACTGGGCTGTTGGATTTCAAATCCGGCAAAATGGTTGCGTCCCTCGGACTCCGCCCGCACCCGTTTCTCACACTCCCAGAGTCTAACTCAGAAGTCATCTCAGGACTATGGCAGAAAACCGGCCGCATTGGACGCCAATACGGCCTTTGGCTACACTGAGAGTTTCAATTCCAGTAGAAAGACGCGCTGACAATGAGTGATTCGAATCAGAAGACATCTTCCATCAGGGTGCGGTTCGCCCCGTCGCCGACAGGTTATTTGCACGTGGGAGGAGCCCGCACTGCTCTGTTTAACTGGCTGTTCGCGCGGCGCCAGGGCGGCACCATGATTCTTCGCATCGAGGACACCGATGCCGAGCGCAACAAGCCTGAACTGGTGCAGGGGATTCTCGATGGCTTGCAATGGCTGGGCGTCAATTGGGATGAAGGGCCATTTTACCAATCGCAAAGGGCGGAACTGTACCGTGCGGCGGCGAAGAAATGCCTGGCGAACGGTGCCGCATTCCTGTGCTACTGCCCGGCGGAAAAATATGCCGGCGGCGATCACGCGGAAGGAGGCAGCGAAGGCACGCCGATGCGCCGCGTCACACGCTGTTCCTGCCGCGATGGCCGACCATCCACGCCGGGAGTGAAACCGGCGATCCGCTTTAAAGTTCCTCTTGGCGGGACGACAAAATTCTTCGACGCCGTATTTGGCGAACGCGAGTTCTCGAATGAGGAAATCGAGGACTTCGTCCTGTTGCGCTCCGGAAAGGGCGACGAAGAATTCGGCCAGTCCATGTATCAGTTGGGAGTTGTCGTCGACGACGTGGACATGCGGATCACTCACGTCATCCGCGGCGCGGATCACATTTCGAACACGCCAAAACAGGTTTTGCTGTACCGCGCGCTGGGCGCTGAGCCGCCTGTGTTTGCGCACGTGCCGTTGAT
>Ga0137403_10007961_pt1 | contig 11894 bp, 6 predicted proteins | sample CZOMad2_1_16fung_FD_122057 | JGI IMG/M metagenome (GOLD analysis project Ga0137403, IMG submission 122057) | Vadose zone soil fungal communities from Angelo Coast Range Reserve, California, USA - CZOMad2_1_16fungal (Hybrid Assembly) | ecosystem: Environmental > Terrestrial > Soil > Vadose zone...
GCCCCGTCGGGCGGTCGCCTTCCAGTCGATGATGCCTTTGCCTATGGCGGCCCAGTCGGTGCCTTTGCCGTCGGGCTTTTTGATGGCGTCTTTGCAGTGGCAGTGCCCGATGCGTTCCTTCGGCAGCAAATTGTAGCCGTCGGGAAATGGTGTTTCGCCGGCTGCGGCGGCGTTGCCGGGGTCCCAGTTGAGCATGAAGCTTTCGGATTTTACGGCGGCTAGGACTCTTGCGGACTCGGCGGCGGTAGCAGTGTTGCAGGCCATTTCATTTTCGAGCAGCAGAATGATTTTTTGTTTCGCGGCGGTGGCGGCGGCTTCGCGCAGCTTGTCGTCGATGGCGGAGCGATACGGAGGTTGCTCGTCGAGGCGCCAGAAATCGAAGAGGCGGACGCGATCGGTTTGAAATGCCTTGGCGAGTTCGATGCTGCGTTCGAGGACTTCGGGTTGCTGGTCGAAGGTGAAGTCGGCGTTGAACTGATCGTGCTTGGGGCTAAATTTCGAGACGGGGGCGCCTGGCCAATCGACTTTGAACAATGGGCTAGCGATGTCTGTGACGCGGAGTTTGTATTTTTCGAGGATGCGGCGAGCTTCGGCGATTTCGTTGGCGTCGAGTTTTAAAATGTTTTTGTTCCACATGCCACGGAGTTCGATCCACTCCATGCCGAATTCTTTGGAAGCTACTTCGCAGGCATGGCCGAAGTCCTGGGAAATCTCGTCGTTGATGACCGCGATTCGGAAGGGCGATTTCATACGGTGATCCCAAGTTTCTCTTCGAGATATTTTTTGCTGATCGCGGCGCACTCTTTCGGAGTTCGCTTTTTGTCGGGAACATCGTCGAGTTCCACGATGGCCCAGCCGCGGAATTTCACTTTGTCGAGGGCTTTGAAGATGGCTGGCAGATCGACCTGGCCGCGGCCTAGCTCGACGAAACGGTAGGCTTTTTTGGAGTCGGCGGTGCCGGAGAGCTTCTCGACATCCTTGATATGGAGGAACAGCAGGCGGTCGGAATATTTCTCGATGCATTTCACGGGATCGCCGCCGCCTTGGAAATAGTGGGCTACGTCGAGTTCCAGCTTGGCGTAACGCGGATCGGTGGCTTCAAGGATTTGGTCGACTTCTTCGGGGTGTTCGCCTAGCGAGCCCATGTGGTTGTGGTAGCCGAGCGGGACACCGAGGTCGGCGGTGCGTTTGCCGACTTCGGTGAGCAACTGGCCCAGGCGTTTGTAGTCCGCAGAAGTGATCGCACGATTTTTCGGGCGGTCATCCGTGACTTGCAGATATTTTCCGCCGGCGTCGTGCAGGAATTTCGCGTGGCTCACATGTTTCGTAATTTCGTCGGCTTGGACAGCGTCGATGTTGAGGCCGCCACTGGAGAGGGCTACGAAGATCAGTTTGTGTTGCGCGAGGAGATCGCGGAGAGGTTGCGGGCTGCCGAATTCTTCGATGGCGTTGGAGCGGATCTGGATGCCATGGAAGCCTAGCGCGGAGACGTCGTCGATGGCTTGGCGGTCGTTGCCGCCCCAGGTGATGGCGGCGTAGCCGTAGTGGATTTCGCTGGGGCCGGGCGGAATCGGCGTGTCGAAGTAGGCGAGATCGACGGGCGGGTAGAGGCGCTCGCGAGCTCGCAGGGCTTCGATGGGAAGGCAGGATGCGGCCGCCAGCGCGGATATTCCGCCGATGAATTCACGACGCGGGATTCGAAGGTTCATGCGGCAACTCCTCCTGGGCATTTCGGTGGATTGAGCGGATTCGTGATAGTAAGTGAAAAAGCAGATCCCTCAACCCGCAGACATCGCGGGATTCGGGATGACAATTTGTGGAAGTGACGCCGAATGGTGTTGCCTCTTTCGGTCATTGTTTTCCGCGCTTCTTTTTCGCGGAGGTTTTCTTTTTCGACGCTGGGGCGCTTTTCGAATTGGATGCTGGGCGCGGCTTGGATGGCGCGGCATAGCCTTGGGGATGGGCGCGGAACCAGTCCCAGGCGCTGCGGACGATGGCTTCCAGGGTCGGATATTGTGGTTGCCAGTTTAGTTCGCGTTTGATTTTTTCGGAACTAGCTACCAGGATCGCGGGATCGCCGGGGCGGCGCTCGACTTCTCGGGTGGGAATGGGATGGCCGGTTACACGGCGAGCGGTTTCGATGACTTCGCGAACGCTGAAGCCTTTGCCGTTGCCCAGGTTGTAGATTAGTTTTTCTTTCTCGCGGAGGGCGTCTAGGACGAGCAAGTGGGCGCTGGCCAGGTCGCTCAAGTGGATGTAGTCGCGGACGCAGGTGCCGTCTGGCGTCGGGTAGTCGGTGCCGAAGATGGAGATGTGTTCGCGCTTTCCTAAGGCGACTTGCAGGATCAGGGGGATCAAATGAGATTCCGGGTGGTGGTCTTCGCCTTGGTCTGGCGTGGCGCCCGCGGCATTGAAGTAGCGCAGGCAGGCGTAACGCAGGCCGTGGATGCGGTGGAGCCAGTCGAGCATGTGTTCGACGAGGAGTTTGGATTCGCCGTAGGTGTTGGTCGGATGGACTGGGTCGGTTTCTTCGATGGGGGTGCGGTCTGGGGTGCCGAAAAGGGCTGCCGTGCTGGAAAAGACGAAGCGGGGGACTTTGTGATGGAGGACCGCTTCGAGGAGCGTCAGCGAGTTGGCGGTGTTGTTGCGGAAATATTGTTCGGGAAATTTCATGGATTCGCCGGCTTCGATGGAGGCGGCGAGATGGATTACGGCGTTGATGCGGTGCTTCTTGAAGACTTGATCCAGGGCGGCTCGGTCGGACGTGTTGCCTGCGATCAGCTTGGCTGGGCTGGGGACTGCGGCTTTGTGGCCGTTGCTCAGGTTGTCGAAGACGACGACTTCGGCGCCTTTTTTCAGGAGCTGGGTGGTGATGACGCTGCCGATGTATCCTGCGCCTCCGGTGACTAGAACGCGATCGGGCATGGGGTGTGGAGTCCTCGGTGTCGATGAATGTTGATGCTTGGCTCTCGATGGGCTTAGGGATTACATCAAGAATTTGGCGTTCGCGCTAGTGAGGGGGAAGGCGGTGGCTGCGAGAGAGCTTGCGGTGGGTCGGGTTGTGCTGGATGGTGTTGCCTCCGGCGAATCCTTCCAAATAGCAACGGCCACACTAAAGCGTGCCCCTACATGAAAAAGCGAGGGCGGCCACGCAACTGGCCGCCCTCGCTTTTTGTGATGAACGTTCAATCTTTAGAACTCGATGCGCAGCCCGACTTGGCCTTCGCGACCTGGTAGATATTGCAGAGTGGAGCCGACCGGGGGACTTGTGCCTTCGAGTCCCTGGACCGCGGCCGCGTTGTCGCGGTTGAAGAGATTGAACATTTCGAAGAGCACTTGAGCTTTCACGTGCTCTCCGATAGTAAAGCGCTTGCTGACGCGCATGTCGATGTTGACGAAGGGTGGAGCGGTCTGATGATTTCGGCCCAGGAGGAAGTCGTAGCCGTTGACCAAGCCGTCGCCATCGACGTCGACGCCGCCGTCGGCCGGCGATTCGCTGTAGTGGAAGCCGCTTTGTGCGCGGAAGATGCTGGAGAATTCGATCTTCCACGGCAGCTCGTAGATGCCGTGGATCAGGAAGGTGTGGTTGAGAGCGAGGTCCGACGGGCCTTTGTCGAGGTTGGCGCCGTTGTAGAACTTGCCAGCGACCGGCACGGGATTTCCGTTGCAGGCGATGAAAGAGTGCGTCGCGTTGGTTTGCGACGGACATCCGCTGGAAGGATCGCCGGGATCGGTGACGACCGGCGGCGTGCCCACAAAGCTGTCGGTGAGGCCGTTGATGGCGAGAAAGTTGACACCTTCGCCGCTTTGAATTTCGCTGGCGAGCGTCGAATTGATGACGTTGTCGATGGCGTGAGCGAAGGTGTAGTTGGCCTGCAGGGTAAAATTGTGGGACATGCGCTTTTGGAAGCCGATGGTGAAACCGTCGTAGGTGCCCTGGCCCCACGGGCCGTAGGCTTCGATTTTCTTGGGGCCGGTGCCGGGAACGAGTTCGTTGCCGAAGCCGGGTATACGGGCTTCGAACGCCAGGTTGGTGGCGCGAACGGTGAGGATGTCGTCGATATTCTTGTGGTAGTAGTCGAAGGTCACGACCATGTCGGAGCCCAGCTGGCGTTGCACACCGGCGTGGTAGTTGTAGGTGCGCGGAACTTTAAAACCCGGATCGACGGTTATGGGGACCTGGCCGGCCGTGCCGTTGATGCCGCCGATGGTGGTGAGATTGCCGAAGGGATCCCAGGACCAATAGTCCGCGGGGACCGTGAGCGTGGTATTGGCGCCAGCCAGATTTGCTACCGCGGCGTCTGCTGCCGCTAGAAATTGGTCGGGAGCGAATCCGCTGAGGGATTGGATGTTGCCCATATTGACCGCGGTGTTCGCAGGGATTGGTGCGTGGCCTGGGGCTACTACGCTGTTGAGATAGTCGATGCCGTAGAGCGTGGAGCCGGTGCCGTTGGGGCAGGTGGCGGCGGTGGCTATCACTTGGGCTTGCGTCAGGGCGTTGGCCACGCAGACTGTGGGACGTCCCAGAGTCTGGAAAATGCTGGTGAGGGTTGTGGGGTTGCCGTAGAAGAGACGCGGGAAGGAGAGCAGGCGCTCGCGCTGGATGTCCGCACCGCCGAAACCGGGGATGTCGCGGGCGACGCCGGCCCGAAATTGATCGAAGAAGATGCCGAAGCTGGCGTTGACTACAGTCTTGGAATTGATTTGCCATGCTGCGCCAATGCGTGGGGAGAAGTCTTTCTTATTCGGGAAGCGTGAATCGTAGTCCCAGCGCAGGCCGCCGTTGATGGTTAGTTTTTGCGTCAGGCGCCAGTCGTCCTGGACGAACAGGCCGTTGTAGTTGTTGCGAATGTGGACACCGTTGGAGGCGGCGGTGGGTCCCGATTGCAAGGTAATCAAATTGATGCCGGAATTGATTGGGCCGAAGGTGTTGAAGTCGTCGATGGTGGCGAACAGCTGGGTGAAGAAATTGTTGGGCTCGGCGCCGTCAACCTTGGAGTTCTGAAAATCCCAGCCAAATTTCAGATTGTGGTGGCCGAACTGTTTGGCGACGTTGGAGCCGGTGGACAGGTATTTTTGGTAGAAGACGTAGGAGTTGTAGCCGGGGCCGAAGGAGGTCTGGCCGAGATTGCCGAACTCGCTGTCGCTCGTGTAGGTGTCGAACAGATTGAAGAGATTATTGGGAATGCCAGATTCGGGGTGAGATGGGCTGGTGCGGGAGGGGTCGGCGCGATATTGGAAATAGGAGTTCACGATCCACGAATTCGAGGCACTGCCTAAGGACCAGAGATCCGTGAGGCCGAGCATGAGGGTGCGGTCGTCGAGATTCTGACGCGTGTCTGGCAGGTTTAGAGGGGCCGATGTCAGCGGCAGGAAGTCGGTGATATGGGTGTTGGTGTAATTGATTTGCTCGGTGATGCGGTGGCGGCCGAAGTTTTCGTCGAGCTTGGCGCGAGCGCGAGTGTCGTAGGTGAGCGAATGCTTGTTGAAGGGAGTTTCGAAGGCGACCAGACTGTCGGGGAGATTCGGGTTGAAGACGAAATTCAGGTCGCGACTTTCGAGAATGCGTTCCGCCGAGCCGAAGAAGAAGACTTTGTCTTTCAGTATCGGGCCGCCGATGTAGGCGGTAGGATCCCAGCGAAGGAGAAATGGTGCGCCAGTAGTGGCGTGGGGCACGTTATTCGAATCGACCGCGGAGTTGCGATGAAAAACGGAGACGCCGCCGTGCCAGTCGTTGGTGCCACTGCGGGTTACGACGTTGATGATGCCGCCGGAGGCGTGGCCAAACTCGGCTTTGTAGCCGGAGGTGACGACCTGAAATTCGAGGATAGAGTCCTGGTTGAACTGCGCGGACGGGCCGCCGTTGAAGTTGTCGCGGTTGGGAAGGCCGTCGATGAGGAAGAGGGCGTTGCCGCCGCGTTCGCCGAGAATGGGAGTGGCATTATCACCGTTGGGATCATTTTGGCGATTGAGGGAAACGCCGGGTACGAGTTGTAGCAGGTCCAGATAGTTGCGGCCGTTGATCGGCATGTCTTCGATTTGTTGCGGCGTGACGGTGCTGCCGGTCGAGGAGTCCGTGGTTTCGAGGAGGGGAGTGGCGGAATCGACTTCGACGGTTTGGCTGACGGCGCCAACTCGGAGAATGATGTCGTAGGAAAGGATGCGATTGAGAGTTATTTCCAGGTTTTTGAAAACTTGAGATTCGAACCCGGTTTTCGTGGCTCGGATTTCATAGATTCCGGGAGGAAGCGCGGCGACGCGATAGGCGCCTTCGTTATCGGTGGTGACGCTGCGGTCGATCGCCAACTCGGCGCTGACGACTTGTATCTGGACGTCGGAGACGGTTAGACCTTGCTTGTCTTTTACCGTGCCTTCCAGTGTAGACGTGGTCTGCGCGGGAAGAGCGGGCGCCAGCAAGAATAAAATAGCGACCGAGTAACAAAGATAGAAGAACACGCGCTTGCGGCTCCCGCGGAGCGTGCAACAAAACTGAACACCATTCACTTGAGCTTCCATAACCGCTCCTATTCCACCCTCGACAAAATATTAAGTTACCGACGACAAGCACCCGAGGCAGCGTGCGCAATATGATGCAACGACTGTTGCACTCTTACACCGCTGTATACATTGCGCGCGAGTCTAGGCTCGCGAATACTCATTGTCAATGATTTCTTTGAGAATTCATGCATAATGGGAATGCGCGCAACAAGTGTTGCGCGATCGATACGACGAATCGAAAAAAGAAATAGCCAGACGCAACAGATAGTGAAAGACCTTGACACGATGCAACATCCGTTGTAATTGCGTTGCTGTGATTTGCGGTGCCCACCGATTCAGCCCCGCGGGAAGGGACATCCGCCTCCTGAGAGGCACTGAACTTGGAGAAAAAGAGTCGAATGTCGACGTCGCAAAACGGCCGCGGGAAGCGTGACATCCCTGGCAGTGGAACAGCGCTGGAAGCCCGCTATGCAAAGGCGCAGTCCAATTTAAATCCCAGCAGAAAGAAACTGTTGCGCATGATCCTGGAGAGTCCGGAAGATACGTTTTTTCTGTCTTCGCGGGAGCTGGCGAAACGATACGAAGTCGATGCGGCGACGATTGTGCGGACCATTCAGGCTCTGGGCTATCGCAAGTTCGCCGAATTTGTTACAGATCTGCGGTCTCATTTCATCACTAGAATCACCCCATATACGGCTTTGCGAGCAGCTTCGCGAGAGAAGAGAACTCCCGCCGACCGCATTCGACATGGCGTGGAAATGGATTTGCGGAACTTGCAGTCTTTGCAGACAACGCTCGATCCTGCTCGCATCCTCGCGCTCTCGAAATTAGTGAAGCGGGCTCGGCGGATTCTGGTTGTCGGGATTGACCTGGCTGCGTCACTCAGCTGGCATCTCGCGTACGGATTGATGCACCTGGGATTTCCAGCCGATGCGCCTGTTGGAGGCACGGGCAACGTGCAGAGGAGAGTGCGGACGCTGACTTCCAAGGACCTGCTGATCGCCATCAGTTTCGGCGTTTGTTTGCGAGAGACGGTGGAAGCAGCCCTGCGGGCGAGGGATCAGGGAGTGCCGACATTTGGGATTACGGACAGTGAGTTAACGCCGGTTGCAAAGGTTTGCGATAACTATTGCATCGCCTCGGTGGCCAGCCCTTCTTTCGGAAGTTCTTATGTTGCGCCGATGTCGGTGCTGGGATCGATTCTGATCGCGTGCGCGCATGCACAGACGTCGAGAACGCTGGCGCTGCTGAGACGAAGCGAACAGGAAGACCAGGCGGATCATCGTTGGTACTGGGTGGCGGCGGATGGGAAGGATTTGAGTTGAATGTGGAGACACCAACGGATGGGACGCGCTGAAGCGCGCCTTACATTGCTTTTGTGAACGGGCAAGAAACAATTAGTGCGGACGATAGGGGCCAATCCCATGGGTGACGCGGCGACGCGCGTTGAGAAACAGATCGTAGTTCGGGCTGCGACAGATAGTGCGGAGTTCGGCGTTTGCGTCGGATTGCAGCAGGCTATCTGGGGTTACTCGGACATCGATACTGTGCCCGATCAGATGTTCGTGGTGGCGAAGAAAACGGGCGGGCAGGTCTTGCTGGCGTTCGATGGAGAGAGGGCGGCCGGATTCGCTTTGGCGTTCGTCGCACTGAAAGAGAGCGGAGCGTACCTGCATTCGCACATGGTCGGGGTGCAGGCGGAATATCGAGATCGCGGAGTCGGCCGTTTGCTGAAATTGGCGCAGAGGGAGGATGCGCTGGCGCGGAGCATTGATCTGATTGAATGGACTTTCGATCCGCTGCAACTGAAAAATGCGCGCTTCAATATTGCGCGGCTGGGGGCCATCGCGCGGCACTACATACCCAATTTGTATGGACGGACGTCCAGCCCGTTGCATGCGGGGTTGCCGACCGACCGGCTTGTGGCGGAGTGGTGGGTTCGGTCGAGCCGCGTGGAAGATGCGGTTACGAATTCCACGACCCGAGTTATCAGCGGGCAGGCTGAGAGAATCGCAATTCCGGCGGACATCCGTCTGTTGTGTCAAACACAGCCTCAAGTTGCGGAGGAGGTGCAGTCTGGAGTGCGGGTGCGGTTCGAACAACTCATCGCGGCGGGTTACGCGGCCACGGGTTTTGAGCTTAACGAAAATGAAGGCGTGTACGTACTGGAGCCCTATGAAGATTGAGTCGATTACATTGCGTGAGATTCATAAGCGACTGAAATCACCTTTCGAAACGAGCTTTGGTGTCGCGCACGATCGGAGAATTGTGCTGGTCGAAGTGATTGCCGACGGCGTTAGCGGGTGGGGTGAAGTGACCGCAGGAGAAACGCCGGGCTACAACGCGGAAACGACGGAAACGGCATGGCACGTACTGTCGGATTTTATTGCTCCTGCATCGATCGGCAAAGAAGTTGGCAGCGCGGCGGACTTTCCGGGGCTGGTGGCGCACATACGCGGCCACGAGATGGCGAAGAGTGGGCTGGAAAATGCGCTGTGGGACGCGGAGGCGCAAATCAAGGGAGTTTCGCTTTCCAAATTGTTGGGCGGGACGCTCCGGGAAATCGCTTGCGGAGTGTCTTTGGGCATTCGCGAAACGCCGCTGGCGCTGGTGAAGAGAGTGGAGGAGGAACTGCGAAGCGGATATCAGCGCATTAAGCTGAAGATCAAGCCGGGGAAGGATCTGGAATACGTGGCGGCCGTACGCAAGGAATTTCCTGATATACGGCTCTCGGTCGACGCCAACTCCGCGTACCGGTTGGAAGATGCCGCGCACCTTCGGAAATTGGATCAGTTCAAATTGCTGATGATGGAGCAACCATTGAATTGGGATGACATCTACACACATTCCCGATTGCAGGCGCAGATTGAAACGGCGATTTGCCTGGACGAATGCATACACAATGCGCCTCATGCGCTTACAGCGATTGAGCTTCGAGCGTGCCGGATCATCAACATCAAGCTTGGGCGCGTGGGCGGTCATGCGGAAGCGCGGGAGGTGCAGGAGGTTTGTCGCGTACGTGGGATTCCGGTGTGGTGCGGAGGGATGCTAGAAACCGGAATCGGCCGCGCGCACAACATCGCGATGTCCACGCTGCCAGGATTCACGCTACCCGGGGACGTGTCCGCGAGCAAACGCTATTGGGAAGAGGACATTATCGAGCCCGAGGTTGAGGTTACGTCACAAGGCACGATTCGCGTTCCCACCAGCGCGGGCTTGGGATATGCGGTTCGGCGCGATCGGATTGAGCGGCTCACGGTGCGCAAGAATAGTTGGAGCGCGAAATTGGCGGCGGCCTGAGGCGTTAGAAGACGGAATTGTTGAGCGTGGAGTTATGGAAGGACGGCAACAAATTGGAATGCGGATTGCCAAGCGCGATGGATCAGGACTTATTGCCATGACATGGTTATGGATGTTAGTCGCGCTCATCGTTTTGCCGATGCCGACACTTGCCGCGGACGGAACCGAGGTGACGCCACGCAAAGACTATGCCGAAATCGTCGGCGCGCTTCGTCCTTTTATTGAACGGCAGCTCACAGACAAGCAAATATCGGGGCTTTCGATTGCTTTGGTCGACGATCAGCAGATCGTGTGGGCTCAGGGGTTCGGCGTTGCCGATTCGAAGAGCAAGAAGCCAGCGACGGCGGCGACCGTGTATCGCATAGGGTCGGTATCGAAATTGTTCACGGACATCGCCATCATGCAGTTGGTTGAGCGGGGCGAGTTGAGTCTCGACGCTCCTGTCAGCGACTATCTGCCGGAATTTCATCCTCGCAATCCGTTTGGCACGCCGATCACTTTGCGGGAATTGATGTCGCATCGTTCGGGATTGCTGCGCGAGCCACCCGTTGGAAATTATTTTGATCCTACGGAACCTTCGCTGGCGGCGACGGCTCGCAGCCTGAACGATACGGAATTGGTCTTCGCGCCGCAAACGCGCACGAAATATTCGAACGCGGCGATTGCCGTCGTCGGCTACGTGTTGGAACAACGTAGTCACGGGGCGTTCGCGGAATATCTGAAGCACGCGGTACTCGATCCGATTGGGATGGGACAAAGTTCGTTCGCGCCAGACATCAACGTTGCACAGAATCTGGCGAAGGCGAAGATGTGGACGTACGACGGGAAAACATTTGATGCGCCTACTTTTCAACTGGGAATGATTCCGGCTGGAAGCATGTATTCCACCGTTACTGACCTTGGGAAATTCCTGAGTGTTTTGTTGGCGCAGGGGAAGACGGCCAGCGGAACACTCCTGAAGCCCGCGAGTCTTGGTCAAATGTGGTCGCCGCAATTTCCGAATGCCGGCGGGCGCGTGTTTGGGCTGGGATTCGTGGTGGGGGACATGGATGGCCACCGGATGGTGGGACATGGCGGCGCAATTTATGGCTTTGCGACTTCGTTGGACGTTTTGCCGGACGACAAATTGGGAGTCGTCGTTACGGCTACCGAAGATGTTGCCAATGCCGTGACCGATCGCATTGCTGAGCAAACTCTCAGGCTGGTGCTGACACGGCGCGCTGGCAAGCCGCTGAGGCTTCCAGCGCCGACGAGCCCAGTAGCGAGAGAAGTAGGCCGGAAGATAGCTGGACGATACGGTGAAGGTGATGCGGCGGTTGACCTGACGTATCTGGGCGGAAGGCTGAGCATGCTTTCCGTCGATGGCGGAGAGCAAGTAGAGCTGCGCCAGGCCGGAAACGATTTTGTTGTGGACGGGATTCTCGGGTATGGCACGAAGGTCACGCCTGTTACCGACGGAATTCAGATTGGATCAAAGACGCTGCCGCGAGTGCGAACTACCAAACCAGCGGAACCTCATGAAAAATGGGAAGGCCTGATTGGAGAATACGGCTGGGACCACGACATTCTGTACGTGTTCGAAAAGGAAGGGCGGCTGTCGGTTCTAATTGAGTGGGTGGAGTATGACGCGCTGACTCAGGCATCAGACAATGTCTTCAACTTTCCAGGCCATGGTTTGTACGACGGTGAGAAAGCGATTTTCACTCGCGATGCGGCGGGGCAGGCCACTCAGGTTCAAGTCAGCGGGGTCGTGTTCAAGCGCCGAGCCATTGGCGACGTGGCTGGCGGCGTCTTCCGCATTCCGCCGGTCAAGAATCTGACAGCATTGAGAAGTCGAGCTTTCTCCGATCACCCACCTGTAGAGACCGGGGAATTTCGCAAGCCGGATCTGGTCGAACTTACGAGGCTTGATCCAACCATTAAACTCGATATCCGCTACGCTTCGACGAATAATTTCCTCAGCACGCCAGTTTATTCGGAAGCGCGCGCGTTTCTGCAGCGTCCGGCCGCGGAAGCGTTGTTGCGGGCTCACCAGAAACTGAAACCGATGGGGTTTGGGCTTTTGATTCACGATGCGTACCGGCCGTGGTCTGTGA
>Ga0137403_10007963_pt1 | contig 11893 bp, 9 predicted proteins | sample CZOMad2_1_16fung_FD_122057 | JGI IMG/M metagenome (GOLD analysis project Ga0137403, IMG submission 122057) | Vadose zone soil fungal communities from Angelo Coast Range Reserve, California, USA - CZOMad2_1_16fungal (Hybrid Assembly) | ecosystem: Environmental > Terrestrial > Soil > Vadose zone...
CGCGCGGTTTCTTCATGCCGCAGCTGAACACGGTGCAGATCAACTCGAGCAACGAAACCCAGTCTTTCGAGGCCGAGATCATCAAGCAGGCGGAAGCCGGGTACAAGTACGCGAGCAGCTTCATTTCAGGCACCGTTGCCGGGTTCTACTCGACCCTGGCGAACCGCCGGAACATCAACTTCATCAACGGACCGACGCCGGGCAGCGCACCGGTCGAGGTCGTGAACGTCATTTCCACACGCTCGTACGGCACGGAAGCCACCCTCGATGTGCGGCTGTTCGGCGGCTTGTCGTTCGAGGGCAATGCCACCTACGAACACGACATCTACACGAAGTACACGGCGGTCGCCGCCTGTACGGATTGCGTTGGGAACTTCATGCAGCGTCAGCCGAATATCCTCGGGAACCTCGGCTTGTACTACAAGGACAGCATGTTCGACGCGGCGCTGTTCGATTCGTTCACGGGCCGGACCTTCACGTCGGACTTGAACAACATCGAGCTGCCGAGCTATCACATAGTGAGGCTGGATGCCGGCTATACACGTACGTTTGCCGGCGGCGACCGGGCGCGGATCGGAATCAGCGTCTACAATCTGTTCGACAGCACGGCCGTTTCGGAGGGTTCGCCCCGCCAGGGGACGCTGCAGAACGCGGGCCAGGCCTATTTCATCGGCCGGCAGGTGCTTCCGCGGCGCATCATGGCTCGATTGTCCTATGAATTCTAACAGTTGAACGCCCTCGACTACGGGATCGTGGCGCTGTATTTCGGCGCCATGATCTGGCTCGGCCTGCGCTTCAAGCGCAACGCCGCCGGCACTGATTACTTCCTCGGCAGCCGGGCGCTCGGCTGGTTTCCACTGGGTATGTCCACCATGGCGACCCAACTGTCCGCAGTCAGTTTCGTCTCGGCCCCGGCCTTCGTCGGCTTGCGCAATGGCGGTGGGATGCAGTGGCTGACATACGAGCTCGGCGTGCCGCTCGCAATGATTCCGCTGATGGCCCTCATCGGACCCATGCTGCGCCGCTCGGGTGTCGTGAGCGTGTACTCGTTTCTGGAAAGGCGCTTCGGCGCAGGCTCGCGGCTCCTACTGAGCGCACTGTTTGTTTTCAGCCGGGCGTTCGGTACCGGTGTGCAGATCTACGTCATTGCCCTCGTGCTCGCCTCCATCCTGAGGCTGCCGTTCCGGGAGACGATCGTCGCTCTGGGCGGTGTCACCATCGTGTACTCCCTGAAGGGTGGCTTGAAGGCCATCGTCTATAGCGAGGTGGCACAGATGATCATCAAGGTGCTCGGCATCTTCGTGATCATGTTCACGGCGCTGCACTACATGGGTGGGTGGAGCTCGTTCATCGAGCATCTGGATCATCGCCGCCTGCAGGTGCTCGATGTCCATAACTTTGGCTTCGACGGCCGTGAGTACGGGCTGTGGCCCATGCTGTTCGGTGGCTTCTTCCTCTACACCGCCTACTACGGAACAGATCAGACCCAGGCGCAACGCATCCTGGCGGCGCGCGATGAGGGCACGGTCAGGCAGTTGCTGTTGTTCAACGGCCTGCTGCGATTCCCGATCACGCTGGCGTACTGTTTTGGCGGCCTGATCCTGGGTGCATTTGCCCTGGCAACGCCGGAATTTCGCGCAGCGATTCCGCTCGATAAGCCGGACCTGATGATCCCCGTCTTCATTGCGAACTACCTGCCGCACGGCATTGTGGGGGTCATTGTCGTGGCACTGATCGCAGCCTGGATGTCCGCGTACAGCTCGACATTGAATTCGCTTACCGCGGTGACGATGGAGGATTTTGTCAGTCCCCGGGTAACCATACCGGCGGAGCGCTATGTCAGTGTCAGCAAGTACGTGCTCCTTGGCTGGGGAGCCGCCACCATGGTCTTCGGATTCTTCGCCGGCAAGCTGGCGGCCACCGCGATTGAGGCTATCAACAAGATCGGCTCGGTCACCTATGGACCGATCCTCGGTATATTTCTGCTCACGACGTTGCCCAGGGTGACGCCGCTGGCGGCCAATGTGGCCGTGGCTGCAGGTGTGGGCGTGAACCTGGTTCTCTGGTTGTTTTTCCCCAATGTGTTCTGGTTCTGGTGGAACGCCATCGGAGCCGTCGTCACTGTCGGCGTGGGCGTAGTGTTGGGCCTGATCTTGTCGCGCTCACGACAGACCCCAATCGCCGCCGCCGCGTCCGGCGGGGTTTCGAGTGGGGCGGTCGGCCGCGGATTTCCGCTTCGCGAAAGCGTTGTGATGCTGATCGCCTTCATCTGCATCGTGGTCATCTGCGCGCTTCTGCCGAGGGTCTCTTGGCTCGGCAGCGGCTAACCCGCATCAGTCATCGTCACACTCTCCCTCGTGTTCGCGATTGCGAGCAGCGTCCGGCTTTGACTGACCACAGCCGTTGAAGGGAGCGCCGTTGACATCGGCATAGCCGATATTGCGCAGCGCCTCACTTCCCAGCCGCTCCTTCAATTGCGCGAGATACAGGCTTCCGGGAGTCACGGCCGTTCCGAGGGAGTCATAAGTGCCGTTCGGAAGAATAGTCCCGTCGCCGCCGGGTGCCGCTTCCGAGAGCACGGCGCCGATGCAGCCGATGCACCAATTCTGGGTGCCCGGTGGCGCCTGAATGAGGAAGTAGGTGCTGGTTACATTCCAGGCGACGGACCAGCCGGCATCCCAGCCATGGCCTGAGCCGAAGAAGCCCCGGTTGGAATACGACACGCCGGCCTTGTCGGCCGTGTGGGAGTTTGGGAAATTGCACAGATCACACAGCAGGCCCGTCGCCCAGCGTTGATGGGGATCGAATCCGCGGTCATCTGCCGTGCTGTTGAGAACCACTACGGGGCCGGCGAGTCGCGACTGGGGCGCAAACGGCCAGGTGTTGCCCTGTCCGGTCACGGAAGACCTGTTGACCAGCACCTGGGTTCCGGACAGGGAGAAATCGAATGGCGCGGCGCTGTTGCTCTGGGCGTATGCGTGGACGACGTTGACCGAATCGAGCGTGACCTGCTTCGTGCGGCTGCCGAGGACGATCGTGTTCTGTGTATCGTGAATACTCAAATCGCGCAGCCAGGCATTCTGCACGTTGTTCAGGTTGATCGCCTGGTACTGCGTGCCGCTGACCTCCTGGGCCGGTGCGACGATGCTCAAGTGCTCGATGCCGACCTGGGCGATCCGGCCCGGGAATGTGTAGGTGGCGATCGAGCCTCCGGGCGGATTCAAATACTGCGAATCAAACGAGTCGGTGAGCGGGGCGTCGATCGTGACCCGGGTGCCCCAGACATGGGTGATCGTCCGGTCGGTGAGAACCTCGCTGCCGGGAGCGATCCAGGTCTGCGGCTGGCCGTTGCGGACCAGCTTGTCCATACCCATGAATGCGACCCAGGCTGCGGTGACCGGGCGGCTGATGAGGACGGTGTCGCCGGCCTTCAGCCCGGAAGCGTCACTGACATTGAATCTCCTGCTACCAACAGGCACATAGCTGTCCGTAATCGAAACCGCCGTGCCGCGCGTGTAGGAGCCTGAACCGCTCACATTCAACAGCGTGAAAGGGCTGCCTGTCATTGTAATGACGGAACCGCTGCTGTCTGATCCGCTGCCGGCGAGCACTACACCGCTCGCCGTGATGTTCAAGGTCGCCGAGACGCTGAAGGATCCAGGCGCGAGCAGCACGGTTCCGCGGAAACCCTTCTTGTTCGCCGGAAGCGCGGAGACGGTGTCGATCGCGGACTGTATGGCTGTCGTGTCGTCCGCACCGCTCGGGCTGACGGTTGCTTTCGCCGCGACTTTCGGCAGCTTGATGCCACCACCCTCGTAGCCCGCCGAGGAGTAGTCGATGATGCGGTTGCCATTGGCATCGGCCAAATACTGCAGCTTGCCCTTGCTGTCGTAGTGAACCCAGGGCGAAGTGGCCTGACCAAAAGCCGCCTCCGGGATCGCGCCGACCAGGACGGCCGTTCCCGCGATTGCTACGCTGATGAATGCCAGCAGACCGCACTTAACGCTTCCCTTGGCCATAAATCCCCTCCGTTATGGCGTTGCGACGTGACAGGCGGCTCGTCCTCGAGCCCGTAGTGGCCTGACCACTTTGCCACGACAGCTCCGACAGATCAAGCCCAAGTGGAATGACCACAATGCGCCTCGTGCGCCTCGCTCGCACTCGACCGGCGCGCGGTTCGAATTGACCCAGATCAACGTCCTTGGGAGCCGCAATCCTCACACCAACATGTACGTTCGGACGGCGGTGGAAAGAGACAATTAGGCCATGTCCGTACAAGCCGACACGCACACCTGCGAGCATCATCGGCGCCCCATAGCAATCCAACGTTGTTTGCGGATGCGAAGGAACCGCTGCGTCATGAAGCCACCGAACACTCCCCATGTGAGCAGGCGTTCTTTTGTAGCGGGCGTTGGTGCTGCGACTGTACTGCCGCCCGCGACTGCGTTGCTCACCGATTCCGCTCAGGCAGCTCCAGGCGCTGTGCGTCCCAAGTCAGCGGTTCAAGCATCAGCCGGGCAGCCGGTCTATCTCTTCTTCAACGTGGCCGAGGTCCAGTTCATCGAGGCCGCCTGCGAGCGGCTGATTCCGGCAGATGATTCAGGGGCGGGTGCGCTGGCTGCAGGTGTTCCCAACTATCTCGACAAGCAGCTCGGAGGAGCCTGGGGTGCCGGTGAGCGCTTGTACTGCAGCGGGCCCTGGCTGCCGGGAACCGCTTCACAGGGATACCAGTTGCCCTTTACGCCGGCGGAGCTCTTTCATACGGCGTTGCGCGCCATCAACCACGATTTCAAAAAACGCAGTTCCCGGTTCAGCGATTTGTCGGCCGACGCCCAGGACGCCTACCTCAAAACTCTCGAAGGCGGCGCAATGGATCTCGACGGTGTGCCTTCTGCAGTGTTCTTCGACATGCTGCTGAGGATGACGGTCGAAGGCTTCTTCAGTGATCCGGTGTATGGCGGCAATCGCGACATGGTGGCCTGGCGAATGATCGGATTTCCCGGAGCGTACGCTGACTACTACGAGGCGATCGACCGGCATGGCGTGAAGTTCGTACGCGAGCCGCTGAGCATAGGTGAGGACAGGCACGGCAACGTACACGTGCACTCCGAAATTCCCGCATCGATCGGCTGAGGTAAACAACGTGGTACAGCGCCTCAAAGAGGTTGATGTCGTCGTCATCGGTGTGGGTATGGTAGGCAGCATCCTGTCCAAGGAGCTCGCTGCCGCCGGCTACAAGGTCGTTGGCCTGGAACGCGGTCAAACGCGATTTACCGTTCCGGAGTTTCAAAGTCCCGCGATTCACGACGAGCTGCGTTTCGACATCCGCAAGGCGCTGATGCAGGACAACACGCGCGAGCCGGTCACATTCCGCAACAGCAGCTCGCAGACTGCGCTGCCTGTACGGCGGTGGGAATCCTTCCTTCCGGGCACCGGGTTGGGCGGCTCCATGGTGCACTGGAACGGCCAGACCTATCGGTTCCACGCAACCGACTTCCAGCTGGCAACTCATACGCGGGAGCGCTATGGAAAAGGATTTCTCGATCCGGACCTCACGATCCAGGACTGGGGTGTCACCTACGATGAGCTCGAGCCGCATTACGACCGTTTTGAGTACTTGCTGGGAACCAGCGGCAAGGCCGGGAATCTCCACGGCCAGGTCCAACCGGGCGGTGATCCGCACGAGTCGCCCCGCTCGCGGGAGTACCCGACGCCTCCACAGAAAGAGCACTTTCAGGGAGCAATGTTCCGCAAGGCGGCAATGGGTCTGGGATACCACCCATTCCCGCAACCCTCATCGAACCTGAGCCAGCCCTACACGAACCCGGAAGGGTTGAAGCTCAACACCTGCGTGTTCTGCGGATTCTGCGAACGCTACGCCTGCGAGCACTACGCCAAATCAACTCCACAGACTTTCATCCTGCCGGTGCTGCTGGCCAATCCCAACTTTGAGCTGCGTACGGGTTGCCAGGTCCAGCGGATCAACCTGGATTCCACGAAGAAGCGCGCCACGGGTGTCACTTACATAGACGCTGCCGGACGCGAGTTCGAGCAGCCGGCCTCGCTGGTCATCACTTCGCTGTTCGCGATCAACAACGTGCGGATGATGCTCTTGTCGGGCATCGGCAAGCCGTATGACCCGGGCACCGGCAAGGGCGTAGTGGGGCGCAACTACGCGTACCAGACGATGAGCTCGGTCGCTTCGTTCTTCGACGAGGACGTGATCATCAATCCCTTCATGGCCTCCGGGGCCTCCGGGACGCTGATCAATGATTTCGCCGGCGACAATTTCGATCATTCCGGCCTGGGGTTCATCGGCGGCGCTTTCATAGGCGCCGTCAACACGAACGGGCGTCCGATCCAATACCATCCCACTCCGCCCGGCACCCCGAAATGGGGCAAAGGATGGAAGGATGCCGTGGTCAAGTATTACAACCACTCTGTCATGTTCAGCCTGCATGGCAGCTCCATGTCTCAGCGGCAGAATTACGCGGACCTCGATCCGACCTACCGGGATGCCTGGGGTCAGCCGCTGCTGCGCATAACCTTCGAGTTTCCGCAGAACGATCTGAAGATGGCGGAGTATGTCACCGCCAGGGGTGTTGAAATCGGCAAGGCCATGGGCGCGAAGCAAGTGGCAGGGGCACCTCGCAAAGGGCCTTACACCACTCAGCAATATCAGACCACGCACAACACTGGTGGCACCGTGATGGGCAGTGACCCCAGTACCAGCGTGGTCAATCGCTATCTGCAATCCTGGGACGTTCCCAACGTGTTTGTAGTCGGAGCATCGGCCTATCCGCAGAATGCATCGTGGAACCCGACCGGAACCCTCGGGGCGCTCACGTACTGGGTGGCCGACGCCCTGAAAAACAAATACCTCAAGAATCCCGGTCACCTGGTGACGGCATGACACGAATCAACACGCAGGGTTGGAAAGGCGCCCTCGTCATGGTCACTGTCGTCGGCTCTTGCGGCATCCAACTGTCCACGGCGAATGCGGCTGCCGCTGCCGCGAAGCCGTCGCCGCCTGCGCCTCCCGCGGCAGCCGCATGCCAGGCATGCCATGGCTCGAAGGGCGAGGGAATGGTAGAGGGGGACAGGCCGCGCATTGCCGGTCAGGCGGCGTACTACCTCGACAAGCAATTACGCGACTTCGCGAGCGGCTCCCGCCAAAGCGCAATCATGAGCCCGATTGCGAAGACGCTGAGTGATGCTGACCGTGCGAAAATCGTGGTGTACTTCGCCTCGCTGCCGATGCCGGCCGCGCTCGCCAGCACAGCCCCAACCACGGCGCAGGTATCGTTTGGGCGCCAGCTCGCCTTTGAAGGCGCGGAGGCCAAGCACGTGCAGGCTTGCGATAACTGTCATGGACCCGAGGGTAGCGGCGTGACCTTCTCCGGTCCGGCCCTGGCAGGGCAGTTGGCGCCTTACCTGGCGGCCCAGTTGAAATCGTGGCAGCAAGGCAGCCGCAGGAACGACGCCGGCAGCCTGATGTCCTCCGTCGCGGTACGGCTCGACGATGCCGATATCGCGGCAGTCACCTCCTACTACGCGAGCCTGGGTAAATAATCATGTTGGTATTGATCCGAACGTCGATGCGCTGTTGCATCCTTGTCGCGGCGGCTGTCTCGCTGAGTGCTGCCGCGGACGACGCCAAGCCGCAGGCGCAGAGAACCATTCTGGAGCATCACGACCAGTCGGGCGTTCCGGGCAAAGAGATTGTTATCGGAACGGTCACGCTGCCGCCGGGAGCCGTGGTGGGATTCCACGTGCATCCGGGCGACGAAGCCGGCTACATCACAAAGGGCACCCTCGTCTGGAGGGTCCGCGGTCAGCCCGACAAAACACTGAAGGCCGGGGACAGTTTCTTCAATCCACGCGGCAGCGTGCACAGTATCGTCGGAGGGGAAACCGAGGCGACGGCGGTTTCGGCGTGGATTGTCGATAAGGGCAAGCCCTTGGCCACGCCGGTTCCCTGACGCGGCGATATTCGGCTGGTCACGACACAGGCTGGGCACCACCTTCGCTGCGTCGCCTTGCGACGAACTCCACCAGTGCCTCACCGACGCCTGAATCCAGTGGGGGCGGCTGGTACTTAGCGAGCATGTTGCGCCACACCGTGGTGGCGCGTTCTGTGGCGGTCTTGCTGCCGTCGTCCGACCATGCCCCGAAGTTTCGCCAATCCGATACGAGTGGACTATAGAAAGCATCCCGGTAGCGTTGCATCGTGTGAGCCGTGGCGAAGAAGTGGCCGCCGACTCCCGCTTCCACGACTGCCTCGACCGCAATCTCCTCAGGCGATGTAGCTACGGGTTGAAAGATCTCCGCGAACATCTGCAACATTTCGATGTCGAGGATGAACTTCTCGAACGAAGCCGTCAGGCCGCCTTCGAGCCAGCCTGCGGCATGCAGGATGAAATTGCAGCCGCCGAGCAACGCGCCCCACAGGCTCATTTGCGACTCGTAGGCTGCCTGCGCGTCCGGAGCGTTGCCTGCGGTCGCACTCGAGCAGCGCCAAGGCACACCGATGCGCCGGGCAAGTTGGCCCGCGCCGAAGGCCGCCTTCGTATATTCCGGTGTGCCAAACGCCGGCGATCCTGACTTCATGTCGACGTTGGATGTGAAACTGCCATACATCACCGGCGTGCCGGGCCGCACAGCCTGTGTGAGCGTGATCCCAAGCAGCGCTTCGGCGTGCGCCAGCGTCAAGGCTCCCGCGATCGTAATCGGCGCCATGGCGCCGGCCAGCGTGAATGGAGTGACGATGACCAGTTGTCCATTGGCCGCGAATTCGATGATGCCGTCAGTCATCGGCACATCCAGCTGCAAAGGCGAATTGGTGTTGCAGATGGTGTAGCACACCGGCCGGCTGCGGAATGTCGCCTCGTCAATGCCATGAGCGATGCGGGCCATGGCAAAGCAGTCGGCGAGCTGCGCATCGCCTCGACAATAGAAGTAGGGCACTTTGTCGCCCAGTGTCAGCTGCGCGAGTGTGGTTTCGAGGTGCCGTTCCGACAACGGGATGTCCTGTGGCTCGACCATCTGCCCGAGCACGTGAATCACGTCGAAGCTCTGGGACAGCCGCACGAAGTCGCGGAAATCCTCGATCGTGCCGGTGCGCTTGCCACGTTGAAGATCGCTCACACTCGGCGGGCCGGCAACGGGTGCAAAAACAACATGACGCCCGCCGACCCGGCAGGAGCGGGATGGGTTGCGCGCGATCATTTCGACCTCGGCAGGCACGGTGGTCAGCGCCTTGGCCACTAACTCCGGCTCGAGGTAGACCATCTGGGTCGGTTCGTCCACACGAGCGCCAGCCGAGGCCAGTATGGCTCGCCCCCGGGGGGACAGCACGCGCATACCTTGACGCTTGAGCATCCCGAGTGCGGCGAGATGGATGCTCTCGACCTGGTCGTCCGAAAATATCCGGGTCGGCTCGAACGGATTCACCAGGTTTCGGTAGCGGGAGGATCGCTCCACCGGCGCAACCGCGTTTGCCTTCTGGGGATCTCGTCTGCGAGGTCTCATCTGGGCGCCTCTTTGCGGCCTTTTGGAGTCCGCGGCAGTATGACGCGACAGCAAGCGACTCACGATCTAATTTCGAGATGACCCCATCACCTCACCGGCCCGGATCTGCAGGGAATCGAAAACGAGAATGTTGCGCCGGGCCCCTCGTTGGAGGTCGCCCAGAGGTGGCCGTGGTGGCCCTCGATGATTGAGCGGCTGATCGAGAGACCGACGCCCATCCCGTGGCTCTTGGTCGTGTAGAACGCGTCGAAGATCTTCTGGAGGTTCTGGGGATCGATGCCTACGCCGGAGTCACGCACCGACAGGCGAACCCGGTTCGTGTCTTCTCTGGCGGTGACGATCAGGAGATTGCGCGGATGCTCGCCGACCGCCCTCATTGCGTCGGCGCCGTTTAGGATGAGATTCAGGATGACCTGCTGAAGCTGCACGCGATCGCCCGTGACGGCCGGCAAGCCTGCCTCGAAATCGGTTCGCAGAATTACCCGACAGCGCTGAAGCTCGCTCGACGAGAGGGCAAGCACTTCGTTCGCGGCATCGTTCAGGTCGACTGGCTCGGTCGTGGGTTGCTTGCGCGCAAACATGTCGCGCAGACGTTGAATCACCTCGGACGCCCGGTTTCCGTCTCGCAGTGTGCGTTGTGCAGTGGCTCGGGCGCCATCCAGGTTGGGCGGGTCCGCGGCCAGCATGCGCAGGCAGGTGGAGGCGTTGGTGATGATGCCCGAGAGCGGTTGGTTGACCTCATGAGCGATCGACGCGGTCAATGCACCGAGCGTCATGATCCGGTGGGCCTGCCGGAGCTCCGCCTTCAGCCGCTCCTCAATATCCGTGTTGATGCCGCACCACTTGAGCACCTGTCCGGACTTGTCAGCCAGCGGCGCGGCGCTGAAGAGGAACCGGCGATACTCGCCGTCGTAGCGTCGCAGGCGTGCTTGCACTTCGCCAGGCCGTCCGGACTCGAGGAAGGAGCGCCAACGCTCGAGCAGCAAAGCCAGGTCTTCCGCATGGATTGCGGAGTGCCATCCAAAGCCAACAGCCTGCTCCGGGCTGAGCCCTGTGTATTCGCACCAGCGCTGGTTGATGAAGTCAGCCCGGCCATCGGGAAGCGCGGTCCACACCAATCCCGGAAGCGCATCGATGAGCTGACTGAGTTCGAGCTCCATTCCTCTTCTTATAGGAGAGCGCAGTTCGAGGCTTGTAACCCCTGCTCAGCTCTTGCCTTTTTTGGCCACGAAATGCGAACCTGCCCGCAGCGGCCAGGTGTAGCCGGGCGGGCAGTTCCGTTAGCGGCGCGGCCTCACCCAAAGGTGAAGACAAACACCTCTGCCCCCGGATCGAGAAACTCGATCTCGAACTGCCGGTCAACGATCGGCTGACGCTGCCGAATCAACTGATACAGCCGAGGTTCGGTGACCTGCCCGGTCCCCTGAGGGTCGACGTCGAGGCCATGGGCGGCACCGGGGGCTTGACCATCGAGGCGTACCCGGAATCGGACCGGAGCTCCGGCCGCAGCCGGCCCCATGACCAGGTGAAGATCCCGGGCATGAAACCGATACTCGATCTTGCCGCCGGAGCCGTGGAGCGTGATCGCTTCGCTCCCCACCGCCCAGCCACCGGCAAGAGTCCAGTGATTGAGCTTCCCTTCTGCGGCATTCTCTCTTCGCTGAGAGCCGAGATAGCTCTCCGGCGACCGCAGGCTGGACCAATCGGCGGCAGCCTCGAGTCCACTGCCTGTGACCGAGATCAACTCAGCTCCCACGCCCTGGTACCCCGCCGCGACCAGAAGCTGCTGAATGGCCTTTTCCGACCGGTCGTACTGGCCTTCGCCGAATTGATGATGCCGGATCCTTCCCTTTGCATCGATGAAGTAGATGGCCGGCCAGTATTGGTTCTTGAAGGCGTCCCAGATCGTGTGGTTGCTGTCCACCGCAATGGGATAGTCCACTCTGAGAGCCGGGGCGGCCCGGCGGACGTTGTCGACGTCCTTCTCGAATCCGAACTCAGGCGAGTGCACCCCGATCACGACCAGTCCTCGATCCCGGTACTTCTCCGCCCAGGCGCGGAGGTAAGGCTGTGAGCGGAGCCAGTTGATGCAGGTGTAGGTCCAGAAACTCACCAGCACCACCTTCCCCCGCAGGCCGGCAGTCGTGAGCGGCGCCGAATTGAGCCAGGCAGTCGCGGTCTCGAGCGATGCTAGCTCGCCTCCATCCTTGCCGGCCGCTGCCGAAGCACGCGCAAGGCCGAGCTGGGCGGCGGCAAGGGTCGCGGCTGTCGCGGCCAGAAAACGGCGGCGATCATCGTTGATCTCTTCAGGCACTTTCCTCTCCTCGAGTGTTCATGAACTCCCAGTGGGTTGCCACCTTCA
>Ga0137403_10007964_pt1 | contig 11892 bp, 10 predicted proteins | sample CZOMad2_1_16fung_FD_122057 | JGI IMG/M metagenome (GOLD analysis project Ga0137403, IMG submission 122057) | Vadose zone soil fungal communities from Angelo Coast Range Reserve, California, USA - CZOMad2_1_16fungal (Hybrid Assembly) | ecosystem: Environmental > Terrestrial > Soil > Vadose zone...
GCATCCGCCTGCTGGAACAATTCTTTTTTATGAGCGCCCGGATCTTTTTCATACAGCAGGGCTTCGATGACCTGTAAGCCCAGCGGCGATTGGTATTCCATCTCCGGCTCTTCGGCTTCGTATTTCGGGGGTGAATTATAAATGCGCGAGGAGCTGCGGAAGAAATATTCCAGGAAAAATTCGATCCTTTTATAGTGAAGCCGGGAATTGATCAATTGCTGCCTGGCCTCGGTCAGGGTATGTGGGTCCTTGTTGTCCAACCGGGAAATGGCCGTGCGGAGCGCCGAGCAGCTTGCCGCGAAAAGAGGAGCCTCCGTCCTGAAATAATATATGCTGGAACGGACACCCATTGCATCGGGAGAGGGGCCGATCAGGCCGGGGACAAGAAGAACTCCCACGCAACTGAAAAAGATCAGGGCCATCCGCATATGGAAAAATAATAAACCTTCCGCTACCAGCCCCTGAAATTTTAATGGTAACCATTAAATAATCTTATTTTGTACAATGGCTTTACTATCCGCTATCGGCAAAAACCCATCCGGCGAACGGCTCCGCCGGATTGAAAATTCTCCCAACTACCGGGACGGCTTCTTCCAGAACCCCGTGCCCACCGAGGTGACGGTAAAGGGGGTGTCAATCTTTAAAATGCTGAGGGAATACCTGAACAAGCCGGCGGATACCAAGCCGCCCGGCCCCATCCCTTCCATACGTACCGACCTGCATTCCCTGCCTGCCGGCGGCGCGTCCATCGTCTGGTTCGGCCATTCTTCTTACCTGCTGAAAATAAACGGCGTGCAGATCCTGGTAGATCCCGTATTCAGTGGAAATGCATCGCCGGTATCTTTTTTCGGAAAGTCCTTTCCAGGTTCGGACGTCTATACCGTGAAGGATATGCCCGATATCGATATGTTGATCCTTACCCATGATCATTACGATCATCTCGATCATAAGACGGTCATAGAGATCGCAGGCCGGACCCGTCACATTTACACTTCACTGGGAGTAGGCTCCCACCTGGAATACTGGGGGATCAGCCCGGAAAAGATCACGGAACTGGACTGGTGGGAGAGTGCGAAGATCGGGGAGCCATCAAACCGGGGACAAGGGAGTGCAGGAACTGGTGTCGGTCAAGCCGCCACGCTGACCGCGACTCCTGCAAGGCATTTCTCAGGCAGGAGCTTCCGTCGGTATCAGACCCTCTGGTCTTCCTTTGTACTCAAGATGGCGGGTTATTCGATCTTCCTGGGCGGAGATTCCGGATTCGGACCGCATTTTAAGCTGATCGGCGAACGCTATGGCCCTTTCGATATGGCCATCCTCGAATGCGGACAATACGGTAAGAACTGGCCCTATATTCATATGTTGCCCGAAGAGACGGTGGCTGCCGCCGAAGCGCTCGGGGCAAAGGCCCTACTGCCGGTGCACTGGGCTAAGTTCGTGCTATCGCTGCATCCCTGGAATGAGCCCATCAAAAGAGTGTTGGCCGCAGCTGCCGATAAAGGGATGACCCTGGCTACACCGATGATCGGAGAGCCGGTAATGATTGGCTCCGGTTATCCACGGACGACCTGGTGGGATAATCTGCTGCCGGAATGATGCTGGGGATTCAGCTATACGTTTTGGTCTCCATGAAGGAATAAGGATCGACCGAATAGAACTTGTCGATCTCGGCGGGGAATTCTCCGATCTCCAGCTCCAGGAAGAACGCAGCCTCTCTGATCTGCCACAGATACAATATACCGGCGCCGTCTATTTTCGTATAAACTTCGGGAAGCATCTCCTGCAGCAATCCATTCCAGCAGGCTTCCTCCAACTGCTCTTTTTCCGTAAAACGATCCTTGCCCGGATCATCTTTCAGCACCCGAAGGCTGGATGCAAAACTTGTCCCTGTTATCAGTAATATTTCGTGTTGTGTAGAAGTTGTTTTCATAACCATACATTTAAAGATGTGGTACTTAAATAAAGGCTACTAAAAATCAAAGATTATTAAAGAAGGGGCCAGGATGGAAATCCAGCCCCGTTTTAAATCCAATATCCTATGAAAAACCAAGACTAATATTTCAATCCATGATCCAAGATTTTTTTTACATAAATATTAAACCGATTGAAATTATAATGGGCTGTATACCATATAATTATATTTAAGAAATGAAGCGGTTTGGCCAGTCCGGCCATGCTGATTCTACCGGATTGCCCTGCATGGCGGCCCATTTTTGGACGCTTATTCTCATTTCGGGAAAAACCAATCGATTGCAGTTACTTCTTTGCAGGCTGGCAGGAATTATTGTATTTTGTTACATCCAAATATTCATGAAAGCCGGTACAACCATAGTAACGCTCCTACTCTTTTTTTGTAATTACCCCGCCCTCAGGGCACAGACGATTTCCGGGGTGATCAATTCCTATTATAAGATTACGGCCGTCAATACAGCTATCAATTCTGTTACGGTGGACAACTCTGCAGGTCTGACGCCCGGAGAGCGGGTCCTGGTCATCCAGTCCAAGGGGGCGAATATCAGCAGCGCGAATGCCGCCGGCTACGGGGATATTACGGCCATCAACAATGCCGGTAAATACGAGTTCAATACGATCTGTACTGTCGCCGGCAATGAGGTCGTCCTCAAAAGCCAGCTGGTGAACAGCTATGATCCGGCCGGCTATGTGCAGCTGGTGTCTGTTCCCTCCTTTAGTTCGGTAACGGTGGCTGGTACCGTGAACGGTAATGGCTGGGACCCGGTGGCCGGCAAAGGGGGCATCGTCGTTATCGAGGCGACGGGCACGATCTTCCTGAACGCGGATATCAACGTCAGCGGACAGGGATTCCAGGGAGGGGCCCTGGTGAATTATGCCACACCCACTTATGATTGTGACTGGGCCACAACGGTAAATAATTATTTTCTCCCTTTCCCGGCTTCGGGTGATTTCACCGGCGGAAAGAAAGGAGAAGGCATCAGCGATTATATTATCAACCAGGAATATGGAATGGGCAAACTTGCCAGTGGGGGCGGAGGTGGTAATAACGCGAATACCGGGGGAGCCGGTGGCGGTAATTATGGAAAGGGCGGGGATGGAGGCAAACGCTCCGGCGAAACCTTTTTCCTCTGCCATGGGGCCTATCCTGGCGTCGGAGGCCTCAGCCTGGCTCCGTATGGATTTAGTCCTGCCGTGAACAGGATCTTTTTCGGCGGCGGCGGCGGCAGCGGGCATGAGAATAACGGCGTAGGGTTGCCGGGTGGCAATGGGGGAGGGATTATCATCCTGTCCGCTGCGGTGATCGCAGGCGGTGGCGGCAGCCTCTTTGCCGATGGCGTATCGCCGATCAATCCAACCAACCTGGACCCGACCCAAGCGGATGGCGACGGGGGAGGCGGTGGCGGTGCAGGAGGTACGGTGATCCTCAACGCGGCAAGCGTCACAGGCGCTGTCATCGCTACGGCCAATGGCGCCAGGGGCTCGGATGCCAGTAATGAAGTGAGCGATTGCACCGGTCCCGGCGGCGGGGGCGGGGGAGGAGTGATCTGGGCTGCGGGCGGTACTTTTCCAGCCGCAGTCAGCGCTTCCGTGAATGGAGGCGCGAATGGAGTAGTGAGCGCGGGAAATACTAAGCCGGCCTGCCGGGGTTCGGCGAATGGCGCCATGCCCGGAGACCCCGGGGCAAGCCAGAGCACTTATGCGCCACCGGTAGCCGGGGTGAATTTATGCGTGCCGCTGGCTTCCAGCATGCTAAAATATTTTACGGCGGACCTGGGGGATCGGGATCGCTCAGGGGATCTTCCGGATGTCCTCCTCTCATGGGAACTGTATGCTCCCGCAGACGCAGCGGGCATTGTCAATTTTACGATTGAAAGATCCGACGACCATATACACTTCCGTCCCCTGGCAACGATCGCCGCCGTTCAGGATGCAGCAGCATATCATTTTACAGATGCTGCGCCAATCGAAGGGACGGTGCTTTACCGCCTGGTATGGCTCGACGAAACGGGGTCGCGTTCCTATTCCCGCATTCTTGCCGTGAGTGGCTCACCGGATCCCGGTTTCGGATTTATCCGGCTGCACCCCAATCCAGTTAAGGATCTGCTGACCGTGGAACTCTTCTCCCGCAGCGGGAGCCCTGCCATCGTGAAGATCTTCGACGCCCGGGGCCAGCAGCTCGCCGTCCATCCTTTTACCCTGCATAGCGGGACCACATCCCTCAACCTGACAGTAAAGCAACTCGCTTCCGGCACTTATTTCCTGGTCGCGGAGGCCATGGGCCGGCGACAGGTGCAATCCTTTATCCGGAGGGAATAGTAGCCCAGTCATAAGGTTTGGTTGACCGATCTCTGAACAGCAGTTGTTCAGCGCGCCTTCGGTCCGACGATGATCCCATAAAATGAAATGGGCTGCCTGCTGGTGCTGGTGACCTGGAGAGTGGCATATCCGCTCTGGGAAATGCTGAGAGTCATTTGCTGGACTTCCTGGACATCCTTTGGCTTGATCTGGATATCCCAGCCCCCTTTTTTCTTGGGGGTGCTGGTATAGCTGAAGTCTTTGGAGTTGAATTGTATGCCGCCGCCGGACGTGTTTAGGGGCGCCGAATAGGCTTTTCCGAAATAGGGGAGGTAGCTGACCACGGAGGTCTTCGTGATCTTCAGGTCATAGTCCGAGGTGAGCTGCCGGGTGTTTCCGCTCATGGGCATGGCGGACCGCGCCTTAAAAGTATAGGCCTGCGAGTCTACCCAATTCTTTATGTGGGCTTCTTTTGTCGATTGCTTGTCCTTGCCGGACGCCGCGGATTGAGCGCTGGCCATGCCGAGGCAGAGAAGCGCTGGCACGAAGATGGGGAATGCTTTTGTAAGAACGTTTTGCAGGATTTTCATGGCAACTGAGTTTAATGGTTAAATATAGATCAGGCATTCTGATTAAGCACGTTGACCAGGGTGTTCTTGTCGATCGTTCCGGTATGGCGCCAGACAATATGGCCATTCTTAAACACGATGAAACAGGGTATCGAGGCAATGCCGTAGGTCTGGGCTACCTGCACATTCTTATCTACATTTATTTTCACTACCCTGGCCTTCCCTTCCACCAGCTTGGCTACCTGCTGGATCACAGGGCTCATGGTCTTGCAGGGAGCGCACCAATCGGCATAAAAATCAACCAGTACAGGCTTTTCGGACTGGATGAGCTCTTTAAATGTTTCCATCGTAAATTAATTTACAAAGAATATCCCAATAGCTCATAAAATTTTTTCTCTCCCATTGCCGTCACGATGATCACCCTTGAGTTCTTTGTCTTGCGGAGCCAGTCATTGCCAAGCATTTTTTCGAGCAGGGCGGCTCCCAGCGACCCGGCCAGGTGAGGCCTTCTCTCACTCCAGTCCAGGCATTGCCTGGCGAAATTTCTTCTTTGCGCCTTCAGTTCATCGATATGGATCCCCAGGATGGCGAACCATTTTTTACCCGCTGCTGTTACGTTATATTGGCCGTTGGCAACTATGATCAGCTTGCGTTGCACCAGGCCATCGGCGATGGCCACGCCCATTTTTCCCGCCAGGTGATCGTAGCAACTGCGACAATATTTAATATGCCCGTTGGCTGCAGGCTGTTCCTGCGCTGTTGCCTTTCCGGGCGGCAACAGGCCCGCGATCGCCTCGATCGCATAAGCTACGTCACGGGAAGAGAACCGGTAGTAGCGATGCCTGCCCTGCTGTTCTACTGCCAACAGACCGGCCTGTATTAATTTGTTCAGGTGCATGCTGGCGCTCTGGGGAGAAACATTCACCTGCAAAGCCAATTCCGTTGCCGTAAGGGCACGGCCATCCAGCAGGTGCCATAGCATTTTCGCACGCGCCGGCTCCCCGATCAGGGAGGCTATCCGGCCGAATTGTTCCTCTGTATCCATACTTCAATTTTAAATGAACTGTATAGGTTAAAGATAATCGATCCTGGATTAAAAAAATAGGCAACAATAAAAATTATCTTCTGTACCATGCGATAAGGGAATATATTTTGGAATATATTTTCCGGTAAATGTAAATGCGTACTACATCGATCCTCATTTTTCGCTGATGACATAATCGTATAAATTACCATGACCATTAAACCTGTCTCCTTTATGATTATCAAGCGTAAAGATGTTGCCGTCGTCCATGAGATCCGGCAATACATCGAGGACAACCTCGCCAAAGAGATCCCTGTGGGATCGCTCTGCAAAAAATTTGGCATTAACCGCACGAAGCTACAGACAGGGTTCAACCAATTGTACGGCCTATCGGTGCATTCATTCATCCACCAGGCGCGCATGAACAGGGCCAGGAACTTATTGGCGGACACCGAAGAATCCATTAAGGTGATCGCGTTTGAAGTTGGCTACAAGAACCTCAGCAGCTTCATCCGCGCATTTACCAAACTGCATAAAATGCCTCCGACGCAATACAGGAGCAAGACTTCCGGCTAATCGTTTGTATGTATCTTTTCAACGCTGATTGGTCAACTAAAACTGCCGATAGGTAAACAGCATTATTTGGACGGGCCTGTGTTGGCTTTGTATCTTGCACTTGACAATTCAACCACTATTTATATGCCCGGTCTTTATTGGTATAGCTCACAAACATCAAGCGCTCTGATCACTCAGAATACCGTGTCGGACGAGGAAACCCGCCTGCACAATGCCGATCCCGGCCATACTTACAACACCGATGCCACCGGCGGCACGGCATGGGAGTATGGTTATGCAGATCTCTACCCTCATATTGGTGATGGGGCGACGATCATTTACCGACATTGACGAAATGAGAATGACCATCTGGGGGATGCTGTTGATCTCGCACCGATCCTAATAGCCGGGATTTTGGACCAAGTTGTGATTGCTGGATAACTCCTCTTTGGGAATGGGATAAAGTGTATCCGTCGGTTGCCAATTTTTCCAGCTGAGCGAACCTAAGACAGCGTTCGCCCTGTTCGTCCTCTTCAGATCCAGCCAGCGATGTCCCCATTCGGCAAAGAATTCGACCTGGTTCTCATGGGCAATGGCCGACAGGAGGGAAGATTGATCGGTGGAGGAATCCTTTCCCAACCCCGCGCGTGATCGTATCGAATCGAGATCGTCCTGGGCGCGTCTAAGATCATTTTGCCAGGCCCTTGCCTCCGACCGGATCAGGTAGGCTTCGGCAAGCCGGAATACCAGGTTATATTCCGCGTAAGGAGGAGCGCCTTCCCTGACTTTATATTTATAAGGATAATAATTAGTATCACCCCCGGATGACCATGAACCCAGCCAGCCCGATCTGCGACGATCCGATGGCTCGAAAGCCTTCAGGAGCTGAGCGGTCAAACTATATGTCGGTAAGGTTGCTGGTGTCGCCGGGATAAAACAATTGCCTTCCGAAGTATTGGAAGTGCTGCTGACGGGCATCAGTTGCCAGATCGCCTCCTTGCTGGCCTTGGTAAATACGTTCGGCACGGTATCGAGACTGTAGATCCCTGCATCGATGACTTCGGCAGCCTCGCTTTCTGCGCTGCCCCACTTGCGCTGATAAAGATAAACTCTCGATAGAAGAATAGCAGCGGCCCATTTGTTGGGCCTTACCCTGTCCGCAGGGAAATCGCTGGTCACGACATAGTCTGCCGACAAAATATTCTCTGCGGACACTAGGTCGGGAATGATCCGGTTGTAGATACTGTCCGTCGCGACCCGGGGCAGGGTTGCATTCACTTCATAGTCCGTTGTAAGGGGCAGGGGGACATTCCCGAACAGATTGACCAGGTAGAAATAACAAAGCGCCCGGACAAATAGCGCCTCGCCCTGCAGTTGATCCTTTACGGGCTTGCTTACTTTATCGGATCTCCGGAGGCCATCCAGGATGGCGTTGGTCTGGTAAATATAAGTGTATGCATTCGTCCAGAGTGATGAGACGACAGGATTATCATTTGTCAATGAGTTCGTCGCAAAAGCAGGGATGAACGGGGGAAGGGTCGTTCCGGTAAGTTCGTCGGATGAAAGCCCGGCATAGACACTTATTGCCCCATTCAGGAAGCTATTATTATTGGCCATGATCTGTGTGTACAGACCCGTTATGGCGGAGGTGGCGACCTTATCGTCGGCAAAGACCGTCGCCGAGCTGAGCTGCTCCTGGGGTGCTGGCAATTCGACGAATTTTTTGCAGGCAGATAGCTGAATGATGCAGGCCAGCAGGAAGAAAATGCATATGGATCTCATACTAATCATTATGGAGTGATTTGAATGCCTGCCGCGAAAGCCCTCAACGGGGCTAAGGCCAGGGGGTTCTGCGTTTCGGGATCTGCTCCTTTATAAGGGGAGATCGTTAATAAATTCTGGCCCTGCAGAAAGATCCTGAGCCTTTCCGCGTGAAACTTTTTTAATGTATTTTTTTGAAAACTATAAGAGAGCGAAGCTGTCCGGAGACGGATGAATGAGCCGTCGACGAATATGGCATCCGAACTCGTAAAATTTGAAATGGCATTATATGCCGCGCTGCCTGGATTCGAGCTGTATTGCTGGAGATCCGCTTTATCGCCAGGTTTTTGCCACCTGGCCAACACGCTTACCGGTTGATTGCTGTTCCCGATATAGACGCCGGGCGGATTATTATTGTAGATCAGGATAAGGGGATTCTGGGCCTTCTGCCTCCTGTAGTCGAAGAAAAGGTCCAGCTCAAGCCCTTTATACGTGAAGGAATTCCGGAGTCCGCCATAATAATCCGGATCATAATTTCCTGAGGGTCGGTAGTCTTCCGCCCGGAACAAGCCTGTGGCAGGATCGACTCCGAGGTAATGCAGCGTTCTTTTGCTGGTGAGGGACTTGCCGATCGTCAGCGTTCCGGAATAACTGGAGCTCTCAAGGCCGGGGAAGGCAAGTAATTTATTCCTAGGCAAGGTAATAGTGAATGTGGTGGTCCAGCTAAATTTATCCGAAACAATATTTTTAGACAACAGCGATATTTCCCACCCGGTATTTTGCACGACTGCGGGAAAATTCTTAGTGGCCAGGCTGCTGAAGCCAGTCTGTGCAGGTAATTTATAGGCGATCAACTGGTTCCCGGTACGATGCCGGTAAACAACGGCAGTGAACAGCAGTTTGTCCTTGTTCAATCCCAGTTCCAGCGCGCCTTCTATTTTTTTGGTTACCTCCCAGTTGAAATCAGGGTTATAAAGCCTGGTCGGCCTCAATCCTGATATACCCTGGTAGACTCCCTGATTGTCGGTAGAGGTCCAGGTGTCCAAAAAAAGATAATCGCCGATCTGGTCATTCCCTGTAATGCCGTAGCTGGCTCTCAGCTTTCCATAGCTGAGGAATTTGAACTTATCTTTGACCGGCTTTTCATTGGAAAATAGCCAGGCGCCTCCAGCGGCCCCGAAATTGCCGAATTGCCTGCCTGGGCCGAAGCGACTGGAGCCATCGCGGCGACCGGATAAATTGATGATATATTTATCGGAAAGATCATAGTTCATGCGCCCGAAAATAGCTGCATATCGATATTGTGGATTATAGTTACTGGCCGTTACCGTGGTAGCCGCACTTATTGAATAAATTAACGCGTCACTGGTGAAGCCGCTGGCGTTGATGTCCGAAGCATTATTGTTCTGGGATTGAAAAGTGCCGCCCAGCAGCAGGCTCAGTTTGCCTTTTCCCGGGGAGGAATGGTATTCGATCTGTGGCTCGATGATCCACCCCTTAAAATCATTCGTACCGAATTCGGAAGAGGCTGTGGTCGAATAGATCTGGGAGGACAGCGGCTTGATAGCGACCTCGGAAGATTGAAGTGAATTGTACCCAAAGCTGGACAGGATGGAAAAATTTGGACTGACCTGGTAGCCAAGCCTGAGATTTCCAATAAGATTATCCGTTGTCGCGGAGTATTTCCGGTTCAGTTGGAATAAAGGGTTGGCAAAAGGCAATCCATTTTCTATATAATTGATATTTCCCGAAGGATCATATAGCTTGGGCGCATTGGGATTGAGAAAAGTATTGATGGTCATATCCTGGGTCACCAATTTATTATGGTCGGTAGAATACAGCGCTGTCAGGGTCATTTTAAATTTATGATCGTCCGAATAATGGTTGAAATTAAAATGCACGGTTTCTTTTTTATCGCCGAAATCCCCCGGTATAACGGTGCTTTCGTAATGATACCCTCCACTCAGGATGAACGTGGTATTGGCATTTCCTCCCGAGGCCGATGCATGTACATCCGTCTGATGCGCAGCATTGCCGGTCAATAATTTTTTAAAGTCCGTGTAGCGCGTCGTATCCCACAATACCAGTTCGGGTGCATTGGCCTCATCGATGAGCAATCCATCATTACGTAATGCCTCCTCTCTCATGGTCACGTATTGCTTTGTATTTAACAGGCGTGTGTTGCTTAGGGCACTGCTGACGCCGGACCAGATCTGTGCATCGAACTTTATCTTGCCGGGCTTACCGGTCCTAGTGGTAATCAATACGACCCCATTCGCGCCCCTGCTCCCATAGATCGCCGTAGCATCCGCATCTTTTAATATTTCAATTTTCTCGATATCGCCGGGGTTGAGACTGTTGAACGGGCTCCGGCCCTGAAGGCCCAGAGCGGAAGTCGCTATGATCTGTAATGAATTATTATCGGGGGCGAAAGGCACGCCATCGATAATGAAAAGAGGATTGTCGGGTGGGAGAATGCCAGGAGCCGATCCGATGGAGCTTTGCCCCCTTACCTGGATCTTGAACGCCGATCCCGGGAATCCATTGGCCTGGGTCACCAGGACTCCCGGCGCCCTTCCTTCCAGTGCAGCCAGGGGATTGCTCACGGGTTGCTGCCCGATATCCTTACTCGTCACGGTGGCCAGGTCCCCGGTATTCAGCCTCTTGGTCGTCGTGCCATAGGCGATCACCACGGTCTCATCCAGGGGATTGACATGAATAGCCAGGATAACAGGCAGGGACTGGCCCCCGCTCATTCTGATCTGCCTGGTTATAAAACCTGTATAGGAGACTTCCAGGACGATATTCGGAACAGCCAGCTTCAGCTCAAAGCTCCCGTCTGCTTCCGTTCTTACCGCCTTTATCCCTCCTTTGACCAGGGCGGTAGCTCCCGCCAGCGGCTCGCCTTTTTCATTCGTCACTCTTCCCTTGAATGTCATCTCGGGAGGCGGGGATGGAACGGGGTGGGCAGTCCATAATGGATTCCGGGTCAGAAAGATCGTCTGTTCCGCGATCTTGTAATTCAATCCCTGACTTTTCAGAAGGCTGTCCAGCAGTCCCCGCAGGCTGACATTCTTTATCTCCAGGGTAACGGGACGATCGTGCTCGAAAATGATATAATCGTAGAAAAAAACGTAACCTGATTTTTTTTCGATATCGGAAAGGACTTTTATCAGAGGAACGTTCTTCCAGGAAAAACCCAGGTCCTGGGAGAAGCCCTTTAGGTTGACCTGGAGGCAGGTAGCTACTAATAGGATCGTGGTCAATTTCATGACAGGTTATATTAAGGCGTCACCACTAACTTCCTTCCTTCAATTGAAAAATGTCCCCCGTTTTGCCGGAGGTTCTCCACCACCTTCGATAGTTTCAGATCCCGGCGGATCGATCCGCCATAGATATGTTCGGGGATGGCCCCCCTGAACTCTATCTCTACATCATACCAGCGCGATAATTGCCGCATAACAGTGGGCAGGTCGGCATTCCTGAAATTAAACAACCCATTCTTCCAGGCCATCACCTGGTCAACATCCGCATTGTTAACCAGCCTGATGCCATCTGTTACCTGTGCTTGCTCACCGGGTTGCAATAACTGCACGTTATTTCCTTTGCTGATCTTTACACTGCCTTCCAACAACGTTGTTTTAATGGTTCCTTCGTCCCTGTAAGAATTGATGTTAAAATGCGTTCCCAACACTTCCACTTCCATATCATTCA
>Ga0137403_10007965_pt1 | contig 11892 bp, 12 predicted proteins | sample CZOMad2_1_16fung_FD_122057 | JGI IMG/M metagenome (GOLD analysis project Ga0137403, IMG submission 122057) | Vadose zone soil fungal communities from Angelo Coast Range Reserve, California, USA - CZOMad2_1_16fungal (Hybrid Assembly) | ecosystem: Environmental > Terrestrial > Soil > Vadose zone...
CCTCCGGCATGGTCTTCTCGCGCCGCAGCGCACTGGAACTCGAGCGCAGGGCGAACGCTCTTGGAGGAGCCATAAGCTCCGGATCATTCATGAGTTGGAACGCGGGCACGGCGCTGACGCTGTCGCAGCAGCAACTCAAGCAGACCTGCGACACCGGCGCTTTTGAATACCTGGTGACCCCTACCGATCTCGGCGTCGACCCCGTCGCCGAGGTGCCCGCAGTATCAGGCCCCGCGTCCAAAAAGATCCGCCTGTACCGCTGCCCCGCTCCGGCGCCTGCCCCGGCGGCCGCTCAAACCCTCGCCGCGGCCGTCACGTAGGAAAACCGAAACCTCGACTGCCTCGGCCACAATGTATATACTTCAGGTATCTACTCTGCGGAGACGCCCATGAAGACAGCCAAAATATTCAAGCACGGCAACAGTCAGGCAGTGCGGTTGCCGAAGGAATTTCGATTCGCGGGTAATGAGGTGCAAATCAAGCACTCGGGTGGCGGGGTACTGCTACTTCCCAGCAAACTGACCTATGAACAGATCATGACCGCGGTCGGTGGTTTCAAGGGCACTATTGAGCGTCACCAGCCAGAAGATCAGGAGCGGCAGTGGCAATGATTTGGATGTTCGACACCGACATCTTGATCTATTTTGTCAACCGCAAGCCGGGTTTCGAGCAGATCGCGCGCCGCATGTCCGGGCGTTCTCCGGGGGAGCTTCGGCTGTCGGCCATCACATTAGCGGAACTCAAATTTGGCATCGAGAATGGGGAATTTCGCGCCGAGAACCGGCGAGCTCTGATCGACGTGCTGCCGTTGTTCCAGGCGGATGATTTTCCCAGCGGCGCCGCCCAGGATTTCGGCGAAATAAAAACGGCGCTAGTACGCAAAGGTAAAGCGATCGGACCTTACGATATATTGATCTCCGCGCATGCCCGGCACATTGGCGCCACCGTGGTGACCAACAATGAACGCGAATTTCGTCGTGTGCCGGGGCTCTCCGTGCGGAACTGGCTGAAGGCTTGAGTGAGGAAAGCGCTATCTGCGGCGAGCCACTCCCTCACGTCGTCGGCCCAGCCCCGGCTCCCGCTCAAACCCTCGCCGCCGCCTCCACATAGGAGATCGGCGCATCCTTCAGGCTTTCGAACGTGACTTCACGCCACGCACTGGCCTTGTCGATGAGCGTACGCAGCAATTTATTGTTGAGGGCGTGGCCGGACTTGTAGCCGCTGAACTCGCCGATGAGACTGTGTCCCAGCAGGTACAGGTCGCCGATGGCGTCCAGGATCTTGTGCTTGACGAACTCGTCTTCGTAGCGCAGTCCGTCCTCGTTGAGGATTCGGTAATCGTCGAGAACGATGGCATTGTCCAGGTTGCCGCCGAGCGCGAGGTTGCGCGCGCGCAGGCTCTCCAGATCGCGCATGAACCCGAAGGTGCGGGCGCGGCTCACTTCGCGCAGGAACGACGTCGTCGAGAAGTCCATGGAAGCGACTTGCGAATGCTTCTTGAAGGTCGGGTGATTGAATTCGATCTCGAAATTCACCTTGAAGCCGTCGTAGGGGTCGAAGCGCGCCCACTTGTCGCCGTCCTCGACCTGCAGCCTTTCGAGAATCCGGATGAAGCGCTTGGTCGCCTTCTGTTCCTCGATGCCCGCGGACTGGATTAGGAATACGAACGGCCCGGCGCTGCCGTCCATGATGGGGACCTCGCCCGCGCTCACCTCGACCAGCGCATTGTCGACGCCCAATCCCGCGAGCGCCGACAGCAAATGTTCCACCGTCGACACCTTCACGTCGCCGGTGTGCAATGTCGTGCCCATCGTGGTGTCGCCGACGTTCTCGGCGTGGGCCTTGATGTCGACCGGCACGTCGAAATCCGTGCGGCGGAATACGATGCCCGTGTCCGGGAGCGCGGGCCGCAAGGTCATCAAGACCTTCTTGCCGGTATGCAAACCCACGCCGGTCGCGCGAATCGAATTCTTCAGTGTCCTTTGATTCAACATTTGAAACCAACTACGGGCGAAATAGCGGCGTCCAAGGTACCACAGGCCGGTCGTAAGCCTAAAGTCAAGAACTGCAAACGGGCGCTCGCGATGCCCGGATGAGAACCGCGCGAGCGCCAAACTGGAATGCAGCAAAACCCTGAAAATCAATCCGCCTGGCGGCGCAAAAACGCCGGGATGTCCAAGAGGTCCTCCGATTCCGCCTCCGTCCGCAACCCGTCGCCCACCGCGCGCTGCCGCTGTACCGTCGGCCGGTCCAGCATGGCGTAGTCGGTCGGCATCATCGGTGACTTCTGCCGCACCACCCGCATGGTGGGAGCCGGCGCCAGGGCCGCCGCCATCGGCGTCGGAGCGATCGACCGGGCCACCGGCTTGCCGAGCCCCGTCGCCACCACGGTGACGCGGATCTGGTTCGCCATGTCCGGATCGATGACGGTGCCCACCACCACGGTGGCGTCATCCGACGCGAACTGCTTGATGACATTGCCGACTTCCTGGAACTCGCCGATGGACAGATCCATGCCCGCGGTGACGTTGACCAGGATACCTTGTGCGCCGGCGAGGTTGATGTCCTCGAGCAGCGGGCTCGAGATTGCCGCCTCGGCCGCTTCGCGCGCCCGGTCCTCGCCCGCCGCCGCACCCGACCCCATCATGGCCATGCCGGTCTCGGACATGACGGTGCGCACGTCCGCGAAATCGACGTTGATGAGACCCGGACGCGTGATGAGTTCGGCAATACCTTGCACCGCACCCTGCAGCACCGTGTTCGCCGCCTTGAACGCGTCAAGCAGTGTGGTGCTGCTGCCCAGAACCGCCAAGAGCTTCTGATTGGGAATGGTGATCAGAGAATCGACGTACTTCGACAATTCCAGCATACCCTGATCGGCGACGCGCGTGCGCTTGTTGCCTTCCATCTCGAAGGGCCTGGTCACCACGGCCACCGTCAGGATGCCGAGCTCCTTCGCCACCTGCGCAACCACAGGGGCGGCGCCCGTGCCGGTCCCGCCGCCCATGCCGGCGGTGATGAACAACATGTCGCAGCCTTCGATGAGTTCGATGATGCGGTCGCGATCCTCCATCGCCGCCTGCCGCCCCACTTCGGGATCGGCGCCCGCGCCCAAGCCCTTGGTGATGTTGCAGCCGATCTGCAAGGCCGTGCGCACCTTCGAGTGCTTCAAGGCCTGCGCATCGGTGTTGATGCAAATGAATTCCACGCCTTCGAGGCCTGCGTTCACCATGTGCGAGACCGCGTTGCCGCCGCCGCCGCCCACGCCGAGCACCTTGATAATGGCGCTTTGACTATATGAGTCCATCAGTTCAAACATTCCAGTTCTCCTTACGGTTGTATTCAATACGTTCGGTTATCGATCATTCGGCCATGAATCAAAAATTCCCCTGAAACCACGCTTTCATCCGGTCGAGAATGGACTTCACTCCGCCCGCGAGGAGCGGCCCCTCCGCGCGCCGGACGTCCATGTTGCTTTTTGCGTACAGCAGCAGTCCGACACCCGTGGCATGGATCGGATTGCTGACCACGTCGACGAGTCCGCTGACGTATTGCGGCACGCCCAGGCGCACCGGCATGTGGAACACTTCTTCCGCGAGTTCGATGGCACCTTCCATCTTGGCGCTGCCCCCGGTCAGCACGATGCCGGTGGCCACCGCCTCCTCGAGGCCCGCGCGGCGCAGTTCGTCGCGGACCAGCGCGAACAATTCCTCGTAGCGCGGCTCCACGATCTCGGCCAGGGTCTGTCGTGCCAGTCTGCGCGGCGGCCGGTCGCCCACGCTCGGCACCTCGATGGTTTCATCGGGATTGGCGAGCTGCGACAGCGCACAGGCGTACTTGATCTTGATGTCCTCGGCGTACTGCGTGGGCGTGCGCATGGACACCGCGATGTCGTTCGTGACCTGATCGCCGGCGATGGGGATCACGGCCGTATGCCGTATCGCACCACCGCCGAACACGGCGATGTCGGTGGTGCCGCCGCCGATGTCGACCACGCACACGCCCAGGTCCTTCTCATCCTCGGTGAGCACCGCGTAGCTCGAGGCCAGCTGTTCCAGCACGATGTCGTCGACGCTCAGGCCGCAGCGCTGCACGCACTTGACGATGTTCTGTGCCGCGCTATCCGCGCCGGTGACGATGTGCACCTTGGCCTCGAGCCGCACCCCCGACATGCCGATGGGATCGCGGATGCCCTCCTGCGAATCGATGATGTATTCCTGCGGCAGGACGTGCAGGATCTTCTGATCGGCGGGAATGGCGACCGCCTTGGCCGCGTCGATCACGCGTTCGACGTCGCCCTGCACCACTTCCTTGTCCTTGATGGCGACGATGCCGTGCGAGTTGAGGCTGCGCACGTGGCTGCCGGCGATCCCGGCATAGACCGAGTGGATTTCGCATCCGGCCATGAGCTCCGCCTCTTCGACCGCGCGCTGAATGGATTGCACCGTGGACTCGATGTTGACCACGACGCCCTTCTTCAGGCCGCGCGACGGATGACTGCCGATGCCGATGATCTCCAACGCCCCGTCGGCTTTGACTTCGCCGACGATGGCCACCACCTTGCTCGTGCCGATGTCGAGGCCCACGATCAGATTGCGGTCGGAACGCTTAGCCATCGGTGGGCCCCACGGCCGGCGTTTGGGCTCCACGCCAGCCGATGGCGAAGCCGTTGGAATAGCGCATGTCCACGTACGTGATGTCGTTCAAGCGATGCGCGATGACCTGCGAGGCGGTGCGAATGAATCGATCGAGCCGCTCGTCGACGTCGCGGCGTCCGAGCCGTACCGTCACGCCGCTGTCCAAATCCATCTCCCAGGCGCCGCGCTCGTCGAGACGCAGTGCGGCAATGCGCATGCCGGCCTCGAGCATCCGGCCCTGCGCCGACAGGTAGCGTTGCGCAACCTGGGCCTGTGAGCCCTCGGGTCCGGAGAGGCGCGGCAGTTCCGCGGGCACGTGCGTCGCCTCCCGGACGAACAACTCGCCCCGGGTGTTGAGCAGTCCCGAGGCGCCCCAGCGCGCCGCCGCGGTCTCCTCGACCACGGTGACGTGCAGACTGTTCGGGAAACGCCGCTGGACCCGGGCGTGGTCCACCCAGGGCACCCGTTCCACGGCGCGCTGGATACGGTCGAGGTCGGCCGACATGAAACCCGCCTGGGTGAAGGGCGCGACCGCCTTCTCGACCTGCCCCGGCGAGACGCGCTGAAACGCGCCGTCCATGGAAATCACGCGGATGGGGCGGTCGAGCGCCCAGGTGAGCGCGGCCAGCGCGCCGACGATGAGCAACAACAGCGCCGTACGCCGCGCGTAGCTGCGCCATTCGCGAAGCACCAAGGGCCATTGCCGGCTTGGGTGTTCGACTTTGGCCGGCTTCTTGAAGCGATTGCGGCGGAACAGCTTTTGCAGATTCATTTCCTGGTCCTTGCGAAACTGGTCTCCAGCACACGCCACACCAGCTCTTCGAAATCCATGCCGGCCTGGCGTGCCGCCATGGGCACCAGGCTGTGGTCGGTCATGCCGGGCGTGGTGTTGATCTCGATGAAATAAAACTTGTCGGTGGTCTCATCGCGCATGAAATCCACCCGGCCCCAGCCGAAGCAGTCGGTGACTTGAAAGGCGGCCAAGGCCGCGGCCCGCAGCTCGGCCTCGGCCGCCGCGGTCAACCCGCTGGGACAGTGGTACTGCGTATCGTTGCGGAAATACTTCGCCTGGTAGTCGTAGAACTCGGTGGCCGGCTGGATGCGGATGGACGGCAAGGCCTGGTCTTGCAGCACGCCGACGGTGTATTCGTCGCCGGTGATGAACGCTTCCGCGAACACGATGGGGTCGACCGCGCGCGCCTCCGCATACGCGCGCTGAAATTCTCCGGCCGCCTTGACCTTGGTGATGCCGACGCTCGAGCCCTGCGAGGCGGGCTTCACCATCAGGGGCAGCCCGACGGAGGCGAGTGCGCCGGGCAGATCAGAGGGAGCCGACAGCACGGCATATTCGGGCGCGACACACCCGGCGCCCATGACCACGCGCTTGGTCTTGAGCTTGTCCATGGTGAGCGCCGAGGCGAGCACACCGCTGCCCGTGTAGAGAATGCCGAGCCACTCGAGGGCGCCCTGCATCAGACCGTCCTCGCCCCCGGGCCCGTGCAGCGCAATCCACGCCCGATCGAAATTGCCGCGGACGAGATCCTGCACCGGTACCAGGCTCGGATCGAAAGCGTGGGCGTCGACGCCGCGCCGCTTCAGCGCGGCGAGCACGGCATTGCCGCTCAACAAGGAGATCTCGCGCTCGGACGAGTCGCCGCCCAGCAGCACGGCGACCTTGCCGAAGTCGGCGCTTGCGCGAACGCGGCGGGCGGCGGATTGGGTCGTCAGCAGGCTCATCGTTGGTCCTTGGGCTCGCCGACGATGCGCACTTCGGTGGTGAGCTCGACATGGTGGAAATCGGCCACCGTCCGCTGCACGTGCAGGATCAGCGCCTCGATGTCGGCGGCGCGGGCTGCGCCGTGATTGATGATGAAATTGGCGTGCTTCAGGGACACCGACGCATCGCCGATGCGAAAGCCCTTCAGGCCCGCGCTTTCGATCAGCCGGGCCGCGTGCTGTCCCGGCGGGTTGGTGAACACCGAGCCGCAGCTCCATTCGCCGATGGGCTGCGTCTGCTTGCGCCTCTCCAGCAGTTCGCGGATGGCGGCGTCATTGCTGCCGGGTTTGCGTTCGAACTCCATGCGCGCGGCGATGAACCATTCGTCTTGGGGTCCGCGCACGTGGCGATATCCGATCTCGTAGTCGGCGGGCGTGCGCACATGGCGCGTGCCGCGGCGATCGATCACGTCGACTTCGAGCACCTGCCGCCAGGTCTCGCCGTCCCAGGCCCCGGCGTTCATCGCCAGGGCGCCGCCCAGGGTGCCCGGGATCCCGGCAAAGAACTCGGCGGACCCCAACCCCCATTTGACGCATTGACGCGCGATGCGGGCGCAGGGAACCCCGGCCTGCGCCTGGATGCGCGTGGCGCTGAGGCGCTCGAGGGTTCCGAGCGCACCATGCAGCGACACCACGGCGCCGCGCACCCCGCCGTCGCGCACCAGGAGATTGCTGCCGAGGCCGATCCACAGCACTGGAATCGCGGGGGGCAGCTGCCTCAGGAACGATGCCAGGTCGAGCGCGTCGCGCGGCGTGAAGAAAACATCCGCGGGTCCGCCCGCATGCCACGAGGTATGTTTCGACATGGGGACGTCGAGCAGCACCCGGGCGCTGAATTCCGGCGAGATCTGCGCCGGGACGAGGTGCGCTGTGCCGTTCATGCGGAGGCTCCCGCCGCAAACCGGCTCGGAAGGGCATGCGCCACGGCGCCGATGTTGCCGGCGCCCATGGTGAGAATCACATCGCCGTCGTGCAGGATGCCGCGCAGCGACTCGGCCAGGTCGTCCACGCGCTCGACGAATATCGGTTCCATCACGCCGCGGGAGCGCACGGCGCGGCAAATCGCGCGGCCGTCCGCGCCGGCGATGGGTGCTTCGCCGGCCGCATAGACTTCGGTGACCAGCAGCACATCGCAGTCGCTTAAAGTCCGGGCGAAATCGTCCAGAAGATCCCGCGTGCGCGTATAGCGGTGCGGCTGAAACGCCAGCACCAGGCGGCGCTCCGGCCAGCCCTGGCGCACGGCATCGAGAGTTGCGGCCACTTCGGTGGGGTGATGGCCATAGTCATCGACAATGAGCGCGCGACCGCCCGCCCACTTGAGCTCGCCCAACTGCTGCAGACGCCGATCGATGCCTTGGAAATTGGCCAATGCCTTCTGAATGGCCGCGTCGGCGATCCCGAGTTCGGTGGCCACGGCGACCGCCGCGAGGGAATTGAGCACATTGTGACGGCCCGGCAGATTGATCGTCAGCTTGAGCGGTTCATGCCCGCTGCGCAGCGCCTCGTAGCGCGACTGCAGTCCGTCGCGGACCACATCGACCGCACGAATGTCCGCGCCGTCGCCGAAACCGTAGGTGAGGAACGGCCGCCCCACGGACTCGAGAATGCTCTGCACGTGTTCGTCGTCGGTGCACAACACCGCGAGACCGTAGAACGGCAGGTTGTGCAGAAAATCCACGAAGCTCTGCTTGAGCCGCGAGAAGTCGCCGTCGTGCGTGGCGAGGTGGTCATTGTCGATGTTGGTGACGATGGCGATCATCGGCTGCAGGTGCATGAACGAGGCGTCGCTTTCGTCGGCCTCGGCGACCAGGTAACGGCCGGCGCCCAATCGAGCATTGCTGTCCGCGCTCTTGAGGCGCCCGCCGATGACGAAGGTGGGATCGAGGCCGCCTTCGGCCAGCACGCTCGCCACCAGGCTCGTGGTCGTCGTCTTGCCGTGCGTGCCGGCAACGGCGACCGAGTAGCGGAAGCGCATCAACTCGCCCAGCATTTCGGCGCGCGGCACGACCGGAATGCGCTTCGCGAGCGCCGCCGCCACCTCGGGGTTGCTGCGGTTGACCGCACTGGATACGACCACCACATCGGCGCTGCCGAGATGTTCGGCCGCATGGCCGATGAAAATCTTCGCGCCCAGGCGCTTGAGCCGCTGGGTGACGGAATTGGATTTGAGATCGGAGCCCTGGACCTCGTAGCCCAAGTTCACCAGCACTTCGGCAATGCCGCCCATGCCGCTGCCGCCGATGCCGACCAGATGGATGGTGGAAATGCGGCGCATGCGGTCGTTCATGCTGCTGCTCAAGCTGTGGCTCAAGGTGTCGCTCATGCCGGTACTCCGGCGGCCGCGCACAGGTTCGCGACCTGGAGCGCTGCATCCGTGACCCGCGCGCCGCGCGCCGCCGTCGCCATTCTCCGCATGCGATCGCGGTCCGCCGTCAGATCGGCGATGCAGGCGCTTAAGATTTCCGCGCTCATGTCGCGCTCCTGCAGCACGCGCCCGGCGCCGATGTGCACCATGGTTTCGGCGTTCTTGGTCTGGTGATCGTCCGTGGCCACCGGCAGCGGAATCAGCAGCGCACCCAATCCGGCTGCCTGCAATTCGGCGATGGTCATGGCGCCGGCCCGGCATACCGCGACATCCGCCCATGCGTAGGCGGCGGCCATGTCCTCGATGAAGGGCGTCACCTCCGCCTCGACCCGCGCCTGCCGGTAAGCGTCACGGGCGGCATCGATGCCGCGCTCGCCGGCCTGATGGCGCACCTGCGGGCGGCGCTTTGGGTCCAGCTGCGAGAGCGCCAGCGGCACCATGGCATTCAAGCGCTGCGCACCTTGGCTGCCGCCGAACACCAGCAGCCGGGCAGGGCCGCTGCGGTCCGCGAAGCGCACGGCGGGGTCCGGGAGGGCGGCGATATCCGCGCGCACCGGGTTGCCCACGAATCGCGCGCCGATGGTTTTGTCGAAGCTGCCGGGAAAGCCTTGCAATACCTGGCTGGCGATGCGCGCCAGCCAGCGGTTGGTGAGGCCGGGAATGGCATTCTGCTCGTGAATCAGGAGCGGAATGCGCAGCAGCCACGCGGCGATGCCGCCCGGCCCGCTCACATAGCCCCCCGCTCCGAGCACGGAGCGCGGCCGCACGCGGCGCAGCACCGCGATGGCCTGCACCACCGCGCTTGCGATTCTGATGGGCGCCACAGCCCAAGCGATCAATCCCTTGCCGCGGATCCCCTTGACCCGGACCCACTCGATGGAAAACCCATTCGCGGGCACCAGCCGCGACTCCATGCTCCCGGGCACGCCCAGCCACACCACCGGAACGCCGCGATCGCGCAGCACCTTCGCCACGCTGAGCGCCGGGAATACGTGCCCGCCGGTGCCGCCGGCCATGATGAGCACCGGACTCTGGTTCATCGGGGTGCTCCCGGCATGCGCATCACCGCGGAGCGCGAGCTGCATTTCACCTCGTGATAGATGCGCAGCATCACGCCCAGCCACCCGAGACTCACGATCAAGCTGCTGCGGCCGTAGCTGAGCAGCGGCAGGGTCAATCCCTTGGTGGGCAGTACGCCCATGTTGACGCCGATGTTGACGATGGCCTGAAGGCCCAGCCACATGCCGAAGGCCAGCGCCAGATAGGACTGGAATTTGAGCCCGGCCTTCGAGGCCATGTGCGAAATCTGAAAAGCGCGCCACACCAAGGCCACGAACAGGCCGATCACCCCGACGACGCCCACCAGACCCAACTCTTCGGCCAGCACCGCGAACACGAAGTCGGTGTGCGCCTCCGGCAGATAGAAGAGCTTTTGGATGCTGCTGCCGAGGCCCACCCCGAACCAGCCGCCGCGGCCGATGGCGATCAGCGATTGCGTCAGCTGGAAGCCGCCGTTGAAAGGATCGTCCCACGGATGCAGGAACACGGTGAGCCGCTTCAGCCGGTAGGCCGAGGTCAGCGCCAGCACGGTGAAGGTGGCCGCCACCAAGGACACCAGCGAGAGCACGTACCGCAGCCGTGCGCCGGCGACGAACAGCACCGCGAAGCCGGTGGCGAACAACACCGTGGTCGCGCCGAAGTCCGGCTCGAGCAGCAGCAGCACGCCGGCAACCGTCAATAATCCGACCGGCTTGAGAAGGCCGGCGAAGGTCTCCTCGAGCTCGGCGCGCTTGCGCACGCAATAGGAGCACACCCACGTCAGCACCAGCACCTTCGCCAGTTCCGACACTTGGAAGTTCATCGGGCCGATCCGCATCCAGCGGCGGGCGCCGTTGATCTTCGCGCCCAGTCCCGGAATCAGCACCAGGAACAGGAGAGCGAGGCCCAGCAACAAGAGCAAGAGACTGTGTTTTTCCCACACGTCCGCGGGCACCCTCGTCACGATCCACGCCAGCACCACGCCGCACAGGCCGAACAGAAATTGCCGTTCCAGGAAGTAGAATGGATCGCCGAGGTTCTTCGCGGCCACCGACATCGATGCGGATGTCACCATCACCAGCCCGACCAGCAGCAACGCGGCCACCAGCCCCAACGTCACGCTGTCCCACGCGAACGGCATGCGCTCGCGCGCCCTGACGCCGTAGCTCATGGTGGTGGCGTTCATGGCGCCCCCTGCGGCGCGGTCCCGCGCGGCGCAGTTCCCTTGAGAGCGCGCACCGCGGCGGCAAACACCTCGCCGCGATGACCATAGTCGCGGAACATGTCGAAGCTGGCGCACGCGGGCGACAGCAACACCGTGTCGCCGGGCTCTGCGGCGCGCGCCGCCGCGGCCACCGCATCCTGCATCGAGGCCGCGCGTTCCGAGCTCACGGCGCCGGCGAGCGCCCGCTCGACGTCCCCGGCATCCTTGCCGATCAGGACGACGTGCCGGACCTTGCCCTTGAACGCGGTCGCGAGCGGCGCGAAGTCCTGTCCTTTCGACAGACCGCCCGCGATGACCACCAGCGGTCCCCGCAACCCCACGACGGCGGCGAGCGTGGCGCCCACGTTGGTTCCCTTGGAATCGTCCACATAGCGCACGCCGCCGAAGTCGGCGACCCAGGCCGACCGGTGCGGCAGCCCCGCAAAGGTCTCGAGCGCCTTCAGCATGGCGGCGAGCGGCAGACCGGCGGCGTCGCCCAAGGCCAGCGCGGCCAGGGCATTGGCGGCATTGTGCAGCCCGGTGATCTTCATGCGTTCCATCTGGAATACGGCCGCGCCGTGACGGCACAGATAAGTCCGCGTCCCCTCACGCAACAAGCAATAATCCGCATCGGTGCGCTGCGTGGAGAAGGTCACGACCTGCGGCGCGTCGCGATCGCCGGCGCCGTGGGGCGCCGCCCCGCGGTTCGCCGCCCGGCGGTTGACCGCCCCTCCCATCGCCATGACGAGCGGGTCGTCGGCGTTGCGCACCACCGTGGTTGCGTGCGCAAAGATCCGCTCCTTGGCGCGCGCATAGTCGAGGACTGTCGCGTAGCGATCCATGTGATCCGCCGTCACATTCAGCACCACGGC